>Ga0315279_10000022_pt1 | contig 356052 bp, 330 predicted proteins | sample YL17G06_20_MG_FD_203694 | JGI IMG/M metagenome (GOLD analysis project Ga0315279, IMG submission 203694) | Sediment microbial communities from Yellowstone Lake, YNP, Wyoming, USA - YL17G06_20 | ecosystem: Environmental > Aquatic > Freshwater > Lake > Sediment | place: USA: Wyoming | collected...
GCTTTAGATAGACTCGCTGATTTAATCTGTCTTAGTGGGAATATTTTGTAGGCTCGCATATACGAGCCATTGTAATGTCCTTTCAAGAATCATCAACTGTACGGAATGTATCGGGTCCTAGACAATTGTATTAATTTTCCTTGGGAAAAATCTTTTAAAAGGCGCAGGTTTTCGGCTTTTGCGGTGTGTAACTTAGTTACCCAATATTGTTGCTATGAGACACTTTGGGAGTTATCTCCAATTTTAACTAGCTTACTCTAACAATCTAAATTTCTTGACCTCTTGACAAATTTTACTCAGTTGTTCTAATGTAAAAAAGGAAAGCAACTTAGCTGCCCTAAGTCGCTTCCCTTACACCTCAAAAGAGCATTGCTATTCGAGTTTCAGTCTGCGGTAGTGATGCTCTTTTTTTAGTTTATTTAATCTCTCCTCCGCCATTGGCGGAGAAAAGATATTCAGCCTGCAGGAGAAACATTAGCATTATTCTATAATTTTTGTCAAGTCCCAAAAATAACCGATAGTAAAAATACGAGCTCAAAATCTAAAGCCTCTAGTTATTATAAATGACTATCTTGAAAAAATTAGCCTATTACAATAGCGAAAAATTATTTATGTCAACTAATGAAATTTTTAATTCTCAAATTGAAAATTTTTTAGAAGCTTTAGTCGTTAGTCGTTAATCGTTAGACTCAATGCATCTACCTTTAATATTACCTCTAACCTTTATATTTAAGGAAGCTTTCCAAATATCATTTTCCCTGCGGCCGTCTGCAAAACCCGAAGAACTTCAATATCGACACTACGCCCTTTTAATTTGGCCCCTTCTTCAACCACCACCATTGTCCCGTCGTCAAGATAACCAACACCCTGATCTTTTTCGCGACCGACTGATTTGATCTGGATCTTCAACCGTTCACCGGGCAAAACGGCCGTTTTAACGGCGTTGGCAAGCTCGTTAATGTTTAGAGTCCTCACACCTTTAACTTTGGCCACTTTATTGAGATTAAAATCGACAGTCACAATTTTACCCCGAACTTGCTTTGCCGCTTTTATCAATTTGTCATCGACCTTTGCATCTTTTGGTTCTGTTTTCAAAATTTCAACTCTGACTGATTTTTCCTTTTGCAAAGCTCCAAGAATATCAAGTCCCCTTCTGCCCCGCCCTCTTTTTAACTCATCACTTGAGTCTGCAAGCCGATGGAGTTCGGAAACTACAGATGGTATCACCAAAAAGGTGCCATAGATAAAACCAGTCTTTAACACATCGGCGATTCGACCATCAATTAAGGCTGATGTATCAATGATCATCGGATTGACATATTTGGTAGTGTTCTTACCAGAGACTTTCCTACGGCCTGGTAAATAACTAACAATTTGTTTGGCCAAAGCGGCAATTCCGGCGCGACCGGCAAGCTCAAAAAGTTCCGGCAAAATAAATCCTAGGATCCCAAACGCGAAAATTGCCACCAGAAGAAAATAGTTGCCGGTAATCGCAAAAATTTCCGGCGGCGTCACGTTACGAGCGATAAAAGCTCCCAAAAACCCAAAAACTATTGTCAGTGAAGGACGAAGTAGGATTCTTAATTTCATATTTATACGCTGAACGCTAAACGACTAAAGACTAACGCATTAAAAATTTTAAATTACTGCGTTTGACGTTAGTCGTTAGACGTTAGACGTCTCCTCCATGCACCGCATATTCTATCGCCTCTTCCAATGTCTTGAATTTATCTGGTGTTACAAAATCAGAAAAGCCTAATCTTTTAGCCTCAGCTATCCTGCTTTTAGAATTACCGACCGGCCGAAGTTCTCCCAACAGTCCTACTTCACCAAAAACACAAACACCATCTTTGAGTGGCTTATCCAAGGCTGCCGAAACAATTGCCAAAGCAACTGCTAAATCGGCTGCCGGCTCGCTGATTTTAAGTCCTCCAGCCACATTAACGTAAATGTCCAAATTACCAAGCGGCAAATTAACAGCTTTCAAAAGAGCTGCAATCACCACCTGTACTCTGGCAAAATCAAGGCCAGTTACCCTTCTGGTTGGAATTCCAAAGATTGTTGAGGTACAAAGCGCCTGAATTTCGCAAAGCAGTGGCCTGCCTCCGGCAATTGTTGAACAAACCACGCTGCCGGCTTTTTTTTCAAGTCTGCGCTCTAAAAATATTTGTGAAGGATTGGCAACTTCAACCATCCCCGAATCTTGCATCTCAAAAACACCAACTTCAAAAGTCGAACCAAATCTGTTTTTGGTCGAGCGCAAAATCCTAAAGCTATGCATTCCATCACCTTCCAGATTTAAAACCGCATCAACCAAATGCTCCAAAACTTTAGGTCCGGCGATATTGCCTTCTTTGGTTACATGGCCGACGATAAAAATCGGTATTTTGCTGGTTTTGGCATACCTCTGTAAAATCTGGGCACATTGCCGCACTTGACCAACACTGCCTGCTGAACCGGAAAGTTCGGAGGTAGTCAGTGTTTGAATCGAATCAACGATCAAAAATGCCGGCTCAAGTTTAACGCTTGCTGCCACCACTGCCTCGACATCAGTCTGCGGCAGAATAAATAGGTTGTCTGTTAACAGTTCACTGTTCACGGATTTTCTTTTTTTTGTTTTTTGTAAACTGTCAACTGCCAACTGTGAACTGTGAATTATTCTATCCGCCCTTATTTTTACCTGCTGAGCCGACTCTTCGCCGGTAACATAGAGCACGCAGTGCTGGTTGTCAGTTGTCGGTTCACGGTTTACGGTTTTTTTCTTTTTCTGTGAACTGCCTGCCCTGAGCGAAGTCGAAGGGTGAACTGTGAACTGTGAACTTGCAATCCGCATAGCGCATTGCAACAAAAGTGTGCTTTTGCCAATTCCCGGATCACCGGAAACCAAAACGATCGAACCAGGCACTATCCCGCCACCCAAAACTCTATCAAACTCGCCAAATCCAGTCGAAGTTCTTTTTATATGTTCAGATTTAACCTCCGAAAGCTTAACCAAACTATCTTCTAATTGGAAATTGGAAATTGGAAATTGGTCTTTCCCTGTCAAGACAACTGTCTCAACAAGGCTATTCCACTCCCCACATTCTGGGCATTTACCTAGAAAGGAGGCACTTTTGTACCCGCATTGCTGACAGACGTATTCACTTCGCGATTTCATCGCTCACGTTATCTATACAAAATCGGTTTTTCGTGCGCAACAGGTACCAGTGAAATCCGCCGATTGGCAGTATCAATGGACTCAATTGTACACTCTAGACTCTGGCTAACTTCCCAAGATTGATCAGGCGGAATTTTGGAGATATGAATCAAACCCTCAATTCCCTCTTCTAATGTCACAAAAACTCCATATGGAGTAACTTTCGAAATGCTGCCGGCAACATTTTGATTCTCTGAATATTTTGCCGAAATTTCCAAGAACGGATCATGGGCTAGTTGTTTTAAGCTTAAGTTTAACCTACCTGCTGCCTCATCCTTAGCGACTACCATTACCTCAACTTTGTCGCCGACTTTAAAAAGTTTATTTGGGTCATCGACCTTTTCCCATAAAATCTCCGAAATATGAACTAGCCCCTCAAGTTTCCCCTTTCCTACTTCTATTTCAACGAATAGCCCAAAAGGCAAAACAGCCGTAACCACGCCACTGTATTTTTCGCCAATTTTAACTTTCGAAAGTAATTTGGAGAGATTCTTGAGGCTTCTTACATCTGGCTGCTTCTGGGAAAAAATCAGTCTATTGGTCGTTCGATCAACTTCAATTACCCGTACACTTAAATTTTTACCGATCAGGTCACTTATTTTTGAAGACCCAGAAAGTGGCCCGCCTAACTGCGAGGCTGGCAAAAATCCCCTCAGTCCCATCCAGTCGCAAATCACTCCACCCCGATTAGCCTCTACTGCCACTACCTCAATTGGCTCGGCAGTAGTTTTCTTTCCCTCAAGCTCTATCCAGCGTTTTTCTCCGGAAATTTTGCGAAGCGTCAAAACTACTTGCCCGGCATCATTTTCCGGATATAAGACAATCGCATCAATTTGGTCACCAACAGCCAATTTCGAGGCTAAGTCTTTAACGCTAGTCAGCTCCCTGCCAGCAACTATGCCTTCGGACTTTGCGCCGATATCAATTAAAATTTCCTGACCGGAGATTGAAATAATCTTACCGCTGACTTCTTGCCCGTGCCTCAAGCTCGGAATTTTGTAGCCGGTTGAGGCCAATAATTCCTCCATCGAGGTAGGTTTTTTGGAAGACTTGCCCTCCGAAGCTTTAGCGAAGGAGGGTTTAGATGTAGGTTTCGAAGATCCTTTTGTAGATTTTGGCAATCATAACCACTTCCTTATATAAATTCAATGACCAATTACAAATGACCAAATTCCAATTTGGAGTTTGGAGTTTTGAGTTTGGTAATTGTTGATGGAAGTATATCAGGTTCTTGGGGATAAAAAAAGCTTGCATCGAGCATTAGGCCCGCAGTCCTGAGTTTATCGAAGGACGAGAACCGCAGCGCGAGCACAGCAATTTTTGCAAAAAAAAGCTGGCATCGAGCTATCTTCGCATTCTGCTAAACAGAACACTATTGTCGCCGCTGAACCGTTTCACTATTTTTAGTTCAGTAAAAATATCAGAGGAGCGCCATTGCGAGGATGAAATCTCGCAAGGCGACCTGCTGATATCCTGTTTCGTAAAAAAACAGAAGTGCCCTGGCGATGACCTATTTTCGCACCCCGCTAAGCGGGATACTATCGTCGGCGCTGGTACGTTTCACTATCCTGTTCGGAATGGGAAGGAGTGGTTCCATACCGCTCAAATCACCAAGACACTTCTGTTTTTTTAATGTTCGGAATATATCTTCCTCTGCTTTGCAGAGCGATATTTTTCTCACTCCGTTCAAAAAATCAGCCTTCCTGCTTTTCCCGAAGGGAAAATATCAGGCGAGCGAAACGAGAGCTGATATATTTGTCGCTACGCTCCGAATGGAATGGAGTGGTTCCAGCTCGCTACAGACACCAGCGGAAGAATTATAACAATCAAAAGAAAAAGTTGCTAGTACCCCCTAAAAAGACCTTGCCCATTACGTCTGTTTAGTCTTCTTGGCGTTCCAGCTCGACTTCGACTACCAGATCCCCGTGGCAATCCTGACTTTCGAGGGTTTGACCATGGTTTGCTTGCTTCCGTAAGAGCAAATACTACAGTCGGAAACTCAGGAGTCCCAAATCCCTCTATGGGAGGAGTTGGCTTTTGGGCTACTCTCAGAACTGCCTCTAGAGCACTTAGGGGAAGACCTGAAAACATTGGATGATTTTCAACTTGAATAGTTTGAACTGCGCGACTTTTTATTCTATCTACTCTTGGACCCAAATTTTGAGTAAGAGACCTGAATGCCTCATTCAAACCAGGGGATGTAGCTATGGTTTGTAGTGCAAAAGACTTGACTTCACTAGGAAGTCCTCTATGGGTATTAACTACCATTTGGAGTACACGAAGAGTGTCAGGCATAGGCTTTTGCCCAACTCTAGAAGAACCCATAGCTTCAGGACTGGGGGCAGGCCGTTCAATTTGCATAATTTCTCCTTAAAAAAACACCCCCGCCAGACGGGAATGTCTAAAAGTTAATTACCTATATTAAAAACTAGATTGACTTGTCTTGTCAAGCCGACCCTTTTTTTATTTAGTGTCTTCGAAACCGAGTGGAATAGAAATTGGTAATTCGATCTATTAGTACGGCTAAGCTGAAAAATTAGTTTGATAGTCAGTAGTTCGATAGTTCGATAGAAAACTACCGATCTATCCATCTACCCAACTACCTAACCAATTCAACCTCTGCAGACGCAGAGCAAATATTACTATTTTTACACTTGCCGCCTATCAACCTGGTAGTCTTCCAGGGATCTTAACGATACCTAGTCTTGGGGCCTGTTTGGCGCTTAGATGCTTTCAGCGCTTCTCAGTTACCAACGTAGCTACCCAGCACTGCCACTGATGTGACAACTGGCACACTAGGGGTTGGCTCATCACGGTCCTCTCGTACTAGTGATGACCCCCCTCAGGTATCAAACGCTTACACCGGATAGAGGCCGAACTGTCTTACGACGTTCTGAACCCAGCTCGCGTACCGTTTTAATGGGCGAACAGCCCAACCCTTCCCGCCTACTTCAGCAGGAGGATACGGTGAGCCGACATCGAGGTGCCAAACCTCCCCGTCGATATGGACTCTTGGGGGAGATAAGCCTGTTATCCCCGGGGTAGCTTTTATCCGTTAAGCCACGTCCGTTCCACGCCGGATCGTGGGATCACTAAGACCTGCTTTCGCACCTGCTCGTGATGTACCACTTGCAGTCAAGCCGACTTATGCCTTTGCACTCTAAAGGTCCGTTTCTGTAGGACTTGAGTCGACCTTTGTACGCCTCCGTTACCTTTTAGGAGGCGACCGCCCCAGTCAAACTGCCCGCCAGACACTTTCCTGTCTCCCGTTTTTTGTTAGGACAAACAGTCAGTTCCAGCCATTAGGAAGAGTGGTATTACACTGTCGTCACGTTCATGTAAATGAACGTGACTCCCACCTATCCTATACAGTCCCAAAAGTTGAAACAATGTCAAGTTGCAGTAAAGCTCCACGGGGTCTTTTTGTCCTGGTGTAAGTTGGCCGCATCTTCACAGCCACTGCAATTTCGCCGGGTCCTTCCTCAAGACAGTCGCCAAGTCGTTCAGCCTTTCGTGCGGGTCGGAACTTACCCGACAAGGAATTTCGCTTGAAACCTTCATCCTACACAAAACTGTGCAAGACTATGAACAATAGTCCTTGTTCCAATTGTTCCTGCATGTCGCCATGCAGTCGCCACTATCTCTTGTACAAACATCTTAGTTACTTGTACCCTGTCGTATAGTGAGTGAGGATTCCCCGATTCAATCGGGGTCTTTCCTGCTGATTGACTCCACCGATCAGATTGTTACCTAATCGTCATCCTGAACTTGTTTCAGGATCTAGATTCCGAAATAAATTCGGAATGACCGAGAAAGTACTGTCGGATACAGAGTTTTTCCAGCATACAGACAGGTTAAAAACACAAACGCTTCTAGGGCAACGCTGTTTCTACCTTAGAACAGTTATAGTTACTGCTGCCGTTTACTCGGGCTTATATCTCGAGCTTCCCAGCTCTTTTTAAACACAAGAGATTCGAAAGTCTTAATGATAAACAAACGTTATCAAGTTAAAACTATCGTGAAACTTATGCCCAAAAAGAGCTGGGTCACCCAAAATAGTTGACCTACGAGCACTGGGCAGGCGTCAGCCCCTATACATCGTCTTTCGACTTAAGCAGGGACCTGTGTTTTTGTTAAACAGTCGCCTGGCGTCTTTCACTGCGCCCCGCCCTTTTCAAATACAAAAGTCAATTCGAACTAAATTCAAACATAAAAATGTTGATTTAAACTCGAAATTCCCCTTATACCCAAAAAGGGCGGGGAGGACATCTACCAAAGGTACGTCCAGTTATATTGCCGAGTTCCTTAAGGAAGGTTTTCCCGCTCGCCTTGGTACTCTGATACCAGTCCACCTGTGTCGGTTTAGGTACGGTTTTGACAAAATCTCCTAACGAGAAAATTTCTTGGAAGTTGAAATTATTTCTCTTGGCAGCTTGCGCCACCTAGCCATCAAAGCTCGAATAATCGCAAAAAGGGATTTTCCACCTTTCACTTCCTCGCTTTTTAGGGGCCGTATCATTTCGACCCAGAAACACTCCATCTCCGTTATCCCTTTAGTGGTAACGATTTTGCCAAAGTAGACGAATATTAACGTCTTGTCCATCGACTACGCCTTCTGGCCTCGCCTTAGGACCGACTAACCCTACGTCGACGAACGTTGCGTAGGAAACCTTGGACATTCGGCGATCCCGATTCCCACGGGACTTTCGCTACTCATACCGGCATTCTCACTTCGCATCGCTCCAGTCCGGCTTACGCCGTGACCTTCACTGCAATGCAAACGCTCCCCTACCATCTTGTGCAAAGCACAAGATTCCAAGCTTCGGTGGTATCTTTGAGCCCCGGTAAATTTTCGGCGCACCCACACCTCCTCACGCCCTGCGCGAGAAAATCCTAAATCACAAATTCCAAATCCTAAACAAACTCCAATTTCCAAATCCTAAATTCAAAACATTTTGAAAATTAGAAAATTTGAATTTTGAAATTGTCTGTAATTTGGTGCTTAGTGCTTAGAATTTCCTTGTGCAGAGCACAAGGGTCGACAAGTGAGCTGTTACGCTTTCTTTAAAGGATGGCTGCCTCTAAGCCAACCTCCTTGCTGTCTAAGTGTGCGTACTACCTTTAACACTTAAGATACACTTTGGGACCTTAGCTTTGGATCTGGGTTGTTTCCCTTTCGCCCAGGCCCGCTTATCCGGGTCGGACTGACTTCCCGTCAAAACACCACAGTATTCGCAGTTTGGTTGAATAACACGGATTGCTCCGCATTGTCCATCCAGTGCTCTACCCCTGCGGCTTAAAACGGGAGCTATACTTAAATATATTTCGGGGAGAACCAGCTATCTCCGCGTTCGATTGGCATATCACCCCTAACCACAACTCATCCCAGCCACTTGCAACTGACACGGGTTCGGGCCTCCATCCGCCGTTAGGCGGGCTTCACCCTGGTCATGGCTAGCTCACGCGGTTTCGGGTCTTTACAATTCTGTGTAATCCGCCAACTGGCGGACGCGCTATTAACGCTCGCTTTCACTTTGCCTCCGTCTGCATTGCAGACTTAGACCACAGAATAGTAAAACTCACCGGTTCATTCTTCAATAGGCACGCGGTCACTCAAGCGAAGCTTTCAGCTTCGCAATGAAGTTCTAAGTTAAAAATTATAAGTTATAAATCAAGTAATTTATAACTTGGCACTTAGCACTTGTAACTTCTTGCGAGGCTCAATGCCTCGCTCGGGCTCCCACTGCTTGTTAGCGTCCAATTTCAGGTACTTTTCATTCCCCTTCCGGGGTGCTTTTTCACCTTTCCCTCACGGTACTAGTTCACTATCGGTCACAACACATATTTAGCCTTAGGCCGTGGTCGGCCCAGATTCCTACAGGATTTCTCGTGTCCCGCAGTACTTGGGATACTCATAGAGCCATTTAAAATTTCGCTTACGAGGCTTTCACTCTCTATGGCTAACCATTCCAGATTATTCAACTATCTTAAATGAGATCTCATATTTGAGTCCCGCAACCCCCCTGCAATGCAGGGGTTTAGACTTTTCCCCTTTCGCTCGCCACTACTTAGGGAATCGAATTTTCTTTCTTTTCCTCACCCTACTTAGATGTTTCAGTTCGGGTGGTGCTCTCTCTTGCGCTTATTTATTCGCACAAGAGTGCTCATGCACAGCGCAAGAATGTCCAATTTCAAATTTCCAATATCAAATTTCAAATTCATTAGAAATTGGTAATTATTTGACATTGGTACTTATTGGAAATTCTTGTGCCATGCACAAGCGGGTTTCCCCATTCGGAAATTACCGGGTCAACGCTTGACGGCAACTCACCGGTACTTATCGCAGCCCTCTACGTCCTTCTTCGCTGTGTTGTACCTAGGCATCCATTGAACGCATAATTATTACCGATCCATTCCACTCAGTTTCAAAAACACTATTTTTGAAACTGAATCTATATTCAGTTTTTAAGGTGCCGCCCGCAGGGCGGGAATTAACAAAATCCAAACTCCAAATTCCAAAATTGGAAATTGGAAATTTGAAATTGGTAATTCTTTGGCTTCAGCCAAAGCTGTGGACCGAAGGGGATTCGAACCCCTGACCTTTGCAGTGCAAATGCAACGCTCTACCAACTGAGCTATCGGCCCGATTGTTTGCACGCCAATCGAGTCCGAATACAAAACTTCAGCGTATATTATATTTTTTAAAGTTTATTGTGGAAGTTAACTTTTATGGCGCCAAATCACCCTCGGAGGGTATTTCGGAAGGAGTTTTCAACATAAAAATTATTTCTTCCACAACTGGTGTGGAATTCACCGAGTGTCAGTATATCAAGGCTCAAGTTGCCTGTCAACCACGTCAGACGCGGTTAACCATCTTGACATACATCAAAGAAAACATAGATACTAAGATTAAGAGTTTCAAGTCTAGATGCCTGCACCCAATCAAAAGCTTTCATTGATAGTACCTGCCTACAATAAAGACTCCGAAGTCTTCAAGTCAATTTGCTCTTTTGTCAACCAGTTAAAATTGCTGCCTTACGATTGGGAAATAATCGTGGTTGACGATGCTTCTCGCGACCAAACACTTCGAGAAGCTGTCCGCAGTAAAAAATTCAATGGCAATACTGAAAATATTAAAATATTTTCATATGACCTCAACCAAGGCAAGGGATTCGCTCTTTACTATGGATTCCAAAAAAGTTTTGGTGACATTGTAGTTTTTGCTGATTCCGATTTGGATCTTCCATCCAAAAATATTACGACAGTGTTAAACAATCTCGTCCATTTAAAAGCCGATATTGCCATCGGTTCAAAAAGACATCCTGACTCTAAGGTCCACTATCCATTCTTGAGAAGAGTTCAAAGTAAAACTTACCAAATATTAGTTCAGTTGCTGTTTAATCTAAATATTTCTGACACTCAGGTTGGCATTAAAGCTTTTAGGAGAAAAGTTTTAGAAGACTGCTTTCCAAGAATTGTCGTTAAACAGTTTGCTTTTGATTTAGAGCTTTTGGTTGTTGCTAATTTGTTGGGCTACAAAAAAATAATAGAGACTCCAATTATTTTAAATTATCACTTTTCATCAACAATTCGCCTTAAATCAATTCTAAAAATTCTCCAAGACACGGCTGCCATTTTCTATCGCAAAAATTGGCTCAAGTATTACCAAAAAGCCCACAATCGCCTTGAGCGAGATAAATCTCTAGTCTCTCTCCAAAAAGCCTTCATTTAAAAATACGGATTCGTCCGAATACTCTTCGATGATATATAATCATTTGCATACATTCGCATGTTGAAACTGACTTTAAGTGCTCCGCTCTATATACGAATTTATTCGAATAATGGGTAGCAGAAAGACGATTCGCATACATTCGCATTTAAAAAATATTTTGTGGCTTTCCTGGCGCGATATTAAAAATCCGGAGGCTGGTGGAGCTGAAAAAGTAGCAATCGAGGTTGCCAGCCGCTTTGTTAAAGATAAAATACCTGTTACTATCTTCACGTCCCACTTTGCAAATGCCAAAAGTCAGGAAAATATAAGGGGTGTCAAAATTATTAGGCGCGGCGGACTTATCACTTGCCGCCTATTTGCTTTCCTTTATTATATTAGAAGAGCAGATGAGTTCGACTTGATAATTGATGAAATAAACACCATTCCTTTCTTTTCTGTCCTCTGGGCTAAAAACAAAACAATAACCTTAATCCACCAGCTTGCAAAAGAATATTGGTTTAAACAAACGATTTTCCCCTTAAACGTCCTAGGTTTTATCATTGAGCCGATCTGGTTAAAACTTTACAAGAATTCTCCAACTCTAGCTCTCGGTACTTCAACTAAAAAGGATCTTAAAAAAATAGGTTTTTCAAAGGTTCAAACTTATAGACCAGGAATAGATTTTAAACCTCAACATATCACAAAAAAAGAAGATCTTATTTTATTTCTTGGACGCCTAATCCCTGCTAAAGGACCCGATCACACAATAAATGCTTTCAATATAATCCACAAGTCTCACCCGGAAACAAAACTCATTATTGCCGGCCGTGGAAAAGAAAAATATTTAGAAAAACTTAAAAAATTATCAAAAAGACATAATCTTCAAAAAGCTATCGAATTTAAAGGTTTTGTAACAGAAAAAGAAAAAATAAATCTTCTAAAAAAATCCAAAATTGTTCTTATTCCTTCAGTACGGGAAGGCTGGAATTTAGTTGCAATCGAAGCAAGTGCCTTTGGTTGTGTTCCCATTGCTTATAATGTTCCCGGACTTTGCGATTCAATCAAAAATAACCAGACTGGCCTGCTTGTTCCAACTAATCCACAAGCACTTGCCAAAACCACTCTTAAGCTTCTTAAAAAGAAAACTTTAAGAGCCAAACTTTCTCAAGCCGGCTATGAATGGAGTAAAAAATTCTCTTGGGAAAAATGCTATCGGGATTTTAAAAGTATTGTCCGGTATTTCTAAATCGTTGGATACATTCACTTCTTATATGCATAAATTAGTATGCCTTGAAATTTTCCTCTTGAAAAAGGCATTCTGATATGAGTATAAATTTGGTATCCAAAATGGCTATCTTCAAAAATCTTTAAAGTTTGGCTTAATAAATCTTCTTTTGGCTCAATGTGGTGATGGAATTCCACAACAGCCTCTCTTACAAAACTCAGTTTTTTAGTTTGAAATAATTCATTTATAACAGAGCCCTCCACTCCCTCGATATCCATTTTCAAAAAATCTACCCTTTCTTTTAAATAACTGGACAATAAAACAGCTGGAATCTTTCTAAACGATATGGAATTTCCCCTACCCTTTTTAATACTCATACTTAAAGAATCAGGATGAGCTTTATCATAATAAAATTTAACAAAACCTTTCTTTTTATAAATTGCACTATTAATCAATCTGACGTTTTTAAAGTGATTTACCCTGACATTAGCTTTTAATAATCTAAAAGCACGTCTGTCTGGCTCAAAAGCTAGTAGTTTGCAATTTGGATATAATTTTTTAAAATATAACACAGAAATACCGACATTAGCACCACAATCGCAAATAAAAGGGTTATCTGTTTCTGCCTCAAAATAATATACATTCATAATGAAAATTTCTTCAAACAAAAAAATAAATGTTGAATAGTCAAGAAAGCTTAGCCTAAATCCTAATATCGTCTCACTTAAAATGTTTTTTTTGAAAATTAAAACAAAAATAACGTACTTTAAGTACAATTTAAAATAAGAAAAAAGAATATCTTTCTTATTTATAGAAGGTAAGGGAGAAGAAATTAGAACTAATCCTAAATAGTAGATGAAATATACAAAACGCATACCTGATGCATAAATTATAATATAACATACAATTAACCCTTGCTCTTTCCAAAATTTCTCCTTTGGTATAATTGGTTCCATATCAGAAACTAACCTAGTCCTTCAGAATGCAAACCAGTAAAATTTTATATCAAAAAATGAACAATAATTGTAGAAATTTATATTTAGATTTAATGAAACGTATTTTATTGAACTTAATTTATAACGAACCTGAAACTGAAATCGAAATTTTATCAAGCAGACCTTTAATAAAAGTAATTCTAAAAATCTTGGCAATTTTTAATCTTCGCATATCAATCATTAAACCTTTCGATCTTAAAGAAAGACTAGAAGGACTCGACTGGCCAGTCCGCGCGCATACGATGGTAGGTCTTAAAAGGCTGGATAATTTACAGTTTTGTGTTGAAGAAATAATAAAAAATCATATACCAGGAGATCTTATAGAAACAGGTGCTTGGAGAGGTGGAGCATGTATTTTAATGCGAGCAATTTTAAAAGCTTATGAAATAAATAATCGAATAGTATGGGTCGCAGATTCCTTTGAAGGATTACCTAAACCGAACATTAAAAAATATCCATTGGATAGAAAAAAAATCCCTTTTGATACAGTTGACTATTTAAAAGTATCACTCAGTGAAGTGAAAGAAAACTTCAAAAGCTATAATCTGCTAGATAGACAGGTCCGTTTTTTAAAAGGATGGTTCAAGGATACATTGCCTACAGCGCCAATAACCAAACTAGCTTTTATACGACTTGATGGCGACATGTATGAGTCTACTATTACTTCTTTAGAAAATCTTTACCCTAAGTTATCAGTTGGTGGATATGTCATTATTGATGACTTCGGACTCCTACCGGCATGTCGACAAGCGGTACTTGACTATAGGGAAAAAAATAATATTAAAGAAAAAATAATTAAAATTGACTCATGCGGAGTTTATTGGAAACGTAAATACTAGAGTTTAAAAAAATTCCTTAGATTTTTAAACAAAATTGCCGGATGAAATATCAAACCATAAATAACAAAACAGCAGAAGTAACATTCAGGCAAAAAATCTCAAAACAGCAATTGGATAAGGCCCTCTATTATAAAAATGAAAAAACATTTCAAGATATATTTGAAGATTTAAGAAGGAGAACAAAAAAAACCTTCCAGGATTTTAAGAATCTTAAGAAAAAAGGCGTTGATTTTTCAAACTATCTGGAAATAGGAGCAGAAAATTGCGAAAGAGCAATGGTTCTTGACTCAAAATTCAAAGCAAAAGGTGTCGCCAGCGACATTTCGCTAGCTAGCCTTAAAGCAGGAGCCGGATTTACTAAACCTTTAGGATTTCATAAAACACCAAAACGCTTAGTCTGCGACGCATACAACCTGCCTTTTTCCGCAAATAGCCTTCCATTTGTCTTCTGTTATCAAACTCTTCACCACTTTCCGGATCCAAAACCAGTTATCGACGAAATATATAGAGTTCTTGCACCCGGCGGTTATTTCTTTTTCGATGAAGAACCGGTTAAACAAATCTTAAATATCCCGCTATGGAGAAGACCAACCTGTCTTCGCCCGTGGGAAAAGATCCTAAAATACATTGGCATCTTGCCATTTATCTCAAGAATCGGCAAAACGGAAGTCGATCACGGAATACTAGAAGAAGTCTTCACATTAAAAACCTGGCAAAAAGCACTTTCTATCTTCGAAAAAACCGAAGTCACAATAAAACCTTTTCCTTTAGGCCCTGAAAGTACGGTTTCTAAATCCGGTAAAGAGAATTGGTTAAAACCAAAACTATCTACATTTCTGCTAGTCGCTTGGTGGGGTGGAGGTATCCGTGCGCTTTGCCAAAAAAAAGAGTCTGGAATAAAATCCCATTTCACAAATTCACAAGAATTATATACTTGTCCTACCTGTCAGATTGATAAAAAAAATAGATTCCCACGGCCTGAAGGCCGTGGTTCTCTCTTCCTCGCTCAAAATTCGCTTCTAGGCCCGCAGTCCGAAGGACGAGAACCGCATGGCACTGTATATCTCCGTCCTGAAGAACAGAGTTTTTTCGCTCAGAATAAAAATGTTCCATATCTAAAAAAATCAACGAATAAAAAAAATTATTTATGCGCTCTTTGTAAAACTAAATACCCAATAAGATCCGGAATTCCTATCATTCTAATCCCAAAAGAAATGAGCATACTTTACAGTACTAATTAGCTAATGAATAAGCAGATAATAATTTTAGGAGCGAAACCCACTGGACTTGGAGCAGCATACCGACTCAAAGAATTAGAAATGGAACCTTTAGTCTCGGTAATCGTACCAACTTATAATGAACAACCCAATATTGGACATTGCCTCAAGAGTATTCTTGCTCAAAACTATAAAAACATTGAGTTAATTGTAGTCGATAACTTTTCTAGGGATAAAACCCTCCAAATTGCCAAAAAGTATACAAATAAGTGCTATCTTTCGGGAGATGAACGCTCATCCCAAAGAAACTTCGGCGCCCAAAAAGCAAAGGGCAAGTATCTACTATTTTTGGATGCAGACATACAAATCACCAAAAATTGCCTGACAGAAGCAATTGATAAAATCAAAAAAGGCAAATTTATCGTCGCTTTTCCTGAAATATCGACAGGTCAGAATTTTTGGGAAAAATCGATATCCCTTGAACGCAGCCTTTATCAAAAAGAAAAATTACTAGCAGGAGCTCGCCTATTTCCAAAAAACCTTTTTATAAAACTCAAAGGCTATGACAAAACACTTTTTGCGGGCGAAGATTGGGATATAACTATTCGTGCCCAAAACCTTGCATTTAAACTTGTTCTCACAAATGCTCCAATCATCCACAAAGAAAACGTAAGAAGCATCAAAGAAATCTTAAGAAAAAAAACGTATTATTCAAAAAATATCTATCTTTACGCCCAAAAACATCCCAAAGAGTTTGCTAAGCAAGCAAGTATTGCAACAAGGTTTAGTGTTTATGTAAAAAATTTACCAAAACTTTTAATGGACCCAGCTCACACTGCAGGATTCCTTTTCCTCAAAACCCTCATATGGTACGATTGGCAAAATGTCAGAAATGAAAAGAAACATACTTGATATCGGCTGCGGGATAACAAAATACCCTCATTCTATAGGTATCGACATTAACAAAAAAAGTAATGCTGATATTATTTTTAATATCGAGCGCGGAATTCCCTTTCCCGCAAACCAGTTCGATTTAGTTTACACTAGTCACACTCTCGAACATATCGACCCTAAAAAATTGGTCTATATTTTAGAAGAAATCTGGCGTGTCACCAAACCTCAAGGCAAAATAATCTTCAAAGGTCCCCACTTCACAGGAGCCGGTGCTGCCACCAATCCGACCCACCTAAGGCAAGGCTTTTCTTCACAACTTTTCTGCTATTTTGTTTCGGAAAATGAATACCCAAATTACGGCAAAATTTCTTTTAAAGTGAATAAAATAATTTTGAGAAAAGGCAGAACCAGAAACCATTTAATAAACCTAATTTGGATAACAATCGAAGCTTTGGCAAATCTAAATCCCTTAGTATGTGAACTAACCTGGGGGTACTTATTTGGAGGCTTTTCCGAAATTGAATTCCAGCTCCAACCAATAAAGTGACTAAAAATACTTTCATCTTCCTAGCTGGAACCGGGTTAATTTTAAGAATAATTTTTTCCTATTTAATCCCCGACTTCATGGGCAACGATGAACTTGCCCATTTAAGATACGCCCAACACATCTTAGCCGATAAAAGATTACCGAACTTGAATAATTACCCCACAGAAAATCCAGCCGGCAATGAATATTTCCAGCCGCCCCTTTATTACATCATCAGCTCTATATTTATTTTTCTTAGCCATAGCCCAACTCTGCAATTGCAGACTCTAAGAATACTCTCAATCCTTCTATGGCTGGTTGCTTTTTATCTCAGCTATAAAATAGTAGTTTTTCTGAAATTCCCAAAATGGATTTCTCTTAGCACTCTTGCCTTTGTAGCGCTTTTGCCAACTTACATTGTCAACTCATCCACAGTCACCAATGACGCTCTTGTTGTACCCTTAACTTTTACAACATTTTTATACTTGTTAATCTCCTCCAAAAAAATAACACCGAAAAATTTAGCATTACTCGCGCTCCTTACGGCACTAACAATTATTACTAAAATTAGTGGACTAATTCTAATACCCACTATCCTCGTCTTAATTTATCTATACAAAAGAGCGAGTCTCCCAAAAAGAATCTTTCTCGCCTCTATATACTGTTTCTTAACGTTTGTTCTAAGCTTCTGGTGGTTTCTATATAACTATCTGACTTATAAATCTTTTCTTGGCCCAATTGAGGCTTCGACGGCAACTTTCCCTACGATTCCCTTTAATTTTTACAAGATATTCCTAATTTTTAGAGGAACATTTGCTACCTTTTGGGTAAGCTATGGTGAAGCAAATCAAATCCGTCTCCCCGCTTTTGTTTATTTCCTCCTTCTAATTCTGACTGTTTTTTCTCTTTTCGGAATAGCAAAATATTTAAAAAATCCCCAAAAAAGCCAAGTTGCCAAAAGCCATCTTCTCCTTCTCATCGCCTTAATCTCAAACGTCGCTCTTTTTTTCATCTTTAACATAAAACAACATCAACCCTTGGGCCGTTACTTGTTCTTATCCTTAATACAAATATCTGCAATTTTCTCGATAGGTTTATACTTTCTCACCCCCAAAGCAGTAAGAATGTATGTTCCTGCCTTTCTGATCCTAGGGCTTTTAATGCTAAACATCTGGGGTGTAATAACTCTCTCTAACTTTTATCATTGACAAATGCGGCTCGATTTATATCAAGAATGTTTTGAGCAAGAAACCTATTACTGGTGGCATATAGCCAAGCAGCAGCTTGTTATTTCTCTCATCAAAAAACACTCCGGCAATAAAAAGATTAAAATTTTGGATCTGGGCTGCGGTACGGGTGCTATGCTTGCCAAGCTAAGAACCTTGGGCACGGTTTTCGGAGCTGACAATTCAAAGCTGGCTTTAAAGTTTGCTCACAAAAGGGGCCTAAAAAACTTGTACCTTTGTGATTTTAATAAAGATTCCCTACCTTTTGCAGATAACTCTTATGATGTCATATTGATACTCGACGTGATCGAGCACATTAAAAATCCAAAGCTTTTGCTTGATGAAATTTCAAGAGTCTTGGCACCCGACGGTTTACTGATTGTAATTGTACCTGCCTATCAATCCCTTTGGAGCTATTGGGATAGAATTTTAGGCCACTACAGACGATACTCCAAAAAAAAATTACTTTGGCTTCTAAAGAATCATAACTTCTGCCCTATCTATACTTCTTATCTCCATGCGACTATTCTTGCCCCTGCCACTTTGGTCAGGCTTATCAGACAAAAAAATTACGAACTAAAAAATGGTCGCATTAAATTGAAAAATATCCCATCTGACTTCAGACCTTTACCTAAATGGTTAAATAGTATTTTATTGAGCATCTCCTCCCTCGAACGTTTAATTCTCTTACGACTCGGTCTCCCATTTGGATTATCAGTCATCGCCGTTTGCCAAAAAAACAAACCATGAGCAATAAAATCTCAATAATAATTGTTAATTGGAATACCAAGGACTACACTGCAGGCTGTCTTAAATCCATTTATCAGAACTGTAGTTTAAAAAATGAAATTATTGTTATTGATAATGATTCAACTGACGATTCTGTCCCCTACCTCAAAAAGTATTTTCCGAAGATAAGATTAATTCAAAACAAAAAAAATTATGGTTATGCCAAGGCCAACAATCAGGGTACAAAACTAGCCAAAAATGAATTCATTGTTATTCTTAATCCCGATACTCGAATTAAAAAAAATACCCTCGAGGGGTTAGTCAAGTTTTACAAAGGACATCCGAATATCGGGGCGGTTGTCCCAAAATTACTTAACCCTGACGGATCAACCCAATATTACTACCATCGCAAACTTCCCACACTTAAATATCAAATAGCCAGCCTAATCTATAATTACACTCCTTTTAAAAAGCTCCGTTGGTCGCAAGACTTTTTCCTGCTAAATCAGAATTTTAATACTGACACTAAGATTGAACAGGCTGCGGGTGTTTGTATCCTAACAACCAAATCAGTTCTAAAGAAAATTGGGGGGCTATATGACGAAAAATTGCCTATATTTCTAAATGATGTGGATTTCTCATATAGGCTTAAAAAACACAATCTGGATATTTTTTTGATAGCCAACGCTCACCTTATCCACCATCGTTCATCCTCTACGGATAAATTAGATCCCTACACCTTAAGGCAAGAAGTAATACTATCAACTCTTCATTATTTCCGGAAAAATATTGGATTCTTAAGTTATATACTTATAAAGACTCTTCTTTTATTCTTTCTGCTATCGATTTTAGTTCTTACTTTCTTGGGAATAGCTAAAAGATATTTAATGGCACCCATAGAATATCGGAGAAAATCAATCACCTTTCAGTGGCAAAACATTAAAGCAGTTCTTTCAGAAAAGCGAAATCACCCAGGTTTAAAACCAGCTTAGAATCCGATAAATAGGCTATCTGGCAAAGAACCATACTCCCAGTTATAATTAGCCAATAACACATCGGACAATGAATTATCCTCCAGTTAAAATCGGTGTTGTTTTGGTGGGTGGAAAGGGCACTAGACTCGGCTGGATAGGCAAATTTCTCCCAAAATCTCTGGTCCCAATTGGTCAAAAACCCATGCTCTATTACATCATCAAGAATCTCCAGTCAATGAAAATAGGCAAAATTTATCTTTTGGTAAATTACAAAAAAAACTTAATTAAACGCTATCTCGCAGAAGAACCTGAATTTAAAAAAATGAATTTCTATTTCATCCATTCCCAACCAGATCTTGGCCTTGCTCAAGTGGTCCAAAAAACACAGCGCTTTATCAAGGAACCCTTTGTTGTATTTTTAGGTGACGACCTCACTATTTGCCCAAAAATCGATCAATTTCTAGAAGAAGGTTTGCAGAAAGGAGTAATTGCACTGGAGGCAGTAGTCAAGGAGGACAATAACAAAATCCTTTCTCAAACTTGCGAAGTTTTTTTTGACAAAGAGAGAAGAATTATCAAGGCCACCGAAAAACCCAAGCAACCTACATCAAAATACCGAGGCTGTGGTCTCTACTTTTTTAGACCTCAAGTCTTTGAATATATCAGAAAAACACCAACCTCAAAAAAAACTGGCAAAAAAGAAATCACCGACACCATCAATTTAATCGCCAAAAACGGAAAAGCCCTTGCCTGGTTAATAGATGGAATCAACGTCAACGTTAATACTCAGGAAGATTTGATAAAAGCAGTTAAATACCTTTTTGCGAATGGCCAAGAATAGTTTCCCTAAAGTCTCGATAATTTTTTCCAATTTAAACGGCGGCAAAGAACCCCTGGAATGTCTTGCCTCAATCCAAAAATTAACATACCCTAAGGCGAAAATTGAGACAATTGTCATCGATAACGGTTCAACAGACGGATCTCCTGACAAGATTGAAAAAAAATTCCCGAATGTTAAATTAATCAGACTCAAAAAGGCCATCGGTCTGCCCGCATCTCTGAATTTAGGGATAAAAAAATCAAAAGGATCTTACATCTTTATCGCCAATGACGATATTGTCTTTGAAAAAAACAGTATCAGTCGAATGGCCAGCTATCTCAAAAATCATAATGATATAGGAGTACTCGGGGGCAAAGTCTTTTATAAGAACCAATCTAAGAAACTAACTGATTCTGCCTCAAGCTTTAATTTTTACCTTGGTAGTATCAAAAAACCGCACAGTCAATCAGATGTTCTCTGGCTTCAGTCTTGTGCAATTATGATTCCGATTGAAGTATTTAAAAAAATCGGCCTTTTTGATGAGGGTTTCTATCCGCTCTACTTTGATGATTTTGACTTCTGCCTAAGAGCAAGAAAGGCTAATTTTAAACTTGTTTCGTTAAAAGAGGTAATTTTTTGGCATGGTTACGGAAAAACAACCGAAAAATCAGCAAATTCTAAAATATACTACTGGTGGTACCGAAATAAAATTAGGTTTCTGCTCAAAAATGCTTCAGTTCTCCAAATCCTTTCAGCTCTAACGTGCCAAATTTTTGTTTCTTTTGCAAGAAGTATTGTAGAGAGACAAAACCTCCTCCTTCCCCTTTTTAAAGCTTCTCTGGAGAATCTAAGAGAAATTTCCAAAACAATTAAGACAAGAACGGCTAAATAAAAATGGCACTTAATATTAGAAAAGGCTCCTCAATCTAAAAAGCCAATGAGTAGACGAATAGTAATTGCCAGATTATTAAACAGATATCTCAATTATTTATGGTCAAAATCTGCAGAACAAAATAACCGGCTCTTGATTTCAAGGATAAACCGAGCAAATTCAGCAAAAGTCCTCGACATTGGATGTGACAGCGGAAAACTAATTATTGAACGGGTCCAAAACATCAGGAAACCGGAAATTTACGGAATTGATATTCGCTCTGAAGCTGTTTCATCTTCAAAAAAACTTGGAATTAGAACAAAAAAGGGAAACGCCGAAAAAGGGCTTCCTTTCCCCTCGAATTTTTTCGATATTGTCTCGGCCAATCAAATAATAGAACATCTGGTAAACGTGGATAGGTTTGCGAGTGAAATTTATCGTGTCCTCAAACCTAACGGTTACCTAATTTTATCGACAGAAAACCTTTCTTCCTGGCATAATATCTTTGCACTAATTCTCGGCTGGCAGGCATTTTCTCAACATATCTCCCAAATTAAAAACATTGGGAATCCTTTTAGGTTATCAAATTGGGAGAATATTCCAGCTTGTTATACACATATAAAAATCTTTACTCCTAAAGGTTTGAAGGATCTTTTTAAAACGCATAATTTCCAAATTATAGATTTTTTTGGCGCTTCATATTACCCGTTTCCTCCCCCGTTATCGTCAATTCTTGGCAAAATTGACCCAAGACATAGTCCCTTTATAGGAATTAAGGCAAGGAAACCGGAAGTACGAAAATGAAACAAGAAAAAACAATACTCCACCTCGGCTGCGGTCCTCAAAAGATACCCGGCTCAATAGGTGTCGATATCAATAAAAACATCGGGGCTGATATCATCCACGACCTAAATAAATTCCCCTACCCATTCAAAAAAAACCAGTTCGACAAAATAGTCGCGGAAAATATACTTGAACACCTGGAAAACATACCCAAAGTAATAGAAGAGCTGCATCGCATATCAAAAAACGGCGCCAGATTATTTATCACAACAGGTCACTTCAGCGGCATAGACAGCTTTACGGATCCCACCCATAAACACTTTTTTACCAGCCGCACATTTGACTACTTTATCCCAGATACAGATTTATATGAATATCATTACTCAAAAGCTAAGTTTAAAAAGCTTAAAGTTTTACTTGGACCCCCTCGGACTAACAATTTCTTGCTTAAAATATTATTAAAGTTAATTAATAAATATGCAGTAATTTACGAAAAAAGGTTTGCTTTTATCTTTCCAGTTGGAGTAATTTCATACAAACTACAAATCATTAAAGAAAAGTGAATAAAGACAAAAAATCGCCAAAAGTTTCTATTGTATTTTCAAATTTTAATGGCGGGAAAGAACCAATCAACTGTCTAAATTCAATTAGGAGACTTAACTATCCCCAATCTTCCTTAGAAGTTATCGTCATAGATAACCATTCGACTGATGGCTCCTATCAGGCTATTAAAAATTCTTTTTCTTTTGCAAAAGTCCTTCGTCAAAAAAAGAATTTGGGGTTTGCCAAAGCGATTAATCTTGGAGTCAAAATAGCCAAAGGGGATTTTATTTTTATAACTAATGACGATATCATTTTTGAGAAAAATAGCCTTAAAACACTCACTGACTTTGCCCTAAAACATAATGATTGCATCATAGGAGGCAAACAAGTTCATTCTCAAACCAAAAAGTTTATAGCCGGAGGCCGAAAATTTAGCCTTTGGACAGGAATGCAAACAAACATAAAGACACGCTCTCCAGTAATCTGTGATCAAGTTGACGGCTGCGCAATGCTCATTCCCCGAAAAGTAATAAAGGATATCGGCCTATTTGACGAAAGATTCTTCCCTGTTTACGGAGAGGATCTTGATTTTTGTTTGAGAGTAAAAAAGGCTGGATTCAAAGTGATCTACCTTCCGAAAGCCATTTTCTATCACAAATTAAGCCAAAGCGTTTCGAAATTGGCAATAAATAAGATATATTATTTCGGCTTCAAAAATCGACTTAGGGTTATTTTCAAGCATGGAAAAATTTATCAAATTATTTCTTTCCTCCTCATCCATTATTTTATGACTATGCCTTTCAGAATTATATTTCGGGAAGAACCAATTCTTATCCCAGACATAAAAGCCCTAGTTTGGAATTTGAAAAATCTCAACAAAACCGCAAGTCACAGATGAAAATAGCAGTTATTTCAGAAGCTGCCCAGACAAATTCCGGCTCCCGTGCGCCTATCGAACTCTCCAAAGCTTTCGCCAAGCTTGATCATGAAGTGATTTTTTATGCTCGGGCTCAATTGTCATCAAAAATAACAAAAATCGAGATGGAGAACATGCGTGTTAAAGTGAAATTAATAAAATCTCCTGAAATATTTTTTATTAGACAAATTGTAGCCGGGCTTAAATTAAGAAAATTATTAAAAGAATATAAGCCTGATATTATTTCTAGCCACACTAGACTACCTCTTTTTTTAGGGGGCAAATTATCAGGCTTCAAAATTGTCTCAACCTATCATGGCACTCAACAAGATGTCTGGCTTGATAGAATTTTTCCTAGAACCCCCGGTATTCTGGACAAAATAGCGAATGACTCCTTAAATCTTTTCATTAAATCAGTTATGTGGTTTCAGCTTGCTTTATCAGATAGAATTATTACCCTTAGCAGATATTGCTCTTGTGAACTCTCCACTTTATATGGAATGAAGGCTCCTTTTGTCTTTTGGGGAGGAACACCACCTCATCTTCTAAATATTAGACAAAAATCGAAAAAATCAAATTTATTCAGCCTTCTTTCAGTCTCAAGAATCACCCCGTACAAAGGCTTTCATGTATTAATTGAAGCAGTCAAAGAACTTGAAAGAAAGTGTCCGAATCTAAAATTGACATTAATCGGTTCGCACCCGGACAAAAAATACCTCTCATACTTAAAAGAAATAAAACCGAATAATGTTGAAATTATTGTGAACTCGACCGATTCGATACTTGCAAATCACTATCAAAAAACAGACATTTATGTAACTTGCGATAAATTTCTCTTTTTTGGTATGCCAATTTTCGAAGCTGCAAGCTTTGCAAAACCCACAATTGCTTTTAACTTTGCATCGGCAAAGGAAATAATACAAAATAACAAAACCGGCATTGTAGTTTCCTCAAAAGAGGAATTTAAAAATGCAGTTATTAAACTTATGAAGAATGAAAAAGAAAAACTGAGACTTGGCAAAAACGCCCGAGAATTTAACAAAAAGTATACTTGGGAAAATACTGCCCGTTTTTATATTAAATTATTCGGAAAATGGCAAAACCATTAAATTACAATAAGGCATACTTCAAAAAAAGAGACCATTTAGACTTGCATATTGCTGAGTCTATAAAATTAATTGCTAGAAAAAATAATTTTAAACGCACTTTAGACGTAGGATGCGGTACCGGAAAACTGGTTAATTTTTTCCAAAAAGAAGGTTTCGACGCTCATGGATGCGACAATCAGAAAGAAGCAATATTACTAGCCTCAAAAATCAATAAAAAGGGTACAATTACAAAAGCCTCGGCCACCAATCTACCATTTAGAAATCAATCGTTTGACATTATCACTTGTATATCTGTTATCGAACATTTAACACCCAACCAAGCAGAAAAATTTCTAAGCGAAACCAGAAGAGTGCTCAAACCAGGGAGCTTTATCTTTTTGATAACTCCGAATTTTGCCACCCCTCTTCGCCTAATTCAGGGCAAAAAATGGTTTGCTTACTCCGATCCGACTCATGTCAACTTTTATACCCCCCGCAGTCTGGCCAAGCTTCTTTCAAAATTTGGCTTTGGCAATTTTCAACTAACCTTTAAAACCGTCTATCATCCCTCATTTGATTGGGAATTCCCTCCATTTTTTGGAAAATTACCAAAGCCCTTTAAGGCTTTTTGCATCTTTTTATTATTCTCAACACCCCTGACCTTTATTAGAAACAGCTTTTGGATAACTGCCCAAAAGAAATCGTGAGCAAAAAATACAAAATTGGAATTCTAATTGATCAACTGGTCCTCGGTGGTGTCCAAAAAATGGCCCTCGAAGACGCCCGAAATCTCAAACAACTTGGTCACAAAGCTCAGGTATTGGTATTGATGAGAAAAGGCTACAAACCACAGTATAAGAACTTCACAAAGGGAGTAAGAATACGATTTTTGTCGGACTCATATCCTTGGCCACTGAAGCTTTCCATTAAATTTCCTATATTTTCTTTCTTCTCGACCTTGCATATTTTAAGCCCATTTTTAAGCCGTTTAGCCATTAAAGAAAAGGAGTTTGACATCATAATAAGCCATGGGACTACAACCTGCTTCACAGCCCAAGGAATAAAAAGGGCACGACATATCCCATTTCTTGCTGCTATTCACGACCCGATGGACTACATACTTAAAAAAGTCTATTCCCAAAGCCTGCTTAGATATATTTTTCCCATTATTACTCCAGTTTTAAGTCGATTGGAAGCAAATATAGTGAAAGACAGCGAACAAGTTCTCCTGCTATCGAATCTGCACCAAAAATTCATCTCAAAAACCTATAAAATCAAACCTGCTATTCTCTCTCCTGCAACACTTGTTCCAAATAAAATTCCCGATAAAGAAAAAAATTACATAATAGCATCGACAAGATGGGAAAACCCAAAAAATCCAAAGCTTTTGATAAAAATTGCAAAGAATTTACCCCAAGCAAATATTGCCATAGCCGGTAGCTGGACAAATCAAACCGATTATCAAAACTTTAAAAAAGAGATAAAGAAAAATAATCTAGAGTCGCGTATTCACCTCTTTCCAATGATTTCGGAAAAAAAACTCCAAGCGCTTTACCAAGAGTCGAGACTCTTTATTCATCCCATTGAAGAAGCATTTGGCGTGGGAGGTTTGGAGGCTGCAGCCAATGCATGTCCTATTATTATTCCCGATGGCTCAGGAATCACTCAACACTTGAAAAATGGTGAGGATGGTATTTTTGTAAAAAGAATCACCGTTGGAGAATTTGTTAAAGCTGCTAAAAAACTTTGGTATAAGCCAGAGCTTGCAAGAAAAATGGGGCTATCAGCCAGAAACAAAGTATTGTCATTAACCTGGGAAAATCACGCCAAAAACCTTCTGAGACTAATTGATGAAACATTCTCAGCGAAGAAATATACCACCATAGTTGCCCTGGAGACAGGACACTCATCAGAATCATATTTGGCTGGCGGGGATAAATTATTGGAAAAAATGGCCGCTTATTTCCCCGACAACAATAAATTTAAAATAATCTTACCGGAAATTGGCACAAAACATTGGTATGATTCCAAATTAAAAAATGTCGAGTTAATAATTCTACCGCAAACATTGTTTGATAATCAGCCTAGTCCAACCTGGGTCTTTCTGGCCTACTTTGTCAGAATTTGGCAAAGTTACTGGCAACTGCGAAAAATAAAAAAAATAGACATCATCTATTCCTCTACCAATGTCTTACCAGACATCGCACCAGCCTTTATCTTTAAACTTACTAATTCTAAAATACCTTGGATTGCCCGAGTACATCATTTAATTTCTTCCCCAACCAAAAGGCCAGGCAGACTCACAGTCAATTTAGTTTCATACCTAATGCAAGGTGTATCCAATTTTATGATAAGAAATAAAAGTACCTTAACTCTTGGTTTAAATAATAGGTTAGTAAATACTCTTATGAGACTAAGATTTCCTAAAAATAAACTCAAGGTTCTCGGCGCAGGTATTAACTCTTCGAAGATCAACGAAGCAATAAGTTTTAAAGGAAAATCATTCGATGGCATATTTATTGGAAGAATCCACCCCTCGAAAGGCGTTTATGACCTAGTAAAAATATGGCAAGAGGTTGTCAAAAAAATCCCTAAGGCGAAAGCAATAATAATTGGTGGAGGGTCAAAAGATCAGGAAAGAAAGTTAAGATTACAGGTTAAACGTACTCATCTTTCAAATAATCTTGTTCTTGCTGGTTACCTACCGGATCGCCAGCTATATAACAAGCTCAGAGCTAGTAAAATTTTCCTTTTTACTGATTATGAAGCAGGCTGGGGAATTGCGATTGCCGAAGCGATGGCGGCCGGTTTACCTGTAGTCGGGTATAACTTGGAAATATTTGGAGACGTCTTTAAAAAAGGTTTTTTAACTGTTCCACTGGGAAATACAACTATTTTTTCTCAAAAAATTATCCAACTTTTAGAGAATAAGAGGAATTACCAACAAATTAGCCAGGAAGCGACAGTTCAGGCGCAAAAAATGAGTTGGCGGAAAACCTCTGTAAAATTTCAAAAAATAATTAAGGCTCTTGGAACCCGTTCCGCACATATTGATTAACTGGAATGTAAAGGTAAACGTTAAAAAAAGTAAAATTATCCTTGTATTCTTTTTCTGGAACAAAAATCTCTTGTTTAACAAGCTTAAAATTATTATCCAATATCTGCTTAATCGCTTTTGCTTCATCACTGGTACCGTAAAAAGGCTCTAAATACCAAATCCGATTTTTCAAATTTAACAGTGACTCTGTTGTTATCACATTATATCCAAGGGTTTTTTGCGTAGGGTATGTGGACGTTTTTTCATCGTGGAGACCATAATTAGTAACTTTTGAACCTAAGTAATAAGCGGACATTAAAAATGAACTGAAATGAGAGTTAATAATGATATCTCCATCCTGCAAATTATCGGAGATAAACTGAAAATCCTTTCTGGGAATCGAATAAGTATATGATGATTGAAAAAAGAATATTAAACTTAAAAATAAACTTATTATAAAAATTAAACTAATTATTCTGGAGCCTTTAAAAGTAAAATTAAGTCCTTTGCCGACCAAGATCAAAATTGAAGGTAAAAAAATTATGAGTGACCCCAACGCAAGCACGGGTTTATTAAAGGCGTAAGAAACCAAAGTTAGAATAGCTGGAGGAACTAAAAATAAATAAAGAAACAAAAGTTTATTCTTATCTTTCCAGATGTAAAGCACCCAAAAAAGCAATAGAACAGTTGATAACCAAAGACTGATTATGACTGGAATATAAAAAATAGGTTTTCCTTGATAATAAAGATATATGAAAGTTTCAAAAGAAGTCAGGTTTGTAATTAAGACGGACGGCAACTTTAAAATAAAATTGTAGCCTCTGCCGACGAGCTCCGGTTTCGGCAAAACGAAAAAGGAAAATAATAGCGGCAAAGAAAGAAAAAATATCGAAACAATTGCTAAAAACCAACCTCTTAAAAGAGATCTAAATTCTCTGACTGATAGAAGATATATAAAAAACACAAAAACAATTAAAAAAAAGTAATAATGAGTATAAATTCCTAAGGTTGTAATAATTACCAGAATAATTAGATTTTTCAGTTTTTCTGTATTTATGTAATTTAAAAATAAAATTATTGAAACAGTAGTCAATAATATTAAAAAAGAATAGTATCTTGCATAAATCGACGCCCAGATAAAACCGGGCAAAAACAAACTCAAGTAAAAAACTATCAAACCTATCTTTTTTCCTAAGACTCTCGAGGCCAAAACCCAAACAGCAAAACTTGCGGCAATTCCAAAAATAAGTGAAATTATCCTGATAAAAAATATGTTTAACTCAAAAGGAAGTGCTAATTTAATAACTCGAAGTAACATGAAATAAAATGGGCCATGAAAATCACTCAATGTTCCAAACCAAATACTTTTTAAATCTGCTTTAGTCAGTAAATAAGCCCATATTTCATCTCCGGCAGGAAATTTTCTTAAATTTATTAAATAAACTTTTATTAAAATTGAAAATAATAAAATAATGAGGAATAAAGATCGACTAGTTCTTACTCCTCTTCTTCTTTCTCCCACCACTTGCCCACTCTCCTTTGGATACGCCCAAGAACTCTCGCTAATACCCGACTTATACTTGCTCCAAAAAATAATAAATCTAATACTAGAAAAACTGATAAGAAAGAAATAGCATATGTCAGTTTATAAATGAGTTCTCCTTTATAGTGAAACACAGCCTCAAACGATCCTTTTTGAGCTTGATCCGGCAAAAAGACATACATGTACCCTGGCACCATTGGTCCGGCTTGATAGATCGGTAATTTTTTGTTAAAACCGTCAGCCTTAACCCTGACTTCCCAACCAGAATAGGCTGCTTCTTTAAACAAAACACCTTTTGATGTTTTGCCTCTTATTATTACCTTCTCTGCTGACTGTCTCTCATATGAAACCTTAACGTTTTTATCCTGGGAAAAATCGGCAAATGAATAAAGGATGTTTTTCAATAAATTTAGTTCTTCTGCATTCTTGAATCTCTGCAAATGGCCAAAAAAATTCATACCGCTCCAAATGACTTTTCCATCACCTATAGCTTGTTCAACCAAAACAGGATGTCCATGATTTTGAGCAATTACCTTAGAACCTTGATCTAAGGCTCCGATCGGATAACTAAAACTCCACGGCGCCTCGTCGTACATTGGCTCTGAAAAAACTTCAAATTTAACTCCGCTTGCTACTTGGGATTCTCCTATTTTCCAGTCCCAATTTTCACCTAAGGGTTTTCTTTCAGACTGCTTAAATGGGAAAACGTCCGGAAGATTGCCCGAAGTTGATTCTTTTTGCTCGGTTCCAGTATCAATAAAAAGTTTTCCTCCATCTTTAACATAATTTTCCAGTCTCTTGAAAGCCTTTCCATAACTGTTATATTTATACCTGTAGGCAAAAATCATATCAAAATTACTTAAATCTTCTTTAGTTAATTTATCAATCGACCTGTCCCATTGGACGATAATGCCTTTTCGGGAATTTATATTTAGTAATCCCAAATCCCTCATCACGGTATCCTGTCCGATACGGTCTCCAATCACTAAAATAGAGGGGGCATTTGAACCCATATAGATAGGTGATGTAGAAGCTTCATTAACCTCGTAATACTTTAGCTCCTGATCTGTCTCCGGAATATCCCAACCTTTACCTTCGATCACGAAATACTTTGCCGGTCTTTTTGTAAATACCGATTCCCAGCGGCTAATCAAATTTTTATCATCCGTAATATAAGTTGAAGGTGCCGAAGCATAGTTCCTTCCATATACCGGAGTTCCTTCCCAATATTTGATAGCATGCCAGTCAATAAAAAAAGCGGCCATCGCGCGAGCTTGATCAACCGTATAATCAAATCTCTTAACCACCTCATCCTTTGAGAAACTAATATTTTGCAGATACTGCCAGCCTGTATAATTTTCAGCATCGGGACCGGAAGGACCAGCATCAAGATAACCTCTGACCAAAGACATCTTAAACACAGAACTCCACCAAATATTAATTGTCGCATCCATATCATAAAGGCGCCAGCTAACGTCATTTGGGTTCATCCATTCGGGGACAAGTTTAGGTAATTTTTGCGGCCATTGGCCCTTACCCAAATCCAAACTCAATACAGTAGGGAAAGCGCTGCTTTCCGAAACAAGATTAAGCGTTTCTTTTTGAAAAGGTATATAAGTAGTCTGTAAAAAGTCATTCCCAACAATAAATACTGCCAAACCAATAAGTCCGCATAAAATCACTAATGGTGCTCTAACAGCAAAACTTTTACCCAAAAAATTCTCAAGGATTATCTCTAAATTATTTGTTGCTGACCTCCACAATACAGCCACCAAAGAACCTAAAACAGTCATCGTTGGCCAAAAAACCCTGAACCATCCTCCAGCAATCGGGTTTAGACCTTTCGCAAACGAAAAGATAAAAATTACGATATATGCAAACATTAAAGAAAAAGGCACCAATAGTTTTATATTGTGGCTGATTCTTCTTTTTACTATTACAACAAGAAGCAATGTAATTATTGTAAATGCAAAACTAATTCCAAGCGCCCAAAAAAATAGAGGGTTTGACCTAGTATAGATATCAACCATTCTGGCAACAGGATCGAGAGTTCCAGAGGTAGCAGCAGCAGAATCTGCTACTCCTGCTTGCGGGACAGTGCTTACGCCTGCAAAAAGGGATTTAATAATATTGAAAAAACCTTTAAATACTACAAGTCCGGTCCCCGCCATAGGAAATCCTACGGCGAATACGATCGTTCCATAAGCAAACAGCGTAAAAAGCTTTTCCCACTTAAAAATTTTTGTTTTTTTATCCCAAAAAAACAAAACGAGAATTGTGGTGAGCGGGACTGTGTAACCAATAAAACTCTGGGGATGTCCTAATAAAAACACACCTGTAAGAAAAGCAGATAAATAAAAATATCTTTTATTTCCACATTCATATCCTCTATGAACCAGAAAAAGCGAGAGGGGAAGCAAAAAAAGTGTTGCAGTATAAGGAATGCTTCCTGCCCAATAAAGCTGGCTCCAAAGATTAAAAGAGTAAGCGCAAGCAATAGCTAATAATGCTGCGAATGGTCTGCTTTTTGATAATGAATAGAAAAGTAAATATGAGAACACAAAAAATAACACATATGAAGCCAATACATAGACCTGCACAGCTTGAACCGCACTGAACCAGTTTAAAAGAGGCTGCATCAGATAGAAATGTAAAAGAGGATAAGTTTGAGTAAGCGGAGTTCCCCCATACCAAATATATTTCCAACTTGCCCATGGCCAATTAAAATGATCATGAATATAAGTGACAAAATCGACCGAAAGGAATAAGTCAATACCTACGGCAGGCTTTTGATTCCAATATAAGCTTAAAATTGGCCAAACAAAGTAAACTACGATTCCTATAAAAAAGACATGTAGCGAAAAATTAAAGAATTTTATAGGAAATTTTAATAGAACATTCTTCATTTTTTTAACTTTTTTAGTCGTTATTTAACCTACTTAAGTAGGTCTGAATTTTTACCATTTGAGCTTACCATAAATTTTACGGTTTCAACTAATTTAAGGGGAAATAAATACACTCTTTATCAATATAATATATTGTATTAAGGTATTTTTTGTGAACAAAAACAAAAATATAATGTATGATATCAACGACAATCCAGCTGAAATAACCAGTGAAAGAAATGTATCATGATACAAAAACCGTAAAATGATAAAAACAACCAAGGCAAATACCGCCCCAATAATATAAATCAAAACATTATCCCAAAATGAAAAATCTACATATTTTTTAAGTTTGAAGTAAAAAATAATACCGCTTATAGTTACTATAAGGTTTGTTAAACTCAACCCTACAAAATTAAAATGAAAAATTAAAACTGGAGCAATTACCCATGTTAATAAAACCCATATCATTGCTACGTTTCTCATTATTTCGGACTTCCCTTTTGCCGCCAATATTTGACTAAAAACTCCTGTATAAGACATAATACCCATCTGCAATAGTCCTAAATAAATAGCTGGCAGTGCTGGTAACCAGCGATCTGTATAGATGTAATGCAAAAAAGGTTTAACAGCCACCAAACCGATTGCAACTAAGGGTAACGTCGTAATGGAAATTAACGATATAGTCTTTTCCAGAAGATTTTTTAGTAATACTCTATCGCTTTGTATCCTAGAACCAATAGGAAAAGAAACTCTATTTATTATTTCTGAAAAAGCCAGAGGAAAAACATAAATACTGGCGGCAAATTGAAAATACCCTAAATTTTCAGACCCTACGGCTTTGCCAAGATACAAAATAATTAGTGGTCCATAAAGTAAACCTAAGAAAACATTAGTTTGATAATTGAATCCAAACCTTGCTAGTGATATAAAACTATTTTTATTAAAATTAATTCCTTTAAACCATGATTGTTGAGGTAATAATATAACGGCACTTACAAGATAATTAATTATTACTCCCCAGATAAAACTGGAAATGCCAAAGCCCAAAAATGCTAATAATACAGTAACGATTGATCCAAATATTATTGGAATAACCTCAACAAAAAACAAATTTATGTATTTCAAACTCCTCTCAAGAAGTGCCAGTGGAATAAACCTAAAAGGAGATAACAAAAATACTACACTATAAAGCCTAATAAGATCCGTGTGGTCTCCTATTTTGTAAAATATTGCAAAATAATTTGCAAAAATATTTATTAAAAGAACAATAACAATCCCCAATACCAGTTGGACGGTAAATGATGTTTTAATTTCTAAATTGGAAACAATCTTCTTTTTCTGGACCATAGCTGCAGCCAACCCGATATCACTAAATGCCAAAAAAACTGATCCAATTGAACCGATAATTGCATAAACACCAAAATCCATTGGGAACAGTAATCTGGCTAGAAAAATATTTGACACTGTATAAACTGCCTGTAGTAGAACTTTTCTTAGGACCAAGATAACAAAACCAACGATGGCTTTTTGTTGGATATCTGCTTGAACTCCGCCGGTTGACTTTTCTATCATTTAAATAATAATACTTTCTTGATATATTCTAACTAAACCAGTTAAGAAGTTTAATTAAGTTTATGACTCGCACAACTATCGAACAACTCCCCAAATCTGCACATGTTAGCAACAATGTAAAAAGTCTACCAAGAATTTGCTTTATAAATCCATATTTCGGCAGATTGCCTATTTGGATGCCACTGTTTCTTGAAAGCTGCAGAAAAAACAGTGCATTTTCATGGTTTCTATTTGGTGATCATAAAAATCATTATAAACTTCCAAAAAACGTAAAATGGGAGAAAATGTCAATGGATGTTTTTAATAAGCTCGCCAGAAAGCAAACCGGTCTACCCTTTTCTATAAAAACGCCTTATAAAATTTGTGACGTAAAACCAATGTACGGAGATATATTCAAACATTATTTAAATGGTTTTACTTTCTGGGGAAACTATGATTTGGACGTAATTTATGGCGATCTGGATTCTTTTAGTTTAAGAACAAAAATAACAAATTGTGATATTTATACTCCGTTTGACTCTCCTGTTGGCCATTTTACCCTTTATAGAAATGTTAAACCGATTAACAAACTATATCTTAGACTTGAAAATTTACATCTTGCCTATCAAGACGCACCCTCGTGCTTAGGGTATGATCATAAACCTATGTTAAAACTTATAAACAGCGACAGGTATTTACGATTTTTCAATGTTAACTATAAAAAAGAACTTCAGAAAAGCCGATGCGAAACCGGTGCTTCGATTATGCCGTCCGGCCAACTGGTAGGCGAACTTTTTTCAACAAAAGAACGTTATTTATGGAAAAATGGAAAGACATTTCAATTGAATGGAAAACGCCGTCGTGAATTTCTTTATCTACATTTTTTTTGCTGGAAAAGTAATGACTTCTGGAGACGATTTAATGCAGAGTCTAAACCAATAAACAAATTTTGGTTGGATTTAGGCGGCTACTCGCCCAACCAAAAGTATCTTTTACCAACAAACAAGCTGTCACGGCTGTTTCGATACGCAGTACGCTTCACAAGTTTAGTTATTCGGGCAAAGAAAAGACTATTGTTGAGATTTACTCTTCTTTAAAATGTAAATAAATTGATAGCAAAATGGTTTCGGAAAAGGTAGAAAAAATCTTCTATTTTTAGGCCAAATATTAATTCCGCCTGAAGCATCAAAAACTTTTACACAATTCCACCCTGTGTGATTACAAAGTTCGATCATCGTTCTAAAAGTAAACAGATTAATATGTGAGGCATACCCGGGTCTGACAAAAAGAAGATTTGCAAACATTGTTAACAGGTTATATGGATTGGGTGTTGAAAGCAAAAGTTTCCCCTCATCTTTTAAGACTATTTTTGCCTCTCTTAAAAAGGCTGAGGGATTTTCCAAATGCTCGATTGTCTCACCGGCGATAATCGTATCAAAAGAATTGGCGGGAAAATATCGAGAAAGCTTTTGGCAGTCACCTTTGACGAATTTTAAATAATTCTTTGGTCTTCGCAAGATTTGTTTGTCAAAACCAATCGCTCCTTTTAGGAAATCATTGGGGAATTCATTATACCAATATCTAAAATTTTACCGCAGGCTAGCTTTGCCAGAAGCTTTCTTCGCTTTTTTTCTGTTTTAAAATCAGCGATCCAAGTTTGTTTTTGAGTCATTACAAAAAATACAAATAGCCTTAAGTCTTTTTGGCCTAGCCACAACCAAAATAATTTCGTGGATTTTAAAAAGCCCTATACTTATTCCTATTAATATTAGTGGCAAGCCAACAGCCAGCCTAAAGAATTCTTCTTGGGTAAATTTTAGAATAACTGCTCCGCCAATCGTCATCACAATACCAGTCACCAACCAGATAAAGTTAATTATCTCGCAATAGACTATCATCCCAATATGATGCCAGAGATTATGAGAAGATTGTTTCATTGTTACACTGTTTAATTGTTTCATTGAAAACTATTTTTTCAATTTCGATTCAGTATAATTTATTAGCTGGTGAATTTCTTTAGGAAGAGTCTGGAGTTCTTTGAGAATATGTTCGTATTGCTCCTCAGTTAAAAGTTTCCTTTTTCTTGATTTTATACTCCAATCTTGAGATTCAACCACTGAACCAAAACCATATCGAAAGAATAATATCTTATCTTTTTTAAAATAGCGACCAAAGCCTTCAGCTATAGTTGCAGAAATGGAATCAATAGCTTTTACATACTGTAATCCTACAGTTTGTTTTGGAAACCAATCCCATTTGTCAACTATACCCCAAACATATTGAGATAAAGCCAAAGCTCTCTTATAACAATCTATATCATTCAATTTCAAATACTTTTTCATTCAATGTAGCAATGAAACAATTTAGCAATGAGACCATTTTTCATTTCACTTTATAAATCACGTCCCCTTCTTGCTCATAGATTTTTTTAAGTGATGTGATTTGGCCAAACTTCTCCGGATATCTAAAATCATGATAGTACTCCTGCGACCGCTGGGTATGCACCACTATGTAATTGATTCTCAGTGCCGCAAGTACCCTCTCTGTACCTTCAGGGGTCGCACCTTCGCGAATTTCCCATGTCGCTTGCCGCCATCTTGGGTCTTGGGAGACTTGATCAATTCCTCCCCTAACCTGAGAAATATCATAAAAAGAATTCAGCCAAAAAGCAGTCGAGCCAGAAAGAAAGACTAGCTCGCCCGATCTTACATTCTCATTCAAAACTTCAGCTATTTTAAATTCAACGGACTGATTAATATCGCTTCTTGGCAACCAAAAATGGCGGTTTTGCCAAGCAAAAAACCAACCGAAAACAATGTAAATTGTAAATGGTAAATAGAAAATAGATAATTTTGAAATTTGAAATTTGAAATTTGAAATTTTTATTGAATTATTAAATTTAAATTTGAAAATTGATTGAAAATTTAAAAGTGAAAATTGAAAATTCCTTGCTATCAGCAAGGCTACGCCCACTTCTACTTCAGAAATCCATACTGTCCAGTCCATCCAAAATTTGGGATCTGCAAAGAATCGAAAAAGGGTCAAAAGTCCAAAAACACCAAACCACGATAAGGCAAACTTGTCCAGAAGACTCTTTTTTCTTATTCCCCAAGCCACTACAATAATCGCCAGAATTACTGGTACAAAACCCCTCATAAGATTAACTAACGAAATCATTGCACCCACGGCCGACCTACCTCCAATAGACGGCGCCATAAAAAGCGTCCACCAGTAATGTGGCGGATACCACCACAAGGTTAAAAACCAACCAAGAAAAATCACAAGTGCTGCTTTTTTTAATCCCTGCTCCCATCTCTTATCCATGACAACTCCAATGATAATCAGGCCGATAATTGCCGGAATCGAAGCAACAGTGTTTGTCAAAAGCAAAAGCGCAAAAAGCACTGCCGCAGGCAGCAGACGACTAACAACTAACAGCTGACAATTGACATTTGACACAAATGGGAGCGAGGGAAACTTCCTCAAAAACATGACCCTTCGGCTACGCTCAGGGTAAACTCCGCCAGGGGTGGCAGTTCTGGAAGGGCTCCCGACAGCGCGCAGTGAGCCCATCGAATTTAAATTGAGTGTCGAGTTATCTCGCGAGCGAGCACTGGCGGGAGGGAAAGAACTGACAGGACCCCGAGCGGTAAGACTACGCACAAATACCCATAGCACCCATGGCGTCAAAGCCTGCGTAACTTGCGCCGAAACCTCACTCAAAGCAAATCCTGAAATCCAATGCCACGGCGCAAGCAATACTAGCAATGAAACAATGTAACCATATAGCCTCCTCCCTGATAACATCCATGCCAGTATCCCCCAGCCCAAAGCTGAAAATAAAAAGGCTACAACAACTAATCCCAATGATAAGTCAAAAAGAGAAAAGCCGCCCAGGAACCTGTGGAGAGCCATAAGGAGGCTTGAAACAACCGGTCCCGTCAAATACTTAACCGGTGTAGATCCCAAGTACCAAAATGGATAAAACCCACTAAACCCGTGCCTTTCTATAAAGCTTGCAATCGCAACTGTCACCGGTATAAAAGAAGTTTGCGCAGGATAAAACATAAAATAAACACCTTCAATATAATATCAGCGTTAATGGGCTTTTCATACCAGCTTAATCAGCTTGCTTTGTCTCAAGTACGAACGAATAGCAAAACCACCAGAAGAAAAACAGCCATAGGATAATCATCATTGTTGAGAAATAGTCATGGAAGATCACGGCCGGCAGTCGGCCAAGGTAAAAAGCAATCAAGGTAACTAAGGTAATTCTAAAGATATTGAGAATAAATGTCCCCAAAATTCCAAGGACAATTGTCTGAATCCTTCCTCCCCACTTGTATGATCCTTGTAAGCCGGTAAAAAGGGTTAAAAAGAACAAAACTAGACTTTGCCAGCCAATACAGTTCCAAGAGATATAGACCGCCAATTTCTTAGCTCCAGAGGTCAGGAACAAAGTATCAGGCGACGTCTCAACCGAGATCTTCAAGAATCCCAACACTACCCCAACCATCCTTGCCAAATGAGGAACAATCAAATCCTGAAATTTCTTGTAGATCTCAACCTTCATGATCAAGGTAGTCAAAAACTCATTAAAGGTTGTGACAAAAGGCAAAATCATCAAAACAACCGTTAATAGAATAAAAATAGTCTGAAATGTAATCTTGGGATATGAAGGTTGGGAGAAAATTTTTGGCCTTTGGTTATCCATTTCCCTTCCTCTTTCTTCTTAGAAACAGGGGAAATAAGAATCCTGGACCCAAAAGAGCCAATAATCGTTCTGGCACAATGATGATGTCACCCCACATCACTGAGTAAGGAGATGAGGATCCTTCCGTCCAAGTGGCAAATATTCTGCCCGGGCCAGAATAGTTCGAAGAGACATAAGCAGTCGAAGTCCCAGTTTTCCAAGATGCTGCAGAGCTATCCCAATTACCCGATCCGTATGGAGAAACCCCTTTCTTATAATAAATAATATTTGATCTTATCCATAAAGCATAAAGATCTGAGTTGTCGGTATCTAGAGAAATAGTTGGATAATCATCACCGGTATTAGAATCCAAAGTTATAGCGGTCTGCCATGAACTTGTTCTCTCTTGATAACTAACACCATCTGAAGAATTGATATAAGCAAGATGAACATTGCCTGAGGAATCTGAAACCGCACTTAAGTTATTAGTGACACCTGATGTTCCGGTAGCAATCGAAGTTGCTGATGAATCCCACCCATTGGTCGGATCATCAAAAAATTTTCCTTCAATTGCCGTTGCTCTAGTCCAAACAGCATACATATCCTGAGAACTTAAGGGTACAATCACGCCATAGACATTAGCATCGGTATTAGATGTTGATGAAAGATCTGTCGGCTGGCCAATTCCTGAGGAGTCCCAAGTCGATTGAACATCGGCATTGGTTGAACGAACCGCCTTCATATAATAGTTGGTGCCATTGTAATAACGGGCAACAACCCAAAGCTTACCAGCAGAATCTCTGGACATAAATGGATAACTATAGATATCTGAGGTTCCTGACCCATTCAGAGCTATCGCAAGCGTCCCCCACGAAATTGAAGAAGAAGAAGTTGTACCCTTATTAACATAAATATCATAGTTGACATAAAGGGCAATATAAACTGTCGTCCCGCCGGCATACCAAAGAGAAAAGTCGTTGGTACTGGTTTTAATGGTTCCACCTGAAGTCCAACTTACTCCATCATTATTGGAATAATAATAAGCAATTGCTGAACCAGTATAGAAAAAGGTCCAATAGATATTATTGGTGCTTTCATAAAAAGTTTTTCTTTGCCAAGAATAGGCAGTAGCAAGACTATTAGTTGAAGTAGCCACTTGTACTCCTGTCCCCGCCCCCGCCCCCCACACAATCTCATCACCAGGCGCTACATCATAATCATAAGATTCACCGCAAAAAGCCGAAGTACAATCAGCAAAAAACCAATAGCCGGAAACAGAAGAGCCGCTGGCTTTAACATTGTAATCTGCACCAGATCCGGTATTGGTAAGGGATAGCCGACTGATGGTTTTTGATGGCGTACCGGTACTAATAAGGGAAGTATCAACAGTAATGAAAGCATCGGACGCACCACCAGTTGATGAGAAATTATCAAAAGTTCCGTCATCAATCGAGGTAACTGTTGCTCCTGAGTTAAGGGCTAGACCGTTTGCGCCTCCAGTCCCCCCCAAATAATTAAACGAGTAATACTGGGCATTGATTGTGCCAGAGATTGAAAAGTTGTAGCCACCTGTCGCCCCTCTTGAAACTTGAGTCAAGTTTGATCCTGAACCTTGGCCTTTGAATTCCAAGGTTTCACCTGTGCCGGCAGTAAAACTATCTCCGTCTTGCATCATGGTTAAAGTTTTTTGGGTAGTAGTGCCTGAAGAATTTCTCCAAACTACAAAAGTGTAAGTATCTCCCTGGGCATAATCAGTTCCCGCATCATCGATCTTAAATTGAACATTGGTTGTTGAATCAGTGTATGTCGATCCGGTGGTGGCATCGCCTGTATCGACTTCGTCTCGGAAAACATCCCAAGCATTGGTAGGAGAAGTAACGCAGTTTGAATTTTTACAAACTATTCGATAGACATAGGCGGCATTTGATCCTCCTAAAGACCCACCACTAAAGGCAAAATCTAAGCTACTATCATCCGTCCCAGTCCCAACATATCCATGAGGAGTAAAAGAATCTTCCCATAAATTATCGGCATAGTTAAATTTATTAGTGCCTTCATCGTTGGGAGTCTCAGTATTGTTATCTGGAATCGTATACTCTCCCCAGATTTCGGTGGAACCACCAGTTGAGTCATGCTTGAAAGAGGTAAAATAGGCACCGGCAGAAGTTACTCCCGAAACCTCGGTTGTTGAGGCAAGATTACAAGAATAGCAACGAAAATTGGAGGCACCTGCGAACTTAACATCTCCCTGGCTGTTTGCCCCCAAAACTCCATAATCCTCTGCAATTCCCATGTTTCCCGTAGAGACTACAGAGTAGACAGCGTTCCAGGTACTAGAATAAGCGTCATTGTTATATAAAATGTTATCGTTGCCGTCCAGGTGAATTTCACTATTGTAGTTGTTGTGAAAGGTATTAGAGAAGACGATATTCTTGGAGGCGGAGCTGGTAATATCGAGGCCATAGCCACCTGTGCCGGACTGGTAAACGGTATTAGCCTGGACAATGTTATTTTTGCTGCCAGAACCAGAGAGTGTGATGTTACAGTATAGGGTAGTACTGTAGACTGTGTTGTAAGCAAGAACATTTTTGGCGGAACCTTCAAGCCAAATATTATACTGGTTGTCGTAGATATTATTATAAGAAATGAGGTTGTTGTCTGAAGATGAAAAATAGATACCGTGAATAGAATTGCTGTATATGTCATTATGTGAAATACCTTTACTGTTAGTTGAATTGTTGTTGGTAAGAGAAGATGCATAGATGCCATAGTAGCCATTGTGAATTTTTGAGTATTCAATGGTCAGTCCCTCACTTGCGTTAAAGCCATTGACGCTGGAGACATATATGCCCCACTTGCTTCCGCCTGACGCTCCCAACTGAGAAATATCAGCATATCGAATAATTGTCTCGGAACCAGTCTTAAGATAAATATAACCATGGTAGGTTGCCTGGGCAGTAACAGTGGCATAATTATTTTCCGCACCCTGAATCTCCAAATAACCGGTTGAGTCAACCGTCATTCCCGAGGTCACCGAACCGGAGGAATTAAATTTTAAGGTGACATTCTTACCGATCTTAAAATCACCCTGACCGGTTCCTGAAGAAGCACCGACAGTCACAATACAATTGGAAGCACAGTCAGGGGCAGCTGCATCATTGATGTCAATCGTAATCGAACTGCCTTCTGCCAAAGTAGTAATCGTATCAAAAGCTGCTGCTTGGTTGGCGGCTGTCGCCACTCTAAAACTACCATCAACCTCTAAATTATCACCATTACCGTTTCCCAGTGTTAAATGTCCCTTCCGTAAATCTAAAACCGTACCTGCTGTACCTGTCACCTCCATCGCGTCCTGAATCGTCCAGCAAGCAGCTGAAGTTCTTGTACAAGAGCTTGAACCATCAAATTGCACTTGATAAAAAGCAGAGGTGCCTGTCAGATTTCCCGAGATGGTTTTACCGGTTGAAGTTGTATTGAATGTAACGAGGCTGTAAACGGCTGTAAAAGTACCAGAGTTACTCCAGCTTCCACCAACTGTTAGATTTGTTGTCCCGGCACTTATGGTCCCGTTGCTATTGATTGTCACGTCACCCGCCACAGTCAGACTGAAAGACAAAGTTAAACTTGAGGTATTAGTCCCACCAACTGTCAAGGAATCGATTGTTACGGCTGTCGCGCCGGTTGTGACAACCGCGCTTGAATTATCAATGGTTGCGGTATAGGTATTACCGCCCCCATTGTTTGGATAAGTACTGTTGCAATTACTCCAATTTTCCGCTCTCTCCCATGTCCCACTACCCGTATTCCAAGTACAGTTGTATTGGGCATCATTAGCCAGCTGCCAAGCTCTTTTCTCCTCAAAAACCACATCTTCAGGGGCTTGCCCTGAGCGAGGAGCATTAGCGACGAGTCGAAGGGGTCCCAACAGATAAAACTGGGGACTTTCCGCAGGTCCTTGAAATTCATAAGAAAACTTGTAATTTACTCCTTTTATAAGATGCTTTTGCCATGAAATAGTCTTTACTCCATTTTCTTGAGAAATCTCCATTCCATCACGGTGAATAAGATCAAAGGAAAGTGGAACAACTTCCTTGATTGAACCGATATAATCTTCGCTGCTACTAATTTCAAACTCCATTTCGTAGCGATTTTGAGGGTAAAGCCTCGTCGGCCCTGTTCTTTTGATTACCACTTCTGGCTTTTTCTCAACATAAAAATAGTCAACAATTACTCGGCTTTTCCCTAATCTTGTGGCTGTAAATTCAGCCTCATAAGCACCGACTGTGCTTGAAGAATAAGTAGCAAAATAATCAGGTTCGTTGGTCGTCTCCAAAGTACCGCAGTTTTTAGACTTTTGGATTTTCTGATCTTGACTGGAAAGAATAGTTCGTACGCCTTGAGGATCTTTAAGTTCAAGCTCCAAGAAAGCATCACAATCTGCCAGACCCTTCTCGTCCAAGACCGAAAAGGAGATTTTCACCTCCTGGTTGGGAAGATAAATTGATTGATCAAAATTCATAGCCAATACTCCCCATCCCAAATCCTGATTAAGTTGAGGTTGTAACTGCTGAGTTTGTTGAGCAATATCTTCATCGCCTCTTTTTGTCTTATCTCCGACAGCTTCCGCTTGACCCGGTTTCAAGATATTTAATGCTCCAACATCGTCTTGGGTGCCAGACTCCTTTCTTTCTGGAATAAAGGGTGAAAGATAACCTAAGGTTAAAGAGAAGAGGAAAAAACCCAGGATCAAACCGTTAATCAAAGGTCCAATCTTTCTTTTCTTTGAACTATAGAAGGAGTTAAATTGCTGATTGACTGTGGCCAAAGCCAAACTGTGAACTGAAACAGCCACAGGCTTTCCGAATGGCTTGCCCTGAGTACCACCGAAGGGCCAAAGTCTCCCCATCCACCTGTATAAGGTAGACTTCTGAAATACATCGGTAATCATCCCTGTCTTTGGTGTCCTAAACCAGGGTCCTTCTTGTTTCTCCAAAAAGCCTTTAATAGCTGCATAGGCTTGAAATGGGACTACAATGTAGGAAAGGGCCATGAAGGAAAGAATACCCAGGTAATCCCTCTCCTCTGATTCTTCAAGAAAAAGACCGGTGATGTTCATCATAGGTAAGGAAAGTAGATTGCTAAAGACCAGACTCCAGCCTAAAGTCGCTGTCCAGAAAGGTAGTCTGGTGTGAAAGACTGTTTCTGAGATAAACCAGGACATAGTCCCAATCACAAAGAAAGCAGCCTGAAGATAATATGGGGCAAGGTATATGAACTCTAGCTTCTCAGTTAAACTTAGTCTACTTGGTACCCACACTTTGCCTTTTCTTAATTGTTCAATTGTTTCATTGTTAACATTGTTAAATTGCTTCTGAGTTTGCTCTCCAACAATGGAGCCATGAAGCAATGAAGCAATGGAGCTAGACGGCTTTTTAGCAGATTCTGCCGATTCCCAATGTCCGAATAACAAGCGGGATAACATTATCTTTACATTAAAGGAAGCACCTTCTGCCCATCGCATTCGCTGTCTGATCAAACGCCTGACTGTCGAGACTGCTTCGGCTGGTGCCTGGATGTAGGGAGTGAAAGCTACCTTATAACCTGCTTCATAAAGTCTTAGGGTCAGTTCAAAGTCTTCGGTGATTGAGGTTCCCCAGCCAAATTGGCGCAGGATGTCAGCCCGAATGGCATAAACACTGCCTGCAATCTGCTTTAAACCTCCATAGATCTCCTCACTGGCCCTCTCAATAACATATGATCCGGCATATTCGGTTCTGACTCCTCTGGTAATCCAATTCTCTGATTTGTTTAAAACGTGCCACTGGTAGCCCTGGACAGCGGCGATTGGGTTGCTTAACGCTAAAGGACTAACGTCTAATGCCGCTTCATTTGCGTTTGCTTTAGTCGTTAGTCGTTGGTCGTTAGTCGTCAATACTTGGAAAGTCTTAACAAACTGCTCAATCGTATCCGGATAAGGTACAAAGTCACTGTCAAAGACAACCACATATTCAGCCCGCAAGTCAGTGTGTTCCAAGGCTGTCTGGAGAGCTCCACCCTTAAAGCCTTCTCGGGAAGCACGGTGGATCAGGGTAAATGAAGGCTTGCCCTGAGCGGAGTCGAAGGATTGATCAGGAGTAATAGGGGTAAACTTGTAGATTTGTTCCCCCTGATCTCCCCTGCTTTCCCTTAATTCCCCCTGATTTCCCCTGAGAACTTGCAGTGCAAGTTCTGTCGTTTCATCTGTCGAATCATCGACAATCACCACCTCGTAGTTTGGCCACTCCTGACTCGTACATGCTTGGATCAACCTCTCAATCACCTTCTTCTCGTTGTAAACGGCTACATGGATAGAAACAAATGGCTGCTTTTTCAGTTCTACCTTCTCCAAATTAATAAGCAGTGGGTTGACTCTACCCTTTTGGCTTTGCTCTCCTCCAATGGACTGAGAAAGTCTAAGTGTCAAAAGCACGCTTAGATAGTACTTAAGACTGTAGATAAAGAAGAATATGCCAAAGGTCAGGGCGATACTGGCAAAGATCAAACCCAGTATTGATGGGGTTGGAACACTAAGTACCATGCGGATCCAAAAAGATATGATTAAGAAGGGTAAGAGGCAAAGAAGTAAGATCAAAAGACCAACGCTAGGTTTGGTAATAACCAGTTTAGGGACAGTCACAAACGGCGCCAGAAGCTGACGCAGCCGAAAAAGCGGAATTTGTGGCTCGTAAAGTGGTGCCACTGGTACTTTTGGAGCTTGCTCGTACCTCTGGGCATACTTCTGTCTCTGGTCAATCGTATTTAAACCTTCCCGAAGAAGCAGGTTATAAACACCATGACTACCCAAAATCCGCTTGCCGGTTGAAACTTCTACCGCCTTACTAATCTTCGCAGGTGAAAGCGCCGGATCTTTGATTACTTCCCCAAGTATCAACTCACGAGCCTCGGGCACGAACCGCCAATGTCTTTCATCTCTCGGTCGCCTATTTTCTAGAGCTTCTCTTTGTTTTTCTTCCGACACTTCCCTATATCTATTCAGCCACCTGTAAAAAACTGCTCTGGAAACCCCAAATTCACGGCATAAACCTGAAATCTTCTCTCCAGCTTCAAAGCGCCTAATCATCGTCAGCTTGTCACTTGCCGGCCGAGGCCTAATTAGACTCGAACCATAGACGGCGATGTAATTTTCCCTTGCCCTTTGGGTATTTAATCCTCTTCTTTTGAGAAAATTCCAAACTCCATGAGGACTGACTCCGGCAGTCTCGCCTATTTTTGCCGGGGAAAAATTAGGGTTTTTCAGGGCAATTTTTAGGATTTTTCTTTCGGTAGCCGTAGGTGTCCTTTTCCAGTGCTTGTTTCCACTTGCTATTTTTGAAGCTAAAACCAGTTTTTTTGCTCTTGGGGCTGCCTGAACGTATTTTTTCAGCCACCTGTACAAAATCGTTCTCGAAATTCCTGCTTCAAGGGATACTTTGATTATTGATTCACCGGCTCCAACGCGTTTGACTAAATCTATTTTAGCCTCAAGTGACAAACGCCTATACATATAACCATGTAAACATTAACGGGAATTGCAAGTCAAGCCCTATGGGTCTTGGTATAAGACAAATGAACTTTACTCACATTTAACGACTAAATCTTAAAAAAGCCAACGATTTTTGAAGCTAAATTGAATTATTTATTTGTTATAGGTCTCAAAATTTCCTTCCAATAATTTTTATAATCAAAACATTATTTCTAACACTACAAGTTACTTTGATATAAATGGAACCTGTAAATGCCTGTCAACGACTAAAGCTGACTTTCCTATCAATTCTTACCAATGGCCAGCTTTCCCTCTATCTGAAATTCAAAAAGACCTTTAGAGGGGCGATAAAGCCCTTTTAGCCTCAAAATTGAGGAATTCCGGTAATTTAAATCCCGAAATAGAATCTGACAAAGATAACCAATCAGTTAATTTTGTTTTAAAAAACCACCTGGCAATCAGAATTAACACACAAAAATTAGAGAATGGGTTACTAATATAAGCTAAACAGCAAGTTAGAACTAATTAGCAGTTTTAATCAACATCTGACAAATGACAAAACCCACTTAGATTCCCCTGAGGCCAACTAGCTTCTGTTGAACAAAATCGGCCAATTTTGCGATGAACTTTTTAGTAAAAAAACACCAAAAATATAATAAAATTTAAGATAATTTAATTAAATATTTTCACTCAATCTTGAGATTTTTCCACGGATGATCCAAGAAGTCGTTCGCCAGATATGTATCAAACCAATTCATAATATATTAAATTGATTCACACTTCTGTTTTGGAATTTCCTCAAAACGAAGAAAGATTAAAAATAACGAATACTATAATTGAAAAAGTAAAACTCAAAATTAAACTAAAAACGAAAGGCACATAGTGTCTCAAAAGTATTAATGACAGAAAGAAAATTGCTAAAGGGACAATAATTCTTACTCCCAAAAGCCACAAATTAGATAGGCTTCTAACTTTTCCCGGGGTCTCGACAGGGAAGCCTTCGTTTTTAAGATACTCCAAAAGAACTGTCTTAGCTTCACCTTTAGCCTTCAGGGCATAAGCACAGGCTACACATTCTTCACTTTTGGATAGCTCGTGTGTTCAATCTTTTTGGTTTCGGCGATTTTACCGGCTTTGATAGCCTCATATAGCTGGGCAAGGTGGCTTTCGCAAAATTTACGGACCATGGGCTAATGTTCTTTCTCTAGAATATCACAATGGCGGATACAATTGATCCTAACGCTCTTCTAGAACAAAGCTATACGCAAACCACCAGAAGAAAAACAGCCATAGGATAATCATCATTGTTGAGAAGTAGTCATGGAAGATCACGGCCGGCAGTCGGCCAAGGTAAAAAGCAACCAAGGCAACTAAGGTAATTCTAAAGATATTGAGAATAAATGTTCCCAGAATTCCAAGAGTAATTGTCTGTACCCGTCCACCCCATTTGTATGATCCTTGTAAGCCGGTAAAAAGGGTTAAAAAGAATAAAACCAGGCTTTGCCAACCAATACAGTTCCAAGAGATATAGACTGCCAACTTTCTTGCTCCGGAAGTCAAAAATAATGTATCGGGTGAGGTCTCAACTGAGATTTTCAAAAAACCCAAAACTACCCCAACCATTCTTGCCAAATGAGGAACAATCAGCTCCTGAAATTTCTTGTAAATCTCAACTTTCATGACCAAAGTCGTCAAGAATTCATTAAATGTTGTAACAAGGGGCAAGACCATCAAAATAACAACCAAAAAAACAAAAATTGTCTGAAAGGTGAGCTTTTGATATGAAGGCTGATATGAGATTTTTGGCCTTTGATTAACCATCCTTCTTAACGATTAACGATACGGGATCGTTAATTTCTCATTTCTCCCAGTTCGAATAGGCTTACTAATCTTCATCAACCATAAGATGTTTTAATCGGTCTAATTCTCTGGCATAATCTGCTTGATCAAGTACAAATTTTTGGTAGTCTTGTGGGTTTTTAAAATGTTCAAGTATTAACTCCCTATTTAAAAATCTATTTTCGTCTTCATTTAAAAAACCTAAGTAGGAGGACCAACGATAATTATTAAGATTAGGTACTAATCCCAAAATAAGTGGATTTAAATGAATGTACCGCGAGACATGAATCAATTGTTCCTCAGTTTCAATAAGAACATTTTTAAAACGACTTCCAAATAATGGTCCAACTCTTTTATATTTAATATTCACATAGTGAGAATAACTGTTGGTTAGTTGTCTCATATAGGAAGTTATGCCATTATCGACTGACTGTTTTATCAGAAAATGGAAATGGTTTGGCATCAAACAGTAAGCTAAAATTTCAACTCTAGGCTGGTTTAACGAGTTTAACGATCCCGTATCGTTAAAATTGTCAGTCGGTGATCTTTCGTAACTAAATTTAGTGGTCTTGATTGTATAATGTACTGCCGCAAGGTAAAAACGATAGTAATCTCCATCATTAAAAAATATCTCTCCTTTGTTTACTCCCCGATTGAATATATGATAAATGTGATCTGTAATAAGCGGGGTTTTTCTCATAACGAAACACTACCATAACGATACGGGATCGTCAATCGTTATTTTTCCTCTTTCTTCTTCTCAAAAACAACGGCAAAAAAGGTCCAAATCCCAAAAGAGCCAAAAGTTTCTCTGGAACAATCGCATATTTCCACAAGACACTGTAAGGATTAGTCGTCCCTTGACTCCAAATGACAAATACTCTTGAGGATCCGGAATAATTAGAAGTTACACAAGCAATCGATCCATTTGATTTGAAAGTAGTAGCTGAGGTATCCCAATTAACCGAATTATAAGGAGAAACACCTTTTTTATAATAAATGACATCAGAACGAACCCAAAAGGCATAGAGGTCAGAGGTGCTAAGATCCAAAGATAACGTAAAATAGATGTTGTCGCTGTTTGAATCTAACGTAACATTTGAAAATGAGGTCCAGTTATCATCACTTGAATTCCATTGATCATATATCGCCTGCTCCGGACTATTTTGCGGATAAATCAAATGGACTCTGTCAGGGGAACCAATCGTCGAAACTGCAGAAAAAGTATAAGCAGTTGTCGAGAAGCTAGCAGCAATCGTAGCAGGTGACGAGTCCCACCCGGAACCTTCAATATATTTTTTTCCCTCAATTGTCGTACCTCTTATCCAAATAGCATACATATTCTGAGAAGAAAGTGGGACAATTACCGACCAGTTATTTGAACTTGTGTTAGAAGCATCAGAAATGGTAGACACCGCATCCCAAGTTGATTGATCGTCAATGTTGGTTGAGCGAACGGTACGGATACAGTATTGAATGTTAGCTGCAGCATCGCAATCAGAATATCTTGCAACAACCCAAAGATAACCTTGAGAGTCTCTGGAGACGTATGGATAATAATAGTAATCATTCAACCCTGATCCATCAAAAGCAGTACCTATTCTCTCTGTCCCCCAAGAAATTGAAGTAGTAGAAGTTGTGCCCTTATTAACCATAATATCATAGCTGGAATAATAGACAATATAAACTGTCGTCCCACCTGCATACCAAAGTGAGAAACCAGAACCAGCCAAGATGGTCCCACCCAAGTTCCAGGTTGCTCCATCATCATTGGAATAATAATAAACGGTTTGCGTCCCATCATAGAAGAAGTTCCAATAAACACTGTTGGTGGTTTCAAAAAAGGTTTTTCTTTGCCATGAAAAAGATGTAGCACTAGCACTTGAGGTCGAAACACACTTTGCCGAATCCGAAGGCCAGCCGATAATCGCTCCATTTGCCTCATTGTCATAATCTTCCCCTGCCAAACTACCCGTCGCCAAACAGATATCCCAGGTAATTCCCGAGCCGTCGGCATTGATGTTGTAAGTGGCATCGTCTCCCCCTCCAGGATCAAAGGCCAGATTAGCCCAGGTTTTATTAGAAGTGATGCTTGTTACAGTAATGTAGCTTGCAGTGGCGGCAAAGTTATCAAAAGAACCGTCGGATAGATTGGTAACGCTGGCTGTTGAGGTAATATTTAGGCCTGAAGTATTGGCGCCGGTAAAATCATAATACAAAGCATCGATTGTCCCCCCGACTGTAAACCCATAATTGCCAGTGTTAGCAGAAATCGTAGTTCTGTTTGCACCACTACTTTGACCTTTAAGTTCCAATGTTGTCCCAGATCCTGCTGTAAAAGTATCCCCATTCTGCATCATCGTTATCGTTTTCTGGTTGTTTGTATTTCCGGAATTTGCCCAGACGACAAAAGTATAAGTATCGCCAATTACATAGGGATTTGGAGAACCGCCATCAATTGTAAATTTGACTCCTACCGAGGAATCATTGAACTGAGTTCCACAGGAAGCGTCTCCCACATCGGTCTCATTGCGAAAAACATCAAAGACCGAAGCTCCACCACAAGCCCCGGCAGTTTTGGTTGTTAATCGATAAGTATAAGGTCCACCGGTTAAACCGGTAAGATCATAATTTAAGTTGGTATCCTCACTGCCAGATCCTGAATAACTATGAGCAGTAGTGGAATCTGCCCAAAGGTTATTAGAGTAATTGTATTGCTCGGTTTGTTCTGCCTGAGGAGTCTCGTCTACGCTTGATGGAATCGAATATTCTCCCCAGATTTCGGTTGCATTATTTGAAGTATCGTGCTTGCGAGAAATAACATAAGCTCCGGAATAATCAACTCCAGTCACCTCAGTTGTCGAACCCATAGTCACATTGTAAAGTTTGGCGGTATTTGCCGCGTCTGTGCTAAAGTTAAGATCGGAAGTTGTATTGGCCACTCTCGAGCCTAAAAGATCGTTGACCAAAACCATGCCAGAAGAACCTGAAATTGCCACTCCATTTGTGTTATTGTCAGTTTTATTTCCAACTAAGATATTACTATTGCTACCGCTACCCATGTTAATTCCAATGCCGCCTGAAGTATAAACTTCATTGGAAGAAATAATATTATTAGCACCAATCGAAAAGCCAAACCCCTCTGTATAAACTTCATTAGCATAATAAATACTGTACCCACTGGCATAAACCGAAACTCCTCCCCAACCATTATCATAGACTTTATTATTGCTAAACCTATTTCTGTTTGAACCAGTTATATAAATCCCGTCCTGACCATTGTTCCTGAAGACATTACTATCTAGAGAATTAGAATTGCTGCCGTCAACAAGCATCCTCCAATCGTTGTTGCGGTAGGTATTGCCATTAAATGTATTGTTGTTTGAACTGTAAAAATAGACATTTTTGGAATTGTATATTTCTGTCTTTTCAATAGTCATCCCTTCTTGGGAATTTGCGCCGTTGACTGAAGCAGCAGTAATTCCACACTTATTGGTTGTTGGCGGACTGCAATATCCGTCACCCCCAAGTTCAGAAATGTCGGCATAACGAATCAGGGTTTGTGAACCAGATTTGAGGTAAATGTATCCCTGATTGGTTGCCTGGGCAGTAACAGCAGCATAATCCAAAATTTCATAACCATCGCCAGATTTAACACCATCGGAAATCTCAACATTGTTGCCGGAAGAATAAGCCCAAGTATCTGGATCATCGACAATGGTTATTTGGTCATTTGAACCACTGTCTACTGTTTTTATGATCTTTCCCCATTTGTCTTGAGTTAAATTATGAAGATACCTCCCCACTCCTTCGTTATTGCCGGAAATTAAAGAAGTCGTTGAGGTAAAAACATGAGAGCTGTAGGTTGCTGATCCTGTGTCGTTGGCCGAAGAATTGTCCGCTCTTGTTATGTAATCATCACCCCCATTATCGACAGTACCAGTGATTGTATAGATTCTATATTTGGCCAAACCGGAAGTCATCCTGACAACTTTGTTGTTGTGTTCGTCATTTGACCAGGTTTTGGAAGAATCGTGGATTTGAGTCTCGCTGGTGCCGGAAGTTGAAGTACCGGTAACATCCTGATTCCCTTGGATCTCTAAATAGCCTGTTGATTCAACTTCGATCCCTGACTGAACAGAAGAGTAAGAATTAAGTCTGACAGTTGTATTCTTATCAGTATAAAAGTTACCTGAAACCGAGATTATACAATTAGAACAGTCATCAGGACCAGAATTATGGTTGATGTCAATGGTAATCGTATCTCCCTGCGCTAAACTATCATAAGTTTGAAATGTGGCACCAGATGCGACACTAAACTTCCCTCCCGATACCTCTAAATTATCCCCTGTTCCATTTCCTAAAGTTACGGTCCCTGCTGAAACTTGGAAAGTATCTGTTGCATTGGCTGTCAGCGAATCGACTTTCATTGCGTCCCCAATTGTCCACCCACCGCCCGAACCGTTGAAATTAACTTTGTAAAACGAAGAACCGGGAGATCCGGTCATTGTCCCGGAAAGAGTCTTGCTGCCGCTAGTATCATTAAAGGTTACAGTACCCGATCCGGCGGTAAAGGTACCGTTGTTGGTATAGCTGCCGCCAATGGCAATCGTCCCGTCATCGGCAGTTGAAGGAGCAGTCAGGGTGGCACTGGTGTCAATAGTCACGCTGTCTGAAATAACATCATCCTGGGTGGTGCCGCCGGTAAAGACAGAACCATCATCTAGGTGAAAATTGCCTCCCGATCCCCCCGTTGTCACATTTCCTCCGGGAGCAAAAGTATCAGAAGTATATACATGCAGTTCGTTGCCGGAAGCAACCGTCAAATTACCGCCGGAAACCGTTACCAGATCATCATTTTCGGCATCACCCGGCTCGCCTGTCCCGATTTTGGTATTGGTAATCGAACCGTTAACATCGTCTCTGACAATCAACCTGCTTTGAAAAATATGGACATCGTTTTTGGTGGTGCCATCAGAGGCTAGAAAATGGCTGCCCCTGACTGATCCTCCGTCAAGGTAGATAGCTACCGTCTGGCCTGAGGTGACAGTTACCGAAGAGATTGACCAGGCACCGCTGTCAGCCGTACAAGTAGTCGAATATGAACCGGCTCCATTAACCCTGAGCTGGACGGTCAGGCTACCGCTGGTCTGACAAAGATAGGCCGAAGATTCGTTTGTCTGGTAAATCGTCCCGGAAAGATTAATCCCACTAAGAAAATTCCAATTAATATTATTCAACCCGTCAGTATTTCCCGTGCCTCCGGAAACGTCCATCGTCTTGGTAGTGGCGTTGGACCAGGAAGCAGTAGTGTAATCGACGTCAATGGTCGTCCCAGTATTACTCACGGCTAAATCCCAGTGATCCGAAGAACCGGCTCTGGTCACAGTCAGGGTATAAGAAGCTGTTCCTTGAAAACTAACAGTACCATTGTCGGCAATGGCATAGATTTTGCTGTCGGTAAAATAAACCGTTCGAGTTCCACCTGCAGTAATATAAAACTGGTAAAAAGTAGTAGTCGCGGTAGACCCGTTTAAGGTCTGGTTGTTGGCTCCCCCATTACCGTCCAAAGTAATCCGGCCCAAGTTGTCGGTATAAGTGCCGTTGTTGGTAAGGTTCCCTCCCAAAGTAAAAGTGCCCCCACTTTGTGCCCTAAATTCACTATCAGTCCCGATAGTAAGAGTACCGTTGATATCAAAAGTCGGATCATAGGTATCTGCCTGGATTATTGCTCCGGTGTAAGCGCCGTTAACGCCGGTAGTCAGGTTTCCGGCCACCGTAATCGTCTGGCCTCCAGCGCTTCCCAATGTCAAGGTAATATTATTGTTTGAAGGCTTAAGGTCAAGATTCCCATAAGTAGCTGCTACCACCGTTGCATCTGCGCTTTGTAAATATCTGACCGTACTGGTGGCATCAAAAGTAAACGTGCCAAATCCTGTCGGATAAGCCGAGGAACTGCTCATTTCAAAAGCAGCGTTACCATGAACTATAAATGAGGCTCCGGCGTTTCCGGCGATTGCTAAACCTCCGTTTTTAAATAAGGCCGCTATGCTGTCGTCTCCAACGACTACATTACCTGTAACGTTGGCCGCGGTTATGGCGGCATTAAGAGCGGCACCGCTGGCATTAGTGTTATGAATAACAAGGTTGTTGTAGACTCCAGCTCCAGGAATGTAGACGGTCTGGGCAGCGGTGTCATCGTAAATAAAATTGCTGCCCGATGTACCCATGGTAAAGGTCCAACCGGCGGCATCACCCGCATTGACCGTCTGAATTGCGCCTTTCAGGTTTAGCGTACCGGTTCCGCCCGACATATAAATGACGTGCACAGCGGCGGTAGAACCACCGGTCGCACCGCTTGTGTCTATGCCGCCGTTGGCATTAAGCGTCCCCGTAGTAATCGTAATTTGGTCTATATACGTCGCCGTTGTCGAAGTACTGGCCATCACAATCTCGCCGGTTACGGAAGCTGTCCCAGCATTAATCAGCCAGTTTTTTGTTACCGCCGCGCTTGGTTGGTTCATTGTTACCCCTCCTGTTACTGTCAGATCAATACCGCTCCCGTGGGTAAATGTAGAAGCGTTTGCGCCGGTAGCAAAAACAAAGTTACCGGCACCAACCGTAGCACTGGTATTTAGGGTAATGGTAGCCGCATTAGCGATGGTCAATCCATAAAACGGAGTTAGATATGATCCGCCGATAGTCATTGATGCACCCGACATGGTTACAACATAATCACCAGACAAAGCTGACGTGCCACTATTGTTAGTCCAATTACCGGCCACGGTAAGTGCTGCTCCTAACGCCAAAGAAGAACTGGCGTTGAGCGTAATATCCTGAAATGTATAAGCGCCATTAATCGTGTTACTTCCGCCAAAATTATTATTGGTATTGGCAGCTTGAGAAACCGCCCCGCCGGTAGCTATAGTCGTGCCCGTATAATTAATAGTCGCGGCTCCTGCCGTATACCACTGCTGGTTTGTAGCTGTGCCGGCGCCAAAGCTGAGGTTGCCATAAAGATTAATGGTGCCGGTTGCGGCGACTGTAATCAGCGCAACTCTAGCACCGGTACCACCGGTAATGGTGATTGATGCCGGAACAGAGACTGTACCAACAGTTAAAGTTCCCGTATCGACATTAATTTGGTTGATAATAGCATTAGTGGATTGAGTAATTGCTACGGCGCCACTCGTGGAGAGCTGATAGCTGTTTAAATGAAGTTGTTTGGCGCCGGAAGTAGAATTAGCGATTGATAAAGTGCCGATATTAGTATAACTAGCAGTAAGATCGATATGGGTGAGGGCGCCAGTTACGTTAATAGCCACATTATAAACATCGGGTGATCCAGTATAGCCCGGGTAATAGGTACCAGGGGACGGGCCACAACTGGCTCCCCAGTTGTTATTTGTATTCCAGTTCCAGGTGCCGGTAGTGGTGGTTGTACAAGTATAAGTGGCATCGGAAGCAATCTGCCAGGCTCGCGGTTCAGAGAAAATAACTTTTTCCTTCGAATCCTTCATTTCCAAATCAAGCAAATAAAACTGCGGGGAAACAACCGGCGGTTTATAAGTGTAGCTTATTTTTGTTTCACTGCCTGCAATTAATCCAGCTGGCCAGCTTATTGTTTGAGTTTGATTGTTGTTTTGGATTATTTCCCCATCGCCGAAATTGGTGATCTCAAAACTTTTAGGCACTGTTTCAAAAACTTTCCCGTTAAAATTTTTGTTGGCCTTGATAACAATATTGACATCATAATTTCCCACCGGATATATGCGCATGGAAGTCTCGGGACGGGTAATTACAAAATCCGCTCCATTATTCACTTCAAAAGTTTGTTCCATCTGCCTCTCACCATTTTTAGTATTGGCCACTAATTCCGCTTTGTACTCACCAACTATTTGCGGCGAATATTCTGCATAGTAGTCTGGTTTGTCAGTGTGTCTTTTATCTTCGCAGGTGTCGCTGACTTTTATATCTTTACTTTGCGTTGTTAAAGTCAAAATTTCACCGCGAGAGTCAGTTATAGTCAAATTTAGGTCCGCATCACAAAGCGTTGCACCCCCATCATCCAAAACCGCCATCCCAATTTTGACTATTTGGCCAACTTCATAGCTTGACTGGTTGAAGTTCATCGTCAAGACTCCCCAGCTAAAATCCTGGCTGATTGTGTCATCACCAACAGAAACTCTTAGAGTAAATTTGCCGGGCTTGAAACTATCTCTTTTCTCAGCCGTAAATTCAAACTCACCATCTTCTAACTTGGCAACTGTAGTCTCAATATCCGTCTTATTGCCTGCTTGATCCAGAATTTCTGTCTCAATCTCATCCTTTTCTTGGGCTGAAACTGAAAAAAGCCTGGATATATATTTTTGGAATATATCCAATATTCCAGTCTGGTTGTTTTTTTGCGCAAGAACAATCTTGAAAGTGGGCTCTTCTTGTCCTTGAAAAACTTCCTTTTCAAACCCCAATATAATTGTGCCTTTTTCTGATGTTTTCTCTTTTATAAATATTTCCTTTTTCTGGAAGGGAGAAAGCTTGCGTACAGGATTTGGGTTATCCGATCTGGATGGTAAAGGAATTATTGCTTTAGGTGTTGGTGCAAGGGTGGATTGATTGACTTTTGTCGCTGCCTGGACAGTAAATGCATTAACAAAGATCTTTTTTACTATTCCATTAAAAATGGGGGAAACTTCTCCTGCGCTCATCAAGGGAACTTGCCCTGAGCCTGCTTGCCCTGAGCTCTTCGAGTCTGAAGACTCGTCAGAGTCTGAACGACTTGTCGAATGGGTCGAAGGGGTCGAAGGGTCCCCCTTCTTTTCTAAGAATGATTTAATCGGCGAATAGATAGGCTCAAAAGTTTCTTTAAGAACTTGCATTGTCTCCTGGTCTTCCTTTGACTGTGAAGCTAGATTTAATTTGGGGATCGCTTGAGGTGCTTCTATTTTGGGGTGTTTTAGTTTAGACAAATCTATTCCGAGCGAAAAAACTCCGGCATTCATGCTGGAGATGATGCGAATCTTGAGCGAGGAAAAGAAAACCACGGCCTTTAGCCCGTGGGGATCTATTTTAAGTAATTCTTTTTTAGGTTTTTGATTCTTATCCTGATCCTTGTTCTTATCCTCCTTGGTTTCTTGTAATGGTAGCTTTTCCTCTGCAAATGATTTCTGGGGAGTCAAAACATTTAATGCTCCCACATCACTCGCTGCGCTGACGTCCTTTCTTTCCGGTATTAATGGTGAAAGATACCCCAAAGTTATGGAGATAATCAGTAAAGTCACGATGATTCCATTAGCAAGGGGTCCCAGCTTTCTTCTTTTTGATTCATAGAAAGAGTTGAGTTGGTGGTTGACAGTTGCAAAGGCTGGTTGGATTGTAAATGTTGGAATAACAGCAGGCTTTTTTAATGGCCAAAGTCTTCCCATCCACCTGTAAAACCTAATTTTATGAACAACATCTGTAATCACCCCTGTCTTGGGCGTCCTAAACCAGGGTCCTTCTTGGGTTTCTAAGAAGCCTTTAATGGCTGCATAAGCCTGAAATGGCACCATAATGTAGGAAAGGACAACGAAGGATAAAATGCCCAAGTAATCACGCTCCTCTGATTCTTCAAGGAAAAGACCGGTAATATTCATCAGCGGTAGGGAAAGAAAGTTAGTAAAGACCAAACTCCAGCCCAAAGCTGCTGTCCAGAAAGGTAAGTGGGTTTTAAGTATTGCTTCTGAAATAAACCAGGAGAGTGTACCGATAACAAAGAAGGCAGCCTGGAGGTAGTAAGGGGCAAGATAGAGGAACTCCAGCTTTTCGGCTAAGGTCAGCCTGCTTGGTACCCACACTTTGCCTTTTCTTAATTGTTCAATTGTTTCATTGTTAACATTGTTAAATTGCTTCTGAGTTTGCTCTCCAACAATGGAGCCATGAAGCAATGAAGCAATGGAGCTAGACGGCTTTTTAGCAGATTCTGCCGATTCCCAATGTCCGAATAACATTCGGGATAACATTATCTTTACATTAAAGGAAGCACCTTCTGCCCACCTCATCCTCTGCCTGATCAGGCGCCTGACTGTCGAAACTGCTTCGGCCGGTGCCTGGATGTAGGGAGTGAAAGCTACCTTATAACCTGCTTCATAAAGTCTTAGGGTCAGTTCAAAGTCCTCGGTGATTGAGGTTCCCCAGCCAAATTGCCTAAGGATGTCAGCCCGAATTGCATAAACGCTGCCGGCAATCTGCTTCAAACCTCCATAGATCTCCTCACTGGCCCTCTCAATCACATATGATCCGGCATATTCGGTCCTAACTCCTCTGGTTATCCAGTTCTCCGACTTATTTAAAACGTGCCACTGATAACCCTGCACAGCGGCAATGGGGTCGCTTAACGCTGAAGGACTAACGTCTAATGCCGCTTCATTTGCGTTTGCTTTAGTCGTTAGTCGTTGGTCGTTAGTCGTCAATACTTGGAAAGTCTTAACAAACTGCTCAATCGTATCCGGATAAGGTACAAAGTCACTGTCAAAGACACAAACATACTCAGCCCTTAAGTCTGTATTCTCCAAAGCTGTCTGCAGAGCTCCGCCTTTAAATCCGCTTCTGGAGAATCTGTGGATCAGCTTAACAGTTGGAAAAGAACTTCCTTGAGGGGGTGTAAAGCTAAAAGTTTCTAGTTCATCATCGTAATATACCCTTGATACTTGATACTTGATACTTGATACTAGGACTTGCTTGGCAAGTTCTGTCGTTTCGTCCGTCGAATCATCAATAATAATTACTTCGTAGTTTGGAGTTTGGAGTTTGGAGTTTGGAGTTTCGCAGAACCAGTTCTGCGATATGCAGGCTTGGATCAACCTCTCAATAACCCTCTTTTCGTTGTAAACTGCCACATGGATGGAGACAAAAGGCTTGTGAATCAACTCCACCTTCTCAAGATTAATTAAAAGCGGATTAATTCGCTGATTTTGGCTCTGGCCAAAAATCTTTGCTAAAATTCCCGTTGCTCCCTTTGACCCATCTGAACCTTCTGTACCCTGAATATTCCCTCCGCTCTGCGCCAGTCTCAAAACCATCAGAACACTCAAGTAATACTTCAAACTATATAAGAAGAAGAAAATCCCGAAAGTTAAGGCAATACTGGCAAAGAACAAACCCAGTATTGATGGGGTTGGAACACTAAGTACCATGCGGATCCAAAAAGATATGATTAAGAAGGGTAAGAGGCAAAGAAGTAAGATCAAAAGACCAACGCTAGGTTTGGTAATAACCAGTTTAGGGACTGTCACAAACGGCGCAAGTATCTGACGCAGCCGGAAGAGTGGAATTTGCGGTTCGTAAAGTGGTGCCACTGGAACCCTGGGCTGAGTAATCAAACCCTGGACAAATGTCTGTCTTTTGGCAAATGTGTTTAAGTTTTCCCGCCAAAGAATATTTTGAATGCCATGATGCCCAACAACTCCTGCCAAATGAGACTGCAAGCGGTGAACAGAATACTTAGGGTTCTTGGCGACTAGATCTAGAACCTGCTGTCTGGCAGTTTCTCCAACATAGCGCCAATGATTTTCTCTCCTTGGACGCTGATCAGTTAATGAAGCTATGGTTCTTTCTTTTTCGTATTTCTTCAGCCATTCGTAAAATGTGTAGCGCGAAATATAAAATTCTCGGCAGATTTGGGCAATCTTTTTGCCTTTTTGGAATTCTTCCAGTATCCGGTACTTCTCAAAATCGCTAAATCTTGAGGGAAAAACAGAATGCGTCAGATGCTTCCTCTTATATTCCTCACGTGCTGCACGAATATTTAAACCGTGCCTGGTCAATACTGTGTGTGCTCCATGATTCGAAACCTTAAATATACCGCCCTCGTATTGATTAAGAAATTTATTTATTTTATGAGATGACCAATGGGGATTTTGGAGTACACACTCCAAAATCAGTTTCTCCTGCTTACCTTTTATTGATTTAAAGTGACTTTTGCCCGAAGCTAAATGATCCTGAAGAAGTCTTTCTCTTTTTAGATTAGTGGAAGGACGCCAATTTTTAGCCCACTTATAAAATGCAAAGCGCGAAATTCCCCATTTTCGGCAGACAAAAGATACTTTATTACCTTGAACAAAAACCTCATCTAGAACCTGCAGTCTTTCTTTTGGAGATAATCGTCTTTTGATCACTAATTTTATGTTAGTTTCGTTGGGTACTAATTGTCAATACCGCTATGAGACATAGCCAAAATTGACTTTTGAGGCCAAAATTTGAAGCTAATTCAATGTTATAGGATTTTTATGATTAAAACTATAGGTGATCATTAATAAAAACTACAAGTCACTTGTCCTACAAAACAAAGCTAAATACTCAGATCAGGGGTTCGCTAACCGCAGAGTAGCATCTAAAAGCAGCTTCAGTCTTCGGCTGGAGTTAACCCAGCAAACCCTATTAAAAAGGGCTTTATATGGTTAATAGTAGCCTTGAATTTTTCTACTGATCTTAAGGAAATCCTATTTTAGTTAGAAGCTTTTAGCGTAAACAGTCAGTCGACTTTTTTAAGACTTGGTCTTCCTCTTTTAAAAAAATGCCTTACCAAATTTTTCACAAAAATTGCGGATTATTTTTACAGAAACAGTTAAAACAATAAGAGTTTTTCACAAAAATTCAGCTTGGTTTTCATAGCCTGAGGTAATCAATCAGTATCATCTAACATCAAGTAATATCAATCTCATCATTTGTAATAATTCCCCTATCAAGCTTCTTTTGGTAAAAAAATTTTCAAAATTTAAAAACCCTAAAGAAAATTCTGAAAAACCTGGAAAATCTAAGATAAAGTTTCTTAATGCAAAAAGTTATATTACTAATACTTTAGTATTACTAAATTATACATAATTTATTCAAAGATACTGTTTGACGGGATTAACTGCTGTAGTCCCAATTTCTCTTAAAAGAATCCGATCCGACCGATCCGATACCGGATCGAAAGAGCTACTCTAAATCAATTGTTAAATGTTTAATCCTTTCCAACTCCCTAGCATAAGCAACCTGATCAAGCACAAATCTCTCATAGTCTTGCTCAGATTTAAAATTCTCTAACACAGGTCTAGAATCGCAAAATTCATCCTTGTAATCTGAAACGAAACTCAAATAAGACGACCACCGATAATCTTTGGGTTTAACAACCGAACCAGAAGCAACTGGATTAAGATGAATGTAGCGCGAAACATGAATTAATTGTTCATCAGACTCAATCAAAATGTTTTTAAATCTTCCCTCAAATAGAGGCCCCACTCTTTGATATTTTACATGAATGTAGTGTGCATAACTGTTGCTTAAATGCTGCATATACCAAGTAAGACCGCTATCAACAAGCTGCTTTATCAAAAAATGAAAGTGGTTTGGCATTAAACAATAAGCAACAATTTGAACTTTAGAACCTATTTCCGATCCGGTATCGTTTTTATCGTTTTTAAGATCTTTCTCACTGAACTTACTAGCTTTTGTTTTGTAATGAACAGCTGTATCAAAGAAACGCTTATAATCTTCTTCCGAAAAAAAGATTTCTCCTTTGTTCACTCCCCTATTAAATATATGATAAAGATGATTTGTAATAAGAGGGTCTTTCCTCAACATACTCCCAAGTATAACACTCCGATCCGGTATCGACAAATAGTAAAAATCATTTTCTCGAAGCTAAAAGCCTATAATTGAGGCTCTAACACCCGATCTTTTTGAATGAGATCACTTTCGCAATTTATTCCTCGAGTCCTTCAACATACCATGAATTAGAAAAACTTCAGACGCAGTACTGATATTTTTCGAGCGATCCTGAGCGAAATCGAAGTAGAGTCTAGAAGTGATGTCATTCTGAGTGAATACGAAGAATCTTAAAGTTAAGTTCTCGACCTCAGAGCTCGAACAATACGCAAAGCATATCGTACTCCCTTAAGTTTCACCGAAAGTTTTCAATAATAACAGTTTGTTAAAAATCACTACTACCGGTCGGTTAGTCAATCGGTGAGAAATCACTGGTTAGTTTAATCAGTTGTCAGTTGTCAGTTGTCAAATGTCAGTTGTCATTTGTTAGTTGTTAGCTAGTTGAATGGTTGTTTAGACAAAAACCTATCACTCTAATGATAAGTCTGCTACCCTACCCTTTTTGCATAATCATTCCGTACCCTGCAAAATTTCGACCGGATAATCGCGTCCTAGAAGCCAGTTCTTAGGAACAAATGGCCGGATAGGTCCTAAAAAGGATTAAAATTGACATCAATCAGCCTCGTTAGCTCCCAAATAATAGGATTGCTAAAGGTAGTTAATACTCAGTTTGGATTATTCTAACAATCTAAACTTCATTTTAATAAGTTTACTAGTCTTATAGTTAATCAAAGATAACCGATAGCTTTTTTTAAAAAAACTTATAGTTTATATATAAAATGGTTGAAATTAGCTACAATTTTTAGCTATAGGTTAATTTTATTGGGTGGCCGATAACGATTTGACAGCTAGTACCCAACAATGGTAACACTTTTAATAGAGGATGAAATCTCTCGACTCCCAAGCCAAATTAGCCTTAATCAAGCGTGCCCAAAGGGGCGAAAAAGTGGCAAGGCTTTGCCGAGAGGCGCATATTGCCCGCAAAACCTTCTACTCATGGCTAAAAAAGTATCAAGCGTCAAAGCCAAATGTAGTCCATATTAAGCTTTCTGACAGGCGCTTTAAGAGAAAATTCAGCTTCAAAACCCTCCACCCCAAAGACAAACTTCTTCTTATTAATAAAGTTTTGTATAACAAAACTTTGCGATCCTCGCCCGAGGCTGCGGGTCTAAAATTCGATAATATAAGCCAGCTCTGCAAAGAATTCGGGGTTTCCAGAAAAGCCTTCTACATCTGGCTTAAAAGATACCAAGAGAGAGGCGAGGCTGGGCTTTATCCTCAAAAACCTAGCGGTCAGGATCACTATCGATTCATTTCCCCCGAAAATCAGCAAAAAGTCTTGGATTTTATTGTCCAAAATCCCCAATATTCCGTCCACCAGCTTGCCAAAAAAATCAACTTTATAGGCCATCATGGAATACAAAATTTACTCATGCGTTTAGATATGAATACCTTTGCTAAAAGGCAATTATTCGCCCAAGGTTATGTCCGACCGCAAGTTCAAATTGCCCCACTTTACGAGGCTCCACAACCAAAACTTTCTGTTTGGAGACTTCTTTTTGCACCTTTCGCCACTATCCCTAAATGGGTCATCAAACGACCTCTAACCTGGCCAATCGTCTTCCCCACTTTGGTCCTTCTTCTTTGGATACTCGAAATTGACAAGTTGCTTAGACCCACCATGTTTTTCCCGCTGACTGCCCTTACTTTCGGCTTAATATTCTTCCTTTATTCTCTCAAATACTATATTTCCTTAATAATGGTCATGGTCTTAACTCAAGGAGCAACAGGAACAGATAACCAGAAACAACTGACAACTGACAAAAACAAATTCTTTAAAAAAGCAACAAATGTCCTCGATATTCTAAGGGCAAAATTACCAATTTTAGGAAAAGGTAATAATCAGTCCCAAGCAATTCCATATCGTCCGAAAGTTAACCCCCTCCTTCTAAATCTTGAAAAAGTCCAGCTTGAGGCACAACCTTTCGTCTCAATCCATGTGGCTATTTACAACGAAAAAAGAGTTATTGAAAGATTAGTTGAAGCCTGCAGGAATCAAAATTGGCAAAACTACGAGGTTATTTTGGTTGATGATTCGACTGACGAAACAACGGATATTATCAAAAGACTTCTTAGCGCGGATGGCAGGAAATTGACAAAGTTGACTAATGACCCTTCGATAAACTCAGGGCAAGCTGGACTAACAACTAATACTGAAATCGAAGTCTATACTTCAAACCCCCCTTCAACCGAAAGTGCTGAACCGATAATCAAACTCATTCACCGAAACTCAAGATCCGGCTTCAAAGGCGGCGCCCTTCAAAAAGCCTTGAAGTATTGTAATCCGCATGCCGATTACATCATCGTCTTTGACAGTGACTTTGTACCCTATCCGGACACAATTGAACAGTTTATGAAATCATTCCAGGAAGTCTGCGGCGGTTTGGATAAGGTCAAAGAGGGAAAAATTGCCGCTGTCCAGGGCTACCAGTGGCACGTTTTAAACAAAAGCCAGAACTGGGTAACCCGCGGAGTTCGTACCGAATATGCCGGATCATACGTCATTGAGCGGGCCGGCATTGGTATCTATGGCGGCCTAAACATGATCGCCGGCTCGGTCTTTTGCCTAAGAACTGATGTCCTGCGCCAGTTTGGCTGGGGCAAATCAATTACCGAAGACTTCCAATTAACTCTAAGGCTTTACGAAGCCGGTTATAAAGTTGTTTTTACACCTTATATTCAGGCACCTGCCGAGTGTGTTTCAACTGTCCGGCGTCTAATTCGCCAGCGCATGCGCTGGGCCGAGGGTCACACCTACACTATTAAATTGATGTGCTCAAGGCTCCTAGAATCCGCCAGAATGACTTTTAAGGAAAAGCTGGAATTTGTCTATCTGGCTCCCTATTACCTGCAAGCGGCCTTTTTTATGGCTGGAACTTTTGCCTGGTTTTTTGCCGAAGTGGTCTTAAAAGTTCGCCTGCCTTTCTGGACTGCCGCTTTAGGCTGGTCTTTGGTCTTTGTCAACTTTATCTCACTGCCTCTGATGAACATTGCCGGTTTATTTTTAGAAGAATCCGAAGAGCGGGACTACTTGGGTATCGGTTCTTTTATCCTTCTATCCTATATCCTAGTTCCTTTCCAAGGCTATGCTGCAGTCAAAGGACTTCTGGAAAAAGAAGAAGGCCCGTGGTTTAGAACACCCAAGACAGGACTGATCACCGATTCCTTCCTTCGTGGCCAGTTCTTTAGATTTTTCAAATTTATTTCAACAACAAGAACTAAAGCAGCACCTGTACAGGCATTAGGTACTAGGGATTGGGGGTTAGGAAATTTAATGCCTAAACCCTATCCCCTAAACCCTGCCCTTCTCCCTTCCTCCTACCACTTTCTCTCCGGCCACCGGCTTCTTGGCCACCGAAGGCTCTTCGCTGCCAGAGGCGTCATTGCTGTGCTTTTGATTTTTGTTTTATTGATTAACTATCTCGCCTTTTTCCCTTCTGTGGCTCGCGCTACTCCTCCCACCGGCCCTCGCCTCGAACAGCAAATAAACATCATTGATCAGACCTACTCGACAAGTTCAACCAGCTATGCACCAACTAACAATTCCTTAGGACTTATCAAATATGATTCAGCACAATTTTCGCCTACCCCAAGCGCTATTTATTTTGAGGCAGTCGCCAAAGGACTCTCCAAAGATTCGGGAGAGTGGACCTCAATTAAGCTTGACTCCTCAGGCTATCCAGTTGTTTCTTATTATAATGACACCGATGATGATTTAATGATTTTACATTGCGATGATGTCAATTGTGCAGGAGATGAAACCGGAAATATAACCTCTCCTGATACAACAGGCACAGTTGGGCTTTATACTTCGGTGGACATTGACCAAACTACCACCTCCTGCACCTCATCCCCTAAAAATTGTCCCGTTGTTTCTTATTATTGCTCTTCAACCGGAGTCAATTGTAATGAGGGTTCGAGCGGTAACTTGGAAACTATCCACTGCAATACCAATAATTGTTCCTCCTTTACAAAACAAGTTAATGATACTACCGGCGATGTCGGTCAATGGACTTCAATGAAATTAAATTCTTCAGGCTTTCCAATTATTGCTTATTATGATGTAACAAATGGGGATTTAAAAGCTATTTTTTGCGGAAACGCCACCTGCTCTTCTGGGAACACAACTGTTACTGTCGATGGCTGCTCGACTTGCAATACTAATGGAGATGTTGGTCAAAAAATATCGATGGACCTTTATAACAACACCAACCCCCATATTGCCTACAAAGATCTACTCAACGATAAGCCAAAAAGAGCTTACTGCACAGGAGTCATGCCATCGGGATGTGACGCTGCAAGTGAATGGACTTTCGACACCGTTAATGCAACAGATTACGGTAACTATAATGCCCTAGTCAATTTTGGCTCAACTGATGATTATATTTCTACTTCCCATGACAGTATCCAAAGCTTTTATTGGTGGACTTGTATTTCCAGCGGCTGCTCATCTACTTCTTCGCAGGGGATAGGGCAGTCGGGCTACCAATACCAATATATATCTATGGTCAAAAATGGCATATGGTGCCTGGAGTCTTTGTACAATCAATATACCGGTGACTTAGAACAAGGTAGATTTACCTGCAGTACAGGTGGTAGTACTGACGCTGTCGACTCCACGGGTGATGTAGGCCAATACACCTCAATTAAATTTGATAGCAGCGGTTATCCAGTTATTTCCTATTTTGATGTTTCAAGTCATACCTTGAAAATTAAGCACTGTAGTGCTACAGATTGTGCAAGTAGTAACAACAACTTTCCTGAACCTCGTTCCGCAGCCACTGTTGCCCTATTTACAGATGACGGCAGTGAAGTCTCCAACAGTGCAGTTACCAGTGACCAAAGCGGAGTTTTTAAAAGATATAGTACTGATCCTACATCAATTAGCCTTTCTGATGTCAATTACACTGTTAGGATAAAAACCTCCCTTTCTGACTATCAGGCTCAAGTTCAAGCTGCCCGCCTGATTTTAATTCAGTGTGGGGGTTCTTGTGCCCAAGGAACTCTTACTAAAACAGAGACTCAAATTGAGATCGGAGACCAGCAAGATATCTCCGGTACCACTTATGCAACTTTAAGCACTCCCAAATACTTTTATTTTGAAAATGTTTGGAGTCCCGCACCAACTCCAGCAGGAGGCGGAGCAACCTATTTTGAAGCCACACTGGAAAATGACTCAACAGGCACGACCTATGCCCAACTTTGGCAATGTGATAGTGCCTCGACAACCACTTGCGGTACAGGAGGCGATGCCGCTAGTGTGGCTGAAGTTTCCTGCAGTTCAGATTCTAGTCCTGCTTGTGGCAGTGCAGCGTGGGCTCTTGTCAGAGACACAACAGTCACTTTAACAACAGGCAGACTTTATGCTGTCCAGGTCAAGTATGCCACTGCCGTTGGCAAAATCGCCAATGCCAAAATCGTCCTTGATCAGGTCGATACCACCAATGGAGTAGCCAACTTGCAGACTTTCCAGCAATATAACAATTCTAATGTTTCTTCTAGTTCAACAAGCTACGTCCTCCAAAACTTCGATAATGAATTTATCAAGGATAATTTTCAGGGGAGTAAAGCCTTTTATTTTGAGGCTACCGCAAAGGCAGACTCGGTCAAAAGCGGCACTGCTACTTCTTATGCCCAGCTCGTCAATGTTGATGATCCTGCAAATCCAGATCCAATCAATGATCCAACAAATAGTGAGGTATCAGTAGCTGGCACCACATTAACCAGGGCACGGAGCAGTGATTTGGTCAATAACAATGACATGCCCGGCGACAACACAAAAAAAGACTTAGATTTCCAAATTAAAACCTCGCAGGTTGTTGTAATTTATAATTATAATTCTTGGTTGATTATCCAAATCACAGGGCTTCAAGTGCCAGAAAAAGTTTTATTTTTGATTCCCGTCGTGCTCTTTCTGCCAAAGGTTGTAAGTTGGTGGAAACGCAGATTTGGGCGAAGGAAACTGGCCTTGGTAATTGTAAAAAATATTTGACCATAAGTAGGAGAATCGCTAATGGAGAAGGAAAATCCGGTGACAAGACCAAAATCGGCAACTAGTACTTTTTTACCCAATATTTTTATTGCAGTCGCTCTAATTTTGATAATCGTACCGTTTGTAACGACCTTCAATTCTTTCTTGACCAATTTATTTTTAAGATGGCAATGGTATCGGATTTTAGATAATTTCGTTGTCCCTTATGAAACAAAAACCTTGGCTGGAATTCTGTCTTTATTTCCACTTTTCTCAGTAAAGGCGACTGCCGGGGGGGTTTGGGTAAATAATGGATTCTTGAGAATTGAATGGAATTGTTTAGGTTGGCAATCTGCAGTTTTGCTTCTGGCTACATTTCTAACCGGCTTCCATGGTAAATTTACTTGGGTTTCCAGACTGGAAGTAATCACAATTGGAGTTTTAGGAACCTATCTTGTCAATTTCGCAAGATTAGTTGCAGTGGCGGTTATTACCCAACTATTTGGTAGCTTCCCTGCCATTATTTTCCATGATTACCTAGTCTTGCTTTTTATCATCGCCTGGTTCTTTCTCTTTTGGTGGTTTTCGTATAGTTTTGTGTTGGAAGAGAGGGCTTGACAGTTCTTTTTGAGTAACCTATGCTAAATCTAGCTAATTCACTTATCGCATAAAAATATGAGAAATCTGAATTTATTTACTGTTCAAAAAAGACTAACCCAACTTAATATTAAAATTCTAACATCCCTGGAGTTTAGACGCATCTTTAATATTTCAAAAAGAGTATCCCAATATCATCTTGAAGAATATACCAAAAAGGGAGTTTTTTTGCGACTCAAGAAAGGCGTTTATGCTAATCTTTCTAATAATCCCCCCCCATTTTTAATGGCCAATAAAATTTACCAGCCATCATACATTTCTTTTGAATCAGCACTTTCCTATTATGGATTAATACCAGAAACAGTCTATTCAGTAACTAGCGCAACTGTCAAAGCCACCCGAGAATTTTCCAGCCAGAATTACCATTTTGTCTTTCACCGAATAAAAAGAGAAGCATTTGCAGGATATATGCCGATTGAAATGGGCGGTGAAACGATTCTGATTGCTGAGCCGGAGAAAGCCTTGGCGGATTTCTTGTATTTTGTTTCTCTCGGCAAAAGAAAACTTCCAGACAGGCTCAATTTAAAAAAAATCGAAAAAAAGGCATTAATCACCTGGGCCAAGCTTTTCGCAAGTAAGAGATTAATCGAGAGGATCTTAAGTGATTACCGAAGAGGCAGTCAAGAAATTATCTATTAAATTTCAGAGTATTCCTGAAAATATCGGCAGAGAATATTTTCAGCATCTTTTTTTGCGCTCTTTTTATCAACAAGTTGGGTCAGAAAAAATTCTTTTTAAAGGAGGAACTGCTTTACGTCTCGTTTTTGACAGCCCAAGATTTTCTGAAGATCTTGACTTTTCTGGTTTTAAGACCAACCAAAGAGAGATTGAGAATCTTTTGGAGACTACTCTATCGGCAATTTCGCTTGAAGAAAAAATTGAACTTGAGGAAGCAAAAACAACCACAGGTGGATATTTGGCAAAGCTTAAAGGTGAAATTGCTGGTACCGAAATTGGTTTGGGGTTGGAGATTTCTTTAAGGAATGGACGGGGAATTGATGGAGAGGTAAAAACTGTTCCTAATGTCTATCTTCCTGAATATACCATCATCATTCTGCCTGAAGATATTTTGTTTGGAGAAAAGATTCAGGCAGTCTTAAGTAGAGGGAAGCCAAGAGACTTTTTTGATCTTTATTTTTTGCTTCGCCATGGTTTTGGAAAAATAGTCAAAATTGACAATAGGAAGGAAATTTTGAAAAAGATTGAAGATATCGACAATCGATTAATAACTTCCGAACTTAAAACATTTTTACCCAAAAGCCACCATCTTATCCTGCCAAGTTTCAAGAAAAATCTTAGACAAGAACTGGAAAAATTTAAATAATAGGACGCCGATTAAAACGCTGAAAAAGCTGAAGAATAGCTGATATGCCAAAGAGATTAGTTGGAGATTTTCTGTACCCGGATCTAACATACAAAATCCGTGGGGCGATGTACAAAGTGCACAAAACTTTGGGTCCAGGACACAAAGAAAGTGTGTATCATAGGGCGCTAGCAAAGGAATTTGAGTTACAGAAAATTACCTATGAAACAGAAAAAACCTTACCTGTGGTATACGAGGGGGTTAAGGTTGGAAATTACAGACCAGATTTTATTGTCGATGATAAAGTCCTGATTGAACTAAAGGCTGTACCCTTTTTACCTATACAAGCAGAAAGACAACTAACATATTATTTAAGAGGAACTAGTTATAAGCTAGGTTTATTAGTAAATTTCGGTAGCAGTAGTTTAACCATTAAACGGATGATATGGGATAAAGCTAGGCACTATCGGCTTAATCAGCCTAATTCAGCTTAATCAGCTTGATATGAAATTCTGGAAAAAAGCCCTCCTTATCAACTCAGCCGTAATTTTGGCAATTCTGGCAAGTTTAGCCATCTTTTTTGCTACCCCTTGGGGAAAACCCGTTCTTAAAACCATTCTTTTAGTTCCAGAAGTAGTACCGAATTTCCCAATCCATCCTCTAAACTTATTTTCAAAACCTCTAATAATTGAAGAAGTTGAGATTTTTTCCGATTCAGGGAAGATTAAGGGATATATTTACCGACCGAATGATTCAAGAAAGCATCCTACTATTATTTTAATGATCACAGGTGTATTGCCAAACTCTGATCTAGTCGTAAATTACACAAAGAGTTTCGTAAAGACGGGTTTTGTTGTAGTGGTTCCAGATTTCCCTGAACTTTCAGTGGTAGAGAAAGTTAGTTTAAAGACTGAACAAGTAGATCATTTAGTTAGTACCTTTAAAGCAATTTCACAAAGGGATTTTGTTGACTCTAAAAACATCAGTTTTTTGGGAGCTTGTGCTGGAGCTTCCTTATCTTTGGTGGTAGCGGAAGATCCATCAATTGCTTCTAAGGTTAAATCCGTTGTTACTATCTCCCCATACTTCAATGCACTAACAACCTATGAGCAAATTTATTTTAAAGTAGTGAAAGAAAATGGTAAAAATTATTCCTGGCAACCACAACGGAACACTATCTTGACTACTGATAGGTTACTCATTAATACTTTACCGCAGGCAGAAGACAGACAAATTTTGGAAAACTTTATTGAAAGAGCAGGAGAAAAACCGGGCAATCTATCTGAAGATGCGCAAATAATTTTCAATTTTATTACCAATTCTAAACAAGAAAGCTTTAAACAACTATGGGATAAGCTTCCAGATCAAACGAAAAAGGTTCTAGTTAAGCTTTCGCCAAGTACTAAAATCAAGAATCTTAAAGCTCATGTTTTTATTTTGAGCGATAACAAAGACACTTATATTCCTCACACGGAGAGTCGGGCATTAGCTAAAAGTTTGCCATCTTCCCAGCAAGATTACATCGAGCTTGATCTTCTTGAACATTCTCAATTATCAAGAAAGCTTCCACGATTGAAAAGTCTAATTGAATTAACAAAAGTTTCCCTTTTTGTATTCAAAACTCTTGCGACTATTAGTTAATTCTGATATAAATATTCCTCTTTGAAAAATGAAAGAAATTCTATCTTCATTAGACGGAGGATTGACAAAGGCTATTAAATCCTTAGACCAGAGAACTTTGGACAAAATACTTGGGAATTTCCAGTGGCTTAATTGTCAGTTTGGATTGGGTAGTGGTCTTAGAACCAACCATGCCCGCTGGTGGGCTCGAAAATGGCTGACAGATTTTGGAGGAGGAGAAAAGACTTCTTTTGCCCTTTACGCTCCAAGATTACTTGAAGGTTTTGAAATCAGGACATCTGGTGAGAATTATTTGGATGAGGGACCAGCAATTTTCGTCACCAATCACCCACCAGGCCCGATACGTGGCTATTGGATTTGTTTTGCTTTAAATTGGGTGTTTGAAAGAAGACTTCAGAAAGGACCTAGCCCCTATTGGTTGACCACAGATTATTCTACTCACCCTATTTTTAGAAGCAAGTCGTCTTCTTTCGTGAGAAAAAGAATTTCTCATATATGGGCCGAGCCCGGTGAGGTCTTCATTCTGCCTTTTGATCTTGAGAAAAGGAAAAAAATCATTGATCAGGCAAGCGATCATCTATCACGGGGAGGAAGAGTAGCGGTTACAATTGAGGATCCTACTAAGAAACAATTATCGCGAGCACGGCCAGGTGTTGGTAGAATTCTTGCTCAACTCACTCAAGCAAAGGAAATTCCAATTTACCCTGTTGGTCTTTGGAAAACTGGTGATAATCTAAATCTGCGATTTGGTCATGCTATAAATTTAAAGGGACTTTCGGATCCTCAAAAAATCGCTGATAAGATAGGAATACAAATTGCCCATCTTTTACCAGAGGATAGAAGAGGAGTTTTTAAAAAATCCACACGACAAATTTAAATTTGTGATGACCCAAATGAAACTATCTAATAGCTACTTCCTTTTTGGATTCCAAAATTCCATCTGCAAAAAGATATTGAATTTTCCATTCAAAAATACCAGACAATGAGGGATTAGTGATTATGCTTGAGAAAATTGTTAATCTTCCAGAAACCGGAGAAGAAAGTGGTATACCTACAGCACCATCTAAAAATAACAGATGGCCTTGGTTTTTATCCCCATCAGCAAAAAAGACTCTTTCTCCATAAGTTTCATTATCAAATTTGAATAACCATTTAGCTTTATGTCCTTCTGTGTTTATCTGATTATAAACTACAAACCTACTAGAAGATAGTTCCCCGACTAGTTTTGCACTAATAACTCCCTCCCCAATCTTCAAGTCCTGTCCCAATTGAGTTCCAGCAGTTATCTCCCAACCCGAAGGAATTACTATTTTTATTCCCATTCCCAACCAGTCGCCAGTATTACTTCCATACTCAATGTTCACTTCAGATGGAATAGAGGATGTAGAGTTAGCCAATGAGACGGAAAAGATAGGTAAAAAATTTTGCTTTGTTGCGGTGTATATTGAGATAGCATTACCATCTTGAGGAGTAACAACAGACATTGGCGAAGACCCTAGTGCTGGTGAAGTTGCCGGACTCGAGGAAAAAATCTGTGGTGACGGCAAAACTTGCTCTTTATCACCTTTATCTTCTAGAATATCTTGTTGGTTTAAAATAGTTTCAGAGTTATTTTGATTTCGTTTTTTCTCAAGTAAATTTTTGGAGGACTGCCAAATGGTAAAGGCCATAATAACAATTAGCAGGGCGATTAGCACAATCAATAACGCACCTTTTTTGAACTCCCTTCCTAAAGGGAATTTTAAAATAGTTAACATAATTATTTCGCAGATAAAGAAAACACAACAAGGAATTGACAAGTTAGTGTATCATATTCAGTTAGATAGGTAGTTTTAATGAAAAGGGCGAAGAAAATAGGAATAAAGCTCATTATCTTTGGCATAATTGTTCTCCTTACCTCTTTTGCTTGGCCTCAAAAATCTGCTTTTGCCCAAACTCAAACGACTTTTACACTGAATTTGGCAAGCAATGTACCTTCAGCAAATTCCAATTTAACCTTTACTGTTTCAGTACCTGAAGGAGAAATACTTCTAGATAATATGGATGTTAATATTCCAGTAGGCTGGGATATTAGAGGTAGGACAGACGTTGATCAAGATGTTCAAGTTGCAAGTGGAACAATACAAGTTAGATATCTTGGGACACCTTATGATCTTAGTTTAGCTTTATTTAATGAACAGGAGACTTTGGGAGATAAAGCCAGGTGGAAAGTAGTTATTGGTGATGAACCGTTTACCCTCCCAGAGGGCATTATTTACTGGAACTGGATAGGATCTGCTGTTAATGGTTATACTCTAAACGTTAACTCTCCGATAATGGCAGATCTAGCAACCCCTCTTGTTTTGAATCTTACATTTTTTGGCTTAGCAAGTTCTGGTCAACCTGTTTTGGTGAATCCAACCACTGATGGTGAGTATATTTGGAGTGTGGATTTGAATTATTCAGATGGAAGTACAACAACTTTGCCAATTTCATTTCCGATTTCATCAACCGCCACAGGGTCAGTTGATGGTACCTTAACCAATCCTGGCGTCGATGTTACAAATACTATAGGATCAGCAACTGTTCAATACTCCTCGGTCAGTAGTTTAGGCTCAACCACTTTGACTAGTACCACAAGCGCTCCTGCTGAGGGGACAGGCCAATTTCAACCCTCAGGAGGTCTTTATTACGACTTCAATACCACTGCTACAATTACTTGCCCTTGCACAATCATTCTGCCCTATGATCCTGTGACTACTCCAAATCCAAGAATTTACCACTTGAATACCACGGTTAGCCCGGCCGTCTGGGAAGATGCAACTACTAACGTTGACACAGTAAATCATACTGTAACTGGAGTTGTTTCCTCCTTCTCCTTCTTTGCCGTCGGCCAACCTAATTTTATTCTCCAATGGAGTGAAAATCTTACAGCAAAATTAACAGAAAGCAATCCTTTTCAAATTGAGAAGGACACGGAAGAAAATTTTAATTTTACTATTTTCGACTCGCAGCACAATTCTATAACACCTCAAGGAGTAGTTCTTGACATCTGGCAAACTTATAATGCGAGTGGAAATCCAATCACCCCAGTTAAGAAAATGAGTTTGGTCCCAGAAATTGTTAACCAGTCCTTTCAATCTGTACTGGACCTTGAAGAAACCCCGCTTGATTTGGGGATCTACCAGGTAAGGATCTTGATTGAAAATACTACTGCCACCCAACAAATTCAGGCAAATTTCAAAGTTGTAAGAGAAATTGATTCTGATAATGATGGCTTTAGTGACAAAACTGAAGCCTATCTTGGCACTGACCCACACAGTAAGTGTTCAATAGACATCACTCATGCTGCTTGGCCAGCCGATCTCAATAACGACCGTAATGTAAATTCACTGGATGCTCTAGCCTTTAAACCATATCTTAATACACTTATAACTGGCGTAACTAAACGTTATGACTTATACGCTGACGGTAAAATCAACATTATAGATGTTTTACAATTAAAGCCTTACTTTGGCAAAACTTGTCAGATCTAATCTAAAGCCAAAATACGCCGATTTCCCCTTTCTCCCCAACTTAGCACTTGACACTCTCTGATCTATTACGATACAATTCATCATACTGTTTTTTATTAAAAGAATTTTACAAATTCCAGATAATTCTCCCGATAGTTGCTTAATCTCTCCTCATCCCTGCTCTTGACAAACAAGCTCATTTCGAATATCTTAGAAATAAGACAAATATCATATGAAAAAAATCGAAATCATTTGGCGCGAAATTCTATTTTGCGCAATTGAGAAGAAAAACAGACAATTTACCCAAAAAGAAGTTGCGGCAAAATTTGGTTTTTCAACAAGTACTGTTTTTCAAGCTCTTAAAATCCCCCGAAAGGTAGGAGCAATAAGAGTTACAGGCAGATTTTTTACTTTGGAAGATACCGAAAAGCTTTTATATTGCTGGGCAAGCGTCAGAGACATTGATAAAGACATAAAACTTACAACTCATGTCGATTTAACAATTCCCGAAATTGAGGCTCGGATGCCAGCTGATATCGTTTTTGGTGGATTTACTGCAGCAAGAGAAATTCTTGGTGGTAATGTTCCTGCCGACTACGACATGGTTCACGTTTATGCCCCAAATTTGACATCAATTCAAAAAAGATTTGAATTTGGGAAAACCCTGTCTGCCGGCAGGCAGGGCAGAGCAAACCTTTTTGTCTTGCCAGCTGATAAATTTTTAGCCTCATATGGACAAATTACAACCATAGCCCAAACCTTTGTTGACCTTTGGAATTTACCGGTTTGGTATGCAAACGAATTTACCAAAAGCCTAAAGGCAAAAATAGATGAATTTTTACCATAATATAATTACTCAAAAAAGCTGGGAACTTTTGCTAACCTTACGAAAGAGCTATCAATTTATTTTAATTGGCGGATGGGCAGTATTTCTTTATACCAGAGTCCTAAAATCCAAAGACATCGATTTAGTAACAGAATTTTCTGACCTTGAGAAGATCAAAAATGATTTTTTTGCAGTCAAGAATAATAGGCTAAAAAAATATGAAGCTAAAGTTGAAGGAATAGACATTGATATTTATGTACCACACTATTCCAATCCGGGATTACCAGCAGAAGATTTAAAAAAGTTTGCTGTTAACCTAGAAGGATTCAGCTTGCCTGAAATAGAAGTTTTGGCAATTTTAAAACAGAAAGCTTTAATTTCGCGTGCCAACACAGTTAAGGGTAGAAAAGACCTGATAGATCTGGTTAGCCTTTTCCAAATTTCCGACTTTAATTGGGAAAAATATAGAAAGATAGTTTCCCAGTATCACTTAGGTGAAAATTTAAAGATAATCCGAGAGATTATTGCCAAAACGACCCAGTTAGAAGAACTAGATCTCAATACCCATAAAATGGCAAGATTAAAAAGGAAGGTTTTAGCCTTAATTTGATACATTAAGATATAATCCATCCCACTTCCCTTTTGACAAAAATTAAGTTTTAATACGCAAGCCTGCCAATTCTCCTGCTCCATCTTGCGTTATAGCCAGTTCTGCACCAAACTAATCAAAAACTGCCGGAAAGGGCTTTTAAATGCTTCTTTATTGGGGAATGTTTACTGTCGGCTTTTCAATCGGGGCGATTTTTTCCTTTATTACCTTTGCGTCCAAAAAACCGGAGGGTGAATACGAAAATTTACCCGAAGTCAAACAACCCACTACCTTTATCGTCACAACTAAAAATCCCGCACAAGTCAACCTTACAGACAAACCCAGGGAGAAAATTTCCAGCCTCGATATTCCACTTTCGAATTAACTAAGTCAACACTTATCCGCGTCAATCAGCAATAATCAGCGCTCATCAGCGTTCTTTGTTTCCAAGATAAAAGAATAGCTAAACCACCAGAAGAAAAAGAACCAGACGACGATCGCCATATTCGCGAAGTAATCGTGAAATATTACTGCCGGCAAATAACCGGCAAATTTAAAGATGAGAACAACTGCGTTTATTCTAGCTAGATTCACCAAGAATATGCCCAAGATACCAATAAGAATTGTCTCTACTTTTGAGAGCTTGGTGTAATTACCGGAAAAACCGGTGGCAAGAGTCAAAAGGAAAACAATCAGACTCTGCCAGCCGACACAGTTCCAGGAAACCCAGATTTTTTGCCAGCTTCCCTCCCGCACTATCGACAGCGTAGTGGGCGAACCGATCGCCTCAATATGTAAAAGCCACAAAAACCCAACCACGGCTTTTATTTCAAAAGGCAGAACTAGATTTTCGATCGATTTGTACCAGCCAAACTTCAAAACCCAAGAGGTCAAAAACTCATTGAAAGTGGTCACAAAAGGCATGACCATCAGCAGGATTATCAGAATGATGAAGAGTGTGCTAAAAATTCTTTTGCTACCCACTGGCCTCCTTTAAGCTTAGAAACTTTAGAAACCTTCGATAGGGTGAAAAAAGATCTTTAAACATTTCTTTGTACGCTCGTTTTGCCCAATATTCTTTCCATTTCCTTCTTTCTTCCACACTTTTAAGTATTTGAACTAGCCTGGGCAGAAAAATTAAAAGAGCCGCCAGCACCAAAGTCGCCTCGGGAATAGTCGGGATAGCGGCGGTAAAGGTAGTATAAGCCACCGCCCCGACATTGTCGTTGATCACGTTTGCGCTGGCTCGCAGACAAAAGTTCACTGTCTCGCCCGCCATATTGGCCATGGAGTTGGGAGTTCGGTTAAACATCGCCAGGGTCATGGCTTCGTTCGTTCCCAAATTACTCGTCGTAGTATTGTCAATACCAGCCCCGGTCGTCGCACAGGTTGTCGTGCCCGTGGTCACCGCACTGACACGAGCCGTTGTTGAAACTTGACCCATCGGACTATCCATCCGGACCGCGCTCGAGCGCCAAGTTTCGGAAGACTCCGGCAAATAGGTAACAAAAGAGCCGGTGAAGTTGGTTGATGCCGCGGTCGTTCGCTGGCCCACAAACCAGTAAACCGTCTTTGCCCCGGTTAAAGAAGCACCGGTTTGATTGTGTCGATACGAAAGCACCAGTTCGGCGCCAACATCTTGGAGTATCGACGCGGTACCGGCTTGGGCTTGTATGGTTACCGTATCCCCTGATTGAAAATAAGAAGAATTTGAAAGATAGGTAGTGATATCAAAGTAAATCGTATTTTTACCGGTTTGCTCGGTTCCACCTGCGGATGGTATGGCATAGGCAGAACCGGTCGTGCCGGTGGCGTCTCTGGAAGTGAGAACTTTTGGTGTAAAATTGGCACCGGTGGTCTGTGCATCAGAAAAAACATAGCGGACCCAAATTTTATCGTAACTGACCGAGGCCTCTGGAACTGTCACGGCAAAAGCCGCGCCAATCGTCGTCTGGGCCGCGTTTGACAAGTAACCGGAGTTTTGGCCGGCATTGTAAACTACGGTGTTCCCCTGCAAATTGACACCGGTAGCGTAAGGGTTGAAGTTGTAAGTAACAACCAGCTCCGCACATTTATTGGAAATCGCCTCGGTGACATGAACCAAGTCGATTTGATTATTACTCGTTAGAAGGAGTTGCCCGGAAACATCCTGCATCGCCAGGATGTCGTAGTTTGTGGCAGTACCATCGTCCGTGTTAATCGAAGAACCAGTGGTTTTTCCCTGTCCGCTGGGCGTAATATCAATATTCACGCTGCCATCACCGCTTGAGGGCGTGCTGTAGGTACCAACCATCTCCACCCAAGCGTCTTGCACACTCGCACTGCCTTCGGCGATGTTTGGATTGATTGTCCCCGAGGTAGGCGTGGTGGTCCCGGTGCCACAGGCAACAGCGTACTTCCTAGTCCTAACTTGGGTAGTAGCCGTATCATCGTATTCATAAGTAATGACGAGTTTCGCATTGTCGCCGTTACGAACCAAGCTGGTTCCGGTAAGCTGAGCGTTAAATTTATAGGTATGCGAGCCACCCGTCACTTCAGCACTCACAGCCATCCGAAACATAAAATTCTGATTTTCGCCTGAGGATGCTACCGCCGCGCCCAAAGTCTGGGTGGTGCTTGAGCGGGTGCAACCCGTGTCGCAGAGGTCAAACTTCATCTCCCCGCTTGTCGGACTCTGGGCCCCGACTCTGGTCCACCATTCGACATAAGCATGACGGACAGTGGGTGTCCCCGATTCCGGCAAGTTAGCCGTAAAGCTGACATCATTCGCATCCGAGTAAGCCAGACCGTTTATGCCGTTTCCAGTCGTGATATCACTGGCTGAAGCGTACTGATAAATGAAAAATTCAACTGTTTTTACCTGTGTACCGGGCGAAGCCTTGGCCAGCGGCACGCTATTAGCTAGAAAATTGATGCCCATTGCGACTAATAAAATAGATGCAGTGAAAGCTCTTCCTGGCCAACGATTTCTCTTTGGACCAATTTTAAAGTTTTCAAAGCGATTATACGCACTGTAAGCCCAAACGGAATCCAAGTTCCATTCCCTGCGCTCAAGGACAGCCGCAGTTGCAGGCTTACCCTCTGGCTTACCCTGAGTACCACCGAAGGGCCAAAATCTTCCCATCCATCTGTAGAACTTGGCCTTGTGAATGACATCAGTAATCACCCCAGTCTTTGGTGTCCTAAACCAGGGTCCTTCTTGTTTCTCCAAAAATCCTTTAATGGCTGCATAGGCCTGAAATGGAACCATAATATAGGAAAGAGCCATGAAGGAAAAAATACCCAAATAATCACGCTCATCCGATTCTTCCAGGAAAAGACCAACAATGTTCATCAAAGGTAAGGAGAGTAGATTGGTAAAGACCAGACTCCAACCTAAAGTCGCTGTCCAGAAAGGTAAGTGGGTTTTAAGTATGGCTTCTGAGATAAACCAACTCAAAGTGCCGATGACAAAGAAGGCAGCCTGTAGATAGTAAGGGGCAAGATATATGAACTCTAGCTTCTCAGTTAAACTTAGTCTACTTGGTACCCACACTTTGCCTTTTCTTAATTGTTCAATTGTTTCATTGTTAACATTGTTAAATTGCTTCTGAGTTTGCTCTCCAACAATGGAGCCATGAAGCAATGAAGCAATGGAGCTAGACGGCTTTTTAGCAGATTCTGCCGATTCCCAATGTCCGAATAACAAGCGGGATAACATTATCTTTACATTAAAGGAAGCACCTTCTGCCCAGCGCATCCTCTGGCGGATCAGTCGCCTGATTGTTGAAACTGCTTCGGCTGGTGCCTGGATGTAGGGAGTAAAGGCTACTTTGTAACCTGCTTCATAAAGTCTTAGGGTCAGTTCAAAGTCCTCGGTGATTGAGGTTCCCCAGCCAAATTGGCGCAGGATGTCAGCCCGAATTGCATAAACACTGCCGGCAATCTGCTTCAAACCTCCATAAATCTCCTCACTGGCCCGCTCAATGACATATGATCCGGCATATTCTGTCCTGACACCTCTGGTAATCCAATTTTCTGATTTGTTTAGAACGTGCCACTGGTAGCCCTGGACAGCGGCGATGTCGCCTACCGCTGATTTTGGCTGATTATCAGCGCTCTTCGGCGCTGCGCTGATAAGCGCAGATTCAGCGTTAATCGGCGACAAGACTTGAAAAGTCTTAACAAACTGTTCAATTGTGTCCGGATAAGGCACAAAGTCACTGTCTAAAACAATGACGTAGCCAGCCCTTGAGTCTGTATACTCCAAAGCTGTCTGCAAAGCGCCGCCTTTAAAGCCAGCCCGACTCGTACGGTGTATTAGTTTAACTGTGGGTGACCCCTGCTTACTGAAGACAAATAGTTCTACTTCCTTTTCCGCTGATAATCGCCGATCAAGACCGATTTGCGCCGACCCTGACAAGTCAGCGTCAATCAGCTTAAAATCAGCGTTAATCAGCTTTTGCTTGGCCATTTCCGTCGTTTCATCCGTCGAATCATCAACAATGACCACCTCGTAGTTTGGCCACTCCTGACTCGTACACGCCTGAATCAATCTCTCAATAACCTTCTTCTCGTTGTAGACTGCCAGATGGATTGAAACAAAGGGCTTTTGGGTTAACTCGACTTTCTCAAGATTAATTAAAAGTGGATTAACTCGTGACTTTGCCTGCCCGCCGAAGCCTTGGCGAAGGGGGAACTTTTCACCTTGACTTTCACCTAATCCGCTCTGTGCCAGTTTCAAAACCATAAGGACACTGAGGTAGTACTTAAGACTATAGAGGAAGAAGAAAAGACCAAAGGTTAGAGAAACAGATGCAAATATCAAACCAATTGGATTACCCGTTTGGGTCCTAACTATAGTTGAAATTATTTGGAAGAAATAAAAAGCGACTACGAAGATTAAAAGAAGTAATAGTTGACCACGCGTGAACAGCCAACCCAATTTGGGAATAGTCGCAAAAGGCGCATAGAGCTGCCGCCAAATCTTAAGCGGTATGTAGAGAATATCAGAAAGAGAAAATCTTGGCTTCCAAGCTTCCTCTGTTAGTCTTGAATAAGCAAGTCTTTGGGCGTAAGTTGAGAGGTTGTGCCTTTTTAAGATATTTTGAACCCCTTTATTAGACAAAATAGGCCTACCGCTTACTCTTGTTGGAAGGACTTGGACTAGTTTGTGGGCAGAAAGCTGAGGATACTTTGAAACCAGTTCCAAGACTTTCTTTTGATGAGACTCATCAGTTAGCTTCCAGAGATGGTGAGGTATTGGTTTTCTGTCCTCAAGGGCAGCTAGCTCTTGTTGGTAGGAGACTTGACCTTTGGCTGCCTCTAGACTCTGACGGTATCTTTTTAAAAGGCGATAGAAAAGAGGCCGGGAAATGCCATAATTTCGGCAAACTTCACTAATCTTTTCGCCAGCTTCGACTTTTTTGATTATCAGGAGCCTCTCCTGAGGTGTTAGTTTTTGCCTTGGAAGAGCATTAGTATCTACTTTTCTGATTTCCTTTTCTCCACGACTAAAGGCGAGGCGCAATTTGTAGGTGGAGAGGTTCAGACGCGTAAGGACATTTTGAACTCCATGATTGCCAACAAGTGGCCTTCCTTTCTTATCTTTTGGCAACAAATCAGAAATCTTTTTGCTTGAATACTCGGGATACCTACGGACAATCGAAAGAATGAGTTTTTGGTTTTTTACTAATACCTGGCGAGGATGATTGAAATCAGAAGCAAAACTACCGGAGTAATTGAAGCTAGCTTTGATCTTGTAGAAAAGAGCTCTTGATATTTGGGCCTCTTTGCAGAGCGTCAATACCGCTTCCCCTGCCTCTGCCCGCTTTAGCAGTTTAACCTTATTGTCTGCTGAAAGCTTTCTTGTCATCAAAAAGTCTATTCCAACAGCCCTTTAAAAATTTCAGTTTTAAGCCCTTTCAGGGAGACAAAATTCCAAAGTGTCTACAGTTACAGGTAATATAGCCTCGATATTATGATAACAATGTTTGGATACCATATGTCAATAGGCAGATTGTTAAGCAAAAGAATAGTCTTCCCCAGGTCTACCTCAATATTTTGGGTAAATAGGAAAAATTCGTTAGATCCTAAATAATTAAAAGGATAAGAGATTGAAATCACTACTTGAGCGGTACGTATACAAAAAATAAAAACCATAGGCGAAAGAGCTTGTTAGTATACCTGCGGGAAAATCAACCTTTTGAGTAAAAAAAGATTACAATTAACCATTGATCCTTTTGCCAAACCGTCTAGTCTAAACCCTATATTTTCCTTTTCTCTTCTCTTTCCCGATTGACTTCTTAATCCGATTAATTGAACATTAGAATTAAGGTGTTTACTGTCCAAGTTCTTTCTTTTCTTTCAGACTTTATTGCCGCTTCCGTCTTTGCCACACTTACCTGGCTCTTCGCTGACGCACTCGCCATTAGAATTGAGCCTAAAACGCTTTTTAAGACACTTACCTTTGCTCTGTTAACCATCGCTCAAGCTCTAAGTTTAGCTCAATTATTCTCCTCCATCAGTCTTCCCCAAATAGTCTTTTGGCTCCAAAGTATTGGCCTCTGGCTACTTTTTGTTGCCTTTATTCTTGATTCTCATTCTAAATTGCAGTTCTTGGCTATCTTGGCCATTGTCTTTCTTTTCTTATTTAGAGATCATTTACTACTTGCTATTCAAGCTGCTCTAATCGCAATTACTGTCTTGCAAATTGCTCATACTACCAAACATAATGATCTCATTCCCTTTGGGGTCGGCTTCGTGCTGATTGCCTGCGCCGAATTCTTTTATTTTTTACAAAGAACTAAAAATTTTGAAGAAATAGCTCTAGCTGGAGATTTCTTGTATGTTTTTGCCTCGATCGCTTTATTCTACTGGCTCTGGCAGTATTTGGTAATTAGGTTCAATTTGGGTAAAAAATAGGTGAAGTTTTTAGGCCCTATTGAAAATTTCTTCTAATGCCCCCCCCCAGATTCTTTCAACTTCCGAAAACAAATCGTCATGGAATTTATTAACAAATCCATCAGCATCTAATTCTTTTGCCTTTTGGCGGTAATGATCACCATCCAAAACTGTACAAATTATAACTGGAGTATGTCTGGTACCGTCGTGATTTTTTAAGCGACCTAAAACCTGCCAACCATCCAACTTTGGTAAGGCAATGTCCAAGATGACCAGATCATAGCCATTGTGGCTTTTGGCCAAGCCCTCATTTCCATCTAAGGCGAAATCGACTTCATATCCAGCTTTTTCAAGTCGCTTTTGATAGACTCGACAGGCCAGAAGATCATCCTCAATAATCAAAATTCTTTTTTCCTTGCTCACAATTTAATTCTAAACTCACTTTTCTTTATTTGCAATCTCGACACATCAATAACCTGATTAATTTTCTACGTTGTCTTAACTTCCCGATGTATTGCTTTGATAAATTCTCTGGCAATTGCTCCAATCGCCACTAAAGTGATCAAATATCCCAAATAAACTGTCAGGGATTTGCCATAGACCAGTTCAATCTCAAACCTGCCCGCATTTTTAGGCACAAGAACCATAAAATCCAATGGGTCTTTGACTACCTTCCAACCCTTATTTTTCACCCGCCAGCCGGGATCGTAAGTCTGCTGGAATAAAACAGCCTCATTCTCACTAAGCTCTCCCTCGATCTTATAGTGGCCATTGGAAATTTTTGTCAGTCTTAATTTATTGTCTGCCTTTTGCTCAAACCAGCCGACGTATTGATAAATCGGCTCGCTATCGATGGCATTTAACGGCTTTCTTATCTGCCTAAATGTATTTGCGTCGACTACTTTTGCTAAATTATCATTTTTTAAAGGAACATCAAAGTAAATATCGCCATTTTCCGAAAGAACCTCTTCTAACACTGAACTAAACTTCGCAACCGGAACTTTATAATCTTTATATGTTTCCTTTGAACCAGCCGTCGTATAAACCAGCTTGCCGATATTGGCAATTTTAAGCCAGGCCAAACTGATATTCCCATCCGATCCATTGGTGATCTGATAATAAATGTGGTCTGGCCAAAAGTGAGTTGAGGATTGGTATAAAGCTCCGCGAAGCTGCGGTACATCGGTAAAATAGTTAAACCAAAAACCATAGTTGCCCGGCACAAGTACCCGTTGATCAGTCCCACTGGTCAATTCGCTTAACTTTTTTGCTACATTATACTCACTTGTTTTTTTGATATCACCTGTTATCGAAAGAGGCTTGGTATATTCCGGTAGAACTTGCCGAAGTTGGTTCCACCAAAATAATAAAGCAATGATTGGTATACAGAATAGCAAGAGTGCTAAAGGATAAGTTGCAAATTTTAATCTTTTAAACCCTTCTCCCAAGAACAAAAATATTTTGGATACCAAAACTCCACAGACTATCGCAAGTGCCATATCAACTTCCGTATTTAATCGCAGAGCCTGAGGTACGTATTCCAAACGGCTTTCTCCGGAAGCATAATAGACATAAACAATCGCAAAAACCATCAAAAACCAAAAGATTGAAACGGGAAATCCGGCAATATTTCTGCCAAGTTTTTGAACTACCAGGAAAATGATCACAAAAACTGCTGCAAGTGGAATTAAACCCCACGGTATCATCGCTAACCAATTATCCAAAATACCTGTTCCTTCTCTAAAAAATGTCGAAATGAAAGGAATATTGAACCAAAAAGCGACTAAACCAAATGTCAGAATACCCAGTCCTAATGTCGCTTTAACGATACCGATTATATTGGCATCTTTTTTGGAAATTTCCCCAAGAACAATAGCGAAAAGTAATAAAAGTGCTGCCCAAAGTGCAATCGCATTAGTCAAAGCTGTTAGTACTAAAAAAATTGCTGCTAGAAGTAAGTAAGTAAAGCTTCGCCTTTCCCAAAACCTTGAGAAAAAAAGTCCAAAAAGAGGAACAAATACCAGAGCCAGGATGTGCGGACCTTCCCCCCATCTGACCAAAATTGCAAAACGTCTGGGTTCGGCAAGAGCACTTAGAGTATCGGCACGAACTTCTGGAAAAAGAAAAGCGATTATTGATGGAACAAAGCTATAAATTAGCGCACTTACCAAGGCTCCGGTTTTGCTCTTGGAAATTTGCCAGACAAATAAAAATAACGAAACCGGCGCAAACACATACCCTGCGCCCACAATTACCCGATAGGCATGCGCAAAGCTAAAATTTAGTATTTGATGCGCTAAAACTTCCAAAGCCGGCAGAAGCGGTGTATAAAAAACATGCCAAGGATAACCAAGATACCAAAGCGGTTGCCACAGTCCTCCACCTTCGACCCAAAACTTAGCCATCTGAATATAGGAGATTTCAATTGAGGTAATATTCTGATTAAACTCGCCCAAGAAAAGATAACGGACAAGCGTGAAGTTAAGATAAAGAATAATCAAACTAAACAATACAGCGATCAGAACATGAACTATAGTTGACTTCTTAGTCATTGGCTTCCTCCGCCAATAAATCTTTAGATGCCCAAAACACTAAAACCCCAAAAAAAATAAGTGAAATTATTATTCCCAACCCCAGTGGCCAACCGTCTGCAAAATTTGGGTCTAAGGCCACCTTTTGGTCGGCAATCAACTGTACCCTTAGCTTATTCCAGATTCCAAAAGGTCCGGAAACCAAACGAACTGCTAGCGGGGTAAGAACAAAAGCAAAGCCTAAAAGAATGCTAAAACTGGCTAATCCGAAAATCAAAGTGCCCAAAATTTTGGCCGGCTGTGACCACTTCTCAAATCTCAGTAATTGGCTCAAGTCAAACTGGTCAAAAATAAAGGCTACCAACAGGGCAAAACCCATCGAGGAAAACATCACCAAATTGGCAATAAGCCTGTTTGGGTGAGTTACATATGAGTGGCCACTTATCAACCAATCAAAAACCAAAATAAAAAATACCAAGAAAAGCAAAAACGAAACCAGTACTCCCTGCCTCTCTTCCCTTTTTGAAAAAATAACGAATAAAAACAAAAGTCCCAAAATTCCAACAGTAAAAGGCAATGGGAACAAGTACTTCAAGTTTATAATTGCCTGACTTTTAACTACCTGGGCCCAATCGCCAATTATTGTGGGCAGGTACCAAAATGAAACCAAACCAAAGGCAAAAGTCAAAACTAAAAAGAACCTTTTAAGCTTTTCCCTAGCCTGACCCAAGAAAAACTCGGTAGTTGCAATCACCGCAAGAACCAAAAGTAGGCTCAAAGATTGCGGACCACTGGCCAAGAAAATTAATCCGCAGAAAAAAACACTAGCTACCAAATTAATCGTTTCGTTTCTCTTAAGGTATCTTAAGAAAAAAATTGCTGCATAAGGAATTAGCGAAAGAGCTAAGAAAAAATCGGAAGTCCCGTAAAAAACCGACAAAAACGATTTAGCTGAAGCAAAAATAAACTCATCCAAACCCGCAACCAGATACGTCACGACAAAAAATGTCACCGCAGGAACTATATACAAAGAAGCGGCAAAAATAGGCGTTACTTGCCGCTTAGTAAGCTTACGGACAAGTAAATAAACTCCGGCAGTAGAAGTCATAAAGGAAAAAATAAACAGTATTTTAAGTGCATCATTTGTCCCCAAACCGACTAGGGCTAAAACTTTAACTAAAAATGGCACTAAAGGAGTAAAAAAAACAGTTTCAAAATTGATTTGGGAAGTAATCGGCCAAAGAATAATAAAGGTAAAAAGTATTAAAGAGATGAAAAAAACCTTAGTAATGGAATCAAACAATTGAACCGGAGAATTCTCTCCAGTCTTTTGTCTAAACCACCACTTCGAACGTTTTGGGATTTCTTCAGAGGGAGTCATCAATAACTAATATAACAGCTGACAACTGAAAACTAACAGCTAACAAAATTCGAAGTCAAATGTTAGATGTCAAATGTCAGCTGTCAGATGTCTGAATCACTTCCGGGATCGAATCAAAAATATCCGAAGCCACCACTCCTTCACCCCTTTTATCCGCTGCCAACTCGCCAGCTTTACCGTTGATGTAAGCGGCAGCACAAGCTGCTTCCAAAAGCCCCACGCCCCGGGCCAAAAGCGCACCCAAAATTCCCGAAAGCGTATCGCCAAAACCGCCTTTTGTCATCAGTGGTGAACCAGTGTTATTGGTAATAGTCGATTGTCCATCGGTGATAATATCAACGTGGCCTTTGACCAAAACTACCGATCGATATTTGGAAGCCGCCTGTTTTGCCGAAGCCAAACGCAAATTAAAATCATCGCTTACTCTGTCAACTCCCAAAAGAATAGCAAGTTCTCCCGCGTGAGGAGTTAAAATTGTCTGCTTACCGGCAACGATTTCCGGTTTTTGGGATAGTGCCCTAAGCCCATCCGCATCAATAACCATTGGCACAATAATTTTTTGGATCAACTTATGGATAGCCAAAAATGTTGAAGGATGTCTGCCCAATCCGCAACCCAAAACAACACTATTAACTTTGCGCACATGCGCAACGTCTAACACATCGTTAATTCCCCGACTGGTCAAATGGCCACCGCTCAAAGGATAAGTCATTAAGTCTGGCAATGCATGAGCGGCAACATCAGCTGCTCTTTGAGGAGCAACAACCGTTACTAAATCCGCACCAGCCCGAAGTGCACTGACCCCAGCCAGTGTGGCCGAGCCGCAGTAAAGTTTGGAGCCACAAACAACTAAAACACTTCCGTAATTGCCTTTATGCGCCCACTCGGGGCGTGGAGAATAAATTTTAGAAAGATCCATAATTTTGAGCAAAGCCCAAAATTATATCAGAGCAGCGCCATTGGCATGAACGAAGCCAAGTCTGACTTGGCGAAGTGTGCCAAGGCGACCTGCTGATATAAACGGGCAGTTTTTAGAAACTATACGAAGATATACCAGAAATTCTCTTTCGGAGCAATCCCCATGGCGGCAAATTATACTTGAAATTTGCTTTCGAGGCAAAAATTATTCCGTCAACTCTCTCGCTATTCTTCGGTAGTCTTCTATTTGACTTTTGTCAATTCTGGCAACTTCTCCTAAAAAGGCTAAATATTCGTAAGCCTGAGCACAAGTCCTTCTGGTTGATTTGACGCGGAAAAGAGTATTTTTATAAATTGAGTCAACGGCTTGATCAAAATTTCTCCCTTTTTTATTTTCCAAAAGTCCCATATTGAAAAGTTCCAAAACAACCATTGTACTAGCCGCCTCAAAAAAACTTTCTGGCATACGCTGTCCTTCTCTTCTTGTCTGTCTTAGTCCATAACTGAGACTTCTTATCGACCACACTCTCCGATCAGCCCATCCTCTTGGGCAGATCAAACTAAAAGCCTCATAAGTAAGTATTGCCACCCGATGGTTATCTTCGGGGCTTCGGGTGGGTTGATCAAACCAACAACCTAAATATAGAGGTAATTCGTTGTCAAGAAAATCATTTACAGATTGAGAAATATCTAGGGATTCTTTTCCCATCGCCGATAGGCAGCTAGCTAATTTTTACAAAAAATTGAAGTGAAGTCAAAGATAAACTTAGAAAGATTTGCCAACCTCAATCACTTGCTCGATCAACCGATTGGCATAACCATATTCATTGTCATACCAAGCCACGACTTTGACTAAATCTCCGTCAATCACTTTTGTCAGCGGCAAATCGACAATTGCGGACTCCGGCCGACCGATAATGTCCGACGAAACTAACGGCTCGCGCGAAACAGCCAGTATACCCCTTAAAGGAGTCTCCTTAGAGGTCTTCTCGAAAACTTCGTTCACTTCCTCAGCAGTCGTTTTCTTACCTACTAAAAAAGTAAAGTCACAAACCGAACCGCATAAAACCGGCACCCTAAGAGCCATCCCGTCAAACTTGCCTTCAACTCCCTCGAGTACTTTGGCCACCGCTGTTACAGCCCCCGTAGTCGTCGGCACGATATTAACTGCAGCTGCCCTGGCTCTTCGCAGATCCGGATGAAGCGGCGGTGGCGGCCCATCAACCAGATTTTGCTCGGCGGTATAACCATGAACTGTGGTCATCGCGCTTTTAACAATACCAAAAGTGCCATCAATGACTTTGGCTACCGGCCCGACGCAATTGGTCGTGCAGGAACCGTTATTAATAACCTCCGACTTGCCATCATAGGCTTTAACTCCCAAGAGAAAAGTCGGCGCATCTTTTGAAGGTGCAGAGATTACAACTCGCTTAGCACCAGCTTTGATATGACCGCCAGCATCATCAATTTTGGTAAATCGACCTGTTGACTCAATAACCACATCAACCCCTAAATCCTTCCAAGGTAAATTTGAAGGATCCTTTGCGGCAAATGTAGCAATATCGACTTTATCTATAGCAATTTTTCCAAGTTGTTCAGACTCATCAGCGCCACTATCTCGAATGCTTTTGGTGCCTGTTACATTATGATCCCAGATACCGTAAACACTGTCATGTTTTAAAAGATGGGCAAGAATTTCGGCTTCGACAAGATCATTTATCGCCACTATTTCTAATTCTTGACGATGCCTGTCAAACCATACACGGAATGCCGACCTGCCGATTCTCCCAAAACCGTTAATTGCAATCTTAATCATAATTCCACTTTACTCCAATGCCTTGATTCCTGGCAATTGGTGACCAGCCAAAAACTCCAGCATTACTCCGCCGCCGGAAGAAACGAAGGAAAATCCGCCTCCGCCAGTTGGCGGATTTGGCGGAGAAAGTAGGTTATTCTGAGCCAAGAATTCCGTTGTTTCCCCTCCACCAACCACACTATAAGCGCCTGACTGAATTATGGCCTGGGCAACAGTTTTGGTTCCTTTATCAAAACCCTCCTCAAAAACTCCCATCGGCCCATTCCAAACAACAGTCTTGGCGGTTGCTATCACCTCTCTAAACTTGTCAATTGATTTCTGGTCTATATCTTTATCCTCAGCCTCTGATGTAGCAACAATTACATTGGAATTTGGAATTTGGAAATTGCTCGCCCGGCGAAGCCTTGGCGAAGCTGGGGAATTTGGAAATTCCTTTGCTATTGCTCCACCCACCAAAACAAAATCAGCTATTTTTGCCAAGTTTTCAATAACCGGCACTTTCGTCTCGATCTTCGCTCCGCCGACTATCGCCACGAATGGTCTTTCGGGATTTTTCAAAAGTGAGGATAAAACTTCAACTTCTTTCTCCAGATGGAGTCCGGCTGCGTGAGGTAAAAGCGAAGGTAAAAGAACCATTGAGGCATGATTGCGATGAGAATTTCCAAAGGCTTCATTGACATAAACTTGAGCCATCCCTGCCAACTTCTTAGCAAACTCAAGATCACTTGCTTCCTCACCAGGCCAAAAACGAAGGTTTTCAAGAAGAACAATTTTTTCAGTCAACTGTGAACTGCCTGCCCTGAGCGAAGTCGAAGGGTCAACTGTGAACTGTGAACTAAAAACAATTTTCTGTCCTAAAATCTTTTCAAGTACCTGCAAAAGCTTTTTTGTCGAAAGTTCAGGGTCCGACCCTTTTGGTCTATCTATGTGTCCGGCAATAATTATTCGACTAACTCCATGTTCCAGAAGATAGTCAACCGTCGGCTTCAGGTTTGTCAGCCTTGTGGCTTCTGTTCCTAAATTTGAAATTGCCTGCCCGACTTGCCTTCGACAATTCGAAGGCGGGTGGGGAAATTTGAAATTTGAAATTGGGATGTCAAGATCCGCCCTCACAAAAACTCGCTTACCGGAAACATTTATATCGGAGAGAAGTTTCACTAAAACTATTATGAATGACTTCCACTTAAAGCTCAACGTACCCCATAGATTAGGTATAATATCGACAATGGAAAACCATGGAGATAAATTTAAATATTATCATGAACCCGAACTACCCAAAGAGGTAATTAGAGCTAATTTAAGCTCCGAGTCCCCTTTCCCTTCTCCGATAAATCATTTCGAGATTGAAAAACCAAATGGCAAACTGGAAATAAATTTTTATTCTCCCGAAACTCCTTTTCCGGAAGAAATTTCCTGCCAAGAGAACGAAAGCTTGTGGATTTTAATCGCCAGTGGCAATGGCAAAATCACAAAATTATCACAGGATTTTACAATAGATAATGTCCCTGCAGTGTTCTTTTTGCAAGCGGCAGAAACAATAAAAACGCAAGGCCAATTTTCCGCTTGGATTATCAGACTTAAAGGAACTACTCCAACCTTAAATCTGCCAACTGAGAATACTGTAATTTCGGAAAAAATCTTAACGGCTGACGAATTAGTAGGAAAAATTCATCCTTCTGTTTCTGAAAAATATCCAGATGGCAAAGGCGAAATCATCCGCTGGGTTCTGGGCCAATGGAATTCCTATAGTCCTCTTAATGTTGCCTATGAGGGTGGCGGTCTTGGAAGTGTTGGCGACAAAATGCACAAAGAGCCGCAAGTTGTTGAAATTCACTTAGTTAATCAAGGAAGGTGTGTTTTGACTTGTATTGGTGAAGATAATAATTTCTTCAAATTCCCGAACAGAAAAGGCGATGTTGTGGTTGTAGAGCCCGATACATTTTGCCAAATGTCAAGGTATAGCGGAGATTACAAAGGCTTTACTATCAAATGGGCGGTTGAACCTGGAAGGCTAATTGACCGAGAGGCAAAAATTTATTACCCGTCTTCTTAAGCTTCTTTCAACCTAGTCCCGCTTTCTCTCAAAGGCTCTTGCTCTCTCCTAATGTGTTCAAACCCTAAAAACTCTCCGCTTGCGCCAAAACGTAACTCGATGGCTTCCGCAGGCTCCGGATAATCCCTATCCCTCAAATTTTCCAAATCAGGATCTTTTCCTGGGTTTTGAAGTTCCCAAAGCATAAATCTGATTTGATCGCCATGAGAAACAAGCGCAATACTTCCACCTGGATGTTTCTTTTTAACCTCATCTAGAAATTTCTTCGTCCTTTCAATAACATCATGGGCTGTTTCTGAATCTTCAGTCCGAAATTCTTTCCCATATTCATTTTTAAAACCTTTTGCTCTTAAAATACTCATCGGTTTTCCCTCAAGGCTTGGAATATAAGTATCGTAAAGGTCTTCCGTTTCTGAAATCCTTACATTCCCCAAAATCTCACTTATAATTTGTGCTGATTGCAAAGCTCTTTCCAGTGGACTTGTATAAATTGCATCAAGTCTAATACCTTTTGATCTTAGTATTTCTACCAGTTGCCCAACTTGTGCTCGACCTTCCTCGCTTAATTGGAAACCCGGTAGCCTACCATAGTAAACATCTCTTGGATTATCTATTTCTCCATGACGTATTAAATATATTTTTGTCTCAGTCATAGCCAAATTCTAGCTTAAAACTTGGGCAGATACCACAATGTCCTAACTTCTCCAACCAAATAGAGCGAGCCGGTGATAAGAATTAGAGAATTAGTTGAATAGAGTTTAGAGTTAAGAGAATGAAAAACTGCCTCTTGAGAATTGTCAAAACTTTCGACGGCGCCTGCCCGCCCTTTTGGCGGGACTTTCCACTTTGACTTGACATACTTGGCTATCTCCTCAGGTTCAACTGAAGCAAAAAATCCGGTGTCGGTGACTGAGTAAAACTGTGTCGTAATACATCTTTCAATATCAAGATTGCGGAACAAATAATCAATCATCCCCTGCCAGTCTTTGCCCTTTTTGAAAGCTATTACTAAGATAACTTTTGACTTTTGACTTTTGACTTTTGACTTCTTGAGAAAATTAACTAGTACCTTAATTTTCTCAAGGTTATGCGCTCCATCGACAATTACACCTTTGTCAATTTCTTCAAATCTGCCGGCAAACGGGCACTTAAAAGCTTCAATAATTTTAGCTTCGTTTAAAGAAATTCCAAGGCTGGCAACTGTAGCACAAGACAAAAGAAAAGTCTCCTCAGTAACAAATGGAGAACTATTATCAAACAGCCTTTTGTATAGTTTTCTGTACTTATTTACTTCAGATTTTTTACCAAAAGCCCTGCTAAGAGTACTTTTTGTAATCAATTGGGCTTTTTTCTGTTTTGAGACTTTTCTAATCACTTCAAGTGCTTTGCCATTTGCTCCAGTAATCACGCAAGTTGCGGGCTTGATAATCCCCGCTTTTTCAAAAGCAATTTTTTCGATGCTTTTTCCTAAAATATCAGTATGATCCAGGCCAACATTTGTTATCACTACGATCTGTGGATTTAAAACATTGGTCGCATCAAGCCTCCCTCCCAAACCTACCTCTACTACCGCCCAATCTACTTTTTCTTGCGCAAAATATAAAAACGACGCCGCCACTAGAATCTCAAAATAACTAGGAAGTCCAACCCGTAAACCTCTCATTGACTCTACAACAGGTTTTATTCTGTTAATTAACTTAATTAACTCAATTACCTTAATTGGCTTATTGTTAATCTGCATCCGCTCGCCGATATAAACAAGATGAGGTGAAATATGAAGCCCAATCTTCTTTAATTTGAAATTTGAAATTTGAAATTTGAAATTTTCGGCAAGTAATCTTGCCGTATAGTACGCCATCGATCCCTTCCCACTGGTTCCTGCAATATGAATTGATTTGAATTTCTCCTGCGGATTACCAAGAAGTTTTAAAAGATACTCAATCCGCCCAAGCCCCAATTCTTTTTTTGTATAAGTCTCGGGAACAAAACCCTCAAGCCAATCTCGAACTTGGTAATAATCTCTAAACACTGGGTTTTTCTTGCTCAAGTAACCTCTCCCTTGCATAAATTGCTACCATTTGAAACCGATTACCTGCAGCCCACTTTTCCATTGCAAAACTTAGGAATGAACGAACTTCCTGTTTAGTAGTAATTGACATAATTTGGGCAATTTCTCTATCAGTCTTTCCTTCACACATTAATCTGACTACCTTATCCTGCTTGGAGTTAAATGTCTGACGGGTCTTTTTCCATCAATCAAAAACTGTCTATTGAACACAGAACAGTAGATAGCTTTCGATAGTCCAGCATGAAGTCTGGGGTAACCCCTACCTTTATCACATCCACCACCAAATCTTGAACTTAAGTTTCGTGCAACTTCCAACTCTTCTTCAGTCAACTCACTTATTTCATAAATACCAATCAACTTTTGCATGAACAAACGCTCGGCATTATTTAGCACTTCAGATTGATCGTGACGCTCTATTACCATTTCCGCGACATAAAAGCATAAATATCCTTGAAAAGCAATTCCAATTGCTATTACTCCACTCTTCTTGCTAAATTTAAGATGTGGTTGACAATCTGCCCGAACAAAATTTTTTAGCTTGGCATTATTCTCAGGGCATCGGACAACTTGTCAAAGACCGCTTAAATCAGTTTTCCTCAATTTGGCAGATTTTCAACGTCGCAGGACTTCTCAAAAATTTTTTTGCTCCTTATCGACGCCTGGCAGTTACCGGTAAATCGGAAAAGTTTGGCGCCAGAGATCTATTTGACAAACTAACGTTCAACGCTATCTCAACTCTCATCGGTGTTTTTGTTCGTAGCCTACTGATATTGGCTTGGATCTTTGCAACCATCCTTTATGCCTTTCTTTTCATTCCCTTAATCCTTCTTTGGATTGTAATTCCCCTCATATCTTTACCAAAATATCTAAAAATCAACAACACCTTTTTTTACGAAAATGACCTGCTTCAAAACTCTTTATTTTTGAAAAAACTCTACACAAATTCTTTCTTTAAATACCTAAGTTTATTTTTCGAAACGGATTTTGTCGAAATTTTTAAAACATTGCCAACGCCAAAAAATCTCGGTCTTGAGGTTGGAGAAAAAGCGCCACAGATCATTCTCAAACTGTTAAAAAATTGGCCAGCCCTAAAAAATTATCTTGCCCAAAAAAATATCAAGGACGAAGAATTCAAACTGCTAGTCGAGACTTTGGCTATTGACCTAGAAACCCCTAAGACTGCATCTACACCCGTTGGCCAGATGTTAGCTTATGGCTATACCAATACCCTTGACAGATTTGCCCAGGAAATTGTCAGCACCAGACTTGCCTCCCCTTCCAAAGTCCAACTTCTTTCTCAAATCGAAAAGACTTTAACCCGCCCACAAAACAACAACATCCTTTTGGCTGGCGAGCCTGGAGTCGGCAGACACAACACGATCTCGGAAATTTCAGCCGCGATCAGAAGACTCCAACTACCAACTCTTTCCGGACGAAGAATTATGCTTCTGGACACAATCGCCTTAGCAGCCAGTGGCAAAGATCTAGTTGGAGCCAAGCAATCTTTTGAAGCAGTTTTCGCCGAAGCCAAAAGCGCCGGCAATATTATTTTAGTCATTGACCATATCGACAAAATCGCCAGCCCCAAAGATGAACGGATTGACTTAACTGATGTCCTAACAACCGTGCTCACCGACAATTCCCTACCAATAATCGGTATTACCACTCCTGATGACTTCGCCAAATATATAAGGCCAAACAGCAATTTCCTGAAATTATTTGAGAAAATTGATCTTGACCAGGCCTCACCTGACGAAACCATCAATGTTTTAATTGGAAAAGCTATCGAGGCATATCAAAAAGAAAAAGTAGACACTTATTTTTCCGCTCTTTTGGAAATCGTCAAAAAATCCGGCCGTCTTGTTCAAGACCGCAAACAACCCGAAAAATCCATTTTACTTTTTCAAGATGCTATAGCTGAAGCCCTGTCCGCCTCGCCTGGCTCGGCTGGCAGGCGGGAAAAAGTAATTGATATAGACCTTGTGGACAGATTAATATCCCAAAAGACTAAAACTCCAGTTGGCAAAATAACTGGGAGCGAAGTCGAAAAACTCAAAAGCTTAGAAACAATCCTTCACAAACGAATAATTGGTCAAGACGAAGCAATTGTCGAAATTGCCAAAGCCATGCGCCGCGCCCGCGCCGAAATTGAAAACAGCAATCGGCCAATCGGTTCGTTTCTATTTTTGGGACCGACTGGTGTCGGTAAAACCGAAACTGCAAAGGCCCTCGCACAGGCATACTTCGGTGCCGAAGACCGCATGGTTCGTTTTGATATGAGTGAATTCCAAGATACAAATGGACTTAAACGTTTAATTGGCGACCCCGAAAACCAATCGCCCGGCTTTCTGGCAACCAAGATTCGCGAAAATCCCTATGGTCTTTTATTGGTTGACGAGTTTGAAAAAGCTGACCCGGCCGTCCACAATCTTTTCCTCCAAATTTTAGATGAAGGTTTTATGACTGACGCTTTTGGCAAAAAGGTCAACTTCGATAATGTCATTATTATTGCCACTTCCAATGCCGGCGCCGAGTTTATTAGAGAACAAATAAATAGTTCTCGGTTCACAGTTGACAGTTCACAGAATGAAAAAAATGTAGCTTCCGTGAACCGTGAACCGTTAACTAAAAACTTAATTGAATATGTCCTTCAAAAAGGACTATTTTCACCCGAGCTTATCAATCGTTTTGACGGTGTCATCGTCTATCACCCATTAACTGATAATCAAACAATCGCCGTCGCTGATTTAATGCTTAAGCACCTTGCTCAAAATCTGAAAGAAACCAAAAATATCCAGCTTGAGCTGTCCGGCCAACTTGCTCAAGCTGTCGCCCAAAAAGGCTTTGACCCAACTTTTGGCGCCCGTCCAATGCGCCGGTTAATTGCCGACAAAATCGAAGACGGCATTGCCAAAATGATTATTGAGGAAAAAATCAAAAACGGAGACACAATTTCTGTTGAAACTCTCCTGAAATTCGTTTCCTAATTTGACTCGGGTGGGCCGTAATGGATTCGAACCATTGACCTTTACATTATCAGTGTAACGCTCTAACCGAACTGAGCTAACGGCCCATTCGAAATATTTTGCTCTCAGTGTGACGCTCGGACTTTACCCGCCTCTGGCGGAACTGAGCCACGGACCCTTACAGCCTATGATCTTACCAAATTTACCTTCTCAAATAAACTACCACGACCTAAAGGCCATGATATTTTCTTCCTCGCTTCGCGAGATTCAATCTAAGTCTACGGCCTGATGTCTGTAGTTTTCGCTCGCTCGGAATAAAGTTAAACCTACAATTAGGAACAAAAGATAATTATAATAGGAATTAAGTGAAAAAAAAGCCAGGTTTCTCTTTAATCGAAGTCATGGTTGTTGTTGCCTTACTCGGTATTTTATCCTCATCAGTAGCAGTAGCTGTTAATCCCACCAAACGTATAGCCCAAGCCAGGGATGCTCAAAGGAAAACCGATATTAGTGTAATTACTAATTCTCTGATCGAATATGAGTTCACATTTGGACAGTACCCAGCCAGACTTGGAAGCTGTGATTCAAGTACTGGTAGAAAAAATGGCAACTGCCCGGTAAACCCACCACAAAGAAATTGGGGTTCAGACAGTCCTATCAAAATTGCACTGATTGATCAACAACAACTTTTAAAACAACTACCAATTGATCCCAAAAATGATGTAACGTACTATTATTATTATAGACCAAGAAGACCAAATCAGCAGCCATGTCAAGGAACTGGAAAATACTGCCGTTATTGGATTGGTGTAAGACTTGAATCGCCCATAGACCCTTTAAAACCAATTTATCGTTGTTCTGATAATGAACGATTGGCAGATGGAACTGGTTGTAAGGAAGTCAACAACTATAATCAGTAAAAATAAATTATGTTTACGATAGAGGTTCCGGAAGGCAAGTCAAAAATCATCGTCGTTATCTTATCCATTATCATCATCATTTGCTCTATTATTATTTTCTATATATATGTTTTCCGGGTAACTACTCCCCCCGAAGAACTTCCTCCTCCCCCCGAAGACGAAGAGCAAATCATTAAATAATAAATAAGAGGCGCAGAGGGGAATATCAGCAGGTCGCTCTGCAATGCAGAGCGCTCCTCTGCTTTTTGAAAAAAATATCAGACGAAGTACTGATATATTTTTCTCGGCAAGCCTCGAAAAATCGAACCTGAGGTCCGGATGGGAATCGAACCCACGAATAACGGTTTTGCAGACCGTTGCCTTACCACTTGGCTACCGGACCGCGCTTGCCCCGTAAAAATTGCTCCTTGAGCCGCAGTACAAATGTACTAAGGCGAAAGGTAAAATTCAACGGGGTTACCTCTTCGCCACTGCGCCTTGTTACGAAAACTTACCACTTGCCTGCCCGCCAAAGCCTTGGCGTCGGCGGGGCTACCGGACCATTATCAACTAAGCAATTCTAGTGTTACTCCAATTCCAACCGCCACAGCTATTACAATCACAGCAGTTTTTACGAACTTATTTTTCCAGATAGATTTTTCTTCGTCCAAGTATCCTCTTTCAACTGCCATAGCAGATCAAATTCTATCAAAACAGGGTAACAAATGCGAGGAAAGAACAAATGGTCTATTCGGATAAATTCGTAATTCATTAAATCCTAAAAAGTGACACCCACCCCGCCGGTTGGCGAGGCCTTAGAGATTCCGTTTTGGGAACGGAATAACCCTGTGATTTTACGAATCACCATTCGTCACTTCTGCAACGTGAGATGCAGAAACGTTGAACTTGAAACAATAAACACTAAACTTGAAACAAAAAAGTTTCTAGTTTCCGGTTTAAAGTTTCTTATTCGTAGTTCTCCTTAGAAAGGAGGTGATCCATCCCCACCTTCCAGTAGGGATACCTTGTTCATGTTTACCCCAGCATTACTGCCAGGCATGGACTATATCTTCACCCTCAAAAACTTAGACTTTACTGGATGCCAAGAACCAATCGTTTCAGCAAACTTTTGGTATGAATTTGCTCTTATAAAAAAACGGAAGTAATTAGCATCTTTTCTTTTACTGGGATTATGAATTACTCCACAACTTATACCAAGTTGTTCTAAATAATTCCTTACATTTTCTAGATCAAATTTATTTTTCTGCGCAAAGTACAAATAGTACCTTACATTATTTGATCTGGCAACACTACCATCCGTATCAAAGTAACCTCGAATGTAATCAATTTTATCTTTGTTGCTATCAATTACAACTTTATCAAGAACAGACTTAACAAATTCTACTATAAAGTAGTCCCTGTTTTTGCCTTCTCTATAAAGCCATGCGCTATAACCTAATTCCAGAATCCTAGCTTTTAGGAATTCCGCATAAGATAAATCTTTCGCACCTATTCGATAAGTTATCTTTCGAACGGTAGCATCATGTAATGCTCCCAATAAATAAGCCTTCGTCATAAGGGGCCAACGTGTAGTCTCTACGGGGTCAATCGAATAAACTTCGACGACTTCCCTCGGTATCGTCCCTCTATTTTAGATTACCCGAAGATAACCCGAAAAATCAAGTAGGATATTCACCGATACAGTTGGATTTTTCTAAAAGATTACTCTTTTAGGTCGCAACGATCAGTTTGATCAAACGACTTAGTCCCCATCACCGGTTTTGCCTTGGGCCGAGTCAGACTCGGACTTCAGGCACCCCCGACTTTGTTGGCTTGACGGGCGGTGTGTACAAGACCTGAGAACGTATTCACCGCGGCCTGCTGATCCGCGATTACTAGCGATTTCGGCTTCATGAGGACGAATTGCAGTCCTCAATCCGAACTGAGGGTGCTTTTGGGAGATTAGCTTCCCGTTGCCGGGTTGCAACTCTCTGTTAACACCCATTGTAGGATGTGTGTAGCCCAGGACATAAGGGCCGTGCTGACTTGACGTCATCCCCTCCTTCCTCCTCGCTTTTAGCGGGCAGTTTCCCGTGAATATTTAACACGGGATGGGGGTTGCGCTTGTTAACCCACTTAAGGGTACGCCTCACGGTACAAGCTGACGACAGCCATGCAGCACCTGTCCCGCCACCTTCAAAAGAGGCCAATGTTTCCATCGGCTTGCAGGCGGGATGTCAAACCCTGGTAAGGTTTTTCGCTTTGTGTCGAATTGAACCACATGCTCCACCGCTTGTGCAGGTCCCCGTCAATTCCTTTGAGTTTTAGCCTTGCGGCCGTACTCCCCAGGCGGGACACTTAACGCGTTAGCTTGCGACATCCCCCCAAAAGAGAGGACATCTGGTGTCCACCATTTACGGCTAGGACTACGCGGGTCTCTAATCCGCTTCGCTCCCCTAGCTGTCGTGCATCAGCGTCAGTGCATCACCCAGTAGCCTGCCTACGCCATTGGTGTTCCTTGCAATCTCAACGCATTTCACCGCTCCATTGCAAGTTCCAGCTACCTCTGTGAGCCTCAAATCCCGCTCATCTCTCACCCGTTTCCAAGGTTGAGCCTTGGTCTTTCAGGCAAGATGCAGCGGGACGCCTACGCAACCCTTTACGCCCAGTAAATCCGGATAACGCTCGCACTCTACGTTTCACCGCGGCTGCTGGCACGTAGTTGGCAAGTGCTTATTCTTTCCGCATTATGCGGAACAAAAGGAGTTTACAACCCGAAGGCCTTCTTCCCCCACGCGGCGTCGCTGGATCAGGCTTTCGCCCATTGTCCAAGATTCCCGGTTGCTGCCACCCGTAGGTGTAGGGACCGTGTCTCAGTTCCCTTGTGGCTGGCCGACCTCTCAGTCCAGCTACCCGTCATTGCCTTGGTAGGCCATTACCCCACCAACAAGCTGATAGGACGTAGGCCGCTCTTTCGGCGGGCGGTTATGCCCTTTCTCCTTGCGGACTTACGGAGAATTACCCCTCCTTTCGGAAGGCTATGCTCCACCAAAAGGTACGTTCCCACGCGTTACTCACCCTTCCGCCACTGGTCTGCTTGCGCGGACCCGTTCGACTTGCATGCCTAAGGCACGCCGCCAGCGTTTATCCTGAGCCAGGATCAAACTCTCAATAAAAAATTCATTGAGTTAATTCTAGACTCTAATACTCTAAGGATTTTATTTGCTCGCACATTGCGAGAAATCCCAAACTCCAAAACCCAAATTCCAAAAATTGGAAATTGGAAATTTGAAATTGGTCATTCTTGCGCTTTGCGCAAGCTGGGTGCCACTTTCCAGAATTTAAGCTCTTCTTCGTGTCATCCTGAACGCAGTGAAGGATCTTGTCTTTAAAAAGAGATTCTTCGCTACGCTCAGAATGACAACTGGAAAAAAGTTAAAACTGAAAAGTAGCTTAATTCTCTTCAGTTGTTAAGGTGCTTTCCCGCTTAGCGGGAATGCGAATTAACACGAATACTGTGTGAGATAAATTAATTCAACTTATCATTCGAAGTATATTGATCTTAATGTTCACAAATAATCTAATTGACACGAATGTAATAGAATTTGCTCATTCGCATACATTCGCATTCCTTAAATTCGCATAAATTCGCGTATTTATTCTACTTCTCTTGACAGTAGATGTCAATTGCAATACTCTTAAATTAATGCCCTTCCTTAAAGGAATTTCAAATAATTACCAATTTCAAATAAATACCAATTTCAAATCATTAATTGGACATTGGAAATTGGAAATTGGAAATTGGAAATTTCAATCAGCGTTCACGCTGATTGAACTACTAATCGTCATTTCCATTATCGGAATCTTAGCCTCGTTGACTTTAGCTTCATATTCTGGGGCTCAACAAAAAGCCAGGGATGGTATCAGAAAAAGCGACCTTGCTCAGATGAAAAGAGCTCTGGAACTTGTCAAAGCCGACTGTAAAGGAGCTGCCTATTACCCGATCATTCCAAATACGTCTAGCGTTGACCATTATAACAAGCTAGGCGCTTATCTGACGAACTCTAATCTTAAATATATTTCCTCCACTCCTAAGGATCCAAAAGATACAAGTCCATATCAATATGAATACAAAACCTCAGATGGTAGCACCATACTTGATAAGTGCCCAAGTGAAACATCAGTGGGGGCTTTTGATAAAGATGGAGCAGACAATTATTCACTTTGGGTTAAACTTGAACGAACTTCAGACGCCGATGCGGCTGCCTCTAGACTAAAATGTTTTGGTAAGCCGGGACCTAAGTGGACAGACCCTGGTGAAACTCCTACTACACCAGGAACTAATACTGATTATGCTGGCTACTACGTCATCTGCAATAACTAAACATGGTTCACAGTTCAAAGTTGACAGTTCACAGAAATACTAAATCCGTGAACCGTGAACTAAAAACTATCAACAGCCGCCTTTGGCGGCGTGGTTTTACTTTAATAGAGCTTCTGATTGTTATTACTATTCTTGGCATTTTAGCCGGCCTAACCATGGTCTCGTACAGCGGCACCCAAGAAAGAAGCCGCGACAGCCGAAGAAAAACCGATTTGGATGCCATTAAAAAAGCTCTGGAGCTTGCCAAGCAAGATACTCCAGGAGCTTATTATTATCCAAAGGATATAAGTGATACGACATTAGCACCAACTTATATTAAAGCAGTTCCCACAGACCCAAAAACAAATCAAGGTTACTATTACAATGCCAAGCCTGACGCTCCTGACTGCACTTTAGGCGCAAGCTCAACTTGCACCGATTATGATTTGAAAGCCTGTCTTGAAAATAAAAGTGATCCTCAAAAAGAAACGACTAGTGATACTGTTGCTTGTCCAGATACGAATACCAGAAGCTACAAAATCACCCCGAACTAATTCTTTAAATTAACCTAATTGACCTAATTACTCTAATTACTAATCAATACCCAAATCCTAAATTCCAAACCCAAAATGAGTTTCAAATTCAAATCTTTCGATTTTTGATTAATTGGTACTTGGTTATTGGGATTTATTTAGAAATTAGTAATTAGAAATTAGAAATTTATTAATCTCCAATCGCCTGATAAAGTACGATCGCCAAACTCACCATCATCCTTCGATTAACTCAGAACTTCAGCTCTTCGAGCTTCAGCATTAGGTAACTTTGTATAGAACAATTGCAAGGCTAACTATTACATTGAGGGATCGATTGACTCCAAACATCGGAATCTCGACAATTTCATCCGCCAATGCTAGCGCCTCCTTGCTAACCCCATCCGTTTCATGACCGACAATAAACGCTAGGGGTTCTTTATATTCTGCTTTCCTAAAATCAACACTTCCCTTCCCCTGCTCAATTGCTATTATTCTTAAATTTGAAATTTGAAATTTTAAATTTGAAATTGCGCTTTTTGCGTCGGCAAAATAGCGCCACTCTACCCACTTGTCCGTTCCTATCGATGCTTTGGCAATCCGGCTATTTGGCGGGGTTTCGCTTTGCCCACATAGATAAACACATTTGGCGACAACCGCATCTGCCAGCCGAAAAATCGAGCCAATGTTGTATGTATCCAGCACGTTGTCACAAATGATATAAATATCCCGTCTTTTAATCTTGACGAGGTCGGACCTGGTAGGCTGGCTTGTCCTTAACTCTTTTGCAGCTAATTTCATTTCAATTATTTTACTGTAACTGATTTTGCGAGATTCCTAGGTTTTAGGCCCGCAACGAAGTGAGGACCGCAAGACAAGAAATTTACTTTACAGTCACCGACTTCGCCAAATTTCTTGGCTTATCTGGATCCAAATCTTTTCCAATTGCAATAAAATAGGCTAAAAGCTGGGCGATCACGATTTGAGGAATCATCGTAGCTTCGGCAAGATCACCAGTCGCAATCCAAAAATCAAAAACCTCATTGTTTTTTGGTCCTATCCCGATAATATATCCTCCTCTGGCTTTAACTTCGGCTGCATTAGAAATAATCGCTTCATAGGTCTCATCATTAGGCGCAAATACCATGCAAGGCGTACCTTTCGTAATCAGAGCAATTACCCCATGTTTCAATTCTCCACCGGCAAATCCTTCTGCATGAAGATAACTTGCCTCTTTAAATTTTAATGTTGCTTCAAGAGCTGTAGAATAAGATAATCCTCTTCCGATGATATAAATATGCTCTTTGTCCTTCAGATATTTTGCTAATTTTTTAATCTTTTCCAGTTCTCTCCCATATAAAATATTGTGTATATTTTTCGCAGCAGCCAAAAGCAAGTTCTTTGCGATTTCTTCCTTCTCGGCTAGAGTAAAGGCGATTTGGATCAAGATGGCCATCATCGCAGTCAAGCTTTTAGTCGCGACAACTGCCTTTTCCGGACCTGCTGGCAAAAGCAGATTAAAATCTGCCTCCCTATATAAAGTCGAACCTAAAACATTAACAATCGCAGCAATTTTTGCACCTTTTTTCTTAGCCCGGGTAACTGGTTCAATGACATCAATTGATTCTCCGCTTTGGGAAATAGGAATTACCAAAGTGCCTTTGTGGATATAATCTTCTAAGTAATTAAATTCCGATCCGATTGAATAATTAACGTGCTTTTTGGCAACTTTTGAGAAAAGGTAAGTACCGCATAGTGCCGCATAGGATGCAGATCCACAAGCGACAAAAAAAGTCCCGAATGCCTCATCAACCAACTTGGCAAACTTTTTTGTATCGTCACTATTTGTTGCGATTTTAGTGATTATTTCGGGCTGTTCATAAATTTCTTTTTCTATAAAGTGTTTATATTTGCCGAGATTAACCTCGCTAGTTTTCCAGTTCAGTTTTTGTATTTCTATTGGCACTTTTTTGTCCGAAAGGGTAAAGACTTCGATACCACTGCGATCAATACGGGCAAGTTCTCTATCTGCAAGAAAATATACATCGTGTGTATGAGGTAAAAGTGCCGCAGGATCCGAAGATACAAAAAATTCCCCTTTGCCAAAACCCAACACTAAGGGTGAACCATTTTTGGCAGCCACCAACTGACCGTCAGTTAATACTACTATCGCATTAAGTCCAGCCAGTTTTAAAAAAGCTTTTCTGACAGCAGTAAATGAATCTTTCCCATTCTTTGACTCTTCCTCAATTAAATGTGCAATTACCTCTGTATCTGTTTCGGAAACAAACTTGTGGCCTTTAGCTTTAAGTTCCTTTCTTAATTTCTGGAAATTTTCAACAATTCCATTATGAACAACTGCAATTCGCCCAGTGCAATCCAAGTGAGGATGAGCGTTGGCAACTGTTACTCCCCCATGTGTTGCCCAGCGAGTATGACCTAAGGCAATACTTGCGTTTAGAGTTAAAAGTTTAGAGTTTAGAGTTGAAGTCCCAATTTTCCCAACATGCTTTTCTACTAGGAGTTTTCCCTTTATGCCCTTTTTATACTTTGTTCCTTTGCCCCTTTGTCCCTCTACGACCAACCCCCACGAATCATATCCCCGATATTCCAATCGCTTTAATCCTTCAAAGACGATTTGCGCTGAGTTATTTCTTTTACCGATATAACCAAAAATTCCGCACATTGGAAAGATTTTACTCTTTAGTAGTTTCTCCTATCAAGGGCTTAACTATTGAGAAGATCCTTCTCTAGATAGCCGTTCAAAAAGAGGCGTTAGTTTTTTAAGCGCAGTCAGATGGGTTATTAACGGTCTAACTTGGTATTTATTTTCTATTGCACCCTCTCGATAGTAAGCAAGTCCTTCTTGAGCTAAACGCCAATCAGACTTCTCTAACAGAGAAAATGTTTTTTCTTCGGAAATTTCTGTCAAAGCAGCAAGCAGTGTAAAAAAATCATGCGGCGACTCTCGCCTTAACCAAGAAGCATATCGTTTCTCAGCATTCCATGCGCTTTCCCAATACTCACAAAATACCTTTTTAGTTCTTTCGGGATCAGTATAAATTAGATACTCTTGAGTAGAACCCGGAAAAAGACCTACAGATTCCTCGCCTCTAAGAATACTCTTAAGTGATAATGTCCAGTTATCCAGTTCGCCAGGGTTCAATGCTTTACAGGCTCTTTCTCGATCAACCTTAGCCATTTCAGTAATTAAAGGATAACGACCAATAACCCACGTAGGGTGCTCATTCAATTCAGCATTTCTTTGAACAAAATAGTTCCAGTCATCTAGTGTCGGAATACTTATTACTCTCCTTGGATCAAGTACAGCAAGATCTCCAATAAAATAACACCGTTCGGAAGGCTTTTCTGTATATGGAGAGTTAGTAATAATTTCCCAGTCTTGTTGAGTCGGCGCAATAAGACTTGCATCGAACTTATCAGCCTGGGTCTCTGTTGGTCCGAATTCTGAAGTCATAGACGTACAATTCTATATCGACTATGGGCTATCTGTCAAATTCAGGAGGATCTATTTCTTAAGCGGATACTGGTCAGGTTCGATAATAGATATTTCGGGTATTTTCTTATACTTTTCATTCCTAACTAAGGCAGGTTTGCCTTCTTTTTCTACCACATAATAGGCAAAGCCTCGCATTTTTTTAACCGCTTCATAATCTGCGTGACCTGGCAGAGAAACAGGATCAACTTCTTCAAAATTAACTGGACTATCATCCGCTGTCACTAAATATGTTTTGCCGACATTTACAACCAAATGCCCCCAACCCGTTGGCATATAAAGCGAGTCTCCTGCTTTAACGTGAACCGCATAAATCTCTTCGATTTGATCGTCAATCGGCAGACCGCCGAGACCTATCGTCCTTTTCTGGACAATCGCAATTCCCTCTCCATAAAGAACCCAATAGGTTTCGTCAAGATTTCCAATATGATAGTGACCGTACGTTTTAATATATTCTTCTCCAACTTTACCCGGCTCCCAGATTGTGAAGTTTTTTAGATCCTTACCACCACGTACCAGATGATAATAAACAGCAGGCCCGACAGCCTTAGGGTCCATAAGAACATCTTCCATCATTTCATGAGTCCTTTGACCATATCTTTTTGCCGAATAATCTTTCATACTATCCAATTTTCAATTTTAAATTTTAAATTTTAAATTTATTTACCCCATCCCCGATTGGGCTGTTTCCTTAAATCTTCCGTCTCATCTGGTCGACTATAATCATCATCCAACCGAAATGTCGTACCGATTTCCGGTGTTGATACTTCTACTATATCGCAATCTGTAATCCCTACTAAACGGTGCCTTTGACCAACCTGGCAACTATAACCTAAACCAGGTTTAAGCTCTATTTCTTCTAATTCTCCTTGGGTATTATCTATAACTAATATAGCGCGCCCTGAAAGTAACCACCAACTTTCTAATTTTTTGTCATGTTTTTGAAGAGAAAGTCTTGCTCCAGCCTTAATGTGAAGAATTTTCCCCACATATGGTCTATCATCCGGTGTCCAATGAATTTCACAACCCCAAGGTTTTTCAACTCGTCGTGCATACGGCTCATTGGAAAATTTTTCGGGAGAAGATGAACTAGCCATGGGATTATGGCAATTTTAGCACAAATCTGCTAAGAATTTATTTACTACTAGAACCAACAAGAACAGGTTCTCTTCGAGATTTTATAATTTCTTCTTGAGGAACAAATTTACCAACTGGCTCTCTGGGGTCTGGATCAGATACAAGTACATTAGGATTTATTAAAAAACATTTAATAGCATCCTGATTCAAAGTAGATGGCAAAGATTGAAGAATAACCCACTCACCTTCATTATCATGGGAATGTTCTTTGGATAACAACACTCCATTATGTTTAACAACAAAATCTCTCAAACCCTCAATTAAAGACTCTACTAATTTGCTTGGACTATCATGTTCTGTGTGCCATAAAATTAACTCTAATCTTGATTGTAAATGTCTCTCCTCAGGCGGTTTTTCTAAATCCTCGGCTCTCCCAACGTCTACTTTTCCAATATCTTCATCGTAGCTTCCATTATGTCTGATCATTTCCGGACTCATCTACTACCTATATTAGGCGTAACATCTAAAAGGGGTAAAAATCAATAAGGAAATCTATTGTCCAAAACGGCGTTGTCTTGAGGAATAATCGGCAATTGCTCGTTTAAGCTCTGCCAAAGAAAAATCTGGAAAAAACAGTTTCGAAAAGAAAAATTCTGTATAAACCGTCTGCCATGGCATCACCCCACTGATTCGCTTCTCGCCTGAAGTTCTAATCAAAAGATCAGGATCGGCAATACCGGCCGTATCCAAATTTTGACTAATCAAGTCTTCATTGACTGCCGAAGGCTTTATTCCACTCTTGACCATATTTTTAACAGCTCTAACCAACTCGTCTCGACCCCCATAATCAATACAAATATTAAGGATATACTTAGTATTTTTAGCAGTCGCCTCTTCAATCTTTTCCAAAATTTGTTTAAGCATCTTTGGCACCCGATCGCGCCTGCCTAGCCAGTTAAACCTCACCCCTTCTTTCACTAGCTCCTTCAAATGTTTCTTGAAAAACAAAGTGTAAATTCTCATCAAGTATTTAACTTCCGGCGGTTCCCTTCTCCAGTTTTCCGTCGAAAACCCCCATAAAGTTAGAATCTTAACACCTAAGTTTCGCGAACCGCGAACCACTTTAAGAGCCGTTTCTAAACCTTTTTTGTGACCTTCAAGAGGGGTAAGTCCATGTAGCTTGGCCCAACGACGATTACCATCCGGAATAATTACCACGTGCTGCGGGATAATACGAGAAGTTATAATTTTCCCCATTTATTGATACTTCAAAGAATATCAAAAAGGCGCTTAGGTTTCAACTTAGTCAGCTTTGCCTTTCAATCACAAAATCAGTAATCTGATAGAATAAACTTTGCAATTTCATGTCACCAGTAATCTTTAGTACATAAACTTTTGCCTTTTTAACAAGCTTTTCCTTTTCCTGATTACTCCAGTTGAGCGCCCCGCAGTCCTTAATTATTCTTCTCATTCTCTCAAGATCTGCCGATTGAGCATTCTCTTTACCCCAAAGGCCTTCTAAAACCTTTTTGTCTTGGCCTTTTGCCATTTGGCGAGCTTTGAAAATCAACACCGTATTTTTACCCTCGCGCATATCAGAGAGTATTGACTTTCCAAGCATTTTCTCATCTCCAAAAACTCCCAGAACATCATCTTGAAGCTGAAATGCTTTACCTGTAAGCAAACCGAATTTAGCTAAATCGTCCAACTGCTTATTAGTAGCTCCACCTAAAGCTGCACCGACACTTAAAGGTCCAATAAAAGTATATTTGGCGGTTTTAAACTCAGTCATTTGCCAAATCTGATCTATGGTGGCGGATTTATAAGAGTACTCGACATCCAAAGCTTCACCATAACAAGTCTCAAGAACTATATTTGTCAGTTGCTTTTGGCACAGCAACTTCTGATTTTGGCCAAATTGGGAAGAATTGATAAGATTAAAAGCTTCAAGAAAAGCAATATCTCCTAAAACAATCGCCTGGCTTATTCCATACTGATCACCAAATAATTTCCCGTATTTTTTATGAATCGTCGGCTTGCCCCGACGAGTTTCTGATTGGTCAATAATGTCATCATGAATTAAAAGAAAGCTATGAACCAGTTCATATGCTAATGAAATCGGTAAAATTCTTTTTAAGTGTTCTTTCCACTTTCCACTTTGACTTCGACTTTCTCCAATCTGATATCCCAGATACACCAAAAATGCTCTCAGTTTTTTACCGCCGGAAGAAAAATCAAAAAGATCCTGATAAAACTTGTTAATTAATGGTGCATATTTAGAGACAAATTTTAACCTGCTGGAAAAATATTTGAGGTAGTACGGCTCAAAGACCGTAAGAAATGTCTTTAGTTCTCCTTCAAAATTCATAAATTATACTGTTACCGTTGAGTGGCAACCCTATGTTTCTCTACCCACAAAGCGCCTCGATCTGTTTTCTTTGCTAAATCTACCAAATCATCAGGAAGTGGAAATTTTATCTCTTCCTTAAAAACATCAAAATTTTCAACTTTGGCATTTGGATTGCTTCTTTTTATAAAATCAACTAATTGTCTAACCAAATATTCTGGAGCTGAGGCGCCAGAAGTAATTCCCAGAACCTCTACCGTAATCAACCATTTCGGATTGATCACCTTCTCATCATCAACAAGATAAGCCTCCGTTCCCTCTTGTCTACAAACCTCTACCAATCGCTTGGAATTTGAACTTGTTTTTGAACCAATTACCAAAACCAGATCGCTTTTTTGAGCCAAACGTCGGGCTGCCGTCTGGCGATTAGTTGTTGCGTAACAAATATCTGCAGAAGGTGCCGAAATAATTTTTGGAAATCTCCTTTTCAACCTTTTAGTTGTCTCTTTGGTATCAGAAACTGAAAGCGTAGTTTGAGTCAGATAGATCAATTTTTCCTCCTGGGGCACTTTTAGACCTTTAACCTCATCCGCATTCTCAATCAAGGTTATTGTCCTTTTGGGGACCTCTCCAAAAACTCCGATTGGTTCTGGATGCCCCCTATGGCCGACATAAATAATAAAATATCCTTCTTTAGCATACCTTTGGGCTTCAAGATGAACTTTAGTCACCAAGGGACAGGTGGCATCAATTACTCTATGACCTCGCAATCTAGCTTCTTCTTTTATCTTTGGATCAGTCCCATGTGCGCTAAAAATTAATACTGATCCGTCAGCTGATCCGTCGACTGACGGAGGAATTTCATCCAAATCCTCAACAAAAATTGCCCCCTTTTTCTTAAGATCAGAAACAACATGGGTATTATGAACAATGGCATGTTTAACAAAAATGGACGGACCAAATATCTCAAGAGCCGTCTCCACTACATCAATTGCCCGATCAACACCGGCACAAAAACCCCGAGGAGAGGCTAAAATAATTTTTTTAATCATGATAATTTTCCTATCTCTTTCTCGTACCCTTTCTCCGCAAGAACTTTTTTAATTTCTTCGATAAATTCAGGCAGAATATCTTTTTCCTGAACTGTTTTTAGTAATTTCCCCTTTTTGAAAATTGCACCCTGTTTTTTGCCGCCACATAATCCAATATCAGCAAAACTGGCTTCTCCCGGACCATTAACTACACACCCCATGACCGCCACCTGAATTGGTGCATCAATTTTGGAAAGTATCCTCTCCACCTCTTTCGCCAAACCGATCAAATCAATCTCTGTCCGGCCGCAGGTAGGACAAGAAACAATATCGACCCCCTTCTGACGAAGTTTTAAGGATTTGAGAATTGCCCAAGCTACTTTAACCTGATCTTTAGGATCGGCACTTATGGAAACCCGTATCGTATCACCGATTCCTTCAGATAAAATAGAACCGATTCCCACCGCGCTTTTGATAATGCCATTTATCGACGTTCCCGACTCGGTTATCCCAACATGCAGGGAATAACCAAAGCGTTTGGCAAAAAGTAAGTAGGCTTCACGAGTTATAATATTATCCGAACCTTTCAAAGAAACTACGATGTCATTAAATTTAAGATCCTCCAGAATTTTGATATGTCTTGTTGCTGATTCAACCATCACCCGCCCAATACCGAATCCACCATATTTTTCATAAAGGTCTTTTTCCAAAGACCCCATATTGACACCGATCCTTATAGGGATATTTTTCTGCTTGCAGGCTTTGACTACTGCCTTAATATTATCAAGACTTCCGATATTTCCCGGATTAATCCTCACCTTATCAACTCCTTGTTTGATTGCCTCAAGCGCCAAAAGATATTGGAAATGAATATCGGCAACCAAGGGAATATTTATTTGTTTTTTAATTTTGCCAAGAGCTTTTGCAGATTCCATATCAGGAACAGCTACCCGAATAATCTCGCAGTCAGCTTTTTCTAATTCATGAATTTGTTTTACTGTCTTTTCGACATCATTTGTTTTCGTCTGTGTCATTGACTGAACACGAACCGGATTACCAGCACCAATGGTAATTTTTCCTATTCTTACTGGTCGGGTTTTATCTCGTGTATACATATGATTTTTGTTAAATAATCTTTGATACCAAAACTTGTTTGTATGCTTTATTTCGCAGTTTTCGCTTCGCATCTTCAGCTCTTTCTCTATTTTCAAAAAATCCGACAACCGATAATCCAGATCCGGCCATAAGCGCAGCTGACGCACCAACTTTTACCAAATCCTTCTTGATATCTCTAACTACCGGATAATAAAAAACGACTGAATTTTCAAAATCATTATGAAGGTTTTTTAGAATATCCTTTTTATTTTTTTGGTAAATTGCCTTTTTTAAATTCTCAAGCTTATCAAGACTCCGGCCTATATCCTTTGTGTTCAAATGCTCATACATCCAACCTGTTGATGGTTTCTCTACATACGGAATAACAATTAATAACCAAAATGTTGGTAAGTGAGGAGAAAGCGCAATCACTTTGTAATTTTTTCCTTTCCCCTGAACTTCTGCTAAACCACCATACATACTGTAATAAAAATCTTTCCCCAGAACTTTTGCTAAACTTGCCAGCTGTTTTTCGTTTAATTTAATCTCCCACAATTCTTCAAGTCCTCGTATAACAGCTGCTCCGTCACTACTGCCTCCACCAAAACCAGCTTTTATGGGAATACCCTTCTTCAAGACTATCTTTGATCCTAGTTTTTTGTCTCCTTTCAGCTCCTTCAATAATTGGACTGCTTGATAAACAAAATTTTCTTTATTTTTTGGAACATCTGGATGATCGCAAATAATCTCTATGTCTTTTTCTTTTTGCTCTATTAAAATCTCATCATAGAGATCAGCCTGACAATCAATATAATCTACTGGATAATAACCATTATTTGATTTAATGGGGTTTATACTTATTGCCAAATCAAGCTTAGCAAAGGCTTTTTTTTTAACCATGAAGTAATACCTGGGCAATAGATTGTATTCCCTTACCTTGGCCAAATGGAGTCAAGTTTTCCCCCGAAGTAAAAGTTATTCCTACTTGCTGAATATTAATTTCCAAAAGACTAGCGATTTTTTCTTTTATTTTTTCTATAATTTTAAGATCCAGACGAGGCTTTTTTGCCTCAACACAAATTGAAACGTTTTCTACTCGATATTTTTTCTGCTTGACCTTTGTAAAAATGTACTCAACGTATTTTTTGCTGTCTTTGATTCCTTTTTTAAAACACATCTCATCCGACCAGGCTGCCAGAGAATCACCACCGATTGCTGAACTTAAAGCATTACAAAGACTATGCAGAATTACATCTGTGTCGGAGTTTCCCGATAATCCGCCGTTCTCACTTATCCTAACCCCGCCCAAAATCAGTGGCTTTTTGCCACTAGTTTTAAATGCATGAGAATCTTGACCTAGGCCTATTCTATACATGAAATTTTTTTAAAATCTGTTTTGCAACTATCAGGTCTTCTGGAAAAGTTATTTTAATATTTTGATAAGAACAAGGAACAACTTTCGGTTTGATACCGATTCGCTCCAAAAGTTGAGTGTCATCGGTCCCGACAAAATGCTGCTTGTTGGCCTTCAAAAAAGCACTCCATAAATTTGCAAAACTAACTACCTGTGGTGTCTGCGCATACCAACAATTCTCTCGCAAGGGAGTCTCGTCTACCAACCCATTCTTACTTGCGATTTTAACCGTATCCTTTGCAGGATAGGCCAGAAGTGCAGCCCCATATTTTTTGGCATTTGCGTAAACCTTTTCAATCTCGCCCTGCGTTACAAAAGGATTAACCGCATTATGAATTCCAACAAAATCATCTTTTTTCATTTTTGATCTTAAAAGTTTTAAGACCGCAAATGTTGAGTCTTGTCTTGAATTTCCAGCCTCAATGATCTCTTTTATCTTTTTAAATTTATATTTGGCGATGATTGTTTTGATTTTTTTTATATCTTTTTTCCTGGCCGAAATCACTATATTATCAATGATCTTATTCTCCTCAAATATTTTGAGAGTCCAATAGATAAGAGGGAAATTATTCAATTTGGCAAAAATCTTATTAAACCCCAATCCCGTCCTTTCCCCTTTCCCTCCAGCGACAACAATTAGCCAATTCATATTCATTTATGAATATATCAGAGGAGCGCCATTGTCATGAAGAATTTGAAAAATTCTGTGACAAGGCGACCTGCTGATATATTAACTAGCTGCCAAATTTTACTACAAATTTTGCTGCAATTCCTCTTGCCCATCTATCTACCTCTAAAATCTCTTCAATAGATGAACATTGGTAGGGTTTATGAACGGCCAATGTTGACTCGATAACATCAGGTATTCTATAAAAGGGCAACTTCTTTAAAAGAAAAGCTTCTACAGCAACATCGTTAACAGCAGTCAAAACTGCCGGTGCGCTTTTCCCCAACTCAATAGCCTTATATGCCAAATCTAAACAGCGAAATGTTTTTCTATCCGGTTCTTCAAATGATAACGTTGGATAGTCGCTGAATGAAAATTTTTTAAAACTATTTGTTAGACGTTTGCCTGGATAAAGTAATGCGTATTGGATTGGTAAACGCATATCTGAAGGACCTATTTGGGCGATAATTGAACCATCGATAAATTTAACTGCCGAATGGATAACACTTTGAGGGTGAACAACAACCGTAATTTTAGAGAGGGGTACCCCAAATAACCAGAACGCTTCAATTACTTCAAAGCCTTTATTCATCAGCGTTGCACTATCAATTGTGATTTTTTTCCCCATCTTCCAAGTGGGATGTCTTAAGGCCTGCTCGCACCGAATGTTTTTTAATTGTTTGATCTTCATTTTTCTAAATGGCCCACCGGATGCCGTTAAAATAATTCTTTCGATCTCTCCAATCGTTCTGCCCTCAAGACATTGGAATATCGCCGAGTGCTCTGAATCGATAGGTAAAATTCTAACTTTTTGCTTTTTTGCTTCGTGCATAACGATCCCACCCGCAGCAACTAGTACCTCTTTAGTTGCCAGAGCAACTGTCTTTTTGCTTTTAATTGCTGCAAGAGTAGGTTTAATACCGGCAAACCCGCTCGTAGCAATAACGACTTTATCAACTGCAGGTAATGTAGCAACAGTGCAATTTCCCTGATCACCCCAACAAATACGCGGCGATTTCTGTTTTTGGAGAGATTTCGTATCTTCTTCTCTCTTTACTGAAACAGTTTTTGGGTGATATTTCTTTATTTGCTCATGTAATAAACGGAGGTTTGTCCCAGCAGCTAGTCCAACAACATTAAATGAAGTTCTAAATTGATCCACCACCGCAAGCGTTTGTGTACCAATTGAGCCAGTAGATCCCAAAATTGAAATATTAATGGGCATCGCGTCCCTAAGTTTACCATAAGTTTGCTATTATAGAGGCTAAATTATCGAAAAATCTTCAAAGTCCTCAGGACTTTTCTTCCACTCAACCTCAACTTTTTCGACTTTGGCAAAAGGTGGACCCTTTTTGCACCAAACAATGAATTTTTCAACTCCACTTTTTAATCCTTGAGCCACAGTTTCGACAGATCCATCTGGCTTATTTCTAACCCAACCCACAATTCCTAGCTCTTCCGCTTTGCTTTTAGCCGTTCTCCTGAAAAATACACCCTGCACTTCACCATAAACGAAAACGTGAGCTCTTAGAATTTGCTCCATTGATATTTTTTAAGATCAACATGCATCTCATCAATAAACTTTATACCTTCTGACTTTAATCTACGCACCTGCTCCTCCCATCCTCCAAAGGAGTAATTATCAGCGACTCGACCATTGCGATCAACAACTCTATGGCACGGGATTTTAGGATCACGGTTTGCATGAAGCATCCATCCGATCATTCTTGGATCAATTTGAAATTTGAAATTTGAAATTTGAAATTTTTTCGCAATCTGTCCATAAGTAACCACTTTCCCTTTCGGAATCTGCTTCGTTATCTTCCAAACCTGATTAGCAAAATTTGTAGCCATATTCGGATTAATTAGGAGTAAAAATTCGGATGAATTCGCATATCAATTAAATCTGTTCATCGTTGTTTCCAAACCTAAATCTATGTAAGATTCTAAAGCTTGCTCGCATTTTGCAATCACTTCTTTTAATTCCCCCTGCTCTTCTTCAGAAAATTCTTCTAAAACATATTTTTCGGGATCAATATTTTCCGGATGGCCCGCTTCGCCTAAGCGCAAGCGAGGCGAGTCAATGCCAACTCTAAATCTGGCAAATTCATAGCCCCCTAAACCTTCAATTACACTTTCAACACCTTTATGTCCGGCACTGGACCTCTCAAATGAGAGGCGAATTTTGCCAAATTCAAGATCCAAATCATCATGAATTACCAAAATATCTTTACCTGAAACTTTATAAAACTTAGCTACTGCCAAAACTGACTCTCCCGACTTATTCATATAAGTTGAGGGCTTAACCAACACAAAATCCCCAGGACTCTCGTCAATGTTTTGCTCAAGTTTCGCTTTGATAAAGTAGCACATGAAGTCCGAGCTATACCGCCAAGAAAGCTTATGATTCTTGGCAAAGCTATCCACAATCATAAATCCCAAATTATGCCGGGTGTTTTTATATTTAGCTCCTGGGTTTCCCAGTCCTACTATTAATTTCATAATAAAATTAGGCTAAATATATCAGAGGAGCGCCCTGAGTCTATCGAAGGGCGACCTGCTGATATAATATTTTTGTCCAGGATTCCCTAACCCAACGATTAATTTCATTAGATAATTTTTAATTGTTATCGGTTAATTGTCAATTGTCCAGCAAGTATTTCCTTAACTTCTGCATCCTCTATTGGTCTGAAATCTCTGAAAAATTGGCCAACGGCCATCAGATTCTCGTCAATCTCCAGGCAGATTATTTCGTCATAATCATCTTTGACTAACTCAATTGCCTGAGGCGATGCACAAGGACTAGCCAGAATTAGTTTTTCAGGTTTAAAGGCTCTAATTATCTTGGCAGCAGCCTTTGAAGTCTGACCAGTAGCTAGTCCATCATCAACAACAATTACGTTTTTATCTTCAAACTTAAAATTGCTAAAATTCTGACCTAAAAATTTTTCGCGGGCTTTTGCTTCTTTTTTCTTTTTAATTATTTCTTTTTTCAGATAGTCGGAAGAAACACCAAGATCAGCTAGTAACCATCTGTCAAGTACTGGTTTCCCAAAAGAAGCAGTTGCACCAATGGCTAGCTCCGGATTATAAGGTGCTCCTAGTTTTTTAATAACTATACAGGTAATTGGAATTGCCAAAATCTCGCAAATTGCTTGTGCAACAATAACCCCACCTCTTGGTATGGCAGCAATAATCGATTTTTTGGGGGAAAGTTTAAGTTTTTTTAACCTTTCGGCAAGCTTTTCTCCAGCCTGATATCTATCTGCAAAAATCATTCCATCCATCTTCCCGCCATCCCACAAACCTACTTCACTTGTTTTTCAGCAAAGTCTCCAGCAATCGGCCATTTAAACATCTGACCTTGATAAGCTTTAATCATTGAAACAATCCAAACAATAATTGCAAGAATCGAAAGTAAGACACTTGCCAAATAAGCTAAGAATCCAAGAAAAACGATCCTCCCAAAAATAAGACCTATTAAAATATCGATTGCAAAAAGACCCCCAAAGATCACAGTTGATTGCATCGCATGAAATCTGATATAACGATCATCTTTCTCGACAAGAAGAATTACAATCCCAGTGATAAAGCCCAAAAGATATGAAATTGCAGCTACTAAATTTCTATCTTTAGTATTTCTAGCCACCTGTTTATCACCTCCCTTTTAAAACGCTATACGCTAAACGCCAAATGACTAATGCAGAAAGCGTTAGACGTTAGTCGTTAGTCATTAAGCGAATAAGTCAAGTTGTCTTTCTTCCTTTTCTTCATCTACATTCTTTTCGACATCTTCTTTGGTCTCTGACCATATTTTTACCACCCCAAACTTACCATCATAGCCCGGCTCAACTACTATATCACCACCTCTTACTTTTTTAATACCTTCAGCGACTTTTGCTGAAGAATATCGAGAGATTTCGGCAAGATCCGCCTTTAAAAGCACATTAAACTCGCTACCCAAATTATCAACCAATTTGAAGTATTGATCCGCAGCGGTCTTCGTTCCAACACCAACACCTAAAGCCTCTGCCAGAATTTCTGAAAGTGGTACAAGTGAAACATAAGGCGGTCTTTTAGGATTCTCCTGATGAATCCATCTGACGCCCTTCTCGATAACTGTTTTGACTTTTGTCCGCCAGCCGGCGGATTGACTTTTTAGTTCTTCTACCCTATGCACTACCCCAATTGTCAAAGGCCTTCCGCAAACTGGACAAAGATTACCTTTTTGTTTAGTCTCTTGAGGATTTTGGCTGTAATTACAATCCCGATGCCCTGTAAAATGATATTTCCCTTCTTCTGGATAAAACTCGATGGTAAAAGCAATTTTAGGATAGTTGGCTGGTTTGATAGTTGGCTGGTTGGATAGAGTTTTATTTTTACGCGTTGCTGGAGTAACAGAATTCTCATTCAAATTGGAAATTGGAAATTGCCTGCCCGAATTGCCTTCGACAATTCGAAGGCGAGCGGGGAAATTGGAAATCTTTTTGACAGGACCCGCAATAGCCTGGTATATGGAATCGTAGCTTACCTCATCTGCCTCAAAAACTGTTGCCTCTCTGCCGATTTTTTCTAATGAATGGGCATCGGAAAAGGAAACTATCGATCTTTTGTCTAGTTCTTCTATTTGCCAATTCATTGCCGGATCAGAAGAAAGACCAGTCTCAATCGCATAAATGTTGCCGACCATATCACCAAAACATTCGGATAACGAATCAAAACCAGAAAAGGCTCCAAAGACCGAAAACCAAGGAGTCCAAACATGGGCTGGAATGACTAAAGTTTTCTCATCAACATTAAGAGCCATTTCGCAAAGATCCCGTGAAGTTATACCAACAATTGGCCTTCCATCTGACCGCAAATTTGCTCCTCGTTTTAATAATTCTTTATTGAATTTTTCAACAGATTTTAAAGATGGAAAGAAAAACAAATTATGGATTCTCCTACCTCTTCCTCCCTGAGAATATATCGACGAAACTTCACACGACAGCAAAAAGTAAATTTCTTGACTAACATTTGACTTATCACTTATCACTTGTGACTTGTCACTTGCAGACTTTAGTCTGCACAGTCCATTCCCCGCTTCCTCCAGCTCATTTTTCAACTTGTCAAACCAGAAAGGATGGGTAAAATCACCGGTAGCCAAAACCGAAATTCCCTTTAATTTTGCCCAATGAGCCATTTGCGATAAAACCATTTGTTGTGAAACTGCGCGTGAGTATTTACTATGTAAATGGAGATCAGTAACGAATTTCATTGCGGGAAACTTAAGACACCGCCATTTTGGACTAAAAAATCTTTGATGTCAAACTAAGAATATTTTCAAAATTATTGAACATATTGTAACCTGATAAGAGATGCTTTTAAAATCACTCCATAAAGTTAAAATTCCCCCCAAACATCTAAACGACTATCGCCAATTCAGCCCCGAGACAGTTAATCAAATCCATCGCTCATCGAAACAATTAGAAGGTTTAAACGTCACTCATCTTAACTCAACCTCAGTCGGTGGTGGGGTTGCCGAAATTCTTCGGGTCTTAGTCCCGCTTCAGAAAGATATCGGTCTTAATGCCAACTGGTATATTATTCCTCCTAGCCAGTCTTTCTTTCAGGTTACTAAAAAAATTCATAACCTTCTCCAGGGTAAAAAGGGCTATCTTACCAACAAGCAAAAAAGAATTTATCTTGATTATAATCAGTATATTGGCAGCCTCCTGTCCAAAATCCAAACCGACATCCTGATCGTCCATGATCCCCAACCGGCAGCCTCAATCAGTTTTCTTAAAAATAATCGGCCTCAAATTTTAATTTGGCGTTGTCATATTGACACGTCTCATCCTAACGAAACAGCCTGGAAGTTTCTTCTCCCTCATCTAAAAAGTTATGACCACTTTATCTTTACCCTTCCCGAATACGTCGGCGGCTTTCTCCCGCTCAATAAAATTAGCACCATCACACCGATTATCGATCCGCTTTCAATCAAAAATATTCCTATGGATAAAACTGAAGCAAAAATGTACCTTGAAAAATTAGGTATAAATATCCACAGACCTCTCGTTACCCAAATTTCGCGCTTTGATCCCTGGAAAGATCCCGAGGGAGTTATCGATGCTTATTTAATGGCCAAAAGGAAAATCCTCAACCTTCAATTAGCACTAGTCACTCAACTGGCGATTGATGACCCTGAAGGAATCAAAATTTACAAACAAATCAAGGCTCGAATTGAAAAAGAGAAGGATATTTTTATCTTTATCAACCTTCCAAATAATGATATGATCGTTAATGCTTTTCAAACCGCCTCAGATATCATTCTGCAAAAGTCGATCCGCGAAGGGTTTGGTCTGACCGTAACCGAAGCTATGTTCAAAGGAGCAATCGTAATCGGCGGCAATGTCGGAGGAATTAAACTGCAAATTGCTGATGGAATTAATGGTTTTCTGGTTAATTCACCGCTGGAAACAGCTCAAAGAATAATTTATATTTTGAAAAATCCTCAGATTAAAAAGAAAATTTCGCAAGCTGCCCGCGAATCCGTTAGAGAAAAATTTCTTGTAACCAATAAGCTTCTCGACTATCTTAATCTCTTTAAAAAATTACTCGCCAAAAAAAGTTTGTATTTCCACCAGTAAGGTGGAATCCTACCTACACCTAAGGATTAGAGTCTTATTTATGCTTAAACTGCTGCTTGTACATCTTTTCTATTTCAGAAACAGTAGTTGCATCTTCAGGTCTTTTGTCGGCTTCACGAAACTTAACGAGTCGAGGGAAACGAAGAGCATAACCAACGCCTCCTGAGCCTGCCGAAGGATCTTCACCGGCGGTATGGATCGGTGATCTGGTTATTTCATCCGCAAAAATTTCTAAAACTACTTTGGGCTCAACCCAAAATGTCGGCTCAATTTTTGAATTAACTCTTGCCGGTTTTCTGTTTAGTTTAAGATGCTGACTAATCTCGTTAACTTTTCTGAATTCTTCATCCGTTAAACCTGTTCCGACTCTTGAAATAGTCACAAATTCATCGCGCTTCTCATCATAAATGCCAACCAAAAGCCCGCCTACGCCAAATCCTGTTCGCTTACCTCGACCGCTATAAACACCCAAAAGCACACAATCAACCGTATCCGTAAGCTCTCCCGCCTGACTTCTTTTAAATTTGATCCAATGAAATCCGCGTCCACCAGCTTGATACGGTGAATCAAGTTTTTTGATCATTAAGCCTTCCAAACCTTCTGAAATTGCTTCATTAAAAAATTTAAGAATTTCATCTGCTTTGTGTAAAATTCTCTCTTCTGCCAGCCTTATGATCCGATTTTCCTTTGATAAAATCTTTTCAAGCTTCTTTCGACGCTGGCTATAAGGCTCACTTGTTATATCTTTCCCGTTTAGCAACAAAAGATCAAAAGCAAACATCACTAAAGGTAATTTTTTGGCCATTTCCTCGATCTTGTACTTGCGTCTTCGCTTAGTCGTTTCCTGAAATGGCAAAAACTCCTCAGTTTGGAGATTATAGGCAATCGCCTCTCCTTCTAAAATTGCTGTTTTTGCCTTGACTTCTTCAACCACTCCTTTAACCAAATCCGGAAAAGCATGGGTAGTATTTTCCAGATTTCTGGAATAAAGCTGAACACTTTTACCATCCTTATGTACTTGCACTCGAAACCCATCAAACTTTGGCTCAGCTGCAAATTTTTGGCCCACCCTTTTAATCACTTCTTCCGCCGACGGTAATCTTTCGGCAAGAGCCGGTCTAATTGGTTTGCCAACAACTAATTTGATATCGCGGATTCCCTTCTCTCCATGCTTGAAGAAATTTTCCGCTACATAACCCAAATCAGAAGTTTTATTATACGCATCCTCAAGAACTGGTCGAAGACTTTTGTCGCCATGTTTTGCCAAAGACAAAGCATCCAAAACCGTCGGGTCACCAATACCAAGTCTCAAAGTTCCTAAGGGAATATTGACCACATGTTTAACAGAAATAGGATCAAGTTCTTTCAAAAGATCAGAAAGTGTTGAAATTTTTTTCTCAACCGTTCCCTCGCCGGAAAATTTGGCAATTTCCAAAAGCTCCTCAAAAACTTCTGCAACTGATAAGGCTTTAGTCGTTAGTCGTTTAGCGTTAGTCGCCAATTGCACAGCTGCCAATCCAAAATTACCTTTTTGGCGATAAAGTTTCAAAACACTGTTTTTATCTTTTCCATACGTTCTTGCAACCGCCTGCGCGATTGTGCTTTCCGCCATCCCAATTTCCGTTGGTTCAAAAAACGGCGCCACTCTGCCCTGAATCAAATAACAAATTTTGCCAATCTCCTCCGCTTTTGATTCTTTGAAAAGCTTGGAGAGGATATCAATAAGTTCCAATCGCTTACTTGTCGCTTCCAACTTTTCAAAATAACTAGCAAGAGTCGAAAATTTCATAATTTTATTCCGCTAAAAATTTCTTGTGTGTTTCACCTGAAACTCTCACCATTTCTACCTTTTGTTTTGGGTCTAGGATAGGTTTTGGTCCAAGATACGGAGCCTTCAAAAAATCTGGATTTGAAGAATACAAAACAGCTCCATACTTCTCAAGTACGGCTGCTAATAAAGATTCCATGTCTGAGGCAAAGTGTGTAGTTTTAGAGGATTGAAAAAGATCCCAACTTCTTTGCGCAAAGGACTTTATTTCTTGGAATACTCTCGGTTGTTCCTCTCTGCCCATCGCAGCAATCGTCTCAAAATACTCTTTCCCTGTGACTATAAACCACCCTCCAGCATCGCTACTAATAATCATTCCGGGAATTCCCCTCATATACACTAAAAGAGAGGCAATATCACTAGACTGGGGAGGAACTAAATCCCCAATCCTATCTCCTACTGCATGTGTATGGACCTCAGCCAAAACATAATCAGGCCGTCTGCTCGGAAAAAGATCTCGATGTTGGTCTGTCACTTCGTACTTAGCACCTACATGTACTTTGCTTAACCAATACTTACCATTTTGAAAACCAATAAAACATTCTACCTCTTTACCCTTTTTAAGTTGTTGTCGTGTCATCGAAGCAACTCTTGGTATAATTTCTGTTGGTAGAAAAAAGCGTTCTGGTAATTCATTAAGCGTTGGATATTCGCTTTTAAGCTCAAGACCCATTAACCGTCTTACTCCCTCTACCTGTAGTTCTCCCCTCAAAAGAGCTTCTCTTTTGGTAAATCTAGCTTTGGCTCGTTCCAATTTTTCTGATTGACCCTCAAACATTTTTAAATTTTACCAATTTCTTCTGCCTTTGCTTCTCTGAAAAGTTTGGCTAGGATATCCACTAATTCCAATCGCTTGGAAGTTACCTCTAATTTTTCAAAATATCGAGCTAATTCACTAAATCTCATTAGAGTCCTAAATTATAACTTGTAACTATCTGAACACGTACCTGCTCCTTTAGTCGAACCCCTCTTCCTTAATAAGACCCGATCCTTACAGTTAATCGTTCCTGTTCAAATTATACCTAAATTCTTTCAATACAGTAACTTTTCTGCTAAGATCTCCTTTTTAGAAAGCCAACTTATGGGAAAAGAGGTTCTAGTTCCTTTCGGTAATCTTACTACCCCGGCCCAAGATCGTTTAATTGCACGAGCAGAAGGTATAAATCCATTCGAAATTTTCTATGAGAGAGAACTTGAGAGATTAAGAGAAGAAGGCTATTATCTAATGTTTTTCTGTGCCCCTTTAAAAGCATCAGTCCAAAAATCCGTTCAGCTGCATTCTCTGGAAGCTCTTGAAGCTGCAAGCCAAATTCTTGGGACAAGTTGGAATGGAAAAAATGTTTCTCTCTGGATTCCTCATCTTCATGCCCTTCCAATATTTAATGAAGAAATGTTTCCGCAACTGAGAGATGTCGCATTGTCATTTAATCTCCTTCTGTTAAGAAATAGGCTTTTCGACGGTTTATTGATATTTGGCGATCGAATTTCCTCAGGGATGAAAAATGAGATTATAGTTGCTCGAGATATTGGCATGGAAATATTAAATTTTGATTACTTTTTAGAATTTGCCGAAGATAAACCAACAGAGAAAGTAGCCATTCATTACTTCGAACATTTAAGATCCATTTCTGATTCTAATCTCCGTCGTATTTCCTTTCCATAATTCTTTCCAAAAATATTAGGACCTTACCTCAGCACATAAACCGCTCCTTTGGTCGAACCCTTCTTCTTAATCAACCCCTTCTTTTGTAAATCTTTAAGGTCTCGCAAAATTGTATCGTCGCTGTAGTCGCGAAGCAAACTTCGCCATTGTTTGTTGCTTATTGAACCATAGGTCTCAATGTATTCAACCAACTTAACTTGCCGCTCGGAAAGCATAATTTGGCCGGTTTTTCCTTTCAGCCTTATATCCAAAGAAAGTTTTTGAACTTTCTCCTTAACCCGGGCTAGTTCCTGCGCTAACCCTTCGCAAAAATATTCCAACCATGGGGTTAAATCGCGATCAGATAGATTTAAAACTTTCTGGTTAGAAACCGCCTGTAAAATTTTATAATACCTCGCAGCATTGTGATCAAAATATTCTTCAAGCGAGAAAAATTTTTTAATATCATAGCCGCGGGTAAAAAGAACCATTGTCGCCAGAGCCCTTGCGGCCCTGCCATTACCGTCAATATACGGATGGATATAGGCAAGGACATAATGGGTAATTCCGGCAGCCAGAACCGAATGGATTTCTTGCGCTTGCCCGTTGTTTAACCATTCAAAAAAATCAGCAACTAAATCAACAATTTTTCCTGCAACTGGAGGCATAAAACTAACTACACCAGTTCTTGAATTTTTTACTACTACCTGTGTTTTGCGATACTTGCCAGCTTGTGTTGCAGGTAGAATTTTTTCAACCGTCAGCCTATGGATTGCATGCAAATCCTTTTGAAAAATCCCCCGAACCCTAACTCCACCCCCGGGGTGTTTTCGGGGTTGAGTTTTGTCGATAAATTTGAGGACATTACGGTAATTTAATATCTCTTGAATGTCACGATCTTTGGCACTGACTTCTTTTCCCTCTAAAACAGCCGCCACTTCACCGGTATCCAAGGGATTGCCTTCAATATGAGTGCCATGATGAACCGTCCTGATAATTGCCTCCTGCCTAAATTTGGCCTCATATACAGGCACTAGCGGCGCATTTTCGATCACTTCTTTTGAAGCCTCAATTTTGCCGATATCGCTTAAGATTTTATTAGTTATCGTAAAACTAGGTTTGTACATACGAATTCAATTATCGCACATTTACCGCAGAAATCACAAATTACAAAAATGGCCTTGACATGGCTCAAGCATAAGTGCTATAAGTCTTCCTCAATGGGAGAAAGACAACCACCTCCTCCTTTCCAAGAAGCTGCCCCAGGAGAAATTTTGAAACATGGTGCGTTATTGGTAGCCTTACGGCTACAACATGACTGGAGTCAGAAAGATCTTGCCAGGGAATCCGGCTTATCTCAAGGCTACATCTGTGAACTCGAAAAAGCTGATGAGCCAGATCCCTCTCGCAAACCTATAAATCCCAGTTATAAATCTATAATTGCTCTTGCTAGGGCTTTTGGTACTGGTATCAATTTTTGGGAGGGCCAAGTTGATCAAAGGACATTTCTAAGGCCAGAAGCCCGTTTGGTAAATGATATGCTCCAGTCTCCGCACCTCTCTGATTCCAGCCCAATCCAACCACTTCTTTCACAACGTATAGCGATAATTCCTGAAGCCTCTGATCCATACCTGATTTACATCGAACATGTCCCAACCTATCACTTGATAGGAGAAAAAATCAAATCAATACGTTTAGCTCGAGGACTTTTTCAATGGCAGGTTGCTGGTAAAGCTCAAGTAACCCAAGGTTATTATTCGCAATTAGAAAATACTCAAAGTAAAAAACCGGTAAAAAATCCACAATTTAACCATATGACAGGCTTTGCTCGCGCTCTAAAAATTGATATTCATGATCTTTTGGATCTAAAAAAAGTTACTTATCCAGATCTAGTTGTTAAAGTGGATAGATTTTTTAGAAGCGATCAAATTCCACCAGAATTAAAAAAGAGAGTTCTGAGTGCAATCACCGCACTTTACGATCTCCTCACTAACCCCATCCTTAATCCCTCTGGGCAAAAATCCCCTGCCCCAGCTCAATAACTCTGGCCCTCTTTAGTAACTGCTTCGGCACCGAATCTGCTTCTGCTGCTGTAATTATTGTCTGCTGTTTATCTACTGCCGCAATCACCGCTTCCCGATGTTCCCAATCAAGTTCGGAAAAAATATCATCAAGTGCCAATATCGGCCGGGATCCTTGTTTAACCTGGTAATATTCAAGTTCTGCCAGTTTTAGTGCCAAAACCGCCATTCTCTGTTCGCCTCTCGAACCAAAATATTGCAGATCTTTCCCCAAAAATATAAACCTAAAATCATCCCGGTGCGATCCCGAAAGAGTCATCCCCGCTGCAATATCCCTTTCCCTGTTTTTTAAAATTTTTTCTGCGTTTATGACACTTTGTCTAAGCTGCCAGTTTAACTCTCCTCTTCTGCCACCAGGCAAAATGCTTTCCAAAAAGTTTAAATACTCAAAAAACTCCTCACGTTTTTTAGAAATATATTTACCATGTTCCAAAAGTCGGCTGTCCCAAAAATCAAGCTCGCTAGGCTTCGATTTACCCTCAAGTATCCTTGCAAGAACCTTATTCCTTCTGGTCAAAATTTTATTGTAAGCAGTAATATTGCGCCAAAAATCTCTATCAATTGAAGAAAGATAATTATCAAGATGGTGTCTGCGGGTTGCCGGCGAACCAGTCACTAGCTCAAGATCCGAAGGATGAAAAATAACAATTGAAAGATAAGAAATAAAGTCCGAAAGTCTCTTTTTGAAAGAATCAACAAAATAGGCTTTTTTAACGTAGCGTTCCTCAATTGCTAAAAAATTGACAGTAAGTTTTGTTGCTTCCCCGTTTAATGCTATACCAGCCTCAATTTTTGCCTCATCCTTACTGAATTTAATTAAATCTAAATCTGTCTCCACTCTTGTTGATCTGGTCACCGACAAATATGAAATTGCTTCCAAGATATTACTCTTACCGCTGCCATTCGGCCCAATGATCACAGTCAGGCCCTGCCTGCCGGCAGGCAGGTTCTTATCAAAGATAATTTTTTTTGAGGAAAAGTTGCGAAAATTAACAAGTGTTAGACTTAAAATTTCCATCGCTTGCCAACCTGACCAATAACTGCAGAAACAACCAAGAAGGAAAGACCGGCAAAAATCAAAACATTAGCATATCCAATAAGTATTTCCATTGTTGCTGCAATTGGTGACATTAAAGATGCTACCAAAGAGGATAAGACAATGCTGGCACCAAAAACAGTCCCTTGATAATTATGCGCCACTCGCCTTTGTAAAACCGTCCTTGAAGCAATTATTGAAATGATTGCCCCAAAACCGGCACAAATTAAAAAAAGAACAACTGCCAAAAAAACCAGAAAGTATCGGACACTATCAAAACTAATCAGAAGACCTAAAAGAGCAGTAGAAAAACCAAGCACCCCTAGTCCTTGCGCTATAAAAAAACTATCTCTCACTTTTGGCCTGTTAACAAAAAAAGCTCCCAAGAGTACACCCAGTGCCACCGGAGGCATAATAATAAGCGGACTTTTTCCGATAGATACACCAACTATGTCGTTAAAAAAACCTGGCCCTAGAGTCCCTCCAAAAGCAACAATCCCTGGCATAAAAGCAAAAGTCAAAAAGAAAAACCAAATAGTTTTTGCCCGGAAAATATAAATGAATCCCCGCCCAATATCATAAATTATTTTAAAAATAGAAGCGCTATCTTTCCGGGGCATAAGTTTAGGCAACAAGAACGGTATAAAAATACAAATGATCAAAAGAGCCTCAGAAACCATCAAAGTTGCTACGTTACCAAAGAAAAAATTGATAATCGAAGCCACAAAAAGACCAAACAATTGACCCCCAGCCAATGCCAAGATGAATATCGAATTAGCAAAAGCCAATTGACTTTTTTTAACAAGTTGAGCCGAAGCCGCAGAAATAGCCGGTAAAAAAAATGTGTTACCGGCAAAATACAAAAAAGATAAAGAAATAGAAGCAAAAACCTTCTCCAGCGAAAACAATATTAAAAGGACTACCCCAGCAATTGTGGCATTGGCAGCGATAATAATTTTTTTGCGATCGAATAAATCAGCAACTAAACCGGCTACAGCCACTAATAAAAAACTTGGCAAAGCTAGTGAAAGAACAACTCCGGAAACCGCAAAGTTACTGCCAGTCTTTGTAAAAACCGAGGAAATTAAAGAAAGCAGTAAAAATCCGGAAGCAATCTGACCCAAAAACAGAGTGGTCGACAATACTAAAAAGTCCCTCTGAGCAAAAAGTCCAAGATAAGTTTTTGGTATTTTTACCATACTTTAATCAGTCAAGTTTTTGACAGGCAGGACAGTAGTGGGCGCTTCGACCATCTATTTTCTCCCGAACAATTGGTGTTTTGCAACGCGCACAAGGTTTCCCGGTCATATGATAAGCATGGGCAAAGGATAAATAGAGACCTTTTTCTGCGCCACTGTCAACAAAAGCACTGGCGCTTGACCCGCCTTTTTCGATTGCCAGTTTAAGACTTTCGCAGATTCCTTCAAAAAGCGCTTTAATTTCGCTATCAGAAAAACTTACCGCTGATCGTTTTGGATGGATTTTCGCCCGCCATAGTGCTTCATCAGAATAAATATTACCCACTCCTGAAATAAAATTTTGATCCATCAAAAGCTTCTTTATTCTAGATTGACCCCTCGCCTTTAGTCTTTCGCTAAACTGCTCATAACTCATAACTAATGGATCAGGACCTAATTCTGCCCCTATTGCTTCTTTGACTTTCGACTCTTCACTTTCGACTATCTTGACCCAACCAAACTTGCGCACATCATTGAAATACAAATGGCTTGCCCCGCTAGATCGCTCCGTGAGCCGTGTACGAATAGTACCTGAAGGCGAATGGGAAGAACTTGTGGGGCCATCTACAAAAGTAAAAATTACTCTAGTTGTTTTATTTGGCACTGGCAAATTTAGAGGCGGAATCGGATGTCCACCGGCAATTCGTGTTTTCGCATCTTGATAGATCAACTGACCGGTAAGTTTTAAGTGGATGAGGATCGTCAAATCATGATTAGTATTTATCAATACAACTTTACCTCTCCGTTCGACTCCAATGATTTTCGCTCCTCTCAAATCCTTGATCGAAAACTTACCCCAATAAAATTTCTTCGGCCAATCGGTTTCAATCGACTCCAAAACCAAACCTTTAAGTTTTCGATTAAGCTGATCAACAATGATAGATACCTCTGGTAATTCTGGCACGTTTAATCTCCAATTACAGCTTGCCCCTCGAAGCTCTCTGAGTGAAGTGGGGTAACTTCCGGTAATTCCGGCATAATGTCACTTATTCTAACCTAATTAACTTAGGCAAACAATTGAAAGTTTATAATTATTTGAATATTAACCAAGATCTGGAATGGGATTTCTGGTTAACTGACGAAGTCTAGTTGTAATAACTTCATCGTGGTTCCCTCTCTGAACAGACAATAATTCATCAAGTTCGCTAGGGGTCATTCCTGAACTTTCGTCACCCAACCACATGGGATATCGGAAGTCACATAAAGGATAAGGTCTAATTGGACTTTCTCGCTCTCTAAAAATTCCCATCCTACTTTTACCTTAGTTCAAAATAATCAGAAAATGCAAGAGGAAAATAAACTTCAGATTTTCTTTTCCCAACTGTGCGGTCGACATAAAATTAAAGCATTATTCTTATCTTTATCTGTTAACAATAATTCGATTCTGAAACCAGCATTAGCAAAAAGTTCAAAAATATCTTCCTTTGTAAATCGCCTAGAAATTGCAAGTCTAATTCTTTGTCCTTTTGGAAATCTTAAGAAATTATTTCCAAAACTTTGTGACCAATCCTTAAGAAATTCAAGTTGGCATTCTAGCTGTCTCTTTGCCTTATTGTATGTCCAATAAATCTTTGTATCAGAGCGTTTGATACCAATTTTTTCGGGCACTGTCCACATAACCTCGATAGCTTCTAGTACATTGTAAGCAATCACCGGAATATTTCGGGGATTATAGTATGCTAATCCTACAAGTAATACATCGCCATCGGTCATACTTTCACTAATATTGATTAGGACACGATGGGCATCTGAAATATTTCCTATGGTATTGCCAATAAACAGTATCAACGTATCCCTTTGATATCTTCGTTCTAGATAGTAAGTAACATTGGCCACATTACCTTGCTCGAAATCGTCTTGAAAGGTCTCCAGCGGTAGATTGGGGTGGGCAAGCTCCATGTTATTAACACCAATATCAAGCATTCTTAAACTAAGATCTAAGGGAAAATATCCCTCTATATATTGGCTTAAATAACTAATTAGAAATGCCGCCTTTTTACCATCACCACACCCCAAATCCAATAGGTTAAAACTGCTATTACCTAGAGCCTGAGAAATTCTTCTTTGATTATCAATAACTATCTCAAGCTCTGATTCACCACCATACTCTTTCGGATGGGTAAAAGAAGTATACCTATCTGCTCCTTCTCCAAAATATTGAAATTTCAGAGGAATTTCTCTTCTTCCAACCAAACCTGTAATAAGTTCTGCTTCTTGTACTTCAGAGAGAAATTGGTGTCTTTTCTTATGACTTTCAATAAACTTAAGAACATCACTTCTTAAGACCCGCCACTCTTTGCCTATTTTTGATGCAGGAAATTTACCAACACGCGCCCAACGATAGATAGTATTAGAATCAACCTGAAGCAGTTTCGCAGCTTGGACAATCGTCAAAATTGGCTTTTCCATAAAATTTATTATACAGTATCATACGATAGTAGCTTTTGGAAACAATTACTTCATGCATACATACTGATAAAAATCAGCTTCAGGATTATCACCCTACTGATAATCGCTGAATTTTGTAACTTGCGAAAAGCCAACCTGCAACAAACTTTAAAATCTTTATTCTAAATTTTTCTTGCAAAAACATTGAGCCAAACCGTTTTACATATTCCCAACGAGGATTTTGATCGAAAACGTTTCGCTTCTAAAATCTCAAATTTCATCTCCTTCAAAAGATTAATAATTTCGTTTTTAGTAAAAAAAGAAAAGAACCTTTTTATCTGTCTATCTAGTCTTTCTTCAATTATTTCCCTTTCTCCTACACCTTCTTTAACTGCAATGTACAAAACGCAGTTCTTTTTTAATATACGATGGATTAACCTTAAGACTTTCGGTATCAATTTCTTGGGAATATGTAAAAGCGAAGCCTGCGCAAAAACCCCATCAAACGACTCTTTTGGAAAATCCATTTTCGTCATATCTCCAACGATAAACTTTGCCTTTGGAATTCTCTTTTTCGCCTGGCGAATCATCTCCGGCGAAAGATCCAGGCCAATAACCTCCAATCCTGCTTGCAAAAGTTGTTTTGACTGTATTCCTGAACCGCAACCCAGGTCCAAAATTTTTTTCCCGCCGCTTTTTTTTACTAAAGTAACAAAATCATTCAACTCATCCAAGCCCCAATCGGGCTTAGCAATTTCCTTCCCCCAACACTCTGCCAAATCATCATAAACATCTCGTAAATTTGATTTGATTCTGGAAAAGTCTGTCGTGGATAACTTAAACACTCTGGTAAAAAGGTTTTTGGAAGAACTAAGATCGTAACTAATTCTCACTGGGGACTAAATTGCGTGAAATATTCCTTTTTAATTGCAACCGGCAATGCCTTACCTGTCTGAGATAAAAATCTTTTAGCATCAAGAATTTCAATTCTGACCGGCTTGTCATCCTTATCAAAATGTACGATCACCCAATCCGATTCCTCCGCATAATCAATCGGTTTATCGGAAAATTTCATTACTAAAATGTCATCTTCTTTGTAATATTTTACTTTCATACCGCCCCTTTCTGGCCGGAAAAAATGTTATCACGAAAATTCCTTTTGAAAACAGCTTGTATACTACTACAAGCGAGTGCCTTTTATCAATGCCGGCAATAACTATCAACTTTTCGCCTCTAGAATCATCAATAACATCAGGCTTTCCGATAATTTTCCTGATCAAACTTTTGTTGATTCTGAACCTAAAAACATACGACTCCTCTGTAAATTTTTCTTCGGCATGTTTGGAATAATAAATTTTCATTTCGTTCTACTCCCCACAAACTTCAAAATTTCTTTTTTAAATCTTTCTTTACTAAATTTCTGCGCATGGCGGTGGATAAATTTGGGATCAAAATAACCTTTTTTCTCAAGTTCTATAAACCTATTCATGGCTTTTTTCAAAGAATCGACTGTTGGCTGATTGAAATACACACCTGTTACTTGATCAATAACTGACTCTAAAACGCCTCCTTGGGCCAGTGCAATCACCGGTTTTCCAGCAGCCATTGCCTCAACTGGTACTAAACCAAAATCTTCTTGCTCGGCTGGAAAAATCACCGCCCGGCAATTTTGATACAGCTTGATAAGTTCATCATCACTAACTTCTCCAGTAAATTCTATCTTTACCAAATTCTTACGATCGTCAGAATTTGGTACAACTTCGGCTAGTTTTTTCAGGTTTTCCAGCTCTTTTCCGCTCCCTACCACTTTGAGCGGCAATCCTAACTTCGCACAAACTTCCACTGCAATATCTACCTTTTTTGCACCAACTAGACGCGAGACAACGAGGAAGTAACTGTCTAACGACGAACGACTAACGTCTAACGCAACTGCTTTAGTCTTTAGTCTTTTAGCGTTAGTCGACTTAAAAGCGAAGCGCTTCATATCAACCGGTGGGTAAATTACTACTGAATCTCGCCTGTAAAACTTTTTAATCCTCGCCTGGACTTCCTTGGAGTTTGCGATGAAATAATCTACATTTTGGGCTGACTCAAAATCCCAAACACGCATAAAATGATTAATTACCTCACCAACTGGCCTAATAATTGGATTTTTTCGCCAATTTAAAGCTGTCAAATACCCGTATAAAAATCTCGGTGGTGTATGGCAGTAGCAGATATGAATACCATTTAGGACTTTAACGGCTTTGGCCATGTACATATTTGAGGAAGAAACCACCAGATCAAAACCAGATAAATCGAGACTCTCAAAAAAACTTTTGGAAAAAATCCGATAAGGAGAAACAAGTTTTTGCCAAAAAGGCAGTCTTCTTCCCCAGGAAGTAATTATTTTCCAGCCTTTAAACTTTGAAGCATTCGGTCCTAGCGAGTCAGGATTATAAAATGCAGTATAAACCGGAGCTTTCGGCCAAATTTCATGAAGTGCTTCAAGTACGCGCTCAGCCCCGCCATATTCGATGAGAAAATCATGTATCAAAGCTACCCTCATTCTGCACCCCTGCCCCGTAGACACGCTCTTATGATGCGAGGACGTAGACCTCGAGAGCAAGTAAGTGTTCTTCGGGGACCGTACTCAATTAAAAAGTCGTGGACTAAGGCAACTTTCATCTAAACAAGTTTGAGTTGATCAGAGTTGTTAGTTTTTGGTTCACGGTTCACGGTTTTTTTCTTTCTGTGAACCTGCCTTGCCGGCAGGCAGGCTGTCAACTGTGAGCTGTGAACTGACTGTGGTAACTTGGCAACTATTGACTTAAAACCTAAACCCTCGTACTCCCGCCTGACTTTTTCCCAATCAGGACTAAATTTCAAATTTCCAATTTCAAATTTCAAATCAACACTTCGATCAAGCTCCATAAGTCTCTTAGCAGCGAGCGCAATATCCTTTCCTACCTCCAACTTCTCCCGCACCTTTAAAGGAGTCTCCTTGACGTGGTCAAAAAGATTTTCCAGTGTATGAAATTGTTGCAAGAGCTGACTGGCAGTTTTTGGCCCGATCCCTGTTATTCCCGGCACATTATCCGAAGGGTCACCGGTTAATGATTTATAGTCAACCATTTGATGAGGCTCAAGACCATATTTTTCCTTAACCTCTTTTGCACCATATAGAGTCGTTTCTTTGAGATTCCATCCGGGCATCTGGACTTTGACATCACCATCTACAAGCTGCAAAACATCCCGATCACCGGATAAGATTACAATTTGAAATTTGAAATTTGAAATTTGAAATTTCTTGGCCAAAGTGGCCAAGATGTCATCCGCTTCATACCCCTCTTTCTCAAAATAGACAATTCCAAAAGCATCTAAAACTTTTTTAACTTTTGGCAGTTGCGGATAAAGATCCGGCGGCGGAGTTACGCGCGTTGCCTTGTATTTCTCAAACTCAATATGACGAAACGTTGGAGCGCGGGTATCAAAAGCACAGACAATATATGTCGGTTTGATCTCTCCAATTGCCTTAATCAGCATATTGGAAAACCCAAAAACGGCGTTAGCCATCTCGCCCGATCTATCGGTCAACGGCGGCAAGGCATGATAGGCTCGATGGAAAAGACTGTTGCCATCAATCAGAAGCAAACGTTTCATGGGGATATTGTACTATCTTAATGGTCAAGTTCGAAAATTTGATTAAAAATTAAAAATTGTTAACTACGCCTGAGCGGTTTTACGAGGGACTATCTTATCTTTGGTCTTATTTAATTTTATCTCCCCATCACCAACGGGCTTACCAACCAATCTTGCAAACTCTTCTCCTTCCAACGTCTCCTTTTCCAAAAGAGTTTTGGCAACAAGATCCAATTTTGATCGGTGTTTTCCTAAAACCTCTTTGGCCCGCTTGTAACCCGCATCGATTATCTTAGCAATCTCTTTATCGATTTTGGCTGCCAGCTCCGGCGAAACCTGGCTTGTCTCGCCGGCCATGGTTGGCCAAATTCCAAATTGCGGTCTTGGGGCAAAAATTGTTGGCCCAAGTTCACTCATCCCAAATTCCGTAACCATCTCGCGGGCAAGACCCGAGGCAATCTCCAAATCAGAGGCCGCACCTGTTGTAAATTCTCCAAAAATCAAATCCTCAGCTGCCCGACCACCCAAAAGTGTCGCAATCCGTTCCAAAAGTCGGGTCTTTGTCTCTGTATAGCGATCAACCGAAGGCGGAACTAACGTGTGACCACCGGTTACCCCTCGGGCAACAATTGAAATTCGATGAACCGGATCCACATGGGGCATAAAATGAGCAACAATTGCATGTCCGCTTTCATGGTATGCCGTCATACTACGCTCTTCCTCTGATTGCATCCGTTTTCTCTGCGGTCCCAGCTTCACCTTGGTTGCTGCTTCCTCTAGATCTAAATTGTTGATTTCTTTTCGGCCATCCCGAGCTGCTAAAATCGCCGATTCGTTAAGCATGTTGGCAAGATCAGCGCCAGAAAAACCAACTGTTCTTTTAGCGATCCGTTCATCATCGGTATCGGCAGCAAACGGTTTGCCCCTTTTGTGAATTTTAATAATCGATTTTCGACCTTCAATATCCGGCAGATCCAAAGTTACTGTCCGATCAAACCTACCCGGGCGAATTAGAGCCGGGTCTAAAAGATCAGGTCTGTTGGTGGCACCCATCACCATTACATTATCGTTTGGTGCAAATCCATCCATTTCAACTAAAATTTGATTTAAAGTCTGTTCTCTCTCATCATGTCCGCCGGAAAAGCCTAATCCTCGCATCCGTCCAATAGATTCAATCTCGTCAATAAAAATAATTGCCGGCGCTCCTCTTTTGGCCTGGCTAAATAAATCACGGACTCGCGCCGCACCAACCCCAACTAACATTTCCATAAATTCACTTCCGGCAACCGAAAAAAACGGCACTCCAGCTTCCCCGGCTACTGCCCGCGCAAGCAAAGTCTTGCCTGTTCCAGCCGGTCCAACTAAAAGCACACCCTTTGGCGTACGGGCACCAACAGCCCGGTATTTCTCAGGATGCTTTAAAAAGTCAACCACTTCCTGAAGTTCCTGTTTGGCCTCATCAACACCAGCCACATCGGCAAAAGTCACTTTTGGCATATCGGGAGAAAATTGCTTGGCACGCGATTGACCAAAACTAAAAACCGAAGAAGCTCCTTCCCTTGCCTGTCTAAAAATAAAGAAGAAGAAAAGAATTATTAAACCCAACGGCAAAAATGTTGTCAAAATCGTCACCCAAGCTTGCGAAAATGTGCGGTCTTTGACAGTAATCGTTGTTTGAGTCGGGTCAACCTTTGCCGCCTCCAAAGCCGCAAAAAGGGACTGGCCTTCTTCTTTTCTGGAAGAGTAAACTACTCCATCGCGAGTTTTAACCGAAAGTTTATCACCATCAACCTCGATAGATTCAACTTTATTATCTTTGATGTCAGTTATTACCCGCGAGAGTGGCTCAACCGGAGTAAACCTTGCAGTCGGATTTGAAGTAAATACAAAAAATGCAAACAAGAGAAGTCCTAAAACAGCGTAAATCGCAAAACCTCGCCAGGAAGATTTACTGCCCATTTTCGGTATTGAAACTTTGGGTATCTGAGGTGGCTTTAGCCCTCTGCCTGTAGATTTATTTGCAGATTCACCTTGTCTATTCTGATCTTTAGCATTTGTATCTTTGAGCATGTTTGGAGAATAATTCTATCACCTGGCAAAAGTTTTTGCCAGAAGTTAAAAGTAGTTAATCTTCATAGCTTTCTTGACTTCGGTCAAGGTTTTTTGGGCTTCTGCCCTTGCTTTGGCTGTGCCTTCTTTCAAAATCTGATCGACAATCCCTGGCTGTTCCTCAAACCTAACTCTTCTGTCCCTTATTGGTTTCAAAAAACCCTCCAAAACCTCAAACAAAAACTCCTTAACCTCAATATCCCCAACCGTCCCCTTTCTATATTTCTCTTTATAACTTATAACTTGTGACTTGTGACTTTCGGACGCAAATGCGTCTAAATAAGTAAACACCGGATTCCCCTCAACATTCCCGGGTTCATCCCCGTGAATCCGGGTCGGATCCGTATACATACTCATCACTTTCTTTTTAACGGTTCCACTGTCATCTGAAAGATTAATCACGTTACCGGCTGATTTACTCATCTTCTCCTTGCCATCCGTTCCCGGCAAAGTACCTAAATCCTTAGGAATCAAAGCTTCTGGGATAGGAAAAACCTGCCTGCCGGCAGGCAGGTAACCCTGATATAGTCGATTAAATTCCTTGGCGATTTCGCGTGTTACTTCAATATGTGAAGCTTGATCACGGCCTACTGGCACCAAATCCGCCTTTACCATTAAAATATCAGCCGCCTGCAAAACCGGATAGCCCAAAAGCCCAAAAGAAGGAATTGAAATTTCCGCATCTTTCATCACATCCTTGAGGGTCGGGACTCTCTGCAAGCGAGGTACAGTTGCCAGATTTGCAAAAATCGTCGCCAATTCGCAAACTTCCGGAATTTGTGATTGGACGAAGATTGTCGATTTTTTAGGATCAATTCCTACCGCCAAATAATCCAAAACCAGTTGCTTGATATTTTCCCTAAGTTCCTCAGTTCTTTCCGGACGTGTCGTTAATGTATGCAAATCCGCGATGATAAAGTAGCAGTCATACTCATCCTGCAACTTTACTCTATTCTTTAAAGACCCAACATAATGCCCTAAATGCAGCCTACCGGTCGGCCGGTCCCCTGTTAAAATTCTTTTTTTCATTTTCTTCATTATAGCTCTATTAGCATTATTTCAAGAAACCAAATCTTCAACCTTAAACTCACCCACTGCCTTTAAAAGATCTGTGAGGTTCATCTCCAACCCTTTTGTCAAATCACCCGAACCCATATTGATATGTTTCAAATTCATAACTTTCTGATCAAAGTACAAAGGTACTTCAATTAAAATCGGGCAAACTGCACCCACTGGCACTCCAATTATCTTTTTTACTTCCTCTGGCTTTGCCAATTCACTCTTGCTACCAAATAATCTTCTCACCTTTTTAAAATCAACTCTATCCCTCCCTCTCACTGCCAAAGCCACAAAACCGGTATTTGCCTGTATCACTAAGGTTTTGACTATTTCATCCCCATCCACTCCGGTTTGTGTAACACCCTCCACTGTATAAACCTCGCCTCCGAGATCAATAACTTTATAGAACAGCTTCAACTTGTCCAGGTACTCTGTTATCTGCTGCAAATTCGCCATTCCTCTGAGCTCCTTCGAATTGAGAGTGATTAACTGGTTCCACTATACCAAACTTCTTGCACATCACTGCTGTGGTTTTACCAGGAATGTGAGCTGGATACTCGTACCTACATTTCCCTGTATCAAGGTCAATATCAACCTCACATTGATTACACGGCATCACCTGATCTCTTTGAGATACTATTGTTCTTATTGTTAAAAATTCCTTTCCCATCTCACCCCCTACTCCGCCAGCTGGCGGATTCCAACCACAAAAAAACTCGCCTGTCTTGGCGAGTTCGTATAACCACTACAAAACTCGCCGCTTTAGCGAGTAAAGTAAAACCAAAAGTTTTGTAGTAGTTTCAAGTCAAAAGTCATTAATAAAAAATAATTAGCAGACAAGTCTACTCATCTGCTAATTCTGCTTCTGCAGAACACCTCAAAAGAGCATTACTACTTCACTTTTTATTGTATCAGGGTTTGTCAAATTGAGTCAAGTCAGCGGACTTTGCGGTCGAGTGCTAATTATTTTGAAGTAACTTTATCCTCTTTTTGGCAAGTGCCATATCTTTTTCGATTTTTTTAACCATTTGGCCGGAATTTGCAAATTTAACAATCTTTCGAATGTATGAATAGATTTCGATATCAAGCTGTTTTGGGATTCGGACATCATCAAAATCAAAAAGATAAACTTCTAAAGTTTTATTTTTCTCAGTAAAGGTCGGCCGAGGACCAAAATGCAAAATACCCCAATAGTCCTTAGGAAATAAGACTCTGCAGACATAAACACCTTCCTTAAGATCCTTGACTGCTTTTGAGTCGAAATTGACCGTGGGAATTCCCAGTTTTTTGCCTCGACCAACACCTTTTACAACCTTCGCACTTAATTTTTTAGGAAAATCAGAGGAACTCATAGGACTCTCAATTGCGAGAGGGTTTTTAAGATTTTCAACGCCGCCAATGCTGCTTCCCTTCCCTTATTATTATTGTCATTGCCAGCTCTTTCTTTTGCTTGTGCCAGATTGTATGCCGGAATTACCTCAAAAATTATCGGCACATTGTACTTTAGAACAACATCCATACATCCTCTCGCACATTCATTGGCGACAATTTCAAAATGATAAGTATCCCCCTTTATAACAGCCCCCAGGGCAATAATCACATCAGCCTTTTTCTTCTGGGCAATCGTTTGGGCAACGACAGGAATTTCCAACGATCCGGGAACCTTATAAAGAGCGATTTGTTTTTTGACAAGACCATAATCCAAAAGAGTCTTCAGGCAATACTTTTCGAGATTTTCGGTAATCGAACTGTTAAATTCGCTTCTGATAATGGCAACTCGGGCCTTCTTTAAAATCGTTTTTGGAATTTCAACAGTTTCTGTATGTTTTTTAAGCATTTTTAGCTATTGTCAGTTTTTCCAGATATTTAGCCAATATATCGACCTCAATATTAACTTTATCCCCCACTTTTAAGTTCTTGAAAGTTGTATTCTCCCAAGTATAAGGAATTATACCAACTGTAAAAAAATTATTCTTTGCCTCAATTACTGTCAAGGAAATCCCATTAACAGCGACGGAGCCTTTTTCTACAAAATATCGTGTTAGTGATTTACCAACTCTAAATTTGAAAAGATAACTGTTTCCTTCTTTTATTATATTGACCACTGTAGCTTGCCCATCCACATGCCCCTGGACGATATGTCCCTCAAATCTTCCCGTTGCCAAAAGTGAAAGTTCCAAGTTAACTAAATCTCCTTTTTTTAAATTGCCAAGTGTTGTCCGCCTTAATGTCTCCGGCATCACTTCAACACTAAAGGAATTTTGAGATTTCGTTACTGTCGTCAAGCAAACGCCATTGACTGCAACGCTAACTCCTTTTTTAATTTTTTTGCAAAAAGACCGCCCTGCACTAAAAGTAAGAGTTTTATTCTCGATTTTTTTTACTTTGCCTAAATGGGAAATAATTCCTGTAAACATAAATATGGAGCGAAAAGTGACGGCGGCAGGGATTGAACCTGCGACCTAGGGGTTATGATTCCCTCGCTCTACCACTGAGCTACGCCGCCAAGTCAAACTTGGCTGGTCGAGTCTGACTCGACTGCCACGCAACGTATTCTATCAAAACCAACTTCCCAAAAAAAGACTCGACCGCTTGTGCCGAGTCTTTTTGCCTTGTAGCGGGGGCGGGAGTCGAACCCACTTCTGGAGATTATGAGCCTCCCGAGATACCGTTTCTCCACCCCGCGATGTTGCCAAATTCTAACAAAAAATAGATAGTCAGTCAACTTTAATAACTGGTGCTTTAGGAGCCAAAAAACAGATCCCGCCACTTTTCCCAGTTAGGCTTTTGCTTGCCCTCCGAAGCTTCAGCGAAGGAGGGTTGATCCTTCTCTTTTGGAACAATTACAACAGTCTCTCCCTTTTTAACTAATCCCAACTTGTTTCTTATCTCTTCCTCAGCAAATTCGTCGCTCTTTTTATACTCAAGTTCTTTTTTTAAAGCCTCATTTTCTATTCTCAACTGCTCAAGGCGGCTCTGAGCTTCAGCAACCTTCATGGAAGTTGCCCGAAAGGTCAAAATTCTTTTGGTACTGTTAACGACCAGAATTATACTGACTAAAACCCCTAAGAAAAGCAAAAAATTACGCTTCATGAATCTTTAACTTATAGCTTAATGATATATCAAGAATTCATCTGGGGAAAGCATTAGACCTAAGCGCATCACGTTATAATCTCAGCGGGCTTTACCCCGAACAAAGTTTGAGAGAATCCCTTAGTAATTCCCTGATGACTATACTTTGTTCGGGGTTGACAAAACCCATAGCATAGCAGTATACTTGCCTCAAATTTCCTCCCTCCTGCACAAAATTTAGAAATAATGAAAAAATTAGAAGAAGCTCATCAAGAATTTATTGAGCACTTAAAAGGTAAAAAGCGAGCCTCGGCCACCGTATTGGCTTACGGCAAGGATATCGAGCAGCTAATCGAATTCCTCAAGGATCTGCAAAAAGCCCAAGTCCATGAAGTCGCCGCAGATGATATTAAAAGCTTCTTGGCTAAACTCCAGGAAAAAGGCTATACCCAAAAATCAATTTCCAGAAAGTTAAATTCAACCAAAACCTTTTTCCGTTTCCTTAAGGTTCAAGAACTGATCACTGATGATCCAGCCACTCTAGTCGACCATCCAAAATTTGAAACAAAGCCGCCAAGGATTCTTTCCCCTATCGAATATCGGGCGCTGCGTGACGCAGCCAGAGACGACAAACGGATTGCCGCAGTCATTGAAGTTTTACTACAAACAGGTATTAGGATTGGCGAGTTGGCGAATTTAAGAACCGACGATATCTACTTTAGCGAAAACGGTAAAGAAGGCCACCTCTATGTTCGTCCCTTGGAAAACAGAGGCGAAAGAACTATTCCATTAAATAAAGCTGCCGAAACTGCACTTAAAAGCTATCTGGAGGTTAGACCTAAAACTCCAGGCAAAGCTCTTTTTGTTACCAAAACCGGCAAACCGCTTTTAATCAGAAATATCAGGACTGCTATTGATCGCTATTACAAAAAGGCTGGTATCTCCGGTGCCAAAGTTAATGACCTCCGCCATACCTGGGTCGCCCATCATCTTTCGTCCGGTGCATCACTAGTTTTGATTTCAAAAATCGCCGGTCACAAAAGACTTTCGACAACCGAGCGTTATCTTTCACTAATCCAACAACCCGCCGGCGAGTCAAAAGTGAAATTAGAACCACTCTAATCTTCGTTTGACATCATTCCCCAAAAGTGCCTAAACTGGTATTAATGACGCAGGAAGAAGAACAAACTGGAAACTCCCAAACAAATATTGATCCAGGAATCTTAACTGTTTTGAATATAACCCCTGAGGACCTTAAACAACATGCCCAGAACAACGTTGAAAAACAACGATTTATTGAAGGGATGAAGCAAAAAGGTGCTAGGGAATACGAGAGAGCAAAACCTGGTCATACTGGAAAAGTTTGGGTGGAACTCGGTGCTGTCTCTATTTCTGTAGAAACAAAAACAAAAGATAATTTCATTCCTTCAAAACATGAAGTGCCAGATCTTGTAGTTTCAAACTGGAAAAGTAGTATAGCTCAACATCCAACTGTTTACGAAAAACATGATATGAAGAAATTAAACACAGGGGTGCAAGCGTTTATCGAGGGCTGGGGAACAAGAGCATTAGAAGCAAATGATTGGCAAACGGTAATCAGTGCTTTTGACGTTATAACTGAAGGCGGAATAATGCAAAGACAAGACATTATCAGCCGATTAGCAGATTTAAATAAAGAGAATTCCTCTACCAGGGTAGAGATTGCCGAAACAATCCAGAAAAGAGTTATTCTACATCAACAAGCTCAATCTCCAGAACCCTGACCCTAGGTTAACCAAATTTATTTCTTCAGCTTATTCCATAAGCTAACTAGCCCATCAGCTAAAAGAACAATTACCATTGGAATAATCAATGCCCGCCAAAACCAAGAAACATAAAAAACTGCCACAATCCCAATAATTCCTGCTACTATGAAAACTATCTTCAAAACCATCTTGAAATACAAACTTGACTTTGTTAGTATATCAGCAATCTTTAAGATTCTGATATAGTTCAGCTTCGCTGAAGTATATAACAGATTCGCCAAAGGCGAATGCTGCTATATATCAGAGGAGCGCCCTGAGTTTATCGAAGGACGACCTGCTGATATACTGCCGAAAGGACTTTCATAACAAAGAAGGCCCTTTTTTTAGGACCTGCCCGCCATAGCCTGCGGCATCAGGCGCTGGCAGGCGGGGGTGAAACATGTCCGTTGAACATAAGGCAAAAGCTTTGGCCATCCACTGTATTGACTACAGATTTCAAACAAAAATTGAGGAAGATTTGGAAAGAAGGGGTCTAGCAGGTCAATTTGATCGAATCTCTGCTCCCGGCGTATCTCAGGATTTTGAGGTTGTAGATGAATTTGCCAAACTCTCATTACAATTGCATGATCCCGATCAAATTCTCATTTACGAGCATGAAGATTGTGGCGCTTATGGAGAAGACAACTCTGAGGAAAAACATCATGCAAATGCCCAAAAACTTGCAGACTCTCTCAAAACTGCCAAACAAGGACTTGAGATTAAAATCTTATTTGTTACTTCAGAAGGGATAAAAGAGCTATAACACGGCAAACTAAGATATAATCCAATTAGGTCTATGGAATCACATGTAGCTCTTGCTGCTGAAAAAATCTTTCAGATTGGTCCATTACCTGTCACCAATAGCATTCTCACAACTTGGATTGTTACATTAATACTCCTGGCCTTTGCTTTTTTTGCCACCAAAAAAATCGAGACAGTACCAAAAGGCCTCCAAAACATTGCAGAATCGGCAGTCGAAGCTTTTCAGGATCTGACTTCATCTGTTGCCGGCGAAAAAACAATGGTCTTTTTGCCAATAGTAGCTACCTTTTTCTTTTTCATTTTGTTTGGAAATTATTTAGGGATGCTTCCAGGCATTGGCTCTGTCGGTTTTTTCCAGTCAACTCATGGAGAAAAAGTTTTTGTCCCCCTTTTTAGGTCAATCAATGCCGATCTCAATACCACCCTGGCTTTGGCCATTGTCTCGCTTGTCGCAACCCACTTTCTTTCAATAAGGTACCTTGGGCTTGGTGGTTATTTAGGCAAATTTTTCAGCTTAAATCCAATCTTTTTATTTGTTGGTTTAATGGAAATTGTCGGTGAGATAACCAAAATTTTCTCGCTTTCCTTTCGATTATTTGGAAATATCTTTGCCGGTGAAGTTCTCTTAACAACCGCTTCTACTAAACTTTTTGCTTTCGTTATCCCAATACCATTTTATTTTTTGGAAATCCTTGTAGGATTTGTCCAGGCTCTAATCTTTGCTATGCTAACCTTAGTTTTTATGGTAATCTTAACCCAGAAACAATCTCATTAGCTAAATGACTAATGTCCAATGACTAACGCCAATATAAAAATTTTTAAGCTTTAGTCTTTAGTCGTTAAGCGTCTAGCACTATAAGGGGGTGAGAAAGTTTGGAGATAATCTTTGTAAAAGGTACGGTTATTGCCATTGGTGGAATGCTTCCGGCTTTTGCAATTGGTCTTATTGGCTTTAAAGCCATGGAGGCAATCGGCAGGAATCCTGAAAGCTCGGGTAAGGTTTTACCGGCAATGCTAATTGGCATGGCCTTTGCGGAAGCAATTGCCATATATGCCTTAATTTTAGCCTTCACTGGCTAAACACGCTGAATGCAAAACGACTAACGTCTAACACCAAACTTGACTAGGAACTTCGAGTTGCGTTAGTCGTTGAGCGACATTAATCATGGAAATTTTCAGGTCTTTTGGAATTCAGCCGGTTTTACTTTTAGCCCAAATCGTCAATTTTTTGATTATCCTTTTTCTGTTAAAAAAATTCTTCTACAAACCGATCATTAAAATTTTGGAGGATCGAAAGAAAAGGATTGCGCAAAGTCTTGAAAATGCCCAGCTCATCGAAGAACGTCTTAAGAAAACTGAGGAAAAGTCGGCCCAAATTTTAGATGAAACCAGAAAAAATGCCCAAAATCTGATAGATGAAGCCAAAAAAGTAGCTGAGAGAATTTCGGTTCAGGCTCAAGCCGAAAGTAGAGAAACAATTGAACAAACAATGACTCAAGCCGCAAAACAGATTGAGACTCAAAGGCTACTAATGCAAAAACAGCTTCAAAAAGAAACTTTAGGACTAGTTGTTGAAATAGTCAAAAAAGTTTTGGTAAGAAGCTTAAAGCCAAAAGAGCGTCAAGACTTAACAACAAAAGCGCTTTCGGAAATCACCAAGAAAGTTTCATGAAAGGGAAGAAAAAATTAATTGCCACCGCCAAAATAATGTTTAAAGCCAGTCTCAGAGACGGAATTCTGGACCAAAGCAAAATACGCCAAGTTATTAAGAAATTAGCTTCTCAGAAGGTAGTAGGTCATTCTGTAATTTTGAGATATTATAAAAGACTAGTTAGACAGGCTCTTGCCAAAGAGGAAGTTACAGTTGAAACACCAATTCAGATAACAAATCCCAAAAAACTAGGGACAGAGCTGCTTTTAAAAACAGGTGCCAGGAGAGTAAAATTCAAAACAGCACCAAACATTGTCTTTGGTGCCAAGATAACTTATGGTGATTGGGTCTATGATGCGACACTTGATTCGAAACTGAATCAATTGACTAAAGCTTAACGCATAACGACTAAAGCCAGAATAAGAATAATTTATGCGTTAGTCTTTAGTCGTTAGTCATTAGACAAGTTATTATGAGTATTCTTGAAGAAATAGAAAAACAAATTGAAGGCACAAAGCTAACTACCAGCGCTAAAAATGTCGGTAGAATTGTCGAGCTTGGCGATGGTGTTACTACTGTTGTCGGACTTTCTGATGTCTCAAGCTGCGAATTAGTCACCTTCCCCCATAACATCAAAGGCCTTGCCCTTAATTTAGAGGAAGACAGTGTTGGTATTATTATTTTTGGCCAGTGGCAAAAACTTAAGGAAGGTGATACCTGTCAAACCACTGGCAAAATTCTCTCCATACCTGTTGGTGAAGCCTTAATTGGTAGAGTTGTCGACGCCTTAGGCAAATCCATCGACAACAAAGGCCCGATCTCAACACATAACTACTATCCAGCAGAAAAAATCGCTCCCGGTGTAATCTATCGCGAGCGAGTCAATACCCCGCTGCAGACTGGCCTTAAAGCAATTGACTCGATGATCCCCATTGGTCGAGGTCAAAGAGAACTAATAATAGGTGACAGGAATGTTGGTAAAGCTACAATTTGTCTTGATACAATCATTAACCAAAAGGGCAAAAATATCACCTGTATTTATGTTGCCATTGGTCAAAAAACCTCAAAAATTGCCCGAGTAGTCGCCACTCTTGAAAAATTCAAAGCCATCGATCATACAATCGTAGTCGCTGCTTCTGCATCAGATTCGGCGACTATGCAATACCTTGCTCCCTACGCCGGCTGCGCCATGGGTGAATATTTCATGGACCAAGGCAAAGATGCTCTTGTCATCTACGACGATCTTACTAGACATGCATGGGCTTACAGACAAATTTCCCTACTTTTGGGGAGACCTTCTGGCCGAGAAGCCTATCCAGGAGACATTTTCTATTTACACTCACGTTTGCTTGAGCGAGCGGCTAAAATGAATGAGAGGTCAGGCGGCGGATCCTTAACCGCTCTACCAATTGTTGAAACCCAAGCTGGCGATGTTTCTGCTTACATTCCTACTAACATCATTTCAATAACCGACGGCCAAATTTACTTAGAGGCGGATCTTTTTAATGCCGGAATACGGCCTGCGGTTAATCCTGGTCTTTCAGTTTCCCGTGTTGGGGGTGCCGCCCAAACTAAAATGATGAAACAAGTAGCCGGCTCTCTCCGACTAGATCTCTCTCAATATCGAGAGCTTGCTGTATTTGCCCAATTCGGATCAGATCTAGACGAAGCAACTTTGACTCGCCTTGAACGCGGCCGCCGAATTACCGAAGTCCTAAAGCAGCCACAACTTTCACCAATGGACGTCATGGAACAAGTAGTCGTTCTTTGGGCAGTTAACAACGGCTATTTTGACAATATCCCAGTTTCAGAAGTTGCCACCACTGAAGAAAAAATCCTTACTCTCTTTGCTACCAATAAAAAACTTAAGGATTACCTAGAAGAGAAAAAAGAAATTGATGATTACGTGACAAAAGAACTTGAAAAAATGCTCAAAGGCATTGGTGGGATACAAAACAAGCCGATCACAGAGGCGCATTCTTCCGTGCCCTCAAAATCTTCTGCGCCTTCAGTGATCAAAAAACAAACAGTGCACTCAGTGGTTGCAAGAAAACCAAAACGGAAAACAAAAGCTAAAAGGAAAAAATCTAAACGCTAAACACTAATTAACTAAACACTAAATATATGGCCCAAATTCGAGAAGTTAAAAAACGGATAAAATCAATTGAAAATACCAAAAAAGTCACCCATGCTATGGAACTGGTGGCAACCACCAAAATGAGGAAGGCCCAACTAGCAGCACTTGCTGGAAGACCTTATTCCACAAGTTTAGAGGAAATTATTGCAGAAGTCAGGATAAAATCGGGCAAAGCCAAACACACTCTGCTCGAAGAAAAACAAGCATTAAACCAAATCATCATTTTAATTTCTTCTGACCGTGGTCTAGCTGGAGGCTTAAACATCAATCTATTTAGGGAAATCCTCAAAAGCGAGGTTAAAAATCCCCAACTTATCAGTGTTGGCAAAAAGGCTGCTAACTTTGTCGTCAAATCTGGTTATGAAATTCTGGCTCAGTTCCAGTCAGAGGAAAAATCTTCCCTAGATTTGGCAAGGACTCTTTCTAAAATGGCCATTGATGCCTTCAAAAAATCTCAAACTTCCCGAATCAGTCTTCTCTATCCTCATTTCGAATCAACCATTAAGCAAACTCCCAAATGGATTCAGCTACTCCCAATTGAACTTAAAAAACTTGACTTACAAGCACCATCGAACCAAAAAGTTGAAAGACTTCTATTAGAACCATCTGCCGACATTATCTTAGGATCTATTCTTCCCCATCACATAATCACCCAAATTTACCAGGTCCTTTTGGAAGCAAAAGCTGCCGAACACAGCGCTCGAATGGTCGCCATGAAAAATGCCACCGATGCCGCCGGTGAATTAATCGAAGACTTAACGCTTACTTATAACCAAGCAAGGCAAGAAGCAATTACCAAGGAACTTTTAGATATCATTACCGCTAAAAGAGCATTTGAATGAAGGAAGCAAAACTCAAACCAAATATTGGTAAAATAGTTCAGATAATCGGACCGGTTGTCGATATTGAATTTGCACCAAGTCAGCTACCGGATATTTATGATGCCTTGGAAATAAAACTAGAAGCAACTTCCAAAACGGAGCAGCCGATTACACTCATTTTGGAAGTCCAACAACATCTTGGCGAAAATCTAGTTCGAGCAATTGCTCTTGGATCAACTGATGGCCTCAAACGCGGAACTCCTGTTTTAAACACCAAAGCTCCAATTAGTATCCCCGTTGGCACAGAAACTTTAGGTAGGATTTTCAATGTCATCGGTGAACCAATTGACGGTAAAGGTCAGGTCAAAACCAAAAAAAAGTATCCTATTCATCATGAACCTCCAACACTAATGGATCAAGAAACTAAACAAGAAATTTTAGAAACTGGCATCAAAGTAATTGATTTGATTGCTCCATTTATCAAAGGTGGTAAAGTTGGTGTTTTTGGCGGAGCAGGCGTTGGTAAAACTGTCATCATCCAGGAATTAATTAACAATATCGGAAAAGTTCATGGTGGCTACTCAGTTTTTGCCGGTGTCGGCGAAAGAACTCGAGAAGGAAACGACCTTTACTGCGAAATGCAGGAGGCAGGAGTCTTGGATAAACTGGCCATGGTTTTTGGCCAAATGAATGAGCCTCCAGGAGCTAGATTCAGAGTCGCCCTAACCGCCCTTTCCATCGCCGAATATTTTCGGGATGAGAAAAACCAAGATGTGCTTTTATTCATTGATAACATCTTTAGATTTGCCCAAGCAGGCAGCGAAGTCTCCGCACTCCTAGGCCGGACACCTTCCGCGGTCGGTTACCAACCAACTTTAGCTTCTGAAATGGGCGAACTTCAAGAACGAATTACTTCCACCAAAAAAGGATCAATTACCTCTCTTCAGGCAATTTATGTACCTGCGGACGATTATACCGACCCAGCACCAGTAGCCACCTTTGCCCACCTTGACTCAACAATTTCTTTGGAGCGCTCACTCACCGAGCAGGGCATCTATCCGGCTGTTGATCCATTGTCTTCAACTTCAAGAACCCTTGACCCCCAAATTGTCGGTCAAAAACACTATCAAGTTGCCCGAGAAGTTCAAAGAGTTCTCCAAAGATATAAAGAACTGGCCGACATCATCGCCATTTTAGGGGTTGAGGAACTTTCAGATGAAGATAAAATTACGGTTTCAAGAGCCCGAAAAATCCAACGATTTCTTTCCCAACCAATGTTTGTCGCCGAAGCCTTTACAGGCCGAAAAGGTACCTATGTCCCAATTGAAAAAACAGTTGATGCCTTTGAAAAAATATTAAACGGCGAATATGATAGTGTCGATGAGCAGGAGTTTTACATGCGAGGTGACATTAGCGAGGTCAAGAAGTAAATTGGCAGGATTGCCACCAATCAAAAACATGACGCAGCCAGCTTATAACAAAAATGGAAGCCACTCAAGATCCGATGCTGGCGAAGGCCTGAGCGAGGCGGAAATAAAGATCTTGAAGTCAAAAAAGGTAGGCCGAGCGTTTTTTGATGGTGGCAAGACTAACACATAAAAAATGTCATGATTCACTTACAAATCATCACTCCAGAAAAAATAACTTTCGATGATGAAGTTGACCAGGTTTCTTTACCAACCACTACTGGCCAAATTACGGTTCTGCCAAACCATACACCATTGGTTACTTCAATTGAGGCTGGAGAACTAATCTTTAAAAAACACCAAAAAGAAGCTTACTTTGCTTCCGGTTTTGGTTTTGCTCAAATTGGTGGTAAAAATGTCAAAGTCTTAGTCGATCTGGCGCAAGAAGAAGAAGAAATCGAGGAGCGAAAGATTGAAGAAGCCAAACGTCAAGCAGAAGAAGCTATCAAACAAAAACATCTTCTTTCAGAAGAAGAATACGCCACAGCCGCCGCCAATCTCCAAAAAGCCCTTGTCCAGCTTAAGATTAAAAGACGACATCGGCGAATTTAATCCAAAATTTCCAAGAATTCAAATTTCAAATCTCAAGTCCAACAGGCACAACTACGGGGAGAACCCGAATACGAGAATTACGTTCGTCAGCCCACCAGCTCCCGATGCACAACTGGCCGGTATCATACTGAGTAACACAAGCATAACGGTAGTCATTCCCCACCTCATCGGGCGTGCAAGCACAAAATCTGTCAATTAATTTTACCCTCCTGTGCTGCTGTTGTTGATATTTAATAACTGACTGAGCAATAACAGAAGCATGACCGATAATTACTTTAACATCAGGGATTCCAATAACTCTGTCGTATTCCTCGATCATCGTTCTCTGTCCACTTGGCAAAAGGTTGTTACTTTCGGCAATAGGTCTTGCGCGTCCATCTGAATCAATGGGAATAGCAACCTCAAAAGCTGTTGGTAAAACTAAATTGCTAAGCCTTTCACAGGGAACAACATAACCAAAACAGGCTGCGTTTTGCAAAAGAACTTGACCCAAAGATTTAGGTTCAATAGTACAAATCCAGAAGCCATTCTCGGGAGTTAGTAATTCTTTCGCTTCTTTTGAGAAAGGTTTGTGAACAACTAACTGCTCGGTAATTCTATGTTCTGATGTCATATTAGAAAAGAATTCTATGTAACTAGAGATTATTTGTCAAGAAAAGTACAAGCAGTTATACTTTTGATAATGAAATATCGCTCCATCGCCATCTGTGGCCCGGTCGCTGCCGGATCAACTACTACCGCGGAACTACTCAGCGAGAAACTTAAAATCCCCTACAAATCTGCAGGTAACTTTTTTAGACAATATATGCTCAAACACAACATTCCCCTGCCCCAAAAAGAAAAAGTCCCAGATGATATCGAAAGAAAAATCGACAAGGAGCTGACCGATTTAATTACCTCAGAAAAACCAATAATCATCGAAGGCCTTTACATTGGATATTTCTCCCGCAACATACGGCATATCTTAAAAGTATTATTAACCTGTGATCAGGAAATTCGCATCCAAAGAGCCCTATCGCGTAATCACACCCATAAGGAAACTGCTCAAGATGTTATTGAACGCGACCTTGCCCATGATCTCAAATTCCGCAAGCTCTATGCTGACGAAAATTTCTTGGATCCTAAATTCTTTAATCTTGTAATTGATACAACAAATACATCAGTCGAAGAAGTTGTAATAAGAATTATTCAAAAGTTTAAAGAGGATAGTTAACTTACTGACCTGCCTGATAAACCAAATTTCGCATTTAGACTTTTCAAAAAATGCTGCTTGTCAAAGTATACTAATTTAATATCATATTTACCTCTCGATATCTCAACCCCCTGATTCTCGCTTAACCTTGTATGTTCTTGGCCATCAATAATAAGTAATACATCATCACCTTTGGCTAGCTTTACCTCGACCTTATCTTCCGGTGAAAGTACAACTGAGGGAATTGGCAATCCGATTGGATTAATTGGTGTCACCAATAGGGAATCCAGTTGAGGGTCAACAATCGGACCCCCAGCGGAAAGTGAGTAAGCTGTCGAGCCGGTTTGGGTTGCCACAATTACTCCATCACCAACAATTCTCAAAAATTCCTCACCATTTACCTTAATTTCCAAATCGACAATTCTATACAAACCTTTTATAACTACTTCATTCACCGCACGATAAGTTTCAAGTTTCTTGCCTGCCTGCCGGCGAGGCAGGTTCCTAGTTTCTAATTCGACAGAAGCGTCGATCGTCATCCGTTCTGACATGAAATAGTCGCCCTTGATTAATTTCTCAACTGCTTCTTTCCAACCATCTACTTCTGTAGCTGTCAAAAATCCTAAGTTTCCAGTATTAATACCAACAAAGGGCACATTCAGTTTTACATATTCACAGGCGGTGTGAATTAAGGTACCATCTCCACCCAGACTCAAAATATAATCCACCCCCTCAAGATTCCCTTCTTCGGTTACCTCCTGCTTTTGCTTACTCAGATAATGGACAATTTTATCCGCAAGCTTTTGCGCCTTTATATTATCTTCGGTAAATACAATCCCAAATTTCATGATTGATTATTATATGCTAAAATTGGCTTCGATATCCTGATCTTTAAAAATGGAACCGTAGCTCAATGGCAGAGCACCACTCTTATAAAGTGGGGGTTGATGGTTCGAATCCATCCGGTTCCACACCCTTCATAGTCTTGCTCTGTGGACGATCTCTGCATCAACCACATTAACATCCCGGCCGTATCGCAGACGCGAAAGTTGCTTGATCATCTCGGCAATCCGTGGATCTCGTTCCATCTTGGATAAATCACGTGTTGTATCCAGAGAAAATGGCGGCACCGGCTCATTGCGAACAATTGTCTTCACATAGGCATGAAATCTCTCAACATTAATTAAGTCCGTCTCATTAAAAACAGGAGTAAATTCATGCTGCAGATAATTGGCATCAGTCACTCCAACTCTAAAGCTGACCAAGGTACCAACATTGCCAAAAACGGCATTTTTAACTTCCTCTTCAATCTGGCCAATAAACTGGTTTGCCACAATCAAATTTAGCCTAAATTTCCTAGCTTCCGCCAAAATATCGGCAAAGGTCTCCGTCGCAAAATTCTGAAACTCATCAACATACAGAAAAAAATCTGCCCTTTGTTCCTCCGGAACATCCTGCCTGCTCATCGCTGCCACCAAAATTTTCGGCACCAATACCAATCCCAAAAAGCTGGAATTCTCCTCACCCACTCTACCTTTTGAAAGATTAACAATTAGAATCTTTTTATTATCCATGATGTCGCGCAAATTAAAAGCGCTCTTTGATTGACCGATGATATTCCTCATCAGCCGATTGGTCACAAACCTGCCAAATTTAGAAACGATATAGTCCAATACTTCACTTTTATGGAAGTCCGCTGTCTGGGCAATCTGGTCTGTCCAGTATCGCCTGACCACCGGATCCTCGACTTTTGGCAAAAGTTCCTGGACAAAACGGGAATCGGTAAGCACCCTCACAACCTCAACAAATGTATTACCCGGCTCACTCATCACCGTCAACATCGCATTGCGGATTGCATGCTCAAATCTTGGTCCAATAATACCGGTTTTGTGAGGATCATAGAGCTTATACATTAAACCAACGATGTAGGTTGCTACAAAGTGTTTTTCCTGCTCTGTCTGGGCCTCAAGCATGTTCATACCAAGTGGTCTTTCGGTATCTGCCGGATTAAAGTAAATGACATCCTCGGCTCGCTCAGGCGGAATCTGGGACAGTAAATCTTCGGCCGCATCACCATGAGGATCGATAAAGGCCACACCATGACCGGCAACAATATCCTGCATCACCAGATATTTGAGAAGTTCGGTCTTACCAGTACCCGTCTTGCCAATAATATAAATGTGCCGCCTTCTGTCGTCTTCGGCAAGATGAACTTCCTTGGTAGTTCCTCGATAAACACTTTTACCAAGGTGAAAACCAGATGAGGGAATTTGGGCTGGAGCCGGCGCCCTTTTGGCGTTGACCCAATAAATTCCCGGAGTTTCGACGGTTTTGTTCGGCAGATGAAAAACAGCTGCCAATTCTTCTGTATTTAAAACGCCAAAGTTGCCAAAAAGAGGTAAATATCTATAGACGAAATCAATCAAAAATTGTTTCTTAAATCTAATATTGGCTGTAGTAAAACTATTATAGTCGGACGTAAATTGGGCAAATGTCGATTTAATATTGTCAACATGAACTTTTGCTTCCTCATCTGTTTTGGCAGAAACAACGATTCTAATAACTACATTAAAGCCGACTTTTGAAGTTTTATTTTCGATTGCTTCTATTTTCCTGGGGTCAGGAGGTGTTTTATGTTCAGTCTTGGTCGAAAGCTCCGCCTCTTTAGTTTTGCTGACATAGCGCTTACCGGCAGCCCGCCATCTGGCATTAGCCGGAGAAGCTAGAATCTGGACAGCGGCTCCTTCTCCCGACTGCATCTTAGCCAGTGCTGAAGTAATTTGACTTAAAGGATCTGTTGCTAATTCTTTGTAAGTCTTTATCGGCAAATAACTGGCGTTTTTTAATTTTAATGCGGCAAAGGCCAGTTTGCCCTCCTCGGAAAAAATATTGTATTCTTCAATTTCCCGTACTTCCGCACCGGGATAAGCACCATGAATCTGTTTTTCAACTAAATCCTGAAGGCTTTTTGGACAGGAAAAATAAAATTTGATTTGCTCTGGCAGTGCCACAATTTCCAGTGAAATATGATCTTGAGGCCGTAAAAAAGAAAAAGTCCCACTTTTGTAAACAGAATAAAGGGAAGAAAACATCTGTTCTGCTGCATCGATTTTAACTTCGTTGTCCCGAGGCACGGCCACCGAGAGAAGCACAAAATCCAAAGATCTTTCTTCTCGGTCTTTGTTACGCATCCAGACAGTCCAAACCCAACCAACAATAAAAGCCAAAACGGATAAAACCAAAATGGCCAGTGCTAAAAAACCTAAAGACTGCAAAAAAAGCTCAAATCCTGAGAGTACGTCAATCTGACCAACCGATTGTGGAGCTTGTTCAATTGGCATCTTCTTTTTCCTCCCTTCTAAAAATCACCTTCATCGTATGCTTGTGGGCAATTTTGATAATTCTGCCTACCCAGGCTGCCAGTGCAAAAAGGCTGGAAGCTCCTATTACCACCTTGTCAACTACTGCTGCTTTTACCTTCTGATGCAAACCTGTCTTATATTCCTGCTCAGTAAGCGGCAGTTCGATCGTTGATCCTTCTGCAACAACTTTATTCGCTTCTTCCTGAGGTGTTTTTATGCCAGTATCAGCCAATTCCGGTGGAACTTTTGGCTCAGGTGTTGCCAGCCTTGCTTCTTGGATTGAGGTACGTACCGATTCAATTGCCTCGGAGTCTAGCGCTTCGGCTCTCGTTTTGATCTCGGCAACAATCTTATCTTCCTTATCAGTCAGCGGCTTTGCCTCTTGCTCTTTTAAAGAGGTACCTGAAACTGACTGATTTTGAATTTTTTGGGGTTGATCATCACCCTGAGTGGAAAATCCTCCACTGGATTGATTCATCGGGACAGTCATTGATTGTAATTTTAGCAGAAACAAGCAGATTGTTGAATTGTTGAATTGAAATTTTGAAAATCTAGAGGCTATCTATTTAGCAATGTAGCAATTTAACAATATAACAATTATTTCTTCACTTTTCTCAAAAACAAAAACTCATAAACAATCCCAAAAAGTGAACCGGCAAGTGGTCCAATAATCCAAACGACAATGGATTCATAAGACCCAGAAATAACTAGTGGCCCTAAAGCTCTTGCTGGATTAAAAGCCGCTCCTGTAATTGATGCGGCAAAAATGCTACCGCCTGCCACAACTAATCCAATCGCCAATGGTCCAAATCCAGTTGAATTTTTCTTATCAACAATTGTTGCAAAAACCGTAAAAACTATAATCGCACTAAGAATTGCTTCAACAACCACCGCTGTCTGTTGACTAATGCCAGCTGCCAAAACTGGACCTCCCAAGGAAAATTCTTTAGCACTTGAGCCGAAAATCAAAAGAAGAAGTCCGGCTGCAGCAAAGCTTGCTAAAAGTTGGGCGAAAATGTAGAAAAAGGCCAAATGCCCCTTTATTTTTTGGACAAGCCACAGTGCTAAGGTTACTGCCGGATTAAGATAGCCACCGGAGGAGTTTATGGTCGCCAAAAGCATTGCTGTATAGACCAAACCGGAAGCCAAAGCCACGCCCAAAATTCCGATATCGACGTAAAACAAATTAGCAAGGGTAGTCCCGCAGACAATAAAAACGAAAACAAAGGTTCCCAAAAACTCAGCTACGTAAGCTCGCCAGTCACCAGCCCAATCCTTAAGAAACAAAAAGCTCACAAAATGATTATAACCCTTCTAGAATCATCCTTGCCAATTACTGTTAAAATGGAAATGCTATGAAACTCTTTATTGACAGCGCTAATCCTCAAGAAATCAAGAAGATGTGGGAAGCTGGCATTATCGATGGTGTCACCACCAACCCATCTTTGGCTACCAAAGCAGGCATTGACTATAAACTGGCTGTCAACCAAATTCTTGCCAACGTAAACGGCGATGTCAGTTTGGAAGTTTTGGCAACCGACACTCAAGGGATGATTAAAGAAGCAAGAGCATTGGCCAAACTTCATAAAAATGTAGTCGTTAAACTGCCAACAACCTCCGAAGGTCTCAAGGCTTTAAAAGTCCTCAAAGCAGAAAAAATCAGAATCAATATGACTCTGGTTTTTAGTGCCAATCAAGCACTTTTAGTCGGCAAACTCGGAGCCTACATTGTCAGCCCTTTTGCCGGCAGACTTGATGACATCGGCCACACTGCAATTGACGTTATCGAAGAAATTCGCCAAATATATGATAACTTTGCTTTTGAAACTCAAATTATTTTTGCCTCCGTTCGCACTCCACTTCACGTTAAACAAGCCGCTTTGGCCGGCTGCGATATTGCTACTTGCCCTTATGAAGTCTTAGAAAAACTAGTCCATCACCCGCTGACTGATACGGGTCTTGCGAAATTTTTAGATGATTTCAAAAAAAGCGGCCAAAAACCCCTAGTCTAGTACTAAACTCATCGATATTGAGGATATCTCGAAGCAATTCTTTTAAGCGCCAAAATATAGGCAGCTTGCCGAAGCGAAACTTTTTTATCTTGGGCAATTTGCCAAACCTCAGTAAAAGCCCTACTCATTCTCTTTGTCAAGTCCGTAACAACTTTTGATCTTCCCCATTTTAAGCCCTCTTTATTTTGCTTCCATTCAAAATAAGAGACAACTACTCCGCCACTGTTTGCCAAAATGTCCGGAACAACTACAATCCCTCGTTTGGCAAGTATTTTATCCGACTGACTAGTCGTTGGGCCATTGGCCATCTCAAGAACTACTTTAGCCTTTATTTTTGAAGCATTTTTTGCACTTATGACATTTTCAAGTGCCGCCGGTATCACAATATCAACAGGCAACTCTAAAATCTCCTTATTGGTTACATCCCGACCATCAAATTTCAATTTATTACCAAGGTCACAAACACTATTAACGCAATAACAGCCGGCTATTCTGCCTCCCTCTTTTTTACACTTTACAACAGCCACAATATCAAATTGTCCCCTGCGAAGATAAATGCCGCCTTTTGAATCAGAAAGGGCAACTATTCTAAATCCATTTTCAGAAAGATACTTTGCAATATTTGAGCCGACATTCCCAAATCCTTGTATCGCCACGGTTGGGTTTTTTGGCAGTTTAATTTTTCTAATTAAACTAGAAAGCACCAAATATCCTCCTAATCCAGTCGCCTCTTCTCGACCTTCAATCCCTCCACTCCTGGTATCTTTGCCTGTGATTACTCCAAGACTATTATCCTGTGTCACTTTCTGGTATTCACTCCTCATCCAACCCATGATTTGCGCATTAGTATTAACATCAGGTGCCGGTACATCACTAGTTGGACCAATATCTGAAGCGATTGCTCGCGTGTAGGCTCTGGTCAGACTTTCAAGTTCAGATTTCGAAAGTTTTTTGGGGTCAACCTCTACTCCGCCCTTAGCACCACCAAAGGGAATATTCACCACCGCACATTTTATGGCCATCCAAAGCGCCAAGGCGCGAATTTCGTCTAAATCAACCATTGAATGATAGCGGATGCCACCTTTATATGGACCGCGCCAGTTGTTATGCTGCACCCGATATCCTTTAAAAATTAAAGTCTTGCCATTATCTAGTTTGACAGGAAAAAAAACATTAATTTCCTTGTTCGGCTTTTCTAAAAGCTCCAAAACCACGGGAGATATCCCTGCCAATTTCCCTGCCTCTCTGAGTTTATTTAAAGCGTCTTGATAAATATTCATAGACTCAATAAAAATTAGGGTAATTTACAAAAAATCGGAAATTCGCTCAAGTTATCAGGTAAAACCACGCCCTATTCTATCAGACTCGACCTGCAGATCCGAAAACTTCAATTTTGGATTCAACTACAGCTGCTACTGCCAAAATGACATCAGGCATCATTTTATAGACTACGTACTCTGTGGGACTTTCACCAAGTTTTTCAACCAGTGCATCGCGGTAGGCCTGTCTTAGCTCCGTATTGACGTTGATTTTGACAATTTTTCCCACTTTAATTGCTTCCTTGACCTGATCTGCCGGTATCCCAGAACCCCCATGAAGAGACAGAAAAACATTCTGCACTGCCAAGCGGATTCTTTTCAACAGACCAAAATCTAAATCTGGCTGGTTTGGAAAGGTTCCATGAACATTGCCAAAAAATGCGGCAAAAATATCAATACCAGTTTCTTGGATAAACTTAGCTGCTTTTTGTGGATCTGTGTATGACTTCTTAACCAATTCTAAATCGAGATCTTGATCGTGAACTTCACTTGCGCCTGGGATTTTATCGATCTCACCCTCGACGAGCACCTGCCTGCCAGCAGGCAGGTGAGCTGCCTCTACAACTTTTTTGACATTTTCGATGTTTTTTTCAAGTTCCAGATCTGATCCATCGAAGTGAACGTCATCAAACCCGGCTTGACCAATTGCAGATAGGCAATCCTCAACTTTTTTGCCATGATCCAAATTCAAAAGAATCGGGACACCATACTCTTCGCGGGCATTGACAACCAAATCAACGATGTTTTTAAGGCCAAAATAACCGACTTCTCCTGGAGAAAACTCCAACATCACCGGCGATTTCTTATTTTTGCCAGCCAAACAAATCGCCTTCAAAATTTCCAAATTGTCGACATTAAAAGCACCAATTGCCCAACCCTCCGTTTGTGCCTTCAAAAACCAATCATACGCATTCACGGCTGATTATCCTCCGTACGTTGGGCAATTGCGTGTCCTGAGCGAAGCCGAAGGGCCCCAATTGCGAAATTTTCATTCTGAGCTTTTTTAAACCACTCTCTAGCCATCATAACAACCCCTTCCTGTCATCCTGAACCAAAAAGCATTAACAGATAAAATGGCCAATAAATAACCCCATAGAGACTCAATCGAGGCAAATTCACAGGCTTATTATTAAAGAGAAAAGTTGACAATATAATTCCAATCAACAGATAAATAACCATAGAAACAATAAACTTCTGTTTTTGATTAAGAATAATGATTTTCTTTAGTAGAGATAGAACAAAATAGATGATTAGAATTCCGGGGAGAGTTACTCCAACTAAAAAGGCCAAAATAATAATAACAGTCATTCCTTACCTCTCTTTTTTTGAATATTCGTACAATTTCTCTCTACACAAAACGAACATTGATTTATAAAGTTCATTATGGTATAAATAACCCGCAGTCGCAAGATTGCTTTCATTTCCCCCGCCTTTGGCGGGGTGATTTTTTAAGAACCCCTTTAAACTTAGTCAATGGAATATACTTATCAGCAGACTTTATAAGCTCTAAGGCGATATGTTTTCTCAATGAGATCACAATTACCACCTTATTCTCCTTTTTAATTCTTTTGACAAGATAATCAAAATCTGAATCTCCTGAAAATAAAAACATCGTATCAAAATCTTGTCTAAGATCCATCACGTCAACAGCAATTTCGACATCAAAATTCGCTTTTCTAACTTCTCGAATAATTTTCAAAGGTTTTAATTTAACTGTGAAATGTGTTCTTCGGAGGAATTTCAAGAAATTCTGATGATTACGGGTTTTAAAACCTACTGTATAGTAACCAAGATAAACAAGATTAAATCTTCGTCTTAAAAAACTTGATAGCTTTCTATGATTAAGTCTAAAACCCTCATCTCTGACAGAACTTTCGATATTAGCAGCATCAATGAAAACTGCAACTTTGCCTTTTGCATATTTTTCAATCATTTCTTAATGACTTTCTTCTCCCTATACTCCGAATAAATCTTTAATCCCCAAAAGCCATTGATTGCTGCCATTAAAAGATAAGGCAGCCAAAATACCGACTTGAGAGTTGTTGCTGCTCCGCCAAGCTCAAAACCTTCCAAGACAAATACAGCCAGTACTGCAAATTCGAATATTGAAATTAAAGTAGTTAAAGCTGCAGCTCGTGCCGTCCCAACTATCCACAAAAAGGTGGGTGGTCCAAACATCAAAATTCCCAAAACCATCCCATTAAAAAATTCGCGGCTAATCAAAAAATCCCAAATGTTAAGAAAAATAACAATGAAAAGAAGGTTGATCCTCACAAGATTTTTCTCTAACTTGCCCTGAATTTTAATAAATTCAATCACTTTCATAGTCAAATTCATCACAATTTGCGACATGTCTCATTTTGTGATGCTAACTCTTCTCTTCGATCTGAGATATTTTATCAACTCTCCTTTGGTGTCTCCCACCTTCAAACTTCGCATCCAGCCACAGGGTAACTGCTCTTTTAGCTTCATCAGGTGATAAATACCTTGCCCCAAGTGAGAGAACATTGGCATCATTATGCTCCCGGGCTAACTTTGCGATTTGTGGATTTGCACAATTGATAACAGCTGCCCTAACTCCTTTGACTTTGTTGGCCGCAATCGCCTCTCCTTGACCACTACCTCCAATAACAATTCCTACATCGTCAAGTTTACCCTGAGCGCGGCTTTCTGCCACGCGAAGGGCACATGGGATAATAAAATCCGGATAATCATCATCCAGGTCAAGTTCAAACGGACCCATATCCTCAACTTCCAATCCCTTAATTTTGAGGTACTGAATCAACTGACGTTTAAGATGAAAACCTGCGTGATCGCTAGCTATGTATATTCTCATTGAAATCCAGCACTTGTCCCGTAGACACGCTCTTGTGACGCGAGGACGTAGACCTCGGGAACAAGTAAGTGCTCTTCGGGATGATCAGAAGCAATATATATTTTCATAATTATTATTAGAAAATATATATATCAGAGGAGCGCTATTGGCATGACTGAAACCGAGTCAGACTCGGTGAAAGGTGCCAAAGCGACCTGCTGATATATAAATCATTCCTACCTTAAGGATAAAGGTTTGGAGTCACTAATCGCAAATTACATACATTGAGAACTGACAATCAACTTTACCATTTTGTGACGATCGTCAGAAAAGAGTAAAGAATAAGCCGATATTTGTCATCCTGAATTCATTTCAGGATCTCCAGATTCCGAAACAAGTTCGGAATAACACTTTTGAAACAAGCTCTTCGTTGAGGCCTATTTGATCATATACTTTATACTTCAAGGAGTCTTCTTCAAAGGGGGTAACTATATAAAATTAGCGAGGTCTATTTAGAACAACTCTTTCCCGTTTGCTACCGTCCGCGGGTTTAAAAACATGAACTCTGCCACCACCACTTATCTCATATGTTCCATTTCGACCAACAAAAGAAATTTTTCTTCTCAAACGCCCTATTTTGAAATCTAAAATAGGCGAAACCACCCATCCGTAACCGTGTTCAGCAAATAATATAGAAGCTGAACCACCATAAGATTGCCGGGTTGAAACGCAATGAGAATTCATGGCTGAAAAGTCTGCTGGCACGGTTGATCTTTTAAGCGGAAGACTGAACCTCCAACCGCTATGGAATCTATCACCACCTATTTCTTCGGTAATCTCTGTAACAATCCACCCCGGAAAGAACCGGGAAATAGCTTCTGGTCGCATCGTCCTAAAAACATCACATCTTTCGAATCTCGCTGATAGGCGTTCTAAAAGTGAGCTCATTGACGGTAATTATAGGTGCGAGCATATAAATTTGTCAACTATGGGTTTAAACGTATTAGATATTTCTCAAATTAAAACCCAAATCAGGAAGTTTTTGGAGATTTGGCGAAATATCTATCTTATTTTTAATTGCAGTCGTAATTGGAGCAACTTCGCTAAAATCATTAACAATAATCGCACCGACAATTCTAGTTTCCTGATCATACTTCTTCACAAAAATCTGCGCCATTTTACCTGCCTCAACTGACCCTCGCCTAATAATTTCATCAGCAAAGTCGTGCTCGGTCATTCCGACAAAAGAAACCGAGGCGCCAAAAAAACTGGTTGTATAAGCAGAAACTGCCTCAAAAATAGTTTTCTGACCAGCTTGTCCTGAGCTTGCCGAATGGACCATTGTTTTGCCAACAACCGTTCCTTGAATCGTAGCATTAGCCCAAGTAGCTACCAAGTGAGGAGCTTGGATAATTACATCAAAAAACTGGCAACAATCTCCGGCCGCATAAACATCCGGCAAATTTGTCTCCAAATATTCATTTGTGGCAATTCCTTGGTCGATTTTAAGTCCACTACCCTCAAGCCATCCAAATTCACTTTTTATTCCAATACCAATACCCACAACATCACATTCAAATTGTTTTCCGGATTTCGTCACTGCCCTCCCTACTTTTGAAGAATCATCTGTTTTTGGCAAAAACTTCTCCACACACTCTCCCGCAAAAACGCGGTTCCCGTTTGCCTTAAGTACTTTTTCCAAAACCTGACTCGAGTCTTGATCTAACCTATTCCCCCAGTAATAATCGCTTCCATCAATAATGGTCACTTCTAGACCCTTTTTTTTAAAACATTCTGCAAACTCAAGGCCAATAAATCCACCTCCGATAATCACTCCCTTTTTTGCAGTTGCCAATGAATTCTTAACCCTTTCTGCATCTTCCATCGTCCACATATAGGAAATATTTAAAAGATCAGCGCCTTCAACCGCCAGTTTGATCGGCTTTGCACCAGTTGCAATGAGAAGCTTTCCGTATTGATAAACTTCGCCATTTGAGCAAAAGACTGTATGGGCAACTCCATCAAGCTTTTGGGCTCTGATATTTTTAATAAGTTCAATTTTATTTTGACTATACCAATCGGCTTTTTTAAGAAAAACTTGATCTTTCGTTACCTCATTCCTGATATATTTTGTCAAAAGTATTCGTGAATATAATTCGTAATTTTCTGCAGAAAAAATAATTATCGAAGAATCAGGCTTTAAATTCCTAATCGTCTGGGCCGCACTTGTCCCTGCTATCCCTCCACCAACAATTAAAAAGTCTACATTCCTAATCATGAAATCATAACAATAATAGGTTATCAGGTTCTCAGGTTATCGGACAATGTAGATAGTTAACTGGCAGTCTTGCCACCAATCAAAAACATGACGAAGCCAGCCTTAAAAAACGAGGATAAAAAATTAAGACTCGGCGCTGGCGGAGGCCTGAGCGAGGCGGAGATAAAACCTTATAATCGATGTTTGGGATTGCCGAGCGTTTTTTGATGGTGGCAAGACTGCACTTGTCTACGGATATTCTTGCTCGCCAGTTTCGACATCTTCAAGAATTATCGCCTTAGTCGGACAAGATTCTGCAGCAAGTCTTATTGCCTCTGCGGTATCTTGATCATCGGAAAGTATTATTGCCTTATTTTCATTGTCAAGAGCAAAAGTCTTGGCAGCCAAAGCCACACATGAAGCCGCACCGATGCAAAGATCCCGATCTACTGTTATTTTGTATTTCTTCGCCATTTATCTAATTGTAAATTCTCGCTTTTTGATTTGTCAAAAATACGCTCACTCTCCTACAGCTGCCTCCTGTTTACTTATCCAGTCTTTATATTTTTCTTCAATAATTTCCTTTTCCCTTTTTATATGCTGGTGACGCTTGCTAAGTTCTTTTGAAATTGGCCTGCCCTTTTTCGAAAAATAATCATAAATTGCTTCAGTCAGGGCATCATTTGCCAAAACCGAACAATGGATTTTAATTGGCGGCAAACCTCCCAGCGAATTGGTAATTTTATTCTTGTCGATTTTCAAAGCTTCCTCCAAAGTCTTGCCTTTAGCTAAATCCGTAATCATACTACTCGTAGCAATCGCTGCCGTACAGCCGAAAGTTTCAAATTTTACGTCCTTGATTATCTCCTGACCTTTTTTCCGCCGGCTGGCGGATTTACCTACCTTTATATAAAGCCACATCACATCTCCACAGTTGTGAAGACAAAAAGCATTCGTGGTAAAAGATTTTGAACCATCCACTTCAAGATTATTTACCTCCCCCTTGTAGTTGATTATCCTAATATCAGAGATTGGTAAAATAGCACACCCGTTTTCTATCCAGCTGCGAATTCTGATCTCTTTTTTATTTTCAAATGGCAATTGAAGAATCTTAGCTAATTGTTCCAACGAGGATCTTTCCCCAACGTGAACTCGGTAAGATTTCCGGTGTTTCACTCCGTCTTTTACTTTTTCATCCTCTTGATAAATCGAGGGAATTACCCCTTGCCTTAAAAGAAGTGTGTTTAATTGCCAAGCAAGTTGATGAGAAATAGTCGAGTATCCGGCTCTTGGCCAAGTTCTTTTGGTATTAAAATAACCATCTCCCCGCCACATTCCTACGATCAGATTTTTTTGTTTTTCCATAGGCAGAAGCATCATAAAATGCGGAATGTGTTTATTCTCCGCACCTTTTCCAAAAAGTCTTTGAAATAATCTTGCCATCGCCACACTGTTTACATAGATATGAGTTGCGGTGCTTTTGAAATTGTCAATTTTGGACTCAAGGTGAAAAATATTATTAATTAACAATGAAACATCTTTAACGTATTTTTTCTCTTTTGAGTTGAAAACAAAACCAATACGAACTCGACTGGCTTGAGTCTGAACATAACCTTCGGCAAGATAATAACCCGCAAGACGCAAGAATTTATCATCAATTTTTATTGACTCTGGTATGCTTTTACTTTTGAAATCATATTTTAATCTTTCAAAACCCGTAGGTACTTTCTCTACATCTTTGACTTCACTAAGAATTGGGTAGGCAACTAGATCTCCCTTTTCAAGTTCTCCTGCATGATGCCAGCCAAGATTTTTTGTAAACCTTTTTTTGTTTTTGAAAAAAGAGAAATACCAAGTTTTGGGTACTTTCGCTGATAACACCAGATGATCGGAAGTCAAACAATTTCTGCCGAGTTTGTTTTTAATAAGCAGAATTTTTTCGTTTGTATCTCGCCCGAAAACATTATTTATCTGGTGATATTTCCCATCATGAGAAAGAATTTTCTCGCCTTTTTTGAGATCTTTTATACTTATAAATTCATTATTGGAGTGAATCTGTGTTGTCGGTATAACACAGACGATATTGCCTATCTTCCCAACCCCATCGGGATTTTTAATCTTGCCCATATTATGGGGATTTCTGAAATGTTTTATAACGTCTTCTGAATACATAAGTTTAGTTTGCAAAAGGTGAAATCTTTCTTAATTTTTTAACCACCTTTGGCAAAATTTCCAAAAGATAATCAATTTCCTCATCAGTTGTCCATCGGCCTAAACTTATTCTAATTGAACCATGGATTTCCTCCGGCCTCAGTCTCAAAGCCAAAAGCACGTGGGATGGCTCAAGTTTTGGCGAGGAACAGGCCGATCCTGTCGAAACGGCAATGCCGTAAGCATCAAGCTCCATCATCAGTGACTCACCTTCGATATAGGAAAACCTCAGATTGACGTTATTTGAAAGCCTTTTTATCGAATGACCATTAAGATAAGAATCGTCAATATTTCTAAGCACCTTTGCGATCAGTTTATCTCTTAATTTGGCAAGTTTTGCGTTCTCCGACTTGAGTCTTTCCATTGCCATTTCCGCTGCTTTGGCAAATCCAATAATAGCAGGAAGGTTTTCGGTTGAAGACCGCAAATTTCGCTCCTGCCCGCCACCATGCAAAATCGGCTCGATTAAAGTCCCTTGCTTTATATAAAGAAGTGCTGATCCCACAGGTCCATAAATTTTGTGTGAAGAGACGGTTAGTAAATCTATATTCAGTTTTGAAACATCAATTGGAATTTTGCCAAAGACCTGGGCGGCATCGCTATGAAACAAAATATTTCTTTTGCGGCAAATCTCCCCTATTTCTTCAACAGGTTCGATGGTGCCAATTTCATTGTTAGCCCACATCACAGAAACCAGAATTGTCTCTTTTTTAACTGATTTTTCGATATCTTTTGGATTCACTACTCCATATTTATCAACTGGAACCGAAGTTACGGTAAATCCCTGTTTTTTTAACCAGGAAGCGGTATTTAAAACACAATCATGTTCAATTGCGGAGATAATTATATGATTCCCTTTGGTCTTATTGGCAAAAGCAGCTCCTTTTAAGGCTAAATTGGCGCTTTCGGTTGCCGAAGAAGTAAAAACTATTTCTTCATTTTTGGCATCTATTGCTTTGGCAATAACCTGCCGTGAGTCTTGCAATGCTTGTGCCGATTTTAAGCCGAACGAATGCATAGAAGAAGGATTACCAAAATCCTTATTAAAATATGGAAGCATTGCTTTCAAAACCGCCGGATCAACTGGTGTTGTCGCCGCATAGTCCAAATAAACTTTTCTTTTTGTCATTTTCTTAGACTCTGCCTTCATAGGTTTAAGAAGCCTTTGTTATCTATCTCTCCATTCAATTCGCCTTGTATTGAGACTATACCTATCAGAAAGAAAAATGGTCTGCCTTTTTATTATTCTGTTAGCCGGCCCTTTTATTCGCTTACGAGGGCTAAAGATTCGATCGGACAAAGTCTGCCCATCTCCCACTTCAACTTTGCTAGTATTTCTTCCATCACTTCTAAGTCTAGCTTTGTTATCATTCACAATTTCTACCCTGACTCCACAGAATGTAACTATGTCCCCTTTTTGCAGTCTAGTCTCCCTGACCTTTCTGCCCAAAATATTGCTCTCAACTTCGTGAAATGGCGCCATAAATCTTACTCCTCATCATTTAAGAGTATTTAGGGGTTGAACCCCTAACTTGGCTGACCAAGTCTGCGATGGTTTTGTCGGAAAGCATCGCCTGCATTTGGTCTTTTATTTCTTTCCAGATCCCCTTTGCTCCACAAACACATTTATCCTCATCCCTAAAACATTTTCCCTCGAAAAATTCCCCTTCTAAAATCTTTAAAATATCAATAAGCTTAATTTCCTGCGGCTTTTTGGCCAGGCTGTAACCTCCGCCAGTCCCCTCTTTGGCCTTTAAGATTCCAGCTTTTTTGAGGTCTTGAGCAATTTGCGAAAGGAATTTCGGGGAAAGTTTATATTTATTAGCAATGACAGAAATTGAAATAAACTTAGAAGACTTGTCCTCCATAGCTTTCTTGGCCCTCGAAGCTTTAGCGGCATGGGCGGCGAAAGAGGAAAGAAGGATCAATCCGTAATCTGCTCTTTGCGAAAGGCGAAACATTTTTAATTGCTAAAAGCTAAAAGACTAACGACTAACGCAATTTTTGGCTTTAGTCGTTTAGCGTTAGACGTTAAGCGTAGCAGTGAAACTGCTACTAACTTAGTGGAAGTTTAAAGGAAAAATTAGAGGTTGTCAAGCCACTTTTCTGCCTCCAAAGCAGCTTCGTTGAGATTGTTCAATACAACATCTGCTTTGTCAATCAATGGATCACCTTTTACAAATCGACTAGGCACGGCAACCACTCTCATCCCTGCATTTTTACCGGCCAAAACTCCACTTGGTGCATCTTCAAAAACAATACACTCCTGGGGTAAAATTCCTAACAGCTTCGCAGTATATAAATAACACTCTGGATCTGGCTTACCGTGCTTTACCATCTCGCCTGTCACAACAACATCGAAATATTTCTTAATTTTGGTGATTTGAAAAACCAAATCTACATAATCCTGCTTAGAAGAACTAACCAAAGCAGTTTTAAAAGTTTTATGAATTTTATCCAGAAAAGTTTTTGCGCCAGGCAATAATTTAAGCTTCTTTCTGACCAAATCAAAAAAGATAATATTTCTCTCTTTCAAAATTTCCTCGCCGGATTTATCAATGGGAACAATAGTTTTGATCCATTCGGCAAACTTCTGACCTGCTCCCTGACGTTGCAAGTCTTCGGTAAAGTTAAAATTAAATTTTTTGAAGTAAATCTGATTAGCTTCTAAATAAAGTTCCTCGGAGTTTACCAAAAAACCATCAAGATCAATTAGTGCTGCTTTGATCATTCCTGATTTTCCAACCACTTCTCTGCTTCTAAAGCCGCGGAACAACCATAACCTGCTGCCGTCACTGCCTGACGGTAATGGTAATCGTGGACGTCGCCGGCCACAAAAACACCTTCAACCGAAGTTGTCATTTGAAATTTGCCTGGACCTTCACCCTGAGGAATTCTCTTAACATACCCCTTCTCGTCAAGCTCGATCTGACCCTTAAAAATTTTAGTCATCGGGCTATGGCCAATCGCCAAAAACATCCCGTCAATTGGTAATTCTTTAACTTTCCCGTCCTTAACATTTTTAATCTTGACCCCTTCGACTTTATCCTTCCCCAAAACATCGACCACAACGCTATTTATAATAAAGGAAATCTTTTTATTAGCCTTGACCCGATCCAACATAATTTTGGAAGCTCTAAATTCATCACGTCTATGAACGATTGCCACGCTTGATGCAAATTTTGTCAAAGTCAGTGCCTCTTCCATGGCGCTGTCGCCGCCACCAACAACAATCACTTTTTTATCTTTGAAAAACCAAGCATCACAAGGCGCACATGAAGAAACACCCCTACCAATTAACCTTTGCTCATTTGGCAAATTTAGCCAATTTGAATTGGCACCGGCCGCCACAATCACTGCGCGAGTTTTGTAGGTTTTGCCATCTGCAACAATTGTAAAAGGCCTAGATTTGAAATTTACCGATCCAACATCAATGTCCAAAATTTCTGCTCCGAATTTTTCGGCCTGATCTCGAAATTTTTTCATTAAATCAGGACCCAAAACACCCTCTGGAAAGCCAGGATAGTTCTCAACCTCGGTTGTCAGCATCAACTGACCACCCCAACTTATCCCAGCTAAAACCAAAGGTTTAAGATCTGCTCTAGCAGTATAAATAGCAGCCGTTAGCCCAGCTGGTCCGGATCCGATGATGATCACGTTGCGAATTTTTTTATCCATGAGTAAACTCGATTATAACAGCAGATCTCAACATCGAAAAGGCAACATCAAATTTTAAATTTAGAATTTACAATTTTCATTGAATTTTCAATGATCTAATTTTTAAAATTAAACATTTAGATTTCATTAAAAATTTCAAATTAAAAATTAAAAATTATTCTAGAATTTCACTTCCCGAATTTTTCCCGAACCCGAAGAATTACCGAAAAAATAACATTGATCACAATTTGTACCCCGATTTTAGCCATATTCGGGTAAAAATAAATCACTATTGACACCTTTTAGGGTCTGGGGCATAGAATGTCACCTGTCATTATCATGCGTAAGACCTTTCGCACTTTTTGCATTTCATCTGCTCTTTTAATATTTTCAACCACCGTAGCTCTAGCTCAGATTGCCACGCCCACCCTACCTACAGGCATGCCTACCTTAAAAATAGTCACTCCGTCAGAGGGCCAAACTATATATGGAAACCGAATACCAATACTTCTCTCTGTCGAAAACTTCCAATTAGTAGATTACCAAACTAACAAAAAATCAGCAGCTGGCCAAGGCCACATCCACCTTTGGCTGGATGAGCAAAACCCAACCCCCGAATCAGCTGTCAAGCTAACCAAAGACGAGTTTACTTATAATGATGTACCTTATGGTAACCACAATCTCAGGGCAGAACTGGTTAACAATGACCACACCTCACTCAAACCGCCTCAGGTAGTTATCTCCAATTTTAAAAATGCGGCCCTGTCCTCACCAACACCGGCAACCACTTCCGGATTTGATAAAAACACTGCCCTGGTTATCCTAATTGTAGTTGCACTCGTGATCATTGCAGCCTGGTGGTACACGAAAGAGGAAGAAGAAACCCCAGCAAAGTCGAAAGTGGAAAGTCGAAAGTCAACAGCAAAGAAATCGACGAAGCGCCGCAGATCGAAGTGAGGTGTGAGAAGTGAGAATATAGATTAAAGATGTGAGAAGTGAGAATATCAAAACTTCCCACCTCAGAAATCCAGCTTCCCATTTCCAACTTCCCACTTCTAATTAACATTCGAATATTTTTCAAAACAGAAGCCCATCGCGTTTGACGTGGGCTTTTGTTTTTGGGAAATGTTAAATGAGTAGACTTAGTAATTAAAAGTATTATTGGAATTGGTGGTTATGTTAAAATTCTTAATCAAATTGGCATGAGAAAGAAACCATCAACAATAGCAAAAATTAGTCGACTGCCAAAAACTATTTTTCTCATTATTTTTCTGATGATTTTACTAGCCTTAATTCCCTTTAGTCAAAAAGGAGAATTTAAGAATAAAAAGGTAGCTGAATCATCCATTAAAGGTACTTCAATTAGTCTAACTACCCCTTCACCCTCGCCAGCCTCGTCAGATGCGGGCTCGCCTCGCGTCGAAACGGGTCTAGGTGGGCTTTCACCTTCTTCTCAACCGCAAGTTCAAGTGGCTAGTGCTCAAATCTCTGGATTTTGCCTAAATGTTCCAACTCTTCTTTATCACCACATAGAACCAATAGCTCAGGCTCAGCAGGAAGGACACGCCTGGCTAACTGTCGATGTCGCTACTTTTGATAAACAAATGGCTTATCTTGTCTCTAGGAGCTATAGCACTATCTCAGCTGACACATTGGCTCAAGCACTAATCACTCATCAAAAATTACCAAAGAGTGTTGTCTTGACTTTCGATGATGGCTATCGCGATTTTTACACTAATGCCTATCCGATTATTCGCAAATACAATCTCACCGCTAATCTAATGATACCCACTGGTCTTCTAGAAAATTCTAGCTATCTGACCTGGTCGCAACTCAAAGAGATAACCGGCAGTGGTTTAGTTTTTGCTTATGACCACACCTGGTCACATTCTTCCCTGCCGAAAGATTCCAAAGATAAGGCCCAATTTGAAATTTTAACTGCCAAAAAGCAATTGGAGTCTAATCTTGGCAAACCTGTCAATATTTTTGCATATCCTTATGGATCCGAAAATGGCGCTGCTATTGACCTATTAAGATCAGACGGTTTCATCGCCGCTTTCTCAACCATCGGTGGTTTTACCCAATGTAACTCCTTCATTATGAGCCTTCACCGCAATCGTATTAGCAATTCGCCACTTTCTTCGTTTGGATTGTAAATTTATTGAGAATATAATTAATTTATGCATCGTCTCCGCTATGTTATTATCCTAATTCTAGTTTCAATTGCCATCTGGCGTCTTTACCCCTACCTTAAGGATTTTGAAAAACTATTAGAACTTAAACAAAATATAAATTTTATCTGGCTTACTCTTTCGGCATTTTTAATCGTCGGTCAGTATTTTGGCGACGGCTGGCTATCTCAAATACTCTTACAAATTGCCGGTTACAAAATAAATCTTAAAACTACCATCAAAATCGCCTCCATTGACGTCTTTGCGGCCCATCTCCTACCTATTGGAGAAGCCGGCGTTATCGCCACTGTTGCCTATTTCTACAAAAAAATCGGGGTTAAAGGACGAGATATTATTTTTCTGGCATTGACTTGGGGGGCTGTTACTAATTTTGTTCTTGTTGTATTTCTATTAACATCTGCCGCTTTTTTGCCGAAATTACCCAATATACCAATTCATTTATCCAGCCTTTCCAAAATTTTGATTATTCTCATTCTAGTAATTTCTCCACTGGCCGTTTTCAAAAAAAATTTTATTTGGCTCAAGGCTAAAGAAAAACTTTCCAAATACAAACTCTTTCAAGAAATCGTCACCTTCACCAGTAATTTAAATGTTCACAAAGAAGCAATCTTAGATAACAAAAGTCTGGTCCTAAAAGCTTTTTTGGCAGGATTCATCTATTATGCTGCCAACATTGCCTCCCTTTATTTTGCTTTTCTGGCCTTTGGAAAAGCACCACAGCTTTCTCTGGTCGCCTTCACCTACTTACTGTCTTTAATCGCCGCTTTTATCACTCTGGCGCCTGCCGGCATTGGAGCCACCGAAGCCACGATGATTCTGGTTTTTTTACAATTCAATGTTGACCCGGCATTAACATTTGCTGCAGTTTTAGTATTTAGACTATTTTCTTTCTGGTTGCCTATACCCGCAGGTTTCCTTTCTTATCACTCTTTAAAGAATTATAAAAATGGCCAAATTCACCAAAAAAGTCCATCATAGAATACAAGAAAAATTAAAATACTATACTACTAAGTCTTTGGGGGCTAAATCCCTAAAATGGTAAAATATGCTCAAGAGAAAATGAATAATCCTGAGTATATTCTAAAGGGTATCTTCGCAGCAATATTAGGTTTTAGTCTTTATGTGCTTTTTACCCACCCAAAATATTTGAAGAAGAGAATCCCGAAAGTCAGCGCTGGGGGAATACAAATTCTCCCCTGCCTTAAAATCAACCTCAAAAATCAAACTATCCATTTTCACCATTGGATCTTTTTAAGTATTATTCTTGGCTTTCTTAGTTATGTTGCTCGCGGAATCGACCATCTGTTTTATGTAAAATTTTTCACTCTTGGTGCCATCATTCAAGGTTTCTCTTTCAAAGACAGGTTTCAGGTCTTTATCAAGAAGCCTAATGTTAAATTGACAGATTACCCACCAATATCTGTAGTCATTCCTGCTTACAATGAAGAAAAATCTCTTGCTAAAACTCTAAAATCTCTTGCTCGTCAAACTTATAAACCAAAAGAAATAATTGTTGTTGATAACGGATCAACTGACAAAACTGCCCAAATCGCCCATAAATATGGCGCCAAGGTAATTTATGAACCGCAAAAGAGTGTCGCTTTTGCCCGCCAAAAAGGTTTTGATGCAGCGACCGGTGAAATTATCGCCACAACCGACTCCGACTCAATCGTTCCTCCTGATTGGCTCACTACTTTTGTCCGGGAATTTGCTAAAAATCCTCAGCTGGTAGTTGTTAGCGGCATGTACGATTTTTACAATGGCAGTCCTCTTTTGAGAACTCTGACTTATCTTTTCAATTATCATATGTTCGCACTCTTTGGTTGGTATTCAGGGGCTAATATGGCCGTTAAAAAAGAGGCTTTTATCAAAGTTGGCGGCTTTAACACATCAATTAATCTTTCTGAAGACAGCGATCTCTGCCAAAGATTGAAAAAAATAGGCAAAGTTAGAAGACTTGCTTTTTTCAAAGTTAAAACCTCAGCTCGCCGTTTTAATCAGCTGGGACTCATCGGCGGCCTTTGGGACTACTCTGTCAACTACATTAAGTTCAAGCTCAATATCCAGACTAAAAAAGTCTCCTTCAGGGCTGGCTCGGAAGTTAATGAAGCAAAATTAGCTAAACTTCTCACCTACTCTTTTGGACTACTCATTTTCATCTTCGCCTTTATAATGATCCCGGCAAATCCCGTCCATGCTAAGGTAAATAGTGTCAGAAAAAGATTTAGTCACCAAGTCACCTTAACAGTTAAAAAAGGATCCAGAATGGTTACCGAAGAAATATCCGATGTTTCACAAACAACCAAAAAAGTAACTAACCATCTTCCCCATGTCCCCCGCTAAAAAAGTTTCCTTGACCTTTGACGATGGCCCAAACCCTCCCTTCACTAATCAGATTCTTGAGATTTTAAAAAAAGAAAAAATTAAAGCTACTTTTTTCGTCTGTGGCGCCAATATTAAAAAACATCCGGAAACCCTCAAAAAAATCGCTAAAGAAGACCACCTTATCGGCAATCACACATATAATCACCGATACATTGAGACTAGACTCGGCTTAAACTACAAAGAGATTCTGGAAACACAAAAACTAATTGAAAACCAAACTCAACAAAAAATAAGATTATTTAGAGCCCCCTGGACATTTGCTCCCCCTTGGCTTACCAAGAAACTCAAAAAGGGGAAATTTAGAATAGTTCCATGGGACATTTTAGGAGACTATCACGATTATAGTGGTCGGGCCATTCCATCAGCTGAAGGCATTGTGCAAAGAGTAATGAGAAAAGTTAAAAACAATAGTATTATTCTACTTCACGATGGTCATAACACCCAAGAATGCGCCGACCGTTCAAAAACAGTCAAGGCTCTGCCCCAAATCATTGATAAACTCAAGAAACTAGGCTTTGAATTTACCTCCTCCTTAGATTTAATAAACTAATCTTACATTTAATTGACTTCTGAAATAAAAGTCCTATAATATTCAAACTATGGAGCGAGAAATTGGGACAAAAGTCCGTTTTTTTGTGGAAGAACACCCAGAAAATCTTCATGGCGAACCTCGTCATCAAGTCCTCTCACGTATTCTGACTCCCGAAACTTATCAATATTTGGAAGAACGCAGTTGGGGCATTGCTCTTGCCATGATCGAAATCAATCTTGAAACTGCCCGAATCATCAAAAGCATCAATCAATACTTTCCAAATCTACCAGTTACTGCTTGGATTGTCTTACCCGATTCTGAAGGCTATTGGACTAATCAATTTAACGTCCCTCAAACAAAAAAGAAAGTTGAAGACTTAAAAGCTTGGGCTAATCGTTTTGACTTATCGTTTGATGCAATCGCTTTTGATTTAGAGTCTCCTTTGGAACTTGTAAAGGCTTTTGCAAACCATGATATCAAGAAAATTTTACATCAGCTTAAGCAAATTAGGCGTCTACGACACGACCACAAACTTGCAGGTTATCAACCTGAAGCTGAAATGGAGAATATTGTTGAAGGTTTGAGAAAAGAAAACATCTTGACACATAGCTATGAAATGCCAGGACTTCTTAGTCTACCCCTCTTCGGAGTCCTTCAGAATAAAAACTTTGATATCCGTGTAACCATGGTCTACAGCTCACAAGGACTTCCTACCCTTATTGAAAGTTGGATACCAACTCTTAGCCTCAAAACAGGCACTTTCCCAGCAATCGGAGTAATTTCCTCAACAGGCAACAATCCTGGCCGAGATCTTGGTGAAGACAATCAGGCACCAATTGAGAAGTACCGACTCATACGGGACATTAGAAACCTTACACAGAAAGCTACTAGAGACGGATCACAAATTATGAGTAACCTTTGGGTATTTGCCTTAACAGATATTGAAGTAGCCAGATGGACTCAAGAAGCTTTAGCAAAAACTAGCCAATAATTTAGACGTGCCGGTCTGCAACTATTCGATTATACTCAAGGTGGCTACTAGATGTGTCTGTCAGCCACATGCGAAGCTCCCCAGGATAAAGGTTTAGTTGCCACTTTAAAGCCGTTTGCCCGAATCATCCCCACAATTTCCGAAATCATCTGTCTGGTCTCGCCATTGGGACCAATATCGACATGAATCTCCAGATTAATTCGCCCCAAATCATCAGATTGGTGATTATTAAACAAGCCGATTGCCGCAAAATCAGCAACAACCTTCTCGGCAACCCCCAAAGAAATAATTGCCTCTTGCCAAATTCGCTGTCTCATAGAATAAAGATTGTCAATTTTTAACCGACCCCAAAAATAAACTCCACCCTTCCCCTTCTTGTGAACAATAACCGCTGATACAAAATCAGCTCGGCCACTTACCGCCTCAGAGTCAGTCCCGATAATCACCTCATAAGAGGCTTTGGTGTCTGTCCCCATGAAAGCAATCATCTTTGCAACTGCCTCTTCCCACTCCAGCCGACCAAAAGTTGGACTATTGAAAACTTCAGGAATGATTCTGTCAGACATTTGAGTGTAAATTGTACTACAGCAAATTCTTAATTTCCAGTTTCAAATTACTCCATACCAGAAGGTTAAAACCCACTTCGATATAACTGTAAATATGTAGGATTAATACTAAAATCAAAATTGGATCTGGCTATGCCAGACCAATTTTTTCCACTAAAGGAAGAGGAATACTAAGGGGAAACCTTTGGTGTCCCCTTAGAGTAAAAAAAAGACCCCAGGTAGCTACAGGGGTCTTTGAATTACTGGCCAGTACCTTAACTGAAAGGGCTTAGGACCTGATAAATTCAGGTCTAATTCCATATTCACAGACCTGTCTCGGCTCTGTCAAGAGGCTATTTTGGAGATTACTGATATATAGATATATAATTTACTTAATATCCTTATGTTAAAACCTCATCCCTTGGCTAACGCCTTTGCAGCTACCACAGCAATTTTTTATATTGTTTTATATCTTTTGAAACTACTTGCGCCGCCATTTTTTCAGCTCCTCTTAAATAGTCAATTTTTGGGCGCACCAATCGCTTCTCAAGTACCTAATCTAAACCTGGCAAATTTTTTAGGGGCGATGATCGCGGTTGTCGTTGTAGCTTGGGTTTTCGGTTATCTAATTGCTACCATCTATAACCGCTTCGCCCAAAGGGATTAAGGAATCTGTTAGAATTTCTGTCAGTCATGCCCATTAGAATTAATAAAATTTCTAAAAAAAGGTTACAGAAAATTTGGATGCAAGTACCGCCTGATTATTATGACCATGGAATCGCCAAAAATATTTTACAAAGACTTTGGCATACTCAGAAGCTTTCGCAAATCCTAAAACTTTTATCTAGTAACCCTTCTCCAACTGTTTTGGATATTGGCTGTTCAAGTGGTGTTTTGACCGCCGAAATCGCTAAAGCCTTACCTCAAAGCAAAATTACAGGCCTTGATAGCTATAAAGAAGCAATCATCTTTGCCCGCTCAAAATACCCTCATATCACTTTCATAATCGGCGATGCCCATAAATTACCTTTTAAAACTAGATCATTTGATTTAATACTTTGCACTGAAACTCTTGAGCATTTAACCGATCCAAGACAAGCACTTTTGGAAATGAAACGAGTTTTGAAAAAGAACGGCCAAGCGATTATTTCAATGGACACTGGCAGTCTTCTTTTTAAAATAATTTGGTTTTTTTGGACTAAAACCAAGGGCAAGGTCTGGCAAAATGCTCACCTATATGAATTCAACATCAAAATCTTAGAGGGATTAATAAACAAATCAGGTTTTAAAGTCCGCAAAAAAATTATTTCCCACTTTGGCATGGCTGTTACTTTTCTAGTTTCTTTTAAAAAAATTTAATATCATAATATAATTTACCCTAAAATCTCCAAAACTTTATTCACAATTGCCCTATGAGAAATCTCTTCATAATCTAAAAGCTCTTCAGGCTTTCCTGACATTGGCATCTTGTAAACAGCCAATTTATAAATTTTCACCTTATCCTCTTTAGCAAAAACATTTAAAACCGCATCACCTAAACCCCCTTCAGGATAATGATCTTCGACAGTAATCACAATATTATTGGTCTCTGATGCTGCTTTTTGTAGTCCTTTTTGATCGATCGGTTTAATGCTGTAAGCATCTATCACTCGAACATTTATGTCCTGCTTTGCCAGCTCATCTGCAGCTTTTATAGCCTCAATCAAAGTTACCCCACAAGCAACAATTGTTAACTTAGCATCTTTACCTGATCTGACTACTTTACTGCCTCCAATCTTAAATTTCTCTCCTGGCCCATAAATAACCGGCGTTGCTGGCCTATTAGTCCTGATGTAAAAAATGCCCTCATTTTCCGCTGCAATCTCAACTAAAGCTTGCGTTGCCACTGCATCTGCCGGATAAAAAACCGTGCTTCCGTAAATTGCCCTAAACATCGCCAAGTCTTCCAAACCCATCTGTGAAGGACCATCTTCCCCAATGGAAACGCCGGCGTGACTGCCAATAAATTTAATGTTGGCACTGCTGTAGGAAACCATCCTTATCTGATCAAAAGCCCTCGTCAAAAATGCAGAAAATGTTGAAACGAAAGGTATCTTGCCTCGTTTCGAAAAACCCAATGCCGCCCCGACCATATTCTGCTCGGCAATAAACATCTCAAAAAAACGATCCGGGAATTCATCTTTGAAGAGTTCACTAAACGTCGAATTTTTTACTTCCGCATCAAGACTAACAATGTCAGGATTAATCCTGCCAAGTCTCACTAATGTCTCTCCGAAAGCCTTACGAGTCGCTATCAGCTCGCCTTGTTTATAATTAATTTTTGATCTCTGGCCTTTTCTGAAATTGGAAATTGGAAATTGCCTGCCCGACTTGCCTTCGACAATTCGAAGACGGGCGGGGAAATTGGAAATTGGCCTTGCGATTTTTCCTCGAACAGCTTTATCAATCTTCCCTAACGCCTTAACCGCTTTTTTGAAATCCTCATCCGATAATGCTTTCCCATGCCAACCTTCCCTATCTTCCAGAAACGGAACTCCCTTACCTTTAATAGTCTTAGCAATAATCATCTGGGGTTTATCGCTTTTTGTGGGCAAAGAGTCAAAAGTCTTAATTAACGCTTTCAAATCATGACCATCAACAAGATGCGTCTGCCAGCCAAATGACTCAATCCGACGCTTGTATTTGTCGATATCCCATTCAAACATTGTTGGCCCACTTTGACCAAGCCTATTGACATCAATAATCCCCACAAGATTATCAAGTTTATAGTATGAAGCAAGCTCGATTGCTTCCCAAACTGATCCTTCGGCAGTTTCGGAATCTCCCATCAAAACATAAACTTTTGGCCACATTTGACATTTGACATTTGACATTTGACATTCTTGCCTTAAGGCAAGTGCCATTCCTACCCCGATTGACAATCCTTGACCTAGTGAGCCAGTCGCCACATCTACATATTTGAAATTTGGTGTCGGATGCCCCTCTAGTGGACTTTTGAATTTTCGATAGGCATCAAGTTCTTTCTCAGACAATACTCCGGCTGCTCCCCAAAGAGCGTAAAGTAGGGGCGAGGCGTGACCTTTGGAAAAAATTACCCGATCGTTATTTGGATTTTGAGGATTTTTAATATCAAATCTTAATTTTTCAAAAAAAAGAGCAACCATTATATCGGTTGCCGAAAGAGCAGAAGTCGCATGACCGCTGCCTGCTTTGGTAGTCATCCTCAAAATGTAATAACGAACCAATTTAGCCAGTGACTCGAGTTTTTTAATATCAACCATTAAAGATAAATTAACATAAACTGCGCCAGAAGGTAAAATGGAATTAGCAGATCATCATGGAGCAACAAGAAGGCGAACCAACCGGGGAAACCGAGAACTGGCGCAGTCAACACCCCCTCTTGAAAGCTGCTCGCGAGAAAACAGGCTTCATCGCTTTCCACGCCACAGAGTTAGAAGATCAGGATATTGAGCAAGCCACTAGGGAAAATAAAAGCATTGAAATTGATGTTAATATCTTAGGTCCCGAGATCGGCAAATATCCGGCCAACTTGTTAGTCAACGCCCACCATCCCTGGTATTATCTGGGTGGAGTGGACAGAGGTGAGATTCCTGACTACCAAAATATCCCAACCCCTGATGAAGTTCTGGCTCAAGTTGAAGGCAAAAATGTCTTTGTCAAATTTGATTTAAAAACTCCTGAGGCCATTCCCTGGTTGTTGGCCAACGCCAATAGGATTGCCCCCCATTTGCGTATGGTCCATTGTGTCTTGGCAGAACTCCAATACTCTTACCGCCAAGAAGAAGGCCATACGGTTACTGAGTATGTCTCGCTTAAAGATGTCAAAAAAATCAGAGAAGCTTTGGCTGACATTCCCTTTCAAGTCAGTTGTCGAGGCGTCAGTCTAGAAAATATCACCACCAGAATTGGTGATTCTTTTCCGGTGGTTGACAGGCTCTGTCAACCAATCAAAGGCAATGCCGAAGTGATTAATTTTCATTTGATGGACGAACAAAAATTGCCACCGGAAATTATCCGTTACACTTGGCAAAGATATGGGCTAATGACAGAAGTTAATATTGATGAAAGTGAAACCACTCCTCTTGGAATCCCTTTTTTGGGACGAACCGACTATCTGGATTCGGCTTCAGAAAGCCTACCTGACCAGATGAATCAGTTGCCACCTTAACATATTTAAATTTAAAGTTTGGCGTCGTATACCCACTGCCAGCCTGTGTCGTCATCCATAAAATATAATATCGGACTAATTTGGCTAATTTTTCAAGCTTTTTAATATCCGTCATCTCCAATAGATTGATGCTGCCCTTACGAGATATTTAGAAGAGCTATTTTTTACTCTTGTACCCAAGATAAGAAATAATAAATATCAAAAGATACATAAAAAATCCTAAAACGCAAGCAGGGACCCCAAAAACTGGGCCAGTTTTGGTACCACAGCTTATAAATGCTAAGTTACATCCTCCGCCAAAAAGTTCTCTGTACGATAAAAATCCTGAAAATAGAAGACCAATCAAAGAAATAACTAGAATTATCTGGAGTGCCATCTTTCTAGTCATACTTTCATCATACTACGAAATGTCGAAATGAGTTTTTTAAATTTCTAATTCAGTTTTAGAAAGTAGAAATTTAGTATTGAAGTAGTACTGGAAATTATTTTCTTCTAAAAAAATTATGGTCCGGTAGCAACACCAGCAATTTCCCAAAGATTATCAACCTTTTCCAATGGTATCCAGCGGATATTTAAACCATTGTCCCATCCATAATTGGGAATAGGTGCGCTTTGCGCCTCCGGCTTCATTTGAACATTAAGAGTTACCTTATATGTATGCTTTGTTGCTGTCCATTCTTCCTGCATTGATGGTTCAATTTTGTTGACTGATACCGATTTAAAGGAATTAAACTGTACCCCCCAAGTTTGCTTTGATGTATCATTGCCAATAGTCGACTGGGTCATCATAGAAATCGCATCAGCCGGCCGACCCTCACCAATTAAATTAAAAAATGTCCTAATGACATCCTCCTCCTGTGGCAGAGGGACAACTGGCGCACCGCTTTCACCCACCGTCTCTCTACTTTCGTCCTCTGCAATCTTTTGTTCAACATTCTGGTCAGTAATTGATGCGTTAGGTGTAGCTGATGTCTGTGGCGTAGAGACTCTCTTTGAAAAAACTATTACTCCTGCCACCACGGCGATAGTCACAACCGCCGCTAATCCAAGAATTAGAGGATTAATCTTCATCACAAGAATTATAATTCGAGCATAGCGAGAATTACAACAGAGGAGCGCCATTGTCACGAATTCGAAGAATTGTAACAAGGCGATCTGCTGTTATATCAGCAGATGAATCAGAAATGCTAGAATTGTTTAGCGTCGATGAATATTCTGGGCCTTTTGTTTAAACCGAACCGATACTCTATTTTGGGAATGTTGCTTTTAATCATCGGCTTTTTTCTAATTCCGTTTCTTGTGGGATTTTTCATTATGCCAATTGGTGCCCTACTTCTGGTATTTGGCATCCACCTTTCTATTTACCGATTGATTCCCGGGCACAAGCGTCTAACTCAGCGAATTATCCAAGCATATCGCCCTTATTTTAGAAAAAAAAGCTTACCAAAATAATAATTGGTAATTTTGGATTTTCAGAGAAAATTAAGGTAAAATTATCCTTTATGTCCTCAATTTGTGAACGTTGTCCAATCAGTATTAAGGTAGAGGAATGTTGCAGCTCTCATCCGGAAACCGGAGCCTCTAAGTATCTCCGAATCCGGAAAACGGGACAAATAATCCAGGTCTGTTCTAAATTACAAACAGACGGCAGCTGCGGGGTTTACCTGCAAAGACCCGACGCCTGCAAAGCAAAATATTGAAGATAATTTATATATACCCGAATAAAAACCGAAAGTCAACCCCTCAATTTATTCGGGGTTGATCCTGAGTTTAAATCGAAGGGCCAAGAGGACAGCCCTCCTCATCTCTTTTGCGCATAACAATCCCTGCAATAAACTGGTCTATCTCCGGTTGGCTTAAAAGGCACTTGAGTTTGTTTCCCACAATCAGCGCACTTTACGCTATAAAGCTGGCGACCTTGTTGATCGGTTCCTACCGGTTCAGCCACATCACCTACTGGGGCGGCTGTACCGCTGTCAGGTTTTTCAACCTTTGGCTCTTCGACTTGTGGTTCTTCAGCTTCGGGTTCTTCAGTTGGTTTAACATCGGCATCTGGTTTATCACCAGCCTTTGGTTCTTCAGCTGGTTCCTCAGTCACCGTCTTATTTTTATCTGCCATTAATAATCACCCCCTTTACTGATATATTACCTTAAATTAAACGACTTTAGAACCACCAACGTAAATTTGCAAGCTCTAAATTAGAACCGGGAAAATGGGGAAGAGGGCTTAAAAGTTCTAATAAACTTCTCCAGCATAAATGCTGGAGTTTTGTTCTTTAAGTTTACATCGGGTGGCAGAAAACTTGCATCCTTCTTCAATGCTGAAGAAGTATGTAGCCGTTTGGCATTCATCTGCGACTTTAAAGTCGCAGTTTTCTGCCAATCCGTTATAAGAACAACCTGGCTCCTCGGTCTGGACTCGAACCAGAAACCCTTCCGTTACACGAATTCCTACTGTTTCCAATAGGCGTGGACTATCTCTTAGCCTTATCCCTTATGGACTTAGGTTCTGGGTGTATAGTCTCTACACATTTTCCCACTTAAACGCAGGAGTTAGCTCGGGATTACCCTTACAATAAATCGGGCTTCCCCGAATTAGCCCAGTTATCACTCCAATGTTTCCAATGAAGGCTGCCACATCGACAGCGGAATGCTCTACCAATTGAGCTACCGAGGAATATTAAAGTGCATTGGAAATTCTATCATCAAGAACCCCCAAAATCCAGCCTTGAAGCCGTCTGTGCCATTCAGTGCTAGCATATCTAATAGAAAAAATTCCATGTTTATGCAAATGTTTCCGAATTTTTTTACTACCCTTTTTATTCTTTGCAATATAAGTTTTATGGAAATGATTAATAGGGATACCAGTTAAATCTGACCAAAACTTTTTTGCTTTTCTTTCACTTAATCCTTCATGGAGCCACATAGCACCCCTTATTCGGGTCTCATCTATTTCCATAAATTCCCTAAACCAACTAATCATGAACTTAATCATTCTTGGATCTGAATTAGCAAATGAAATATCTCCATCTTTCTTTGCACCCTCTCCTGCATATAATGCAATACCAACCAAGAATCGTTCACGCTTAGACAAACTTCCTACATCTTCGATTCCCAATTCTCTTAATTTTTGTGTTACCGCCAACCTTCTTTCTTTTTGCACTTTTGCACCTTTAAAACATCCAATTTTGGCTCCAGTATTACGCTTCTCAATTAGTCTTTTTATTTGATCATCTGTGAGCTCGATATCTCTACACCAGTGGCTAATAGTATCCTTCGAGGCGGAAATGACTTCAATTATTTCCTTATAAGAATAACCTCTCTTGCGGAGTTTTCTTGCTCTTATTTTGTCTTCAAGTCGACCATAATAACCCATACAACTATTGTAAGTTTCCGAAACAGGTTTTTCAAGTTACTCAACGTTCGTTCTACCTGCCAGCAATCACTACACTCCAATGTTACAAGCGGACCTGTGAACCACCATTAACTAGCCTTATTCAAACCCCTTGCGCTTGGGATTAGCTTGTGGTAAATTGGCGGCGAAGTGAAAAAGAAGTTATTCCTCTTGATTACTCTTTCAATTATTCCTCTACTAGTCCTTGCTAACGTAGCGCTTGCTCATCACAATGACAACGATGATAACGAAGACGAAGATAATAATTCCACTTCACAAGAAACCAACATCGACATCAATCAAAAAGGCACTGGTACAAGCAACATCAACAATAATGTCAATAACAACTCCAATACCAATGAAAACGACGTCGACATCGATATTAAAAACGAACAAACTCAAACCCAAAATGTCAGTACCGCCGCTGTTCCCATCCCCAAAACCCTGCCGGCAACCGGAGCTTCCCCTGTTGCCCTAGCCGCCATGCTCGGATCAATTCCTCTTGGACTGGTACTTCGCAAGTACCGATCACCAATCAAGTAATTTCTAATTATTCTAATTTCTAATTCCTAATCAAATCCCAATTTTTTAATTTCTAAAATTTAGTCATTTTTTAGAAATTAGGTAAATTAGGTTAATTAGATTAATTTTCTAATTGGAGAGTAAAAGCAATAGATCAATAACGCTCCTAGACTTAGAAGTGAAATAATTATACCTGCCTTAAAAACCCAACTATCATAGTAAAACCGCACAAGATGCTCTCCGGCAATCAAAGGCACTGCCCTGAAGGTATAGTCTGCCCGCCAAATCGGAGTTTCTTCCCCATCAACTTGCGCTTTCCAGCCAGGGTAATAATTATCCGAAAGAAATAGCAATTTTGGCTGATCAGATTCTGTTTTAATTATTACCTCTTGCGGTTTATAACTTACAATTTCGGCAGTTCCTGATCCGAATTGAGCGCTAATTGGTGAAGGTTTTTCCAAAATCAAAACATTGCGAAAATCAAAATCATCGCTCAAAAGCTTTTGCGGTATTAACTTCCTTCTTTCTTTTCCCGCGTCCTTCTGACTCAGCCCTTCATCGCCAACCTGCGGCGGCCCCTCGTAATTTGAAGCCAATAACACCCTTGGCATTACTTGCATATTCTCAAATACTGCGTATTGGCCATCTGAAATAACTTTTTTGAAGTTATAAAGACTCATCACTTCTTCCTTATTACTCAATCCTATTACATATTTAACCCCAACCATATCCATAAGCTTCCTTCTATTTTTATTTCCCATAATTTCTTCAACCGTACCAATCGTTCCTAACCCTGCATCAGCTCTTTGCTGGTAATCGTCAAGCCTGTTACCTTGCATTGTAAAAGCAAATTCGCTGTAGGCACGATTATTTAAAGAATCATAGCCTTCGGGCCAAAAAATATCATATTGGGTGGCGAAATTATTGCCAAAAGTTTCCCCGCCAATTACCCATGACCGAAAATAACCTTGTTTTTCCTGCAAGAATTCAAGTATTGGAACTTTAGGAAAGATCAGCCGACGATCCGCAAAAGACAGATATTTATTACTAAAGTAAAAGATATGAAAAAAAGAAATTATCAAGATCCCTACCATCGCAATACTTTTCCATCGGTTTACCCAAGTTGCGCAAATTATCAAAAATGAACATGCCCCAAAGACCAAAAGCGGAATTACCAAATTCCGCAGGGCCACGACGACATTTTTAGAAGAAGTAAATTGGCCTTGGTTAAAAAAGGGAAAGTTGAAAAATTTAATTATTAGAAGAGCTGAAATTATTGCCGCATAGACAAATCCAAGAACAAAAATCACTTTGTATATTTTTTGGTTGCGCTGGGCTAACCACTTCTCTACGCCAATTGCTGCTAAAACAGCTAGACAAAAAGCGGGGATAAAAAGAATTCTGTTGGCAATTGATGTTGAAAGAAAAGGAATTGGCGCAGAAAGAAAAAGTCGGGAAGTTGGCAAATCAAAAGTTGTCGAGACAGAAACTATTGCCACAATCGCCAAAAATGTCACCAGACGATCTTTATTTTTTGCTAGTGTCACCCAAAGCGCAAAAATTAAAGGGGCAATACCGATAAATAAAATTCCCTCATAATACTGGGCTACACCGGCTCTGAAAAAATTCCAAGTGGCCGGATGACCAAAAAAATCAGGCGCAAGATAGGTTATTAAAGTCTCAATTGGCAACAAAAAATTAAAAAGTGTTTCACGAAGATTAACACTTGCCCTAGCCGAATTAAAATAAAGCTCGGCAGAAGGCAAAAGCTGAATTGCCGCGATTAAAACCCCAATCTTAAGTGCCAAGGCTAACTTCCAGCTTCGACTATCGACAAATATTTTCCTTGGACCCACCCTAAAGACCAAATAGGCCAAAACAAAAATAAAAAGATAAATAGAAGTTTGAATATAACCACCAAAAAGAGAAAAAGCTGTAGCTAAAGCAATAATCGCTAGGTAACTTTTTTTCGAAACTTCAATGTATCGATCGATCGCATATAAAATTAAAGGCAACCAGACAATCGAATGAGGTGACATGACTACCTCTTCGCCCCAAGTCAAAATAAACGGACTGAAGCCAAAAGTAATTGCTCCAAATAAACTGGCCAATTTTGAAAGCTTGAGGCCTGCCTTGCCGGCAGGCAGGTTTCTAAGAAAAAGAAAGGTGAAAAATGAGGCCAAAATTGTTGGCGTTATCCGAAGCAAATGCCAAAATTCTATCTGAGGCAAAAATAAACCAAAGAAATTCAATGGATAAAAAACTGCGCTTTGAAAATCGGCAAGATGTAGATGACCGGAAAATGCATAAGGATTCCAAAAAGGAATATTGAAATTCTTAAACTGATCTAAAGTAAATTTATAAAAAGGGAAATAAATTCGCAGTTGATCCCAGCCAGTTGGCTTGTATGGCAAATTCTCGCCATATATTTTATAAAAAGAAACTAAAAGATTGCCATTTAAATTAACTTTTCCCAAAAAAATCGGCCAAAAAAGAAGAAACGATAGTATGGTGAATAACAAAAAGACAGCTGGCAGGAATTTATTTATCTTTAGTCTCATCCCACTGATCTACTATCCTACCAACCTACCGACCTAAAATAAAGTATAAATAAATGGGGCAACACCGGTTGCTTGGGCAAAAATCAAAAGAAGTCCAAAGAGTAAAAGTACCACTACAAAAGGAATCAAAAACCAAAGTTTTGCTTGCCACAAAAACTTTAAAAGTTCTCCTGCTTCACCACCTCTAGAAAAAAATCCTTTTAAAAAACGCATGATAATTATTCTATATCTTCCTTCAAAACTATAAATTTTTCAAGCGCCAAAACATCCAGTCCTGATTTTGAAAACGTATTAAAGGCATTCTCAGGCGAATTAACAATCGGCTCACCTTTAAGATTAAAAGATGTATTTAAAAGCACCCAAACTCCGGTTTTCTGCCCGAATTTTTTGATCAAATTGTAATAGCGCAGATTCTGATCTGCAGAAATTATCTGCAACCGGCCTGAACCATCGACATGGGTTACTGCCGGAATTACTTTGCGCATCTTTTTTTTTAACTGGGAAAACTCCCAACATGAAGTTTGTCAGATACTTGTGCTCTAAGCCACCCAAGTCAAAGTAATCGCCGGCTTTCTCGGCCAAAACCACCGGTGCAAAAGGCCTGTTTGGGCTTACCATAAGGAGCCATTCCCATCACTTTATACTCACCGTCATTAACTTCAAAACCCAAAAAGGCCGTAAAAACCGAGTATAAAAGACCAAGGCTATGCGGAAATCTAATTTCGGCAAAAATCTCAAGGTCATTACCTTTACCTTGACCATAGGTAGTCGTTGTCCACTCACCGACTCCATCAATCGTTAAAATCGCTGCTTTTTCAAAACCAGAAGGATAAAATGCCGAAGCTGCATGGGAAATATGGTGGGGCACAAAAAGAATTTTTTTGGGATCAATTGCCAACTCGCCGGCAATAATTGACCTCATCCAAAGTTTATCGGCAAGCCACATAACCATTGCTTTGGCAAAAAGCCGCCAGGCAAAAGGATATGAAGTCAAAGTTGAGAGCAAAATTCGCTGAAATTTCCAAAATGGTTTTTCGTAAAAAACTACCCAGTCTAAGTCGGAGACTTTAATGCCTGCTTTTCTTAGACAAAAATCAATTGCTTCCTTTGGAAATTCGCTGTCGTGCTTCTTGCGGCTAAACCTTTCCTGCGCACTGGCCGCAACTGGCACTCCATCACGAATCAGACAAGCTGCCGATTCATGATAGAAGCAAGAAATTCCTAGAATATACATTATTGAAATTTCAAATGTCAAATTTCAAATTGGATATTGGAAATTAGAAATTGGAAATTTGAAATTCATCAGTATTGTTTTCTTGCCTGTTCCAAATTTTCTTTCAAATGTTGCCACTTGTTAAAATTGGTTCTTAATTTTTTATGAAGATTCAAAGGATCAGCAAATATCCTGAAGGCCACTCCGACAGGTAAAAGTAAAATTAAATAAAAAAGAGTCAAAATCACCTGACCTTGAAAATTACCAATTGCCCGGGCAATGGAAAGCCACTTTCGCCATAAGAACTTCACTAATTTCATTGTCCAGACATTAAAACATGAATAACGCCAGTTGCCAAGCATAAGGAAAAATTCGCCAGTCTATCTACCGCAAGGAAGAGCGCAATTTGAGTGAAGCCACAAGTAAAAAGATAAACCCCATCACCAAAAGAACATCAGTAATAGCTGTGTTTTGAACAAGCCTGAAGTCTGGTAAAAATATTTCAAAGACTAAAGACAACATAAAAGAAATCATACCCAAAACTATCAGTATTTGGCTCCAGGCTAGCTTGCCGCCACGAAGAAGATATGCATTATAAGTTGCCGAAATAGAAATCAAAAGTGCAATAATCGCAGTTACAGTAGAAGTCGAAATATCCATCTGCAATTTAATTGTCCCCATCGGCCGGCCAATTGTCAATTATTTACAGATAATCTCTGAGTTTTTTGGCTCGTGTCGGGTGGCGCAATTTTCGAATAGCCTTGGCTTCAATCTGCCTAATTCTCTCCCGCGTCACTCCAAATTCTCTGCCGACCTCCTCCAGTGTCCTCTGTTTACCGTCTTCCAGCCCAAACCGATATTCCAAAACCTTAGCTTCCCTTGGAGACAAAGTCGAGAGAACTTCCCGAATATGATCCTTTAAAAGCGCCTGCGTTGCCTGATCAGTTGGACTGGCCGAAACATCCTGAATAAAATCCCCGAGCCTTGAGTCCTCTTCCTCACCAACAGGCGCTTCCAAGGAAGCCGGCTCTTGAGAAACCTTAATAATCTCCCGAACCTTTTCCACTCCAACCTCCATTTCCATACCCACTTCTTCTTGAGTCGGCTCGCGTCCCAGTTCCTGCATTAATTTTCTGGAAATTCTGTTGAATTTATTAATTGTTTCGACCATGTGCACAGGAATTCGAATTGTCCGCGCCTGATCGGCAATTGCCCGAGTGATTGCCTGTCTAATCCACCAAGTGGCGTAGGTCGAAAATTTATAGCCTCTTCGCCAATCGTATTTCATCACCGCTCTCATCAGTCCAATGTTGCCTTCTTCAATTAAATCAAGAAGAGTCAATCCCCGATTAACGTATTTTTTGGCAATCGAAACAACCAATCTTAAGTTGGCATTGATCAGTCTCTCTCTGGCCTTTTTATCACCTTTTTCAACTCTCTTGGCCAAAGCAACTTCTTCTTCATAAGTTAAAAGTGAAACTCTGCCAATTTCGCGAAGATACATTCTAACCGGATCAGAAAGATAGCCTTCTTCAAGCGTTGCCAGACTTTCCAGCTCTTTTTCCAGTTCACTAACCGGCTTGGTTAGCTCGGCCGTATCAATTTCGGTCGTGTCAAAAACGTCAATACCCTCATCAAGAAGCTTGTGATAAAGATCATCAATCTCATTAATAAAATTTTCCGGTTGGGGAAATATAACCAAAATCTCATCCTGAGTTACAAAGCCCTGCTCTCGACCTCGCTTAATCAGTTTGCGAACTTCTGCTTTGATATCGATTTTCTTTTCAGGTTTTTCTCCGATGCCTTTTTTGTCTTTCTGATTATTTTTAGGCAAAACCTTCTTATTCATAACTCAAACCCTCCTTTAAATATTTTGACGTCTGATCAAATCTTTTTGTCAAAATTTTTATCCGGCGATTATCTGATTTCTCTTGAGCATCCTTAAGTTCTTCAGAAATCGCCGAAAGTTTCCTTCTAAAGGATATCTGCCTAATTCTTTTGGCAATTTTGACAAGCTCCTCTGCCCAAAGTTCCTTGTCGCCAAAAGTCGGACTGATGTTAACAAGGTAGAGATTGTCAACAAAACTATTTAGATCTTTAGGCAAAAATCTTAGTAATTTTTTAAAACTTTTCGGTTTAGAGCTTTTAATTATATCACCAAGCCATTTCCAAAACTCCCTGGCCTGCCCACTTTCAAAATCAGAGGAAGAAATAAGCCCAAGTGGCCCTTTCTCAATTTGATCTTGTGAAATCAAAAGTGCCAGAAAGTACTCCTCGCAGCTTAATTTTTGCTTTTGGCTATCTCCTTCGGCATCACCTGGGCCTGTCAAAGGAATGTCTTTCACTTTTTTCTCAACTGCTTGGGCTATTAAATTAACATCCAGATCTAAAATCCTAGAAATTTGGGTAATATAATGGGCCCGCATTACATCATCAGAAATTTTTGCCAAAACCGGAAGTACTTCTTGGCCAATTTTTTTCTTACCGGTAGCAGTTTTTGGGTCGTATCTTTTAGATGCGGACTCGATAAAATAATCATAAATATTCATTGCCGACCCAATTGCGTTTTTAAAACCCGCCGCATCGGCTTTGACAAACTCGTCAGGATCCTTATATTTACCAAGTCCGATAACCTTAACATTAACACCGGCAAGATCAAGAAGTTCGATTCCTCTCCTTGCTGCCGTATCACCAGCCAAATCTGTGTCGAAACAAAGCGAAACTGTCTCGCACAAACGCCCAAGTTGGGCAACTTGCTTGTCAGTCAAAGCCGTGCCTTTTGAGGCAACTACATTGCCGCAGCCCGCCTGATGCGCGCTCAAAACATCAAATTCGCCCTCGACCAGAACTGCTTCATTTTTCTGCCTGATATCCTCCCTGGCCACATCCATGCCAAAAAGCAACGAGCCCTTATTAAAAATCGGCGTATCCGGAGAATTAATGTACTTTGGCTCATCTCTGGCTTGCCCACCGAAGCCTTGGCGAAGGCGGGTTTCTTGCTCAATAGTCCTGCCGGCAAAACCTAAAACAGTACCACGGCTGTCTTTAAGGGGAAAAATCAAACGGTCTCGAAACCTATCATAATATCCCTCTTTATCAGGGAAAACTCCAGTAGTATTTTCTCGGGCTTGCCCGCTGAAGCCTTGGCGAAGGCGGGCCACTACCAAACCCGAAGCAGCTACATCCGAAAGCGAAAATCCCCGTTTGGTCAAAAAACCCAAAGTATTCTCCCAGCCAGCTGGAGCATACCCCAAGGAGAATTTCTCCCAGATAGGTTTTTTAATTTCTCTCCTGCTAAGATACTGTCTGGCTTTTTCACCAGCCGGGTGTTTTTCTAAAAGGTGGCTGTAAAATTTAGCTGCCAATTTACTGATTTCAAGAAGTTTTTCTTTAAGTTTAGAAGAACTGCTCGGAGCAAATTTGGTCAGTTTAACCCCGACTCTTTTGGCCAGTTCTTCGAGCGCCTCCCTAAAATCCCAGCCTTCGATTTTTTCCAAAAACGTAAAAACATCGCCACCCTCATTACAGCCAAAACATTTAAAAACCTGCCGCTCCGGTGAAATCATAAAAGAAGGAGTTTTTTCTCCGTGGAATGGACAAAGTGCCGCAAAATTTCTGCCGGCTTTTTTTAGGGGAAGATAAGAAGAAATTATCTCAACTATATCAACCTTACTTTTAATTTCATCCTTCTGGTCCATAATTCATCCTGAGCGAAGTCGAAGAACCTCCACAAATCCTTCCCTATTAATAAATACCATCGGCACAATATCAGCTTTTGGTGCAAAAATAAAAGGCCAAAACCTTTTTTCTGGGGACAAAGAAGACTGAACCCCATAAATATCTTCCACCACTTTTTTAATTCTTGTCTGAACCCTGGAATAATCGTAATTTTCGCTTTTTAATTCTTTCTCTAAGAGTTCTGCCACCATCCAGTCTTCTGTAAACTCTCGTCCCTGTAATTCTCCTGTCAGATTACCTGCGGCAATAAGATTTATCTTTCCAACATTAACTTTCTTCAAATAGTCAGCCACTGTCCGATAATTAGCTAAAGATGCAGCAAAAACCAATCCTTTCTCTTGATTAGAAAATGCTCCAAGAACACGGGTTCCATTAAAAGTAATGTATAAAACATCCTTGTCATAAATATTAACTTGGCTAATTTCTGACGGCTCATTAGATGATGCAAATTTTTCTCTGGGGATTTCCTGACTTTCACCTATCAAAATTGCCCCTGGATAAACTAATTGAGCTTTTGAAAACCTATCGTCATTGACGATAAATAGTCTCGCCGGTTTCTTCCCAAGCATTATCACAAGATTTGTAGTTGCCGCCCACAGATCAATAACAACTACAATCTCACGCTTCCTACGAATTTCTTCAATTTCTCTCGGACTCAAATCGGCAAACCAGCGCTTTTGAACATTCATCTCGAGCGTGCCTGGGGAGACTCGAACTCCCGACCCCTGACTCCGGAGGTCAGTGCTCTTTCCACTGAGCTACAGGCACAATCTTTGGCGCTTTGATTATATTCTGGTGATGTCTAACTTAACAAGTTATAATTATATGCCAATTAAAAATCTGATTAATCTCTAAATCAAAATCGCTTGCGATTTTGAAGAGGAAAAGCCAAATTTCATTTTTGTGCAAAATCAGAATTTTGCACTATAGAAAATTTGAGCTTCGACGAGGAGAGGTGCCGGAGTGGCCGAACGGGCGGCACTGGAAATGCCGTATAGCCGCAAGGTTATCGAGGGTTCGAATCCCTCCCTCTCCGCCCTTCGGCAAGCTCAGGACTTTAGTTCTGGGATTGTCGGAGTTTCGATGAGTTTGGAGGGATGAGAAGTTTACCTCTTCGAGCCTGAGCCTCAGAGCCGAAGGCCTGAGCTAAGTCGAAGGGAATCCCTCCCTCTCCGCATTTATCGGGACGAATTCCGTCCTCTCCGTAGTAATAGAAAAGTTATTATGAAAATACATAAATCTATTAGAAAGCTTCTTGGCTATAACTCAAAAACATCTGATGAAGAAATACTAGCTAATTGGAAAAAACGTACTTCTGAACTTTGTAAGCCTTGTTGGGAATTAAAATACTGCCCATATGGCCCAGTTGTTGAAGACTTTCTTCTTCTTCCCCCAATTAGAAAAGACGCCATAGATCATAATAATTATCTTAAAGAATGTATTAAAAATGGAATACTTGGAAGTGGAGAAAAACTAGACTCTCAAAGAAAGAAATGGTTTGAGGAACAAATAAACAATTTTAACGCAGACGATTATCCAGAAAACATTCCAAAAGAATTTTGGGACACTTCTTGTAGGGTATATGGTCATATTTGTCCCGTTTTTTTTGTTGCTGAGCCATTAACTGAAACAAAGGAAAGAAGAAAACATAGCCGTCTGGTACCTAGGGACGTAATGCTTAAAATCGTACGTAGAGATGGCCAAATATGTCAAAAATGCAACGAGCCTGTTTCTGATGATGAAGTCGAATTCGATCACTTAATTCCCTTTTCAAAAGGCGGTGAATCTACTACAGAGAATTTGAGATTAATCCATAAGGATTGTAACAGAAGAAAAGGCAACTCATTAGAAGAATTTCTACATCCTAATCCAATAGAACATTTATTTGAATTAAAAGCAAAAAAGAAGTAATGAAAATTTTCATAGCATTAAGTTAATTAATAAGTTTATGATGACGCATTGGTTCCAGACCCACATGCTCCGCAGAAGTGCCTTGGTTCCAAGCGACCCACAGGCTATATCCGAATGGGTTGACGGGGTTTGCCAAAAGGGCTTGATTTGAACATTTTTCAGTTTTGAAGCCTGGAGAAGTGAAAACTAGCAAGACTCGTAAAATTCCCTTTAATTCTTGTTTTTCTTCTGAAACTTATGAAACAACGATAGTACTTAACTCGATCTTACATAGTCTATAAGAGGTAACCTGCTTAGCTCATGCATTAAGTTCGAATCCTAGCCTCGCAGTCCGCCAGCTCCTAATTATCTATCATTTCCACATGCAACTCGGATGTTATAACTTCCTTGTATTGGGCTTGCGCCGTCACCAAGGATATTATTGATATAAATTCCACAATCTGAGTTCTGTTTCTTGAATGGTAGTACACCCGATCCGCCCATGCTGTCGTCTATAATCCATCCCGATTTATTAAGTTCACTTGTATAAAATGAATTAATTAATTCCCGATTATCCACACTTTCGAAGTTGATATCTATAGATGCACCCCAGCAACCATCAAATGCAAGAATACAATTTTTATCATTATTTTTAATTGACCAGTTGGTCGAATTGGAATACCTAGGTATTGAATCAACTATTTGTTTTGCCTCGGGGGATGTTTTTTTAGTTAAAGGGTTATTGATGCTTGGAGTTTCTGAAATATTATTATATGTATTATTTAAAGGTGATTTATTGTTTATCTTTAATAAGTAAAACACAAACCCTGCAATAGCGATAATTACAATTAATGTTATTAATAATAAAGGCAGAGCAAAACCTTTTCTCACATTTCAAGCATAGCATAATAATTGCTGTAATTTCTCCCAAACTAGCTCAGGATATTTGATAATCTCAACCCAATCAAATGTTCGGAAATCAACGACAGTCCAGCTTATTTAGTCTTAATTTGACTTAAACAAACCAAACGATTTATTTAATCCGTTAAGTGATAAGTCTTAGAATAAAAGGCAAAATTCTTGGCGTTGGCAGTTTGTACTTGTAAGCAATTTCGTAATACCAACGGTGATACTCTTTCTGTAATTTTTCCAGCTGTTCTTCAAATATAAAATCGTCCTTAATATTTCTGAGACTATTGCCAGCAGCTCTTTCTATAGCTGGTGATAATGTTTCTCTTTCGTAATCTTCGTTAATTATGTTTTCTTTGTCCTGCCTTGCTGTTTTTAAAGTAATGATTTCGCTTTCTATTGAAAGATACGCTTTTATTTTTTCATCACTTTTGATTTTTCGGTTTAGTCTTTTTGATCTGTTGAGTACAATAAACTGCCAAAGTTGTTGATAGTTTACAATTAACCCCTTAGAAAATCTGGAGATTTCGGGAACTGTTCTTTTGTCTAAATATAGTCTGTTAACTTGTGATTTTGGTAACTTGCTATCAATTTTATATTTAGAAATCAGATAGTTTTTGATTGAATACGCAACATAGGTTCTTACAAATAAGGCAAATCTAGTTTTATTAAATGTATTGCGAGTTCTTTTTGTTTCTTCTGCCATTACGAGGGCAGAGATTACAATATATCAAACTATATCAGAATGTGTTTTAGGGCTATGTAATTATTATAGGGAATTGAGACACCCCTTTTTATAGTGTCTCATTTGTCTCATTTAGCCTTGCATTTGAGACACTATATCCTGGAGATTTGATACAATACGTAGGTTAGGAGTAGTGGGGACTATGGGAGCTAGGGGTCCCAGACCCATATGTTCCGCTTCTCAAATTCTCACTTTTTGATTTATCAAAAATACGCTTTGGTATTTTCAATCCTCAATTTTAAATTTCTCTATCCGCTCTTCCGCTTTCCTCCAAAGCTCTTTTGTGTCCTTAAAAGTTAACTTCTCTTCAACCCTATCAATCGGCAGCCATAGCTTGCCACTAACCTCAAAAGCCGTTGTCGCTTCTCCTTCACCTAAATACTTCATCAAATAAAATACCACTGTTTTAAGAACTCTTTCTCCTTCTTCATAATAAAAATATCTGGTTTCCCCGACCTTTTCGATAATTTCTGCCTTAATTCCTGTTTCTTCCTCAACTTCCCGAAGAGCAGTCTTTTCCTCCGATTCATAAATCTCCCGATGACCTTTAGGAAAATCCCAGCCCTTATGCTTCGAATGTTGAGTCACCAAAACCTTCGGACCGGATTTATCCTGAGCTTGCCGAAGGACTATTCCCCCAGCACTATAAATTCGTTTAATCGCCACAACCACCAAATTTTACCAGATTTGGGGAGAATTAGAAGGAAATTTGCGGAGGAGGTGAGATGTTAAGCTAAAGCTTAAGTATAGTGCACTCCGTTTGCACTATATGCGAACTCACCCGACTCCAGCGGAGGGTAGAGGATTCGAACCTCTGTAGGCCTTTTGGACCTGCGGTTTTCGAAACCGCTCCGTTTGTCCACTCCGGCAACCCTCCAGTTTACCCCGAGTCTTCCTAAGGGTGCGCCTGGGGTGATTCGAACACCCGACCTGTCGCTCCGCAAGCGACCGTTCTATCCAACTGAACTACAGGCGCATCATCAATCGCCACGCAATTATATCAAGAATTTATACTTAATTTGAAATTTGAAATTCTAATCGAAGTTAATCCGCTTCTGCAAAGTGTGGGCCCATTTGTCAAACAGGGTATGGACCGGCGCTGGATGATAATGGAGATGTTTTTCTATAACATCTAAAAGCGTTCTTTCCGAAACCGTACTCAAAAGAATAATTAGTCGAGTCGGAAAATGCAGATTAGTCTGCACTATCAAAAGACGGTCATCGCCTTTTTTGTCAAACCAAAAAGAATCCAGCTCTTCCCATAAAAAGGCCCTGCCGCCGGAAATAATTCCCATATTGGTTATCTTATGCTCGATTGTATCAGGCTGGGCGGTTGCCAAAACATAAACCACAAAAACCACCGCAATAATCACTCCAACTAAAAAGTATTCACCAAAAGCAATCGCCGCTAAAGTAAAGATCAAGGCATATAAAGCAATCTTGGTAAAGTATTTTTTGGACCTTTGTCTGAAAATTCTGACTGGCGATTTCCAAGAAACAATTGCTTTGGCTTCCAGTGCTGCCTGGTGTTTGGCGTCTAGTTCTTCTTTGGAAAGAATTACTCCTTTGTGGTGATCAATATAATGTTCGCTTTTGCGAAAGTTTGGCATCTGGACAGGTAGTTATACTACAAGTTTATCATACCAAAATTCAATATGTATTGGCCTCTAAAACATAATTTTGTTAAAATAACCCATGTCAGGTGGGTTGGCCGAGTGGTTTAAGGCGACGGTTTGCTAAACCGTTGGTGGTTAATAATCCGCCGCACAGGTTCGAATCCTGTACCCACCGCTTAAGGAGGCGTCGCATAGTGGACTAGTGCGGTCGTCTTGAAAACGACTAGGGCAGCAATGCCCTCAGAGGTTCGAATCCTCTCGCCTCCGCCCTAACCAAGCGCGACAGCTATTGCCCAAACTCTTTTGGCTCCAGCTTTTTTGAGAACCCGACAAGCTTCTTGCATCGTCGCCCCGCTAGTGTAAACATCATCAACCAGCGCAAAATTTTTGTCTATGATATCAACCCCTTTGACTAAACCAAATGCTCCTTTGATATTTTCCAGCCGGTCTTTCTTTTTCAACCCAACCTGGGATTTTGTATCCCTAGACCGAAAAAGCACCTCAAAATACGGCTGATTAAATCTTTTCGAAAGAGCCTCTCCTAATATTTTTGCCTGATTAAATCCCCGCCATTTTTCTCTTTTGGCATGAAGAGGAATTGGCACTAAGATTATTTCAGAAGGCAAATCGAAGCGCCAAAGATTACCCACTAAAAGATCCGTCAGTATCTTGCCGATATCATAAACCCACTTATATTTAACTTTGCCAATTGCTCTCTTGACTGCTCCTTGATATCGACAAGCAACGACCAAACCATCAAGACTATATTTATTTCGACATCCTGGGTGGGTTTTACCGCCAATTGCCTGCCTCTGACAAATCGGACAGATTGGTTTTTCTACATATTCAATCTTGGAAAAACACTCGCGGCAGATATATGAACCAATCCTTCCGCAAGAGACACAACGTTTAGGAAAAAGAAAATCAAGAAGAAAATTATTAGCCATCAGCGATTAACAGAACCTTTAGGAAAGGTTCGAAGTGAATCAGCTCGCCATTTAGCCGTAGCATCCAAAACTGGTTTTAATCCATCAACCGCACCCATGGCTAAGGAGGTTAGAACTTGACTCCATCCTGAATTCGGACCCCAACCCGATCGCCTTGCTTCTTGCTCCATTTTAAAACCAACATCGCCTATGGTCTCTGGTCTACAACCCAAAAAAATCACCTCCGACGGGCAGAAAATTACTGTGAACTATGAACCGTGAACTATTAACTAAATTGTGGAGATGGCCGAGGGCGACTCGGCGTCCAAGATAAATACTCTAAAAACTTCTACAAGCTTAGTTAATCTTTAAAATCTCGCTTGAACTTTTAGCCGACTAACAGGCGAAATTCAAACAAAGATCAAAGTTTCAGGCTGAAGTTTGATCAAAACTGAAGCCCTAATCTCGGCTAAGTTTTTGCCTTTAAAGCTTCACCGAAAAAAAACTAAAAAGACAGCTTAGGTTACGTGTTTAAGCGTAAGCTAAAGCAGGTGCAACATCTCTGTCTGCACTTAATTTTGATTCAAAGTTTACGCACTTTAGAATCGTATTCGGCTTGCAGTTTTTAAAGTGCTATCCTGTCGAAACAATACATCCCCAGTCTTTACTCTAAGGAGACACCAAGGTTTCTCCTTAGTTTCCTCTTCCTTTATAGGAAAATTTGAATTGGCAAAGCCAAATTCAAATCATTTTAACGGAACAAAAACAAATTTTAACAGAAATTAGGTTCGAAGGCAACTGAAATATGCTTAGTCGAGTTTATCACCTTGAAGTTCGCGCTCGATATCTCTTTGAATCGTTTTTTTCTTTAGTGCTGCCCGTTTATCAAATTTAGCTTTTGATTTTGCCAGAGCCAGTTCAACTTTGGCTAGATTACCCTTGATATAAATTGAAAGTGCAACCAAAATTAATTTGGCGCCGGCAATTTTTCCTTGCCAGTTTAAAATTTGCTTCCTGTGAAGAAGTAACTTTCGCTCCCGTCTGGCATCAACAAATTTCTGCGATCCCATCCAAGGGTTTATAAATGCATTTACCAGAAAAACTTCACCATCTCTTATTCGAGCAAATGCTTCAGAAAGATCAGCCCTACCTGCCCTGATCGACTTAATTTCTGCCCCTGTCAAAACAATTCCTGCCTCGACTTTTTCCAGAATTTGGTATTTATGACGGGCTTTGCGGTTTGTTATCTTCACTCAAGCGCTGCCTCAAGAATCTTGGAGTCAACTGAAAGATACATTTTAGTCCCATCATCGCTAATCACTAAATCACTTGCCTTGCCAAATTCAGCTGACTGATAGGCCTTTTGGTAGACACCATCCTTGCTAATCACCAAAAGCGCTGAATTTGCGCGGTCTACAACATAAAGACTATCCAAATTAGCATTTGTATAAATTTCCCCAAATTCAAAATTTGCACCAGTCAGCCCGGAAATCTCAAAATCCTGCCTTGCTCCTCTCAAGAATTTAAAAATCTTATCGCCTTTCGTCAACCAGACTAAACCATCAATAGCCAACCGGCTATCAGTACTCATATCCATCTTTTCATTTAGATAGTCGCCCGAACGACTATAGCCACCTTCCACCGGCACAAATTTAGCAATTTGATCGCCTGTCACCAAATATACATTACCCAAGAAAACGCAAAGATCGTAGGCATTTTCGATTTGGCCAACCTCCTCTGATTTCTCTTTTATCAAATCGACCTTAAAAATTTTGTCACCGGCCAAAACAAAGGCGCTATCTGAATATGCAAAGCCTTTGACTGCATTTTCGGGTCCTTCAATTTCATCTGCCTTTTTTTCTGAAGTATCAATTACCAAAATTTTATTGCCGCCTATTGCCACCACCCTTTTGCCCAGAATAGAAAAAGAGTTGATCGGTTCTGAACCCTCATAAAAAGTCTGGAAGGAAACACTAGCTGTTGTCTCGGTTTCTTTAAGTTTTGCCAAAATATCACCTTCAAGGCCTTGAGCTTTTTCATCGTTTTTATTAATTTCAAGCGCTAACTTAATTTGTTTATCAGCCTCAGTCAAAATCTCCCTAGCCCGAGATTTATTAAGCTCAATTACGGCCAGGCCTTCAGTAAATTTGGAAGATGCCTGCCCAAGATACGCATTAAATCTGGCCATTTTTTCTCTTTCATTACGCTGTTTTAAGGTAAAGATTGCAGAAACAACCAAAACAAGAATAATTACAAAAGCGACAATCATAATATTTCTCTTCAGTGTCAAAATCGCCCTAATATCACCTCTCTTAAGAGACTTAATTTCCAAAAACACCCGTCTTATAACACGCAAGACAAACAGCATTGGATTAAGAACTCTTCTTTGAGGTCTTTCAACCGTCTCTGAATCCTCTGTCTCATTTGGCTCTTTTGACCCCTCTGGCCCCTCTATTCCTTCTGTCCCCTCTGACCCCTTTGATCCTTCTTCTTCCTCGCTCTTAACCAAAACAAAACCTGCTCCAATTTGACTTTGATCATCTTCTGAAGAAACTTCTGTCGCCAGCCCATCAATTATCTCTTCAAGATCAATCTGGGCTTCCTTAGTAAAAACACCAACATCGAAAAGTGACAGAAATTTTTCAGTTGCGACCAGATAAATTTGACCCATTTTAATCGGTCCTGATCCGCTCTCGAAGCTAATTTCAGCCTGTTTTGGAGGATCAAAAACTAAAATCTTTATCTTTTCCCCATTTCTGGTGATATAACAAACATCTTTATAGAAAAAGAGCTGGGCAAAATGTATTTTTAAATCTCCGCTGACATATTCTTTGGTCGCTTCCTCTGCCAAACGTACCGCCCCCAAAATCCCTTCCTCCAGATTTGCTGATTCTAATTTTTTAGTGGAAAGTTCGAAGATATCCCTAAGAACAGTTTGTAAATCTTCACCATTACCGTCAGTCACCAAAACTAGGCTAACTATCACCCCCAGCGTCCCGTCCGACAGGGTAAGTCTCTTGGTAAAAACGCCACATGCCGATTTTTCGCCGGCAAGTCCGGCAATTTTTTCGATTTTTAAAGAAAATTCAACCATCTAAAAACTCCCGCCTACAATAAAAAGAATTCCCAAAGATACACCAATATAAAGAATTGCTATAAACCTCAAGTAGGAAACAACCGGAGTGTCAATAGTCCTTCCCATCAATTGAATCTGCCTGTAAAGTACTATCGCAAAAACTGTATTAAAAACTAGAAATAAAAGAAGGGAAATCTTAATGCCTAAAGCCATATTGATTCCTTCAAGAATTCCCACAGTGCCTCCTTCAATCGGCATTTAGTAAATCCCCCCTTTGCCTTTGTATTCCTCTTTATTTGCTTCATCCAATATCTCCTTAGCTACAATATCTGGTTTTGTAACCTGTTCAAAATGAAACTCTGGTAACTCGCCTGCAGTTTCAATAATTACATCTCCGAAGTTAAAAAATGTTTCAAAAAAACCGACAACTCTTGGGGAAACATCTTGAATCCGATCCAGCTTTGCATGCGAAACATCTCTTGAAAGTACCCCCTTTAAATTAACATCAACTATTCTATTATCCGTCAAAATATAAACGTTAAAATACCAGAAGAGAAATTTATAAAAAGCGAATCCAAATGTAAGCAAATACCAAAAAAGAATAATAAAAAATACATGCCTTGGGACCAAAAAAGGAAAAAAGTCTATTTTAAAAAATGTCAGAGCCCAAATAAATAAAAAGGGGGCCAAAATAAGTAAAATCGTTATTATGACTGAAGGAACTAAAGTGATTAAATGGGCCCTTAAAAGAAGAACTATTTTTTCATCAGCTAATTGATCCTCGAAAGTTACCCCTTCTGGTCGATAAATAAAAACCCCAAGTGAGTTCTCCTTACTCGATTCATCCTCCGCCATCAACCTAATTGTAGACAAACAGGATCAAAAAGTAAAAACTTAAGAAATTGCTATATTGCTACATTGCTAAATTATTAAAACAATATAACAATTCAACAATTTAACAATCTATTTATTTTTAACTAAAACTTTTGCCACCCAGTCTTCGTAAACGAGGCTAAAGTCACCAAAACAAGGTGTTTTCTCAGTCTTTTTGACCAAAACAGCCTTGATATCATATTTTTGGGCAACTTCACACTTTCCGTCTCTTATCGCCAAATAATCAGCCAAAATATAGCGGCCGTCCTCCCGACGCCAACCAGTCATCCTTCCATCAATAAAAACCTTTGCCTCACTAAACTGCCAGTCGACAAATCCACCCCATCCATAGTCATTAAAAAAACCTTTTGTAAATCCTTTTTGTTTCATAAACTTCACAGCTTCAACCGGATACTTATCAAGAATTAACCTTCTTTCAAGCTCAATTGATTCAGTCAAATTTGCCAGAAAGCTCAAACATAAAGCCAAGGAAACGGCAGCTAAAGAAAAGACTATGGGGACTTTTGCCCAAAAATCTCCAGCTAAATTCAATTTGAAATCAAAATATCGAGAAACAACAAAGATAAATATAGCAACCCAAAAAATGGTCAAATTAACCGCTAAAAAAGCAAAACAAAACATCGCAGCCCCTACCAAAAACCAAACAGGTTCAGCTTTCCTGATTTTTTTAATTAACATATAGATAAAGATCAATCCGCTTAAAGCAAACAAGACGTTCGTCGGAAAATAAAAAACAGCGGGCATCCATTCAGAAATTCCTGTCCAAGTCTTTGTACCGGTTAAATCTTTAATAATTGATTGCCAAAGATTCAAATGGTAAGGGGTAACCAATACGCCCAATATGGCTGCCCCGAATGTAATTATTCGAGTAACCAAGCTAGGGTCTTTTCTTCTACTTCTTTGCCAGAGAAAATCTATCCCTAAATATGTCCCTAAAACCAAAAGGCCAATGACAAATCCTTGATGAAAATTAGCCCACAGAGCGAAAAGGCCAAACCAGACAGGGCTATAAACTGCCTTCGTAAAAAACCTCCTATCCAATAAAAATAAAAGCACAGCAATAAATAAAAATGAAATCATACTTGGTCTAACCGCCAAGTTTGCAATAGCAATTGAAAGCCCCAGTCCAATTACTAAAATTTGCCAAAGCGTAAGTTTTCTTCCGGCAGTCAAAACCCAAACAGCCACACTGCCAATTACCCCAAAAACCACAGCCGTAAGTATTAGCCCAAGATGTTTAAACAAAAAAGCTACCAGAATTTCAAAGAGAAAATAGTTTCCCCAGATATACCCAGGCATTGTCCAGGAAAATTGATCAGCTCGGATAATTTCGCCTGTTTCCAGAAATCTATTGCCGATCGCCAAATGCCAACCCAAATCAGGGTCAATGTTGAAGCGGGTGAGGATTAAGAATGAAAATATAAAAATTAGAATTTGAAATTTATAATTTAAAATTTTCAATGAATTTTTAATGTTTTAAATTTAGAAATTAAGTTTTGAATAAAAATTGAAAATTGAAAATTGAAAATTTTTTTTAAGGGTCACTTCTGCTCAATATTAAAAAGCGGCCCCACTATCTGAATATTGGCAGACGCCCGCAGGTTGAAATAATTTTTAAACTCATTCCCATCAAAAGGAATACCGTTAATTTTAATTTGTGTTGTCCTACCTTCTCCCCAGTCAACTCCTGTTACTTCAACAGAGGTTGCCGTTGAAAGAGCCTGACCACCAAGTTTCTGTTTCACCTCATCAGCACTCCAATTACCTGTTTGTGGACAACCCTTTGCAGGGTTTGGCGGAGGAGGTGGCTTATCTGTCTGATAAACAAAACAGGCGGCAGAAGAGTCCTTTCGCACCAAAAGAATTACATTGGCAATATCCGCAACCTCCTCAGGTTTTAACCACGCCGATTTACCATACTGACTCCGCCAACCTTGAGCTGCATAGAAACAGGGCGAATCCCTATCATAAGCCTTATTCATTAAATCTGAAAACCCACCCACATCTCCACTCGTATCCCTCATTCTCTTGGTCCAAGCAGTTGCATTCCCCCACACATCGCCAGAATTAAATGTATAACCTCCAGCAGTAGACGCATACCAAGCCTTAACTACTTGTCCTCCATTTACCATTACTTCTCCTTCTGTGGCTTTAACTGCTGCTTCCCAATTCCCTCCTTTGTTACCTCCTTTGTAAACCTGACATTGCTGACTGGTACAAATAGAGTTAGCTCCGTTATTAGTATAAGCCAAAGCATAGGACCTGGCTGCCACTGCCTGGGCTTTGAGTGCAGCCCGATCATTATCTGTCCAGTTATCCGGCATTTCGTAAATTCCTAATAAATAAGTTTCCAATTGCATGCTCCCATACCCATCTACATTGATATTGATATTTGGTCGGTTCTCAAAACTAATACCTGCAAAATAGGCATTCAAAATTGTCCGATAATCTTGTCCTACCTTTGCTCTGCCATACGCTCCATACTGATTCATTCCTACCCTGTGAGGAATCCCAAAGGTAAAAAAGGCAAAGGCCTGTCCAAACCCAGGGTCTATCTTCCTGTCGTCAGTACAAAACAACGGTCCCGCCCCCAAGGTCGCCGGTAAGTTCAAACTCCCCAGCTTCTGAGCCAAGATTTCTTGCTGTTGTGCAGTCAAGGCCGAAATCTTGCCTTGAATTTCGCTCTGATAAGCCTTGGCCGTGGCAATTTCTCCTTTTAAAAACTGTGACTGTCTGTCAATTTGCGCTTGCGCCGAGGCCAGTCTCTTTTTGTCATCAGAAAGCTTGGCAATCTTTTCGGAAATTCCTCGAATGATATTTCTATCTTCTTTGCTCGAACTTGCCTGAAAAGCGATCAATTTCAAAGTTTCGGAGGCATCATCAGAAGCAAAAAACGTCAAAAGCGGAATGTCCACAAAGCTGCGGATGTACAAGTTACGCACTGTCTGGGCCAAGATTTTCTTTTGATAAACCAAATCTTCCTCGCTTTTTGCCAAATCTTTTTGAATACTTGTAAGTCTAATTTTTATTGAAGCCAGTTGCTCCTCAAGTTTCTTAACCTCAGACTCCAGCGGCGTCGTTGCTTTTACAGAAAGATCCAACTGGTGCTGCAAATCATCAATTTGCTTTTGAATTTCCTCAAGCTCATCTGCCAGAACCGGGGTCAAAGTGATAAGTGAAAAGTGAAAAGTCAATATCAAAGCAAAAAGAAAACCAACAAGTTTTTTCATCACAACTCTTGTTTCTCCTAATTATACCCGATTACGAATACTTGATAGATAAATTGACAATTAATATATATTATATTATAGTATAGTATAATGATTACAATTAACGCACTGAAGATTCGGACCAAACTGGGTAGCATTTTAGATAGTGTCGCCGAAAAAGGCGACACCTACATTGTTGAGCGCATGGGTAAACCTATGGCGGTTATTGTGCCTTATCAGAATTTTGACTTCAAAGATCAAGAGTTAAAAAAAAGAAAGGAAAGAATCCAAAAGACAATCGATTCAATTAATTATTGGCGTAAGAAAAATGTTAAGAAGTACTGGACTACAGATTCGGCTATTATAATTCGCAGGATGCGAGACCAACGTTCCCAACACCTCCTTGACGTCGTTGAAGGCCGCCAATGAATTTAGTACTTGACGCCTCGATTATCGCTAAATGGTTCTTTGAAGAAGATGCGACTGATCGAGCTCTTGTCCTACTTGAAAAACATAAGTTAGGAGATATCAAAATTAACGCCCCAATATTACTCTTATTTGAATTTGGCAACACCGCTATCAAGAAATTCCGAGAAGACATTGATACCAAATCTGAATTTAAACAAGATATCCAAGATCTATTGACAATTGATGTCAATTTCATCAACCCTGATGAAGAAAATCTCAGACAAACGTACGCTCTCGCCCACAAATATGAACTCACTTTTTACGATGCCACCTATATCGCCACTGCTCAAAATCTCAAATGCGACTTTGTCACTGCCGACAAGAAACTTCATCAAAAAACCAAAAAACTAAAATTTGTCAAACTTCTTTCAAAAACCTGACTCACGCTACTCCAATTCAACAATCTAGCAATTTAACAATTTAGCAATGTAGCAATAAGTTTGGCGTTAGTCGTTAGTCGTTTAGCGTTTAGCGTTTAGCGTTTAGCGTTTAGCAAGTTTACCTCTTCGAGCCTGAGCCTCAGAGCCGAAGGCCTGAGCGAAGTCGAAGGGAAGGACTTGTCCTGAGCTTGTCGAAGGACTCGCACTGAGTATATCGAAGTGCTTGCCCTGAACTCTCCCGAAGGGTTACACTAAAATTAGCCTATGAAGTTATTTCTGCTTAAAAGAATATCTTTAATTTTCTCACTACTGTTACTCTCATTTTCTTTTTTGACCATCGGTGTCGGCGATGTCAAAGCGCAAGCAACCTGTAGTATTGATCCAAGTCTCATTTCTACTACACAACCGATAACATTTTCTTTCTCTAACCCGCATCTTCCCACTGTGGATGTTTATGGTATTAATATTAGCATCTATTACTTGTCAGATAGAGTTTGGGGTGCCCAATTCAACATTGATGCAAGTGGGAACTATTCAGCATCAGAGGGGCCATTTGCTTGGCAGGAAGAAGGACATTACAGGGTTGAGTTTACTCTATCATATGCCCACCCTCCTGACGAAGTTTACCAATGCATTACAACTTTTGAGGTTAATAATAATCCGGATGAAGACGGTGCTGGCGCAAATCCTTGTCCTGGGGGAGTTTGTCAAACAGCGCTTGGTGAAATTTCTTCTGATCCGGGACAATTTGTCGGCAGAATTTTAACTCTGGCTATCGGTGTTGCCGGCGGTCTAGCTTTAATTCTGATGGTTATCGGTTCTATCCGAGTCCTAACTTCATCCGGCGATCCTCAAAGAGTCGCTGGCGGCCGTGACATGATCGTGGCTGCCGTTGCAGGACTTTTATTTTTAATACTGTCGGTTCTGATCTTAAGATTTATCGGTGTTCATATTGTGGGGCTCCAATGATTCAAAACGTCTACGCTGACTGCAGCGGCTTTCTAGATTGTTTAGGCAAGGTTACTCCACCATTAGGCCTCAAATATACTTCGGAAACCGGTCTTATCGGCCAATTGATTGGTGATATTCTGCCTACAATTTTTGGCATCGCCGGCTTTATTACCATCATTATGATTGTCATCTCCGGCATTCAGTTTATTACCTCAAGCGGCAATCCCGAAGCAGCCGGCGCTGCCCGTGGCCGACTGGTTTTTGCTTTAATTGGTTTTGCAGTAATCGTTTTGTCTTTCGTGATTTTGCAATTAATCAATCAAGTATTCTTAGGGACAAATGTTGTTTAACGCTTAACGCAAAACGACTACGAAATTGTCGAGGTGGGAAGTGAGAAATGAGAGGCTAGAATTTGAGGTGGGAAGTGAGAAATCCCATATCTCACTTCAAAAATCCAGCTTCACATTTCCCATATCTCACTTCTGAATCAAGACATTAGTCGTTAGTCAAATTATGAACGCTTACGCCTTTGAAATAAATAACGCTATCTTCCCTCCTGCCAAATTTGGCACCTTCGGCGAAGTGGCCAGCGCTGCCATTCTCATCCTAACCAGCGTCGCCGGTGCCGCTGCCATAATTTTAATCATTATTTCAGGTATTAAAATCGTCACTTCCGGTGGCGACCCCAAACAACTGGCTGCGGCCCAAGCCACCTTAACTTATGCTATTATTGGTTTAGCAGTGACTATTTTGGCCTTTGTCATTTTAGCGGCACTGCAAAAGTTTTTAGGGTCAAGCGTCGCAATATAAATGCAGAAACTTCTCGCTCAACTCGGTACAATCACCCCACCTTCCGGTGCTGTCACCGGTGATCCTGAAACAATTATCGCCGGCATCATCAGAAACGGTATTTCTCTTCTTTTGATCGCTGCTTTTGTCATTGCCCTAATCTGGACAATCATCGCCGGCTTAAGTTTTATCTTTTCAGGCGGTGACGAAAAAGGTGTCGCCAGCTCCTGGGCTCGAATCTACTGGGGTTTAATTGGCATGGTTGTCGTTGTGGGCTCTTTTGCTATAATAAAACTGGTCGAGACTTTCTTTGGAATCACTGTTTTAAGTGGAGGGTTTCACCTGACGTCGCCATAAAATGCTAAAAGCTAACAAAAGATTTGAAATGGGAAGTGAGAAGTGAGAGGCTAGAACTTGAAGTGGGAGGTGAGAATTCCCATATCTCACTTCAAAAATCCAGCTTCACATTTCCCATTTCTCACTTCTGACTCAAAGCGTTAAGCTTTAAACAAATTTAAAAGGGGGTGAAAAAGCTAAAGAAATGTTGAAAAAGGCAAGAAAATTAATTAGTCCTTTAGTCGCACAAGCTGTTCTTCTGGCAATTCCAACTGCCGCTTTTGCTGCTACTCAACTAGTTCCGGACACTATCAAACCAATCAATGATATTGTGGTAGTAGTTAGGACAATTATCCGCTTCATCCTTGTTATCGCCTTCGTTGCTGCTTTTATCATGCTTTTAATCGGCGGCATCCGTTGGATTACGGCAGGCGGCGATGAAAAGGGAGTTGCTTCGGCCAGAAATATGATTACCGCAGCCTTAATTGGTTTAGTGATTGTATTAGTAGCATACGCAATTATTAAGTTAGTCGAGACATTCTTTAACGTTGACATCATCACTGGCGGGGTCACAATTCCAACAATTAAGGATTAAGGGGGCTACTTAAAACGATTATGATCCTTATTTTATTTCTGGCGGGGTATCTGTTGGTCTTTACTACCCCTGCTTATGCCCAAGGTGAACCGCCTGCCACACTCGGATCTATAGTCGTAATCCTCAAAAACATCATCCAGCTTTTGGCCCCGGCTGCTGCCATTGCCTTTTTTATCATGCTTTTAGTCGGCGGCTTCCAGTTTTTGACTTCCGGCGGCGACCCTAAAGCCGTCGGGGCCGCCAAAAATACCCTCACCTATGCCGTAATCGGTATTATTCTGGTGGTTGCTGTCTGGCTGGTTTTACTTCTGATTCAAAACATCACTAATGTCTCCGTAACCAACGTCGACCTGCCGGGAGTGAACTGACTATAAACGTAAATCGTCCATCGTCAAACGGTTACGACGCCCGTATCGTTTAGAGTCAGACGTTAATCGTAACCGAAAGACGAAACGGGCTTCGTTACCTACAACCACCAAACTTAGCCCAAAATTGTTATACTAAATGTAGCCTGCATGAAAACTGTCCGTGCGCTTTTGTCATTTGTCAGCTGTCATCCATTCGACAAGCTCAGGATGACCCTGAGTGTACCGAAGGGTCAGTTGTTAGTTGTTATCTTCTTCGCTTTTTTCCTTTCACTACTTGCTATTCACTATTCACTATTCACTAAGGAAGTCTACGCCCAATCTGCTCCCAACCCCGTATTCTGCCAAAAAAATGAGACCGACAAGCTTACTGACAACTACGTGACAAACGACAATGGCAACCCTCCGATTGTTGTAACAAACATACCTGTAACAGGTACAGTAGGCGAGAGTGTAACTATTCCCCTTGACGAATGGTTTACGGTCGACTTTTCCCAACTGCAGGCAATTTTCGGTGCGACTAACTCTGATTATCTCGAGGGCAAGTTTCAAGACAAGCAGCACCGAACTAAAAATCTTCTTGACCTCAAGTCCGCCGCCTTTAACCTCTTCCATGGACCAGGCCAAAAAACTACTCCCAAACCACTGGTCGACGACCTGAGAATCAAATATGTCGATTACGTTTATAATCACCCCAATCTTCCCGAAGCCAGTTTCACATACACTGACATCAAAAATGAGGGTGATCCAAAAACAGTTTACGACCTAGTTGGTATATATCAACTGCCTGATAAAGACCCTAACACGCCAGAACCAACTCCTCCAAGTTGGGGTGGTGATAAGGAAGTTTGGGAAAACGGTTGGGGCAAATATTGGGAAAAAATTCCCACTGCTTACAGTGAATTCTACACTGGAGAACTCCAGTTCAAAGGCATCGCCGGTGAAAAACAATACACTCTAGTAAAAGAGGGCAAATTGTGCCCAGGCCCTACTAGAACCCCTATTAAATTTGTGATGCCGGAATTTTTTAGGACGACTTCGATCTCTGATCAGTTAAATCAGGTCATTGTCCCTTGCGCTGCCCAGTCATGGCGCCATGGGACAACCGAGCAAGAGGATCAATGTGGGGCCAAAGCAGCCGGCTCAACCACTCTCAATAATCAAACCCAACCAGACAATTTTCTTTCCAAAACAGTTAATTTCTGCAAAAATTTAATCACCGGCCCGCCCAAAAAATTACTCAGACAACTCCAAAAAGCAATCCAAACTTCTTTTAATCTTGTCCAACCGCTCAAAAATGTCTATGCCGCCGATCCTCCGTCCACTGCCAGCCCTAGCCCTACTTCCTGCATCAAAGTCCTCGCTCCCGGCAAGGAAGGTACTGCTCCTTACTGCGCGCTTCCCTTTGATCAACAATTTGTGAATAGTCGTGAGCATTGCTATGATAAGCCCAGTGCAAGCGATAACAAACTCGATAAAGACAATCCCAGAGTGATCTGTCTTTTTTATGCCGGAAATTTAAAAGGAACAATTGAAGACCAGAATCTCTCTGAAAATTCTATCTGGGATTCATGTACACCAAATCCCGGCGGCACCTATACCTGCACCACTACGGTAAGAATTTGGCCGGTTTTTCGCATTCCTTATCTTTCCGAAATCTGGAATAATACCATGTATTCAAATGAGGAAGAAGGGGCAGCGGGTGCCGGCGTCGGCTCCCATCAAGAAACCGGCCGTCCTGGAATCTATTCAAATTTCACCCCAAAGGCAATCTATGCGGAACTGTTTGAAGGTGGAATTATAACCCAAGAAGAATTTCAAAGACTCCAGACAGAGTGTATTCAGTCAGGTAATCTTGACAGTGATCCATGCAACGAGCTTTGGGCTGCCCTTGAAGAACTCCACACAAATTACCCAGATATAACCGACAGCTGTCCTGAACCAATCGAGCGACCATCAGACCTGACAGCTTGTTTCGGCGCTTATTGGGGAAGTCTTCCTTCCAAAAACCTTCCAGGCCAGGCTGCTGATAATGTGGCTGGTGCAAAAACCAGTGTTTTAGGCACAACTTCAGGCGATGCCAAAGATCGTTTTATCGGCGCGACCGATTGCAACAAATTCTTTACCCGCGATATCGCCCTAAAACCCAAAGCCCTCCAAGAAGAGCTCGGCATCAACAGCCAACAATGCAACCTCCTGGCAGCTGTCAATCCACCAAGTCCTCCTACTCCTGCGAACTGCCCTCCTACTTTTAACCTAAATCCTCACCAAACAACTGTTGAGGAACTACAATGTTATATTGTCAGTCGTGCTTCAGGGCAAATCGAACCTATCTCTGGGGAAGATTTAGCAAGAGTAATGCTCAATGTAATGAATGACGAAAGTGGAGGGGACCAATGTAGTACAGCTGGCGCTGGCGAAATTGGAGTTTTCCAATACATTGCCAGTACTTGGCACAGTTTTCATTCCGATGAGGTTGATTCAGGCTCAATCAATTCTCCCTGCTGGGGCAACCCAGGAACCGATCCCTATCCAACCAGTCCTCCCGCGGGATATGACATAAATCTTTTTCTTTGGCCTTCAAATTACCATGGAACAAATGATGGAGATGCATGGAATCCTTTTAAGCAAATTGATACCACAATCTCGATAATGGCCAACAAAATAAATGGCGGTGCTTGTAATTGGTCAACATTCCAATTGCGCTACGGTGGTTGTTAGATTTTGAAAAATGTCTGATTTAAATTTGTCTAAAATTAAACCATTGGCTTTAGCCGGAATTATTAGTGCAATTGTTATTGTACTGATACTACTCGGTGTGGGAATTTTAACCAGAAGCAAAAAACAATCTACTTCCCCACAAGTTACGCCAAGTGTCGTCCCTTTCCATCCAGCACAGTTACCTCAGCCCACGGGGTTTGAAAAAGAAGTTGACAAAATTAAACCAATCTTACCGTACAAAACCACAAACTATACCATCGAATATTTGTCACCCATAAATATAATTAACGTCAAAATAACAGCCAAAAATCGAGACGAATTTTTAAAGGCTAAACAAGATGCAGAAAGTTTTTTAAAAGCCAAGGGTGTTGAAGATCTTTGCAAATTAAGTATCTTCTGGATCGCTCAAACAGATACCAATACACGTAAATCTCTCAGTCCCAAAGATCTCACAACAACTAATTGCCCGCTAGATTAGCCTATTGATCCAATTCCAACACTCATACTACTGTAGAATTATCTTTAACGTCCATTGCCCCGTACTAGCAGCCGTTCTATACCCATAAATGGTAAAATTAGTCAAATGAACAAAATTCCCAAGGTGTTTCAAAAGTATTTTTGGGATACCAACCCGGCAAGAATTGATTTAAAAAAACATCAAACCTACGTTATCGAAAGACTCCTGGAATACGGCGACACCCATGCCTACAAGTGGCTAAAGAAAAAGTTCCCAAAAAATATTCTCAGCAAGATAGCTTCCAAAAGTCGCAGAATTTCTTCAAGAACTAAAAATTTCTGGCAAGTTATCTCATAGAATAATCGTGTACTCACTGCTTTCCCCATTTGAAAAGGTATTGACTAACGTCAATGTAGCCTCGCTTGAAGACATAGCTGCTATGAAGATTGCTGCAATCGCCGACAGAGGAACAAAAAGAGATTTTATCGATCTGTATTTTTTAGCAAAGCTCTTTCCTCTTGTAAAAATAATTGATTTCTATGATCAAAAATTTAAAAATCTGGCAAATGCCAAAACCCACATTCTAAAAGGTCTGGTCTATTTTACTGACGCGGAATCCGAACCGACACCCCGGATGGTCCAGTCAGTTAACTGGTCTGAAGTCAAAAAATTTTTTGAGGAGGAAGTTAAAAAAATCTCCCAAAAGCAATTGGGCACTTGAAAACTTCAGCAGGAAACTCTCATTTCCTTTGCTGCCTGTTCTTTTGTATACCCACAATGAGGACAAGTAGTTATACCCAGACCGCTTGAGATCTTGCCTCGACACTTCGGACAGTTGAAAAAACTTTCATACCCACTACTTCTCAAAATCAAATCAGGCAATAAACTAATTCCCAAAATATCCAAATTTCTCCCATTATTAAATGTTGAAAACATTGAGGATCCACAACCGCCCATGCTGTAAGAAGACAAATCAAAATGGTCACTCATTGCCTGGCGTTTGGCCAGAACATAAGCGTAAGCTTGACCCACATCCCTGATATGTTCGGCAAATGTACTCAGTACAGGTTTTTTACAAGGAGCTTGCTGGACAATTTTAACAAATTCCAATTCAATATCTGCTTGAACCAGATTTAAAATTTCCTCATCTGCTCCACTTCTAACAAGATCAACGAGCGTTTTTGCAGCTTTACTTATGGCTCCCCTGTATTTGTAAAAATCTTCTGGTGGTGCACCTGCCATTTCCAAAAACCTGTTGTGGGCCTCGATTGCTGCTTGCCCAGCCTTAAAAACCGGATTTCTTAAAAAATCATTAGGATGAACCTCAGAACTAATAATTTCTTTCCCTGCATACTCATTAACCATTTGCCGCTGGCTATCAAGGCTGAGGTTGTTGCGCCAGGCATACATTTCTATTTTTTGAGTTTTAGGATCAAAAAGCCCAAAGTAAACAAAACTGTAATCAGAGGAGAGCGGCGGTGGGCTGACTAAAATCAAAGAAGTTGGTACCGTAGAATCAATTAAATTCTGTTTAATTTCCAAAAAACCCGCAAGTTCTGCTTCTTCTCGATCAAAAGCTCTACCTTGCTCTCTTTTTTCTGAAACTGCTTTGGCAAATAAATTGCAAACATCACCAAAACGTTCATAATGGGCAGAAACCATCCGCCTTTGTCCAGACTCATCCATCTCAAAATGATAACTGTAAGAAACCAGTTTTTTCTTGGCAAACTGTTCTAAAAAGTAATAGGTTAAATCTCGCTCGCAAAGCGCCAGTATTTCCTGATGCGCTTGGTCGCTATCAAGCCCTATCGCGCAAAGTTCGTCAAAACGCCGCCTGACCAGTAACGGCCGAAAAGCAAGGTTTTGGTCTTGGACTCTTTCGCAAGGCATGTCTGCTCGGACTTTTTCTGCGGTCGGTCTCCTGACTTAATAACTCGCTTAACGTCTAATGCTTAACGACTAAAGCCAGAATAATAACAGAATTTTTGCGTTAGTCGTTAGTCCTTTAGCGTTTAGCCAGCTAAATTACAGTTGCGGCACAGTTCCGGATTTACACCGGATTCCCTTGCCCTCCAGTAATCGCTCTTTGTGCCGTGTTCGGATAGAACTGGAAAGGCACAAAGTAAGATACGGAGGGCGTGCTCTGCATCGTTTGATGCAGAGGGCCTTCTCCCCAGCCGTTTTTGAAAACGACTGGGAATGACCCAAACCGCTCAATGTCAATTGTCAGTTGTCAGTTGTCAATTGTCAATTGTCAGTTGTCAGTTGTCAGCTGTTTCCCACAGTGCTACTATTAAATTAAGCCCTCCTTCTCCGCCAACTGGCGGATATGGCGGGTAAATCTGCATGGTTAGTTTCAGTCTGCGTAAGTTAGCTTGCCCCGTCAAATCGCACCGTAAGCCGTCGGAGCTTGCCCGCCCCCCTGGCGGGGATAGTAGCCTAAGGCGAACGGCAAGATTATTCGGGGTCATTAGTCGTTTAGCATTAGTCGCTGTTATCTTCACTTTTCTCTTTTCACTTTTCACTTTGACTCTTGCTCGTAGCGTCCACGCCCAAGCGGATCCTTGCGCCCCCGCAAGCCCTGGCCCTTACCCTGCACAAGAAGCGATTGATAAAATCAATAAATGTGCTATTAAAAAAGATATCTTTGACGATAAGGTGTTCAACTTAAACCAAATCGCCGGTACAACTGACAGTCTTTATAATTTACTGCTTGGAAGATCATTACTCCACCCAGAAACTGATAATGTTACAGCCGGCTCTGGAGCGCTTGCCGCCTCTGGCAGATTGGTTGCTTCCTTATATGCTAGCCCACCAGTTTCTGGTGTTAATTATTTTGCATCTGAGATCCGAAAATTTAATCCTGTTCAGCCAGCTTATGCTCAAACCGGAATCGGCTATGACATTCTCTCACCTGTCCAAGAACTTTGGGGAGCTTTTCGTAACATTGCTTACGTTGGTTTTGTAATCGTTTTTGTAATCATGGGTTTTATGATTATGTTTAGGGCTCATATTTCTCCTCAAGCCGTAGCTACTGTCCAGGATTCAATTCCACGCATCGTTGTTGCCTTAATTCTTGTCACCTTCAGCTATGCGATTGCAGGGCTGATGATTGATGTAATGTTCGTGTTTTTAAATGTTGCCATCAGAGCAATTCCCACAAATCTACTTCCTACAGGTGCCGCCGATTATGTCTTTAAAAATAGTGTTTTTACCGTAATTTTGCACTCGTGGAAAGAGATTTTTACCAACGTTGCCGATGCAATCAGCAAACTGATCGGCGATATCGTTAGTCTACCCATGCACTTGGATACAATCATTTCATTTCTAGGAGGAGGAATCGTTGGTATCATTGTTGGTATAGCAGTGCTCTTTATTATGTTCAGGGTATTCCTTATGCTTTTAATGGCCTACGTAATGATCATAATTTTAACCATGGTCGCCCCTTTCTTTTTCTTAATCCAAGCTCTTCCCGGCAACAATGGCGCTAAAGAGTGGTTTAAACAAATGGCAGCCAATATTGCCGTCTTCCCCACGGTTGCCCTAATGTTTATCTTTGCAGGAATATTAAGTGGCATTAGCGGCTTAGGAGGAAGTGGCACACCAGCAATCGCTCCCGGAAAAATAGGGGGGTTCCCTCTTCTAATTGGTGACCTTGATCCTCGTGTTATCGGCCAACTTATTGGCATTGGCTTTCTGCTTATGACCCCTTCAGCTGCTGACATGATTAAGAAATTCATCGGCGCCCAAGGCATGGGCGGCGCAGGCGGTATGGGTGCAGCAGTCGGCGGAGCAATTGGTGCCGGAGCTGGTGCGCTAGGTGGCGCTGGCAGATGGGCTTGGGGTGGACCATTTAGCCCACTTGGAGATTACAGACAAAGAAGAGCAATCAGAAGACAATCAGTCATCCAAAGAGAGGCTTGGGGTGAAGCAGGAGGGACAACTCAGCCTGGAGGAGTACCACCAACTACAGGGGGATAGAAATCAACTCCTACTAAAATCCTTAAGTGACTCGCCCATCCCCCTTTTAATAATCTCCCATATTAAGACCAATATAAAAAGTGGGATTAAGGTCTTCGTTTCCCAAGTAATTCTCCGAGTATTCTCTAAAGCTTTCCTAATTCCTCTCGTAAATTGATTACCTAAAATTAATCCAGGAACAAATCCTAAATTCTTTCTCATAAAATCAGTCCCTTGTTCTTTCTCTACAATGCCAGCATTTTCAAGTTTCAAAACAGTATCCTCCATTGCCTCAGATTGAATATTCCTCCTATTAAAAAGCCTCTGAACATGTTTATTGGCAACCTCCCAATGCGCCCTAAGAGCTAGTGTCATCCATGGGAATAATCGTGCATCTCTCGTTGAGTAGAAACCTTTTACTTTATCATTCATATCTATAAATTTTCCTTCAGTCGGATTTGCCAAATAATCCTGAAGGATTGGCGGGTCGGTGAATCTTTTGTGAGAGGCCCTATCTATAAAGATATCAATAAATTCAAACTTCCTCAGTTTCATCTCCTCGGCTACTTTACTGAGTCTCAGGCCACCTCTGCTAACAGCCTCTCTACCAAATGAAATTTCACCAGACTCGATCATGTCTCTGATAACTACATTTCTCATCCAAGCATAAAATTCGTCATGGTATTTTTGATTATCAAAATCCTTCTTTCTCATCATCTCTCTGGTTCTTGTTTCAACTTTATTCCTTTGTTCTTGTGTCATAAAAAAATCCGCCCATCTGGTCGCCAGACCATTTTGGGGGAATAGCCAACTATGCTTGCCTGGTAAATGACTCTTCCAAATCCGGTTGACATCATTCTCCTTAGATCTGCCTCTTTTTTCATTCTCGTCATGTAAGAACTCCCACGTCTGATCGATTTGTCTGCCAAAAAAAAGGTTGGTGCTTGAGTGAAAAACAATATGATCGTAGTCATCGGGCAATTTGGATTTGCTGTTTCGACTATAAATACGGATACTGTCGTAAGTTGACCATTCAATCATCCAAGCGAAATTGTAGGCATTTTGATCAACAGATTCTAAAAGACCAGAATCTATCAGCTCCTCATAATCCACTTGTTCCGGTTTTCCGTCTCCGGCACCTTTGACCGCAAGACCCATGCTCTTTAGTTCATCTTCCAATACTCCTAATAATTCACCACGGCGAATTTTTAAATATGACTCACCCAGATAATTTCCAAATTCATCAGCTATTTCTTTTGCTGTCGGCTGCCGGCCAAGTTTACTTCTCAGCTTTTCGGCAATTTCGTCTCTTAATTCATCTATATCTTCTTCTTCAACGTTTCCAAAGGCACCCTGAAGCGTTTGCTTACGATACCATCCGTCAATTAACCCATGGGTAACATTAAGAAACTTTATCTCCCGACCATCAACTAAAACAACCTTCTTCATTCCCCAAATATCGTCAACCGAGTAACCCTTAAGGTCAGGGTTTTTAGGATCATCAATTTTTGCTTGCATTTTCTCCCTGAAATATTCCCTCAGCTTCTCAATTTGACCTCTGAGCTCTGGTGTCAAGGGTATTTCTAACCATTTCTCAAAACTACGCAGCTCTGACTCACTAAATGGATTTTCAATTCCATGCCTGGTCATCTCCTCAATAATGTTCATCCTTATCCTGTCCTGACGTAATCTCTCTGAATAAAGCTCAAAAGAAACATCAACTAAATTAATACTATTGCCTTTACCATCTACAAATTCTCTCCCACGTTCATCCTCCCCAAACATAGCCACGAAATCTGCAAGAGTCTCATCCTTAAAATAACTACGATAAAGTTCCAGAAAGCCAGTCGGATCCATGTCGTGTCTTTCCAGTTGAATCCTCAAACTATGAATACCCCTAAATGCCTCAAGCCTCTTAACCATTTTGTCCCTCATTGCCCGACCTTCTCTGCTGTCTGGAGTAATATGTCTTACCATATTAACCGCTTGATTAATAGTTGCACTTAACTCCTCAACGCTTAAATCCATCCCTTGGATAAAGTTGAAAATTTTGGTCATGTGTTCTGGAATTTCCTCGGGAATAACAGGCACCTCAAACAGTTGATTAATCCTCACTGCATTTTCCAACCCTTCAACCGAACGCATCACTCGCCATTCTCGAAGACCAGTCGGATCCTCACCCTTCATCCCCATCAGATAAGCCTTGGCTTCCTCAATCCCCCTACCCATACCACCAACAATTTGTTTGAAGAATGTAATTGCCTCCAGATCAATATCGCCCACCAGTTCTCGTTGGTCTTTTGGACTGTATTTGTTATATTTTTCTCGGAATTTTCGGTCAAGCCTGGCTAACGGACCTGTTTTTCTATCTGTAAATTCCTTAAGTAGACTTTTTATCTCTGAAGGTAACCTGCTCCCAGATTCCCGTAAACCTACTTCAGCAGCCCTTGTAACAAGATAGGCATCTTGGAAACTTGACGGCTCTTCTGCATCAGCCAGACCTTTTATCTGTTCAAGTTTCCGATTCAACTCGTCTTTCTTCTCCTCCCATTCTGGCCCTGTTGTCTGCCCTTGTCTTGCCAGTCTCACCAAATCATCGATAATTTTTTTGGTATCAACATCGATTGTTGGCACTGCCGGAGCCCCAGTCAACATTTCTATCTCACCAAATAAAGAGTCTCGGACCTCCTTCAAGCCACGTGCATCCTCACCAATCTCCCCAGAGGCTATGGCTTTACGCAAATCTCTATTTAGTCCAATTAGCTCATCCAACCTAAGCCTTCCTGAGCTAACTCTACGGATGTCGATTAACTCTCTTAAATATGGCTTTACTTCGTCAGAAACACTGGCCTCATCTGGTAACCCTCCTACCGCCATTGTCCCCGGGCCACCCCTTTTCACCACCCCACCAGATTCTTCAACTGCTAAATGCTGTTCGACTTTCTCTGGAGTCAACTCTTCCTTTTCGGAGCTTTGGGCGCTAGCAATTTGCTTTTTGGCCAAGGACTCTTCTACTTTTTGATTTTCGCTTCCTGGCTGATACTGCCAGTCATCCTCCTCTGGCTCAGCAATTTTGACATTTCTCAGAAGCTCTTGAGTAGCTACTACAATCTGGGCAGCAGTCATCTTTTCGACTGCTTTGCTGTCAAAACGACCATATCGGGTCAAGATTTTCTTGAAATTGGCTAGTTCTTTCGGGGAAACAATTACTCCCTTCTCATCTTGAATCGCCGTTACCACTTTGGCAATTTCTCGCGCGTCTTTAAATGGAATTTCTACTTGGGGCTTATGTGAGGTTTCTGGCTTACCCTCCGTAGCTTTAGCGGAGGAGGGTTTCTTTTCTGCTTCCCGCCGTGCTTTATCTCTAGCTTCCTGTCGATGAGCCCTTTGCTCTTTGGCCCGCCGAGTTTCACCGTCTGTCTCAGGTTTCTCTTTTGGTTGTTCACTCTCCCTGGGTGGTGGGACAACTTCTGTCATACCTTAAATTTTACCATAAACGACCCTATAATTTTGAGCAAAACGAAAAATTATATCAGAGAAGCGCCCTGAGCCGATTCGGTCTGAGCCTCATGGTCGAAGACTTGTCGAAGGGCAACCTGCTGATTTAGTTGAAGTCAAGAATCGCTTAGGGTTAAACGGTTACGAAGCCCGTATCGTGAAAGGGGATTAGGTTAAGGTTAGGATGCCGGTATAGTTAAGAGGTTAAGTATTTAGTTTTAAATTACCTCTAAACCTTACCCTTCAATCCAAACGGGCTTCTTTACCCTAACCATTCACCGTTGTTCGAATTGCTTCAAAACCGCCGCGGATTTCTTCTGCATTTCCAGAAGTTCCTCAGGTTTGGTGGTTACTAAATAATGTTCGTCTTGGGAAGCAACTACTCTGATCGCCACATGGTTTGGCCCGGCAAAAAAGATGCCCTCGCCAATATCAGCCGAAAGTAGCAAGTGTTTTTCGCCTTCGGAAAGATAAAAAACCTCCGAAACCTGGTCAATGGCAGCCGGCGATTGTTTAAGCAGAATTTGAATCGAGGAATTGGTCACAATTGCCTTCCCGTAATCCGTATTTAAGAAATCCTGCACGTCCTGGGTAATCGTCGTCAAACCCAAGTAATACTTTCTGGCCCGCTTGGCAATCGAATACATAAAAGTGGCACTGTCCGGATACTGCATCAGGTACCAAGCTTCATCAACAACCAAAAGCCTTTTCCTGACATCATTTTTAATCCTGGTCCAGATATAATCCAAAATTAAAAACATGGCAATCGGCCGAAGTTCGTCTTCCAAGTCTTTGATCGAAAAAACCGTAAAAGTATTCTTAATGTCGATATTTGACTGTTGGTTAAAAATGCCAATCAAGGAACCTTTGACAAACTTTTCCAACCTATCGGCCAATCCATGGGCTTGCGGTTCTTCCATACCCAACAGGGCTTTATAAAGATCTTCCATCAAAGGTGGTTCATTACGCTGGGTTGCCGGATCTGGCGTAATTCCCTTAGCCTTATAAGTGGCTACCAATGCTTTGTCCAAAATCGCATCCTCAGTCGGCGTCAACTGCCCCATGACTACCCGCAAGAATCCATGTAGTGTCAAAATCTTCAAACCCAATTCATTTTCACCTTCCTCGTAAACACCGGAAAGATCAAACGGATTAATTTTGGCCGGTGAATTAAAGCTAAATGAAATATATTCACCGCCGATTGCTTCGCAAAGATTTTTATATTCTTCTTCAGGGTCAATAACAATAACTTCGGTTCCAAACATTAGTGACCTTAAAGCTTCCAGTTTGACCAAATATGACTTACCAGCACCAGACTTGGCAAAAATCACCGAATTGGCATTTTCCTGACTAAAGCGGTCAAAAATAACCAGCGAGCCGTTATGCTCATTAACTCCATACATTATGCCCGAATTTGAAGAAAGGGTTGAGGAAATAAAAGGAAAGGTCGTCGCCAAGGAAGTCGTATCCATATTGCGGGTAACATAAATATGGTCGGTTCCTTGTGGCAGAGTAGTTTTAAAGGCTTCTTCTTGTTGCAAAGTCGCGTGCTTGGGCACCAAAAGAAGTGCGCCCAGTGTCGACTCAACCTGCTTACTAACCGAAGCCAGTTCCTCCAAAGAATCAGCAGGAATCGTTACATAAAGGCCGAATTGGAAGAAACGCTCAGCACCCTTGACCAATTCTTCCTGCAGGAGTAGGGCATCTTCTAAAGCTGCCTGGACTGCCGGGTCCATCACCCGACCGTGTTGGATATCTGTGGCAATGGTTGCTTCCATCTCGGTAACTTTCCTTTTAAGATCATCCAAAACGCCTTTGGCTTCAACCGGATAAGCATACATGGCAATTTCCAAAGTGTGTTCGAAGTTGATTAAAGGAGACAGCCAATTGGCCTGGACAAATCGGGGGTAACCAACCACAAAAAGAGTCCGAAAATAAGTACCACCGATTTTGACAAAGTCAAAGTCAACCTCGATCGCCGGCGGCGCCACGATGTCTTTGACCGAAACTACACCACCGGCCAAGGTCTGTGCCCATTTTTGTTCTTTCTCGTCCAAGGTCGCTTTGGCGCCTTTAGGTTTAATAAATAGGTCAGTAATTCCCATCTGGCCTCCTGGTTGTTGTTGATTGGCTTTGATTGACCAGTTGGGCGGCTTTGGCTGTTGTCGACTGTAGGCCGGCAAGTGCTGCCTGTTGTTGTGAAGAAAGCCCAGCGCCTTGTGTTTGGGGGCCAGTCTGTTGACTTTGTTCGGTTGCCTGTGGGGATGGGGCTGGTGCAACTGGCGGAGGTGGAACTGGCCTAAGTTCTTGGGTTGTTGGCTGTTGACTACTTGCCCTTACACCGTCTGGTACAGGGCTTGCCCCGAACCGTTCTGATTCGGGGTTAACTGTTGATCCAGCCATCGATGAGCTTGAAATCGGTTCGACACCACCTGGAGCAGGTACCGGAATTTCCACAGCCGGTTCAACAATCGGCACAGTATAAGAAGCGGTATCCAAAATAACCCTTTGAGTTCCGGTTGGAGCCGGATTGTAAATATCATAAAAAAGCTCAATTAGCTCTTTGCTCGCAAGTTGCCTGGCAATCAGCCCAAGTCTGGCCATTTGTTTAATAATATGATCTCGCTTGGGGAAAAGCGCCGCCTTGGCATCGGCAATTAGCTGCATTTTACTTTTGCTTTTGCCAACATTTTTTTTGCTAAAACCCTTAAAACCCATCTCAAGCGGAGAAAAATTGACAATAATGTAAAATTTTTTATCAAGCACAGCCTTTTGCTGAACTATTGATTGAATAAAATCCTGATATTTTTGAACTTCTCTTTTAAGATCGGGGTTGGGTTGGGTTCTTCCCGCCTCTTCAAGACTATTAAAGTATTGGGTGATATCCGCCCTTTTCGACCTAATCAGTATCTGGATTGGAAAGGTCAGTGAATTCAGAAACGCTCCGTAAGCGTAGATAGTGGCATCTTGCTCAGCCTCGGAAAGCAAATCAAAATTGACGGCGGTTACCGACATCACCAAACCAACCCAACCGGTTTTGAAAATAATTAAATCATCTGAAATATCATCAAAATCCAAATGCTGCTGAGTTGAGGCTTTGGTTTTGGGCGCTTGCGCCATCAGGACTCTCCTCCTCTCTCCTTAATTTCTAAAGGCGCCAGTATTTGACCCTTTAAAGTTAAAGTCAATGGCTCAAAATTTGCCAGCTTACTTTCGATTTCCAGCGTATATTGACCGTCAGCAAGGGAAGTCGCCGAAAGAAATTGCCCAAGCTTATTGGTTTTCATTGCCCTAACTGGAATACCATTTTGATCGCGGACGATAATAATCGCTGCTTCCACCGGTGACCCGTCTTTTGCAAGAACTAGACCTGATGATACGTTTGGCCTGTTGGTAAGTGGCACAATCTGGGCTCTTTGCAAAACAACACTTGATAAAGGAATATTTGATGACTTTTGAACTTCTATGGAAATCCTTGAGTCGCTGATTTCTTTTTCTCTTGGCTTAAAGGTAACATCTTGCGGAGTTTGAAGACTGTAATAGGGTCTGGGAACAAATCTGTCAGCTCTGGGCACTCCCATGGCTTTCGGTTTTGTTTTAATAATTTTTGGCGAGGCGACTTGAGCAGTTTGACTTGGTTCAGCAAAAAGACTTTCGTCAACCTCATAACGTTTTTTCAACTCCTCGGAGATTTCAAATCTTCTCTCACCGCGGATTGGCAATTTTGTAAGATTAAATCCTGCAGGCGGAGCAAAATGAAGTTTTCTGACTCTGGTTTTACCAACAACCGGAATAAACCTGATTCTTTCCTCTGTGGTGATAGGAATCAGCAGTTCTTGGGCAAGATCAGTTGTCGAGGCAAAGTGGGTTTTAGGTACAGTCGTTGGAGAAGTTTTGATCAACTCAACATGTTCTGAAGGCGCCTGTACCCTCAGTCTGTTTTCAAGACCTGGCAAAGCAAATGGTTTGGCATGAGCACTAATTTTTGCAGTCTGTCTAACTCTTGTCGTTGGAGGTAAAGATTCTTCAAGTTTACCTACGTATTCTCTCGTTGGTTGCGCTTGGCCATCAGTTGTTGGCTTGGCCGCCATATAGCCCATGGGAATACTCATTTGGGGCAAAGATCCCCCGTAATATACTGGGGTCTGTGCAGAGGTTTGAGACGGCCAAATAATCGGTGGCGGGAATTGCCCGGTTGCTTGCGGTTCGTGCGTCGGCTCAAGCCCGAGCCTCTCCAATGATACCTGCTCGGCAACATCAAGAGACGTCTGGGTACCCTTGGGCAGTGAGCGCAAATAGGCAAGAAGTCTTTGGCGGCTTTGGCTAGTTATTGGTTCCACAACCTCTTCTTGAGAGGCAGGTGCTGAAATAACTACACTCAAGAATTCAGGTAATTTTGATTCCTTAATCCAAATCCTTTGGGTTGGCGAAAGAATAGCCTTTACAAAAGCAACTGCCCATTTATCAAGCGGCCGTCCGCCAATCGGCACCAGAGCTGCAAAAATACCCAAGAGACCAAATATAAGGGCAAGTGGCATGCGGATGATAGTTGCTAGGTTTGAAAAGAAAATGAGAGCAGCAACTCCCATCGGAATAGCCAAAGTGACAAATTGGCGAACAGTCAGGTTACCGAAAAGTTTAAATTCAAACGAAGCAATGTGCTGCGGGACAGAATGTTGTTCCATTTACATCAAACCCACCATAACATATGAAACAACGAGCGGAAAGTGGATCAAATACGATCAAAATAGGCAGATTTTCACAACCCGTCGACTAAAGCTTATTGTCTAACGCCTAATGCTGGCGTTAGTCGTTCGACGTTTAGCGTTAAGCAACGCCTCGTGTTCTTTTGGCTTTGCCAAAATATCAGAGGAGCACCATCAGCTTGTAGGTGAGGCGAACTACTGATATATTTAAATTAGAGTTTCAGTCAAATGGCTGCCCAAGCACCGCCCAAAAAAGTCGTAGTAAGACCACCCAGAAAAACCAGAGGCTATGTTTCAGCCCAAGGTGTTTCCGCAGAGATTGAAACAATTGAACCAATACTTAGAAAACACCAGCAAGAAGCTGCCTTAAAGATTAGTCAGTCGCTACAGCAAAAAGTTGAAGCAATTTTGCCCAAGGTTACCAAGAATCTTGAAAAAGACCAAATCCCGCAGGTTGCTCAAGAAATCGCTACAGAAACCGTCAGGGAAACTCTGGAAAATTTGGCCAAAATCCAAGATCTTTCCCAAGTCAATCAAGTTATTGCCGACAGCTTAACTCAAAGTATTATCGCCCATCCCCAAATTCCCCAAATAAAAATCACCCAAGAGGAACTCTACGCACAATCGTTCGAGCAAACAAAAGACACTGTGCAAGCCAATTCACAAAATCTGGAAAAGGCAGCAGTTCTCGGCAGTATCGCCCAAGTCGCCGAACTTAAAAAGCCTAATCAACAAGCGTTGGAATTTATTTCTGACCAGGTTAGACAAACTATCGAAACCCAAGCTCCACTGACGCCTCCGGCAACTCAAGGCTACCTTACAGGAGCTTTGGGTACTTATCTGACAACTTATGTTGATAATTTTGAAAAAAACATTGTACCCAGTTTATCCGCAGGACAAATTCCTTCATTTGATCAGCTGCAAAAAATTAAAGATGCTACCCATAACCAAACCGTCACTCAGATTTCCGTTAACGTCGCCAAAAGCAAAGAGGGCAAAGTAATCGACACTAAAATCGGCTTCGAGCCCCTAACTATCAGAATAGCAGGCGTTTTTGGACTTGCTAGCCCTTCTGCCATTACTCAGGTTATGACCAAACAAGATGTCCCACCTTACAAACCTAAGGGTTTTGCTGCCCGAAGCATAAATCTGATTCTCAACGTACCTTCTTTGGCAGGGGAAGCCCACCAAGCGGCTTTTCTCCATGACCAGGAAAGATTCAATAATGAACTTAGTAAAGTAACTGCCAAAGTCGAAGAATTCAAAAAGAAAAAATCCCTAAATTACCGAGAGCGAATAGAGTACTCCAAAGTACTTCGACAGCAAAAAAAGCTTCAACAGGACCAACAACTTCAAGTAAAAAAACCTGGAAGCGTCCAAAGGTTTAGACGATTTCTCACTAATCTTCATCCTAGTGCCCTTAACACAACCTCACAAGCTGCCTGGGGAGCCTATCAAGTTGTTTCGGGTGAATTCCCTGGTATTTATGCTCCGCAAATCATGGTCGCAAATAGACAAGTACTAGGTGGTATAACTTTCGGCAGTCTCTCCTTTCGTGGTCCCTCTGGAGTTGGTAGTTTTAACCTAGGCTCTATCGCTGCAATTCTTAAAGGAGAAGGTAATTTGGGGTCGTTGGTTGGCATGGGCAAAGCTCCGATCGGCCTTGCCAGAAGAGTAAGAGACGCGACCGGGCTTGTTTTTGGCGGCCTTTTAATTTATTTTTGGAGTCTTGGTCAAGCAGCTCTCACCGGCTTTTTAATCGGAGCGGGAATTGGCGCCATTACCGGAGGATCGATAGGTTTTGCTCTGGCTGCAGCCACCGGCCCGCTCTTTCCATTAACAGTCATCCCTTTCACTTTGGGAGGTGCTTTTGTCGGTGCAAGTGTTTTTGGAGTGGCTGGAGGACTGATAGCCCTAGGATTTTCTTCTGGTTCGGCAACCGCCATTGCCACCGGTGTCGGAGTTGGAGCGGGAGGTACAACCGGTGCAGTTATCGGCGGAATTTTAGGGAGCGCCCTTGGACCTTTCGGTACATTTTTTGGAGCAATTGCCGGCGCCTATATTGGCTCATTGCTTGGTGGAGCTCTAGGTTATGCTATCGGTCATTACGTCATCGGTACGATTGGTGTACCAGCAACAGGCGCATTAACTGGAGCAGCCATCGGTTTTTATATTGGCGGACCGGTCGGTGCATTAGTTGGTGCTGGAATTGGTTGGCTTGCAGCTGGAGGTTGGCGATTGGTTGAAGACTTTTTAAGTGGTGCAGCTGGAGCTGGTGCAGCAACTGGCATTGCCGGCTTTATTACCGGCATGGCTTCTGGTATCTGGGGTGGAATCACCGGCGCTGCCGGCGCAACGTTTGGCTTCCTCTCTGGCGCTGCCAATTTTGTGGTCGGTGGTCTTTCCAGTATTTCCGTCCCAGCCAGTATGGCCGCCATTCCGGTCGCCGGAAGTCTCGGCGCTATCGCCATCGGCGGCACCATTATCGGCATCGTCACCGCCACCAGTTTTTTCAACCCCGAAGGCGAGTCCAACCTTTATGGTGGAGGAGACAATGAATTTTTTTCTATTACCAAAACCGCCAATACCAATAGTTTAAGGAATGAAGATGTCACACCACCTAAAAGTTCAGATATTACGTACACTCTTAAAGTCAAGGCTAAAAAGGACTTAACAAGTATATCTATTACAGATACTATTAAGGTTGACGGAAAATACGATAATTTTTCTATTACTTCCGATAAAGACAGCAACCCAATATCACCACCCTGTATAAACAGTTCAACCCCTCCACCAACCGAACTGGCAGCCAACAATGAATGGACTTGTATATTTACAATAACAGCCCAAAGTAATGGTCATGATTTCAGGGACTCAGTAATTACAAATATAGCTACTGTAAATGCCACTTCAGAAAGCAATCCAATAACAGACAGTTCCTTGCCAGTTTTTGTCATTATCGGCAACCCACCAGTCTGCGAGACCCACCCCTGCGGCTGGCCAGCAACTGGAACAATCAGTTTTGGTCCTAACACCGGGCATCATGATGAAGCGATCGATATAGCCCCAGGACCTAGTACCTCTCTTTCTCTTTACTCTACTATTAATGGCCTGGTCAGTATAGTTAGCTATAACGATTGCACGGCAGAAGAGTTAAATAATAGCGAATGTGATGCTAATAAATTAGCAGGTAATTACATTAATATCGTCAAAGGCAGTTTCCGAATTCTTTATGCCCATATGGATTCTATTTCGATCAACCAACTTGACCAAGTAACCTGTCGCCAAGAAGTCGGCATAATGGGCTATACAGGCTGGACCGATCCAGATGATGTCCCAGCTGGCACTCACTTGCATTACGCATTCAAAGAAGGCGGGACGATGGCACCTCCTAATATTCCTGCTAATCCGAGTGTAGGCACGACCACAACTGCACCACCAAGCTGTGTTCCCTAAAAATATCTATGAACCTAACCAACGTTTCCAATTTAGCTAAAAAAATTTCTCTCCCTATATTAGTCTTAGTGATAATTGGTGCATTAATTTTCTTAATAGTTTTTCGCCTAAATAAGACCAGCGAGCCTCCACCAAAACCCCCAATTCAAGCTCCTGCCCTAACCCAGTCTCCCTTAATTGAAAGAGCAGGCACAATTAAATTTGACGAAAATCTTCTCAAATCAAAAGAAAAACCCACTAGTCTTCCTGTTTATCAAATATCCCAACAAACTTTTGATCTCACCAAAGCCACTGAGATTGCGAGGAGCTTTGGTCTTTCGGTAGAACCCCAGAGCATAAAAGATGCCACTTTAGGAGAAATCTATCGCTTCAGCTCGGATCAAACAACTCTTTCTCTCAACCGCTTTAAGTTAGTCTATCAAGAAAATCCTCAAACCCAAGAAAGTACTTCCTCAGCTCGCAAACTTTTTTCAACAGATGATTTGAACAATCAAATAAACCAGTTCCTTGCTCAACACGGGCTCACCAAAAATTCCATCTCACCGTCTCTTGGGACAGTCAGTTTTTATAAGAAGAAGCCTACTGGGGGATTTGAAAAAATAGACAATATACTTGATGCCGACAAAATAAGTACTCTCATCTCCTTGAAACTGGAAGGTTATCCTTTTGTCGATCATAATGCAGACCAAACCCCTGCTTCTCTCTCAATGACCCAAACAGCCAAAGTAACATCACTATCCTACCGTTTTCTACCTTCCCTCCAACCGCAAGAAAAATATCCGATCAAAACCATCCCCGAAGCAGCTAAGGAGGCAGCAGCTGGCCAGGGGGTAATTGCCGGATTTATTCCAAAAACCCTACCTATAGAAGGCGAAGTCAAAATAATAAAAACTGCCAGTATTGTATTTTCTAAAGCAAATTTAGCCTATTATCTACCAATACCTTCCCCTGAAATCTTGCAACCGGTTTATGTTTTTACGGGTAGTGCTAAAACTACAGAAGGGGAAGAGGGACAAATCAGCCTGATTATCCCAGCTATCCAGAAAGAAATTTTTAGCCAGCCCTAAACCTTAATCGACTTACTAATTTTTTGCCCAAAGCCCGATTAATCTCCTTTATCAGCCCGTCAGACCTTGTCATAAGCTCAGAACTTACCAGGGAAGATGCAGCCAGCGTCAAGACCCCATTTTTAAAGGAAAGTGCTTTGATGGAATCAATAACTTCTTTGGGTAAATCACAACAAACAACTTTCAAAGACTCCTTAGCTACTTGCCTTACTTGAAGTGCGATGATTGCTTTTGGGGCCCGAGATCGTGTTGCCAAACCTTCAAGAAGATTACCGACCCGATTAAACATCCTAACTAGTATAACAACTGAACTATAAACCAGAAACTATAAACCTGGGATGGAAACCAGTCGGATCAGCTTGTGTTTAGAGTTTAATGTTTCTTGTTTCTTGTTACGCCTGAAGTCGGACCGGCATAATGATATGGAAGAAACCCTCTTGTCCTTCTGTTGAAGTCAATCTCCCGGGGGTAAGGCTCTCGCTCATCTCAAAATTAACATCCTCACTATCTATCGCCGAAAGAGCTTCAAGTAAATAACGGTAGTTAAAGGCTATTTCCCCGCCCTTACCAGTTATTTCAACCTCTGTTTCTGTCTCATTAGAACCAACCTGGCTTGTATTGGCCAAAATAGTTAGTTTTTTGCCTTCCAATTTTAAACGCACAATACTGCCACTGTCCCTGGCAAAAATTGAAGCAATTTTTATTTTCCTGATAAATTCCTCTCTGGCAATCTTGGCCTTAGTGGCAAAAGAGGTAGGAATAATCTTTTGCCAATCTGGGAATTCGCCTTCAATCAGCCTTGAGGTAAACTCAATACTGCCTACCTTAAAGTTAACTTGGTTAAGATTGGCCGCCACAACCATCTTCAGGGTCTTTTCCTCTTGGCCATCAAGGTTCTCACTAATCAACTTTGCTACTTCACCAACCGACTTTGCCGGGATAACAATTTTAATCGCTTTTTCTTGGCTTTGAGTCGGAACTTCTACAAAACCTAATCGATAACCGTCGGTTGCCACCATCGAAAGTCTACCCTTAACCCCCTCGCATAAAACACCATTTAAAATTGGTCGGCCTTCGTCTTGGGCAGCACAAAATACAATCTGCAAGGCGCATTTGGCAAACGCTTGGGCTTCTATTGCAAATTCCCTGCCCGCCTCTATTTTAGGGATTGCCGGAAATTCTTCCGGCGCCATTGTCGCAAGTCGCGCACTATAACCTTTAGCCGAAAGGACAACCTCCTCGCCAAGTTTTTCAAACTCGACCGTTCCTTCTGGAAGTTGGGAAACAAACTCCATTAGAACTCTACCCGGGAGTGTGGTCTTGCCTTCTTGCTGTGTTTGGCTTGGGATAGTTACTTTAGTGGCCGTCTCAAGGTTGGTTGATAAAATCTCCAGTTTGTTCTTACCAATACTAATTAAAATATTAGCTAACACCGGCAAATTGGCTTTGAGAAGCAACGATTTCTCGCAAGCCCTAAGGGCCTTTGCAAATTCTGCTTGGGAAACTTTACATTTCATCAAATATTATTGAACAGAAGCTTTTAAATTATATATCAATTTTTCTAAAAAACTAGTAATCAAAAACCCATCAATACTATTAATAAGTAATTATCCAAAAGTATTAGTAATAGAAACGTTGATTGTTCAAATGAACACCAATCAAGCTTACCTTTTGTTGATAACTATGTTGATAACTTAGACTAATTGTTGATAAGAACCTTAATCCTTGATAGGTCATCATGTCTCGTTTGGTTTTGCAAAATCTCCTTTTCAATTTTATCAATACCATGGATAACCGTTGAATGATCTCGACCACCAGCAAACTGACCAATTTGTTCTAGTGGCAGATCTAGCTCCTTGCGCATGAGATACATCAAAATTTGCCTTGCCAGAGCCAAAGAATATTTTCTTGAGGGGCTGTTTAGATCTTCGGATTTTATTTTAAAATAACTACATACAGCCTGAATTATTTTTTGTGGGGTTGGGCTTTGGGCTGGTTTTGTCCTGCCGGCCTCCACAAGAGTTTTAACAGTATCAACACTTATCTTCCCTCCTGAAAATTTAACCAAGGGAAGTATAGAAATTAAAACACCCTCCAGCTCTCTTGCCCCACCGTCACAAGCCTGGGCAACATAACTTATAAGCTGTTCGTCCAGATTGACACCCTTCTCTTGGCATTTTGTTCTTAAAATTGCCATCTTCATTTCCAAATCAGCCACTCCAATATTAGCCACCATCCCTCCCAAAAAGCGACTAACCAATCTTTCTTTAAGACGGCTCAATTCTTTTGGATGGCGGTCGCTGACTAAGACAATTTGTCTACCAGAGAGGTAAAGCTCATTGAAGGTGTAGAAAAATTCATCCTGAGTGCTTTCCTTACCTGCCAAAAACTGGACGTCATCTATAAGCAGCAAGTCTAAACTCCGATACTTGGCGCGAAATAAAGGTTGGGTTTTATTCATCAAAGACTCAAGATAATCATTAGTGAATTTTTCGCAAGAGGCATAAAGAACTTTTGCTTCAATTGACTTATTCAGGAATTCATTACCTATGGCTTGCAAAAGATGAGTTTTACCTACTCCTGTTGGTCCATAAAAAAGGAGGGGGTTATAGGAAGAGCCCAGATTATCTGCCACTTGTTTGGCTGCCAGATATGCTAGATTATTCGAAGGCCCTACAACCAAATTTTCAAACGTATGATTTGGGTTTAGAGCCTCAGGCTTTCTGTTGTGGACAACCAAATTTGGGGCTATCCCCGAAAAGATTGGTTCACTTACGGTGTCCTGGGAATTTGTCTTTTGAGCAACAACAAAGACAATCTCAACTTTACCAGCCGCCTTTTTCTTAGCGATTTTTGAGATTATTGGTAAGTATCTTGTTTCAACTTGCTCTTTTAGGAAATTATTCTTTAAAGCGATTATCAATAAATTTTTATCGCAATTTTTTTTATAATCAAGCACGTATGATCCAGAGAACCAGGTTTTGTAGGTCGACGAAGAAACTTGTTCTTTAACCGCCGTAAGAATTGTATTCCAGACTTTTTGGCCTTCCATAAAACTTACACCTCTATTTTTTTCTAATTATTTGGCGCTGGGTATTTGGCAAGCTGACTAAATAACAGGCTCTGAATTTAGAAGATCAGACTGAAGAAAATCTTAAAAATCGCGCCATCATCCATAATTGCAGAACTTTTCCACAATTGTCAACCCCCAAATCATTATGTGGATAACTCTAAGAATTTGAGTCTTTCTGGTCTTGATATCTTCCATCATTTCTAGTAATCTAACAATCATGCCCAAAAGAACTTATCAACCCAAGAAGAGGAAAAGAGCCAAAACCCATGGTTTCAGGCAGAGAATGGGCACGTCCGGTGGTCGGAGTCTTCTTGCTAGAAGAAGGGCTAAGCGCAGACATCGACTTACACCCTAATAAGTACCGGAAGTATAGAAATGTTACCAGCTGCCAATCGTCTAAAATTGTCCCCATCCCGAAATTTTGTTAAGACAAAAATTCACCGGATTTCGGGCAATGAAATTGTTTTAATCTTTAGAAAAAACCCAGGAATTTTTAAAGTGGCAGTTGTTGTTGGCAAAAAGGTAGTGCCAAGGGCAGTCGATCGCAATAGGATTAAGCGCATAACTACTGAGGCGCTAGCCGATTGGGTTGGTAGAATAGAGGGCGAACTGGTAGTTATTGTCCAAAAAAATATTGCCCACTTCAAAAAGCAAGAAGTAGGTACAATAATTGAGAGGCTGATAAAAAAACTAAAATGAAAAAACTTGCCAAGTTCTTATTTATTGCTTATCAAATAATTTTTATCTCACCCTTGGTTACTTGCCGCTTTCGGCCGACTTGTTCCCAATATACGCTTGAGGCCATCGGGAAATATGGTACATTTAAGGGACTTCTCCTTGGCGCTAAAAGAATTTTTTCTTGCCACCCATTTTCCAAAAGACCTTTTTATGATCCAATATAATTTTCCACAAGCCCGATTATGAATCCTTTACAGCTCATCGGTTGGCTATACGAACATCTCTTATTTGAGCCAATTCTCAATCTCCTGGTTGTTTTCTATAATCTTTTACATTTTTTATCAGTTCCATGGGCCTTAGGGTTTGCCATTATTTTATTAACAGTGGTTATCCGATTGGCCCTTTGGCCTTTAACTACCACTCAACTTAGAAGCAGCCAAAAAATGGCCGCCTTAAAACCACATCTTGATAGGATTAAAGCTGAGCATGGTCATGATAAAGTCCGCCACCAGCAGGAAGTAACCAAACTTTACAAAGAACACGGCGTCAACCCATTGGCTGGTTGTTTGCCTTTGCTATTACAAATTCCAGTCTTTATTGCCTTATATAGAGTCCTTTTTAACATCGTTCAGGTCAATGGCGATTTTTTAACCAATATTAATCAAAAACTTTATTTTCCATTTTTTTATCTTAAAAATATCCCTGATACCTCTTTTTTAGGTTTTAATCTTTCCTCAAAACCAAATCAATGGCATGAGATTGGGTTTTTAATTCTTTTGATCCCGATTGTCACTGGTCTTTTGCAGTTCGTTCAGTCAAAAATGCTTACACCAACAGCCTCTAAAACCGAAATAGCAAAAGAAAGCCCGCCAGCTGGCCCCGCACCAGCCGGTGGCGGGGTTGGGAAAGAAAAAGAAGGTCTTGAAGATGCGATGAGTTCGATGCAGTCTCAAATGAGCTTGATTATGCCCCTTATGATTGCCTTTTTTTCCTACGGTTTTCCTGTCGGCTTATCACTTTACTGGAATACTTTCACTGTCATTGGTATTATTCAGCAATACATAATCAGTGGGCCAGGTGCTCTCGGTAAATATTTACCCTCAAAATGGCGAAAATAAGTATTCGCGTAAATTCGGGCTAAAAATTCGTATCAATTCGCATGAAACAAAAACTAGACGAAAATTTTGTAGCCGAAAATGTTCAGAAGATTTTTGAAGGTCTGGCAGTTTCAGCCACTGTCGAGGTTTCCAGACAAGAAAATATTTTCTTTGTCGATATTTCTTCTCCTGACTCGGCACTTTTAATTGGTAAACATGGGATAAACTTAGAAAGCCTTCAGTTCATACTGGCAGTTAGACTCAAAACCCAAACAGGCAGAGATGATTTTGAAATTTTTATTGATATTGGTGGTTGGCGCAAACAAAGAGAAGAGCATCTTAAACAAATGGTGCTTTCGATTGCCAATCAGGTCGCAGCCAGCCAAAAAGCCCAATCCCTCTACAACCTAAGAAGCAGCGAAAGAAGACTGATCCACATGACTTTAGCCGATAATCCTAAAGTCGCTACCGCCTCCGAAGGAGATGGTAGTGAGAGGCACTTAATTATCAAGCCTAAATAGTCAATATAACCCCTACCAGATGACTAAGTCAGATCTTCTTTTCCTTCTGGTACTAGCCAGCATTCCTATTCAACTTAGCAAGTTTTTTTGGCCAGACTTTGCCTTTATTTTGGGTATTCCAATTGATTATCGGGCAATCATTATCTATCTGGTTGACTTTGTCATTCTTGGATATTTATTTTTCTTTATTATCGAGAATTTCCTCCCCAAGAAAATTAGCCTGCGGAATTTAAAGAAAATTTACAAAGAGCATAAATATTTTTTAACTGCCGTATTACTACTAAACTTATATTTAGTTTTCAATGCCTCATTTGTTTCTCAGTCACCTGGTATTTCTTATTGGTTAAGTTTACGTTTTTTTATCTTAAGTCTTTTTGGACTTTTTGCTTCAATGACCTTTTCTAAAGTCAATTTATCTAAATCAATTCTTTTTGTTATTGGTTTTTCAGTCATCTGGCAATCAATTTTGATTTTTCTTCAATTTGTTTTCCAAAGGTCTTTGGGTCTGTGGTTTTTAGGCGAAAGAAGCTTTGATTCTTCAACCATTGGTATTGCCCATGCCCAAATTTTCGGGAGGCAGCTTTTAAGACCTTATGGAACTTTTCCTCATCCCAATGTGGCCGCAGCCTATTTGGTAATCAGTTTGATTATTTTCAAAGCAATAAATACAAGTTATCAAAGACTTTCAAAATCAAAAATTCTAACTATTTTGATTTCTTTTGCGGCAATAGCCTTAACTTATTCAAAGGCTGCCTATTTTGCTACCGCCTTTTTCGCCCTTTTTTTACTTAAAAAAGCAAAGATTTTTATTTTAGGTATTTTTCTGTTATTTTTTTTAGTCTGGATCTTTTTAAGACTGCTTCCTGAGTCTCAATTTGCCTCTATTGCCGAAAGACTAGTTCTTTTGCAGGCAGCCATAAATATTGCTCTTTTAAATCCCCTATTTGGAGTCGGTAGTGGTAACTTTATTGCTGCCTTGGCAAAATTCAATCTATTTTCAATTGGCGAAATCAGACTTCTTCAACCGGTTCATAATGTTTTTCTCTTAATTTTAGCTGAAAATGGCCTTTTAGGGCTCCTCCTTTTTTTATTTTTACTTCTGGTCATTCTCAAAAAGGCTGATTCACCCGTAAAAATTGCTCTTTTTGTAGTTATTTTGGTTTTTGCCACCGTCGATCATTTTCTCTGGACACTTCAACAAGGCAGATTACTTTTCTGGATAGCCGCAGCCTACATTCTTTCTTCGCCGGATTAGAATATTCAGAAGGTCAGAAAGCCAGCAACTTAGAAAATTCTGAAACACTGGCACACTGGTACACCGACTCACCGATACACTGATTCACCGATACACTGAGTTTTCCGATCGTGATATATTGAGACCATGTTTAAAAAGGTTATCTACAACACTAGTGCCCAGATTTTAGGTAAGGGGATTACTGCCACTATTACTTTAGTTGTTACAATTCTTATCGGTCGAGCCTTAGGAGAATCTGGATATGGAGACTTCACCAAAATTTTTGTCTTCGTCGGTTATTTCTATACACTGGGCGATTTTGGTATCAACACGATTTATATCAAGTTAGCCAATAAAAAGAATGAGCTGACTTTGTTAAAGTCATTAGTTGGTATTCGTTTGGTTTTTGGATTTTTTTTGGCTCTAACTGCCATATTAGTAAGTTTGGCAATCCCCTATAATCCTCACGCGGGCACCGGATTTTCTCCGGTAGTCAAATTCGGAATTATTCTTGCCTCCCTAACCATTGTTACTCAAGGCCTCTTTACCTCTGCCAATGCTTTTTTCCAAAGGATCCTGCGTTATGATCTCTCGACCATAGCTGCAATTTTAGGTTCATTGGTGATCCTTGTCGGGACAGTTATTACTTTTGTTTGCAAATTGGGTCTTTTAGGATACACCGCTATTTATGTTTTTGGAGGTTTAACTTTTATTGTTTCAGCCTATTTTCTGATTTTTAGAAAAACCCAAAAAATTATCCTGCCTGTATTTTCGCTACAAGATACTAAAATTTTTCTTTCAAAATCATGGCCAGTCGGTTTAGCCTTGATCTTTAATTTAATTTATTTTCGGATTGATGTTTTTATTTTAGCTAATACCCGTTCCTCAATTGAGGTTGGTTTATATGGCTTAGCCTACCAATTTTTTGAGGCTTCTTTAGCCATTCCAATATTTTTTGCCAATGCTCTTTACCCAATTCTTGCCAAACTCTACTTAGTTGACTTTTCTAAATTTAGGAAAGAAGTATCTTCTTGGCTGAAAATTTTGCTCTTTTTTTCAATAGTGCTTGTTTTCGCTCTGATATTTGCCTCATTTCTGATCCCTATAATTTACCAAGGACGTTTTACAGGTTCAGTTGTGGCTTTACAAATTTTGGCAATTGGGATTCCCTTTTTCTTCATCTCGGCACTGCTTTGGCATCTTTTAATTATCTTTGATAAGCAAAAGTATTTGATCGCTGTTTATGGGGCAGGAGCTGTTTTTAACATTATCGCCAATGTTATTTTTATTCCCAAATATAGTTACCTAGCTGCCAGTGTCATTACGGTGATTTCGGAAGGATTAATAACACTTTTGCTATTTTTGGCAATCCGTTCTCAGTTTAGAATTGGGAAATTAGACGTGAGAAAATTAGACGCTGAAGTGAGAAGTTAGATTGTTATCATGATCGAAGTTTTTTGTGATGGAGGCTCACGCGGTAATCCAGGCCCAGCTGCCTATGGTTTTGTCGTCAAAGAAAATCAAAAGCTAATTTACCAAGGCCGGGGTTATCTTGGGATTGCAACAAACAACTTGGCTGAGTATACTGCTGTGGTGAAAGCTCTAAGTTGGCTGGCAGAAAATTTTGCGGGGGAAGACTTGCTGCTTAACCTAGATTCACAGCTTGTTGTTTCCCAGCTCTCTGGACTTTATAAAGTCAAAAACCCTAAGCTTAGAGAGTTGATTTTTAAAATACGGGAATTTGAGTCAAATTTTGGCTCAGTTTCTTATAGACACATAAGCCGTAACCAAAATAAAGAGGCCGATGCCCTGGTTAATCAGGCATTGGACGAATTTGGAACTCAGAGTTTATCTTAAAATCCTAAAGAAAAATATTCTTTTCATTTTGCTTTTTGCCGCCTTCGGTGCAGTGGCGGCCTTCATGTTCACCTTGAAGTTAGCAAGCGGAGTTCGTTTTGAACAATACTTTTACCTTGTATCTTCAAATAATCCAGGCTCGCAGGCTCAGCCAGCAGAAAATTCAACCTATTTTTCCCAAGAAGCCGCCAGAAATTTTACTGATACAGCCATAGCCATTCTTTCAAGCCCAGACTTCATTTCTGAAATTAGTTTGGGAAATGGGCAAATTGCAGTCAGGAAAATGGCACCTCAAGTAATCAAATTGACTGCTACTGCTTCCCAAGAAGGAACAGCCAAGTCGCTTATCGAAAAGACTACTTCAAGCTTCAATCAAAAAATTCTCAGTTTGGCAGGTGATCAAATTGTTTCGCTAAAACCAGTAGGTCGGGGAGCCCAGCCTGTTGCGCTTGCCCCAAACCGATCACTTATTGTCATTTTTGGGTTACTTTCCGGTTCTGTTTTTGCTCTTTTAGTTGTTGGACTTAAAATTTATTTTAAGGTTTAAAGAGCATGGATTCTTCTGCCCAAAAAAAAATTAAGGTTTTAATAACCAATGCTGGTTCGTATCTGGGTGCTACCCTCGCCGACTCATTGCTCCTCCAAAATTGTGAAGTTTTTGCCCAAGGTAACTCACCTCTGCTTTCCCCTCTTTTAGGAAAAACCTATTTTACTCTTTTAGAATTTAATATTGGTCAGCCGCTACCTTCGTATCTACCCAACTTTGATTTAGTTTTCCATCTGGATTTACTTTCCAAAAATCAGGAACAATTTCTAACCGGGGCTCATCTTTCTCCCCAAATCAGAAATATTATTCTTGGGATGAAAGGCAAAAAAGTTTTCGTCTTAGCACCTCTTTTAACAAACAGCGACTTTTTGGATTACCTAGGTCATGAAGAAGAAACTAAAGAACCCTTCAAGCTTTTTTTGATTGGCGATCTCTATGGGCCAAAGATGCCACTTTCACCAGGTGCCGAAATTGGGCCTGGTCAAAACGTCCTTGCCGGTCTTATCTCTCAAGCCCTCACCACCGATAAGATTATCCTCCCAAATGAGGGTTTAAAGATGATTTATCCTGCCTACATCACCGATGTTATTTTTGCAATCAACAAATTGGCCTTTGGCCAAGAATGCAAAAATGTTCAAGCCATTGTTTCAGAAGATCCTAAAACTTCACTCTCTGTAGCCTACGAAATTCAAAATACCGCCTCTTTCGTCGCCGGCAGACAGCTAGACCTTTTTTTTTCAGGGTCTTCCCCGCAGAGAGTTGATCCAGAACCTATTTTTAAAGTTCACGAATTGGACTTTCTACCAAAAGTGAAACTTGCCGAGGGATTAAAAAAGACCTTTGAATACTATAGAGAATCAGGTAAAACTCATCCGCAGTTTATTCTGAGCGAAAAAACTCCATCCTTCAGGGCTGAGATGAAGCGAATTTTGAGCGAGGAAAAGAGACCTACGGCCTTTAGGCCATGGGAATCTATAGTTGAAAAAAAACGATTTCCCCAAGATATACAAGAGATTCCCACGAGCAGACTTCCAAAAGTTAACCCGAAATTCTTAATTTCAAAAATTCCTCATGCTAATTCTAGATTTCGCCTTAAAAACATCTGCCTCTTAATATTTGTTATTCTGTTGTTAATTTTTGCCAAAACCACCTTTGATATTTACCGGGGAGTTACTAATTTTAAAAATGCTCAAAAGGCCTTATACTCTGGAGATCTTAAAAAAACCCAAGACAAAGCCCAAAAGGCCCAAAAAGCCTTTGGAGCTGCTTATAACAAATCCAAAATTCTGACAGCACCCATCGGCCTGATTTTCCCAAAACAGATAAAAAGTCTTAATCTGTCTCTTTCAAGCGCTTCCATCGGTGCAAGCTCGCTGGTTTATTTCGTCCAAGCAAGCCAAGTCTTAGTCCATGATTTCTCAATAATTACCTCCAAAGATACCAATACTTCCGGTTTGGATTTAGAATCACCGGCTGCCGATTTCAGAAGATCTCTTTTTTACTCATCTTATGCTAGATCGCAAGCTAAGCAGGCAGAAAATGCTATTTTCCTTAAGCCACGGATCGAAAATTTAGAAAATTCTCTTGAAGATTTTGGATCAATGACTTCTTCAATATTGGAATTGACTAATTTGGTAAATGATCTTACTGGCGCAGGCAGTGCCAAAACCTATCTAGTTTTGCTTCAGAATAATAATGAACTTCGCCCCGGCGGCGGTTTTATCGGCAATTTTGGCACCATTGAATTTGACCAAGGCAAGCTTAAAAATATCACGGTCGAAGACATCTACACAATTGATGGCCAACTTAAGGAAAAAATCCAACCGCCAAAACAGCTTGCCGAAAAAATTGGCATCGATCAACTTTATCTTCGTGATTCAAATTGGAGTCCGGATTTTACCTTAAATGCAGCTACTGCCCGCGATTTTTTCAAAAAAGAAACAGGCAAAAGCGTTGATGGAGTTATTGCTATCAATTTAACCTTCATTCAAAACCTCCTTGAAAAACTTGGCCCTGTAAAACTTGAAGATTTCAAAAACGAGGAGATAACAGCTCAAAACCTTTTCGATCGTGGCCAATACTGGAGTGAAGTTGGCTTTTTCCCTGGTTCCACCAACAAAAGAGATTTTTTTGGTGCTTTGTCAAGAACACTTGTCGCCAAAATTCTCGATGGAAAAAATTTTAGTTCCTGGCTTACTCTTATCCAGGTGACTAAAAATGCCCTTGCCGAAAAAGACCTGATGCTAACCTTTGACAATCCCAATCTGGCTACTTTTATTGCAACCCACGGCTGGAATCAACCAGTACCGCCAGCTGATTTTAATCCTACTGACGATACAACGGGAACGCGCGACTTCCTAGCTCTTTCTGAGGCCAACTTAGGAGCCAACAAAGCCAACCATTTTTTAGAAAGAAAACTTGCCTATGAAATGACTATTGGTCGCGATGCCGACCTAATTGCCAAATTGACGATTACTTATACCAATAATAGCCAGGCAGAAACTTGGCCGGCAGGCAAGTATGTTAATTTTTTAAGAGTTTGTGTCCCATTCGCCGCCGATCTCTACGAGTTCAAAAACGGTGACAATTCCGATCTTAAATCTTTTGAAGTGACAACCAGCGGCAGCCTGACTACTTTTGCCACCTATGTTGAGGTGCCGATTAAATCAACTCGGCAAGTATCTTTTGCCTATCGCATCCCCAAAAACATCAAACTGGAAAAGACTCCTTACTACCATCTCTATGTTCAAAAACAGCCAGGAACAGGACAGGATCCTTTCGAATTTACTTTCAACCTCCCGGCATATTTGAAGGTTAAATCTGTTAACCAAGATCCAAAACTATCCGGAAGCCAAAACCTAACCGTAAAAACAGATTTGGCAACTGATAGGGAATTTGAAATTGAAGTAGCCAAGAAATAAAATTATCCTTGTTTAAAAGCCTCTTTAAGATTTGTACTACTCAAAGTTGCGGTAACAACAGATCCTAGAATCATCAAAAGTAGTGCAAGAATATTTTTACCTGGGAGTTTTCTAAGAAGCGCTCGCAAATCTTTTTCGCCGGTTTGGGACTTAAGATTCTCTAGTTCTTCACGAGCTCCTGGATTTTTATTGACTGCTTCTAAAATAGCGGCCGCTCCCCAGTCGTGATTGGCGATTATCGTGGCTTCATTTTCCGTTATCTCACCAGTTTTTAGCCTAGCTCGCAGTAATTCCTCAATGGCTCTTGGTCCCACTTTCTGAATAAATTCTTGATTGGTCAAAAGGTTTGTAACTTCCTTATCGCTTAGAAGTCGTTCACCAGTTGTCGGATCACGACCTGCCTCCAGTAAAGACCTGACTAAGGGTACGGGGTTCCCCGATTCCAAATATTTTTGATAATCTCCGTCAATCACTTCACCTTTCGGTAGACCAGGAACCCATTCCTCTCTGGCTCCCATACCCAAAAAGCCACCTCTTTTTTCCTTATGAGGTTTTCCAACATAGCGTGATTTAACTCCGGCAACAAGCGCCTTCTCCGCTTTGTCTTGCGTTTGGGCAAATTCCTCATCAAGCATTCTGGCCAAAGTTTGTTCGGTGTCAGCGATTTTGGTTTCTAAATAAGCAAAAGTCCCATCTCGCAGAACGTTTCTCAATCCGGCCACAAATTCTTCCTCAGCTTGGGTCCTTTCAAGAGAAATACTATCCAATTCAGCTTGTGCCAGCGAGTGTTCTCTGATAGCTTCACTGACCGCATTTTCAAGATCGATTCTCTGTTGTTCGAGCTGCCCTTTTCTCTCTTGTAGACCTGCCTTCTCTCTTTGAAGAGCTTCCCTTCTGGCAAGCCTTGTTCTAGTTGTACTCATTTCCTTTCGGTAGTTATCTGCCTCTGTCCTCTTTTCGCTAAGTTGGGCATCCATTTCAGGGGATACTTTTCCTTTAAGAGCCAAAGCTAGCTGAGTATTTTCCAGATCCCTAACCCTGGCTTGTGTCCCCTCCGATAGTCTTTCAATCTCCTCCTGCCTGGCGGTTAGATCTGGCGCTTCTTCTTCGAGTTTTTCCAGTTCTTCCAGCTTAGCTCCCTTGCGGCCGTCCGTTGCCGTTCTATCCTCAAATTGTTCCAGCCGAGCGGAAATATCCTCGTGTTCTCCGTTATTTTGCGCCAAATTTCTCTCAGCTTGTCCTTTTTTGGTTTTAACCGCTTCAAACTTGGCCTGAGCTGCCACCGAGTCTACGGTAATTAGCTTCGATTCGTCAGTAGCTTTAGAACGGGCTTCTCTAATCTTTGCAATAAAATCCGGGTTTTTTAAAAGTTGGATAATTTCTTGATTAATCTGCTCTATTGTTAAGCCTGACCATAGTTGTCTAACCTCAGGTATTTTATCTAAAACTTCTCTTACCGAACCTGTTGCCAACTTAAATTGTTCATCACTTAAGGAATCAACTCCTTTTTCAATTAAGGTTTGAGCCAAGCTATTATGTTTGTTGGCTTCATCAAATCTCCTCTGTTGTTCTGGTGATCTTTTGGAAGAACCGTCAGGATTTCTAGTCCCAGCAATATTTCTTTCGATTAGATGTTGGGCTTTAGGATTTTCAACTGGCTTTCGTTGTCTTAGTTCTTCAAGAAGAGTTCGAGGATTTTCTCTATCAACTCTTTGTGCAAGCCCTCTGGCAGTATCTGAGTTAAAACCTTCCGGTTTTCCTGGTCGGCGGACAGCTGTCTCAACAACAGCTTGTCTTTGCTCGGTTGTTAAATTAGAAGCCATGTCATTTTTCAGTAACCGTCTTGGCCAAATTTATTGCCTCAGTCACTTTTCCACTTTTGGCAAGATTTAAAACTTCTTGTTCAACCTGATCTTCTTTTGCCTCAGTCACTTCTCCTCTTTCTATCTGTTCCAGACCTTCAAAAAATGGCCATTTCTGGGAAAGTTCATCGAGAAATTTAATTAGCTGGTCATGATTTTTGCAATCATCAATTCTGGCCAAGACAAAATCAGCAATATTTGGAAGATCTTCTTCAGTTACCTGATTATTCTCAAGAGCATTAATAATCGCCTTAAGAATCTTTCTCTCGATTTCAGTGCGGTGCTCGTCCGTAACCTCCATAATTCTATTTTTCGGCTTTGGTTGCCAAAAGTCAAATGAATTTGTTAAGATTACCTTCACCATGGAGCAAATTCCACTTGCTGCTCAAAAAAGAACTGTTTTTGGCCGAAAAGTCAAAAACCTTCGAAAAGTTGGTTTTATTCCTGCGCATGTTTTTGGACACAAAATCAAAACAATTCATGTCCAGGTTAAGGCCAACGAATTTTCCAAAGTTTTTGAAAAAGTCGGCGAGACTGGTATCGTCGATCTTGCAGTTGACGGGGAGAAGAAACCGGTTCTTATTCGCAATCTCCAAATTCATCCGGTCAGCGATGAGCCCCTGCATATAGATTTTTATCAAGTCAGTCTAACCGAAAAGGTTAAAGTCAATGTGCCGTTTGAAATTGTCGGCGAGTCGCCGGCAGTTGCCAAGAAAATTGGTCTTCTTTTAACCCCTGTTTCCGAAATTGAAATTGAAGCTCTCCCGACTGATATTCCCGAAAAAATCGAAATCGATATTTCTAAATTAGAAAATGTTGGCGATGAGATAAAGGTTAAAAACCTGACAGTCGATCGGACAAAGATCGAAATACTGACCGACCCTGAGCTTATAGTTGTTCAGATTGGAGAATTAGTTACTAAAGAGATGGAAACAGTCGAAGCCGAAATCGAAGCCGAACAAGCTGAAGCTCAAGCCGAAGCAGTTGCCGAAGCTGTTCCTGAAGAAGGCGTCGCAGCAGCCGTCGAAGGTGAGGAAAAAGCTGAGGGAGGAGAAGAGAAAACTCCCCCAACCAAAACAGAACAATCAAAGGCCGAGTGAGTTTAATTGTTCTGCTTTTTCTCGCGCTTCCTGGGCCAAAGTTTTTTCCCCAATTTGTTCATATAAAATAGCCAATCTTTGCCAAGCTTCCAGATAATCAGGTCTTTGTTCTAAAATTTTTTTTGTCTCGGCAATTTGCGTTTGCGCCTCAATCAAATCTTCTTGCTCGAGCCGTCTGGCTAACTTTAAGCCGAAAATGTTTGTCGGATCTAACTGTTGAGCAATTTGCACTTCTTGTTTTGCCTGCTCAAAGTCTGCTTTATCATTAGTTTGCAAAAATTTCTTTTCCCAAAAAAGCGCCATTTGCAAATGTGCATTAGGACTGCCCTGATCATTTTTAAGTTGTTTTCCTAAAATTGCATTGCCATCTGACAAATTTTGCCTACTTGATGCTATCAATACACACAGAAGTATCCCTATTACTAGGAGAATCACCGCAAATCGAACCATCAGACTAGTGCGGGAAATATTGCGGAAAATATGAGGGAATTTCGTCATTAGTCTTTAGGTTAAGGTTAAGATGCCGGTTTAGTTAAAGGGTTATGTCTGTTGTCTTTAAATTTGCTCCAAGCTTCATTTAATCGATAAAGTTGACGACCAATTTTATCGTACTTTACTACTAATCTCTCAATCAAGGTTTTTTCTACCTTATAAAGATCTTGACATTGTTCTAACCCAACGATAGTCTCATTACATTCTCCCATTGCATCGTCGATATACTTTTGGAAGCCTGCTTTCTGATGTCTTTTACCGTAGCCTTCTGCTATTAATCTAGGAATAGCTTTTGTAGATCTTGAAAGTTGATCTTTCAAGTCAAATTTCTCAGAATCTGGTAACTTAGGCAACACATCTCTGTGGACTGTAAGCATCGCTTCATAGCTTTCCCGATAGACCTCTAGATCTCTAAAACTTCTAATACTTTTCTTATTATCTTTATTTGTGACCATAGACCTTACCCCTCAACCACACTGGCTTCTTTACCCTTACCCAACTACTTCGGCCACTCTTCTAACATAATAGACTTTTTTTTGTCCTCCAACCTTTGGTATATCTCTTCAGTTGTAAAAGGCATAAATGGATGGAGAAGTATCAAGCAACTCAGTAGTACATACTCTAATACTGGTTGAGCCTCGCTTCTACGTTTTTTACTTTTTTCCAAATAGACATCAGCAAACTTATGCCAGATAAAATCATAAATTTGTTCAGATGCCAAATGAAGTTTAATCTCTTCCAGATTTTTAGTGACTAACTTGACAGTTTCATCGAGTTGGCCTTTTATCCACTTATCATCTTTATGTTTAAATTCAAGCTTTTTGTTTGGATTTTCAGGTTTGAGATCGAGTATAAATTTTGTGATGTTTCGGATTTTGGTGGCAAAGTTCCTGAAGTTTTTACTGCGTTCGTCTAAAATTTCGCGAGAAATACGACCGTCCCGACCTGGAATGCTGTAAGTATAAAGAGCCATTCTAGTAGCATCCACGCCCCACTTATCAATCAAATATGTTGGTTCGATTCCATTGCCCAAAGACTTTGAAAATTTGCGGCCCAAAAGATCACGGAGCATTCCATGAAAGAACATAGTTTTAAAAGGTACATCGCCGGCAAAGTACTGTCCAATCATAATCATTCTGGCTATCCATAAGTATTTAATTTCAGGTGCCGTAATTTCAAAATCCCAAGGATAATACCTTACGAGTTCTGGATCAAGCTCTGGCTTGTTGTGGGGTTTACCCTGAGCGTAGTCAGAGGGTTTACCCTGAGCGTAGTCGAAGGGCCATCCCAATGTCGAAAGCGGCCAAAGGCCAGAAGAAAACCAAGTATCCAAAACCTGTTCATCTTGCTCGTATTCAGGTCCTGGGGATTCTAAAGATATTATTACCTCACCAGCCTGCAACATTCTGGCGGGTTTATCTTTTACCATTTGATCTGAGGAAAAAGATATTCCTGATTTAGGTGTTCCTTTCTTGTACCAAACAGGAATCCTATGTCCCCACCAGAGCGATCGGGAAATGCACCAGTCATGAATATTGGAAAGCCAATCTGTCAAAATCTTGGCGTAGGTTTTTGGCAAAAATTTAATTTTATTGGCCTTTATTAACTTAATCGCACCTTTTGCCAACTCATCCACTTTTACAAACCATTCTTCGGAAATCAGCGGTTCAACAACAGATTTGCATCTCTCACAAACAGCAACGTTGTGAACATAATCTTGCGGCGGTCTGCTGAATAAGTCTTTCCTTTTCAGCTCTTTAACAATTGCTTCTCTTGCTTCTATAACTTTCATCCCTGCGTATATACCGGCAACTTCATTTAGTCGTCCATCCTTATCTACCACAGTGATTATAGGAAGCTTATTGTCTTTCCCAATTTCGTAGTCTAGAAGATCGTGACCTGGAGTTATCTTAAGCGCCCCACTGCCAAATTTTGGATCAACTCTTTTATCTCTTACTAGTGGGAGCTTACCACTCACCGGACTTTTTTTAGGTTCGAGAAACTTCGGGCGATCAACACTACCTTGCACTCCCCAATACTTTTTATACCTTTCATCGTTGGGGTGAACAGCTATTGCAACGTCAGCAAAAATTGTTTCAGGTCTGGTTGTTGCTACCTCAATAAAATCGCTTCCACTTTTCCCAGTTCTAGGATATTGCGCAACAAAGTACTTTATGAAATATAATTTTTCTTTCCTTTCCTCATATTCAACTTCGACATCCTCAATTGCCGTATTACACTTCGGACACCACTGTACGATATAAGGTCCTTTGTAAATTAATCCTTTCTCAAAATACGTTTTGAATTCTTCAAAGACTGCTCTTTGCGGACAAGGGTCAAGCGTAAAGACCTCTCTTGACCAATCAGCCGAGAGCCCCATCATCCGCCAACTAGAAGAAACCGATTGATAAATTTTTTCCTTAAATTGCCAAGCCCTCTTTAGCCAGTCTTCCCGTCCAAGCTTTTCTTTTGAAAGACCTTCCTTAGCAAGTTCTCTATCAAATGTTGATTCAAACAAAATTCCGGCATGGTCAACTCCGGGAAGAAGTAAAACGTCATATCCTTGCATTCTTTTAAATCTGGCAATCGCATCCAGAATTGAATGTTGCATTGCATGACCCAGGTGAAGTTCACCGGTTAAATTTGGTGGGGGGATTAAAAGCGAATAAGGTTTTTTTGATGACGACGGATCGGTCCTAAAAAGATTTTCTTTCTCCCAAAAATCGTAGATTTCTTTATCGTTTTTAAAATCGATCATTTCATTTTTTATCTTAAAAATTTTATACTTTTTGTCATTTGTCATTTGTTATTGGAGTCCTTTCACGTGACGACCAGAAATATATTTTCTCGCACGTGCAAAATTTTTTGTCAAAATCAGAGTCCGTCATTATCATCGCTGTTATAATCAGTAGAGCTTTTATATTAAAGCAAAATATCCAATAATATGAAACCTTTTCTGATTTTTAATTGGTTTTGAGTCGTGGTAAGCTTGAGATAATGAAGATTGGACTTAATCAATTTGGATTTGCCATTTCTACCCCGAGAAAAGTTTGGCTAAAAATTGCTATGGTATTATTTTTAATACTTGCGGATTTAATTTTAAGTCTTTTTTATCTTGCCTTTATCATTACTTTTTATGATCTTAACTTTAAACCGATACCTGCAACTCTACAGGAGATTAAAAGTTTATACTCAAATCTTTACTTAATTAAATTCTTTGCTACGATCCCATTTTTCGTGATCCAAGCTGTGATTGCATTTTTCGTTTTTAAGTTTTTCTTTTCTAAAAAAAGAACCATAATCATTGCTATTATTGTTGGAATTTTAACAACAGTCGGTGCCGCCTATTTATATTTCTCAATTTATCGTTACGACACCGAAAGCTGGGAGAATTTAATCTCTTATGTACAATACCCTGATGCCGAACCGAAGATTTCCGGCACTTTTGGTTGCGTAATAGGTAATATTGGACCCAGAAAAATAGAATTTGCAACGAATGATGACTACAAAACCGTGAGAAGATTTTATGAACAAAGGGCACTTCCAGGCTATACTCTTGAAGAATCTCATTTAACTACATCCGATTATGGACCGCAAAATTATGATGGTCCTGAACAAGAAATTCCAGGAATAAAAATAAATTATATATTGAATCTGGGTAATAATTCGTTTGGCCCCGGCTACTCTGTTGATATTCTACCGGTAGGAAATGTTACTAAAATTATAGCGAAAAGTGGTGAATGTTCTCACTATAAACTCAAAGCTACTTCTTTTATTACCGCCAATACCACCAATACCATCATCCTACCGGAAGGCGAACCGGAAGACGAAACTGTAAACTGGAAAAGCCTCACTTCAGAAGAATGGAAATTTTCACTTAAATACCCACCTGCTTTTCAACTAACTACTCAAACTGTTCCGACTGCTTTTAAAATTGAAACGTCAGACTTCCAATTCGACGAGTCGACCCAAACTACCACTAGAGGCATCCAAATATATCTTCAAATCACTACTAATATTGGCAAGACCATAACTGTAGATGATTATCTCGATGAAGGGTTTTTAAGAGAAGTTCGATCCCCAGTCGATACTCAACTTGACGGCGTGAAAGCCAAGAGATTTTTCTCTCATTTCGATAAATATGGAGCAGGTAGTGATGAACTCGTAGCGATTAGAAATAACAAAGTTTATTGGTTTATAGTCCGATCTAATACTGACAGCTTCTTTGAAGCGAATGAAATTTTTAACCGGATTCTTTCAACTTTTAAATTTCTATGACGAAACTAAAAGGATACATCCCAATTGTAGTTTTAATAACTTTTGGATTTGTGCTTATAATTGCAGCAGCAATTGTCTATTATCAGCTTAAACCTAAACCCACACCTCAATCTCAACCAACACCAAGTCCCTTTACGACTCCGTCACCAATCGACGAAACAGCTAATTGGAAAAGTTACATTCGAAATAAAGAAATTAAATTTTCAATCAAATACCCCGACGATTTTAAAGTGGATGAACTCCCAGGAGCTGTTGTCATATATAAAGGAGTGAAATTAATTCTGCCTCCAAATTCACCTATTGATCCTTATCCTATATCTTTAGGGATCCTCGATCGCGGAGGCGATTGCGGAGATTGCAGCGGTTTTCAATTGAAAGAAATTAACGTGGCGGGTTATTATGCTGTGGAAGCGATTCACGAAAACACACTAAGTAGAGATATATGGATTTATTCACCCGATAGAAAGAAAGTTGTTAGAGTAGGATATGGAGCCCATGACCAAAAAGACGTTCAAGAAAATAAACTAATATTTGAAAAAATGCTCTCAACCTTCAAATTCCTTGGTGACGAAACTGCCAGTTGGAAGGTTTATACGAATGACGAAATAAAGTTTTCTTTGCGTTACCCGCCTAATTGGATTTCTGAGTCTGTCCCAGTGCAGACCAAAGAGGATTATAAGCAAGTGACCTTAAAAGGGAAAGAAGGTTATTTGGACCTTTTGTGGGGTTCTGGTTTTGGTGGTGCATGCCCTCAAGAATACGAAGATATTAGTATCAAGAATGCAACCCTGAAAGTTTGTCACGGAGTAGATGCTGATGGCAGTGAGTCGTGGGGCGGATTTAGTAAGGATCTTGGATATACTGGATTTACAGCAAACGCTAAGGCATATCCTCCACACGAGACTAACAGAGAAGTTATTCTAAAGATAATTTCCAGTATGGAGTTTAATCAATAACTCCAATTATTTATCGATTAAAAATGTAATCCAGGCTCAGCTTGGATTTTTTCTGGAGACATAGGTTTGAAATTAAAAAAAGCAGCGGATGCAATCATTGCCCCATTATCAATACAAAATTCAATTGGTGGAAACCTAACAGGAATTCCCAACCGTGAACTGTAAACTGTTAACTGTGAACGCAGAAGTTTATTGGCCGCAACTCCTCCTCCTAAAAGAATTTCTCTTACCTTAAATTTTTGAGCAGCCTTAACTGTTTTTGAAACTAAAACATCGACAATTGCTTGTTGAAATTCATAAGCGATTCCTGGAATGTTTTTGCTGGTTAAATTTGTCTTTTTAATATAATTAATAACCGCAGTCTTTAATCCGGAAAAGGAAAAATCAAAACTATTGTTATCTATCATTGGCCGAGGGAAACGGTAACTAGTTGCTTGTTTTTGGTTACTAGTAACCTGTGACCAGCTACCAGCAACTTGCTCTATCTCCGGTCCGCCAGGATAACCAAGTCCTAAAACTCTTGCCACTTTGTCAAAGACTTCTCCAGCCGCATCATCAAGGGTTCCCCCAAGCCATTGATACTTTCCGTGATCAGTCATCAAAATCAAGTTAGTGTGTCCTCCGGAAACAATCAGTGCGACCAAAGGAAACTGGGGTAACCTGGTTTCTAGTTTCTGGTTTCTAGTTTCTGGTTCTAGCCAGTTTGCGTATACATGCCCGATTAAATGATTAACAGGAATAAGAGATTTATTCCAAACAATTGATAATGTTTTTGCAGTTTCAATACCAATTAATAACGATCCGATAAGTCCAGGGCCATATGTAACGGCAATCGCGTCAATTTTGGAATTATGTATAAATGATTCTTGTAAAGCTGGAATAATGCTGCGAATTTGTTCTCTTGCAGCAACCTCCGGAACTATGCCGCCATATTTCGTATGAAATGCTACGGAAGAGGAAACGATATTTGTAATAATCTTTCGCCCATCCTCAACGATAGCCACACCGGTTTCATCACAGGTTGTTTCAATTCCTAGAATTCTCATGGAAATTTACAGCTCAAAGATTGCCTGGTCGCCTATTTGAAGACCATGAAGTTGAGAGAGGCCAGCATTAACTTCCAAAACGTATTTTGCATTTTGGCTTGGTTTATAAATTGTTAATTCTTTGTCTTTTTTATCAGGCTCAGTTGGTACATTCTGGGCAATATCTACAATTTTTTTACCCTCATCAAGCCAGAGAATATCAATTGCAAATTTCATATCTTTCATCCAAAAACCATATTTTCCGCTTTGTTCAAAAACAAAAAGCATGCCTTGATTTAATGGTAGTGAATCTCTTTTGGAAAAGCCTTTTTTTCTCTCGGTCGCGGTATTAGCGACTGTCGCATCAATAATTAGTGTTCTTACGCTTACAGTCACCGTACCTTTAGACTTTTGAATTGTAGATTGCAAGTTTAGTTTGGGATTCAAAAATGAAGCTGTCGTTACCCCATGCCCAAAAATTACCAGTACGATAATAATCAAAAATAAGCCAAAAATGATTGCTAAGTCTTTCTTCATTTCATCCACCAGTCCCAACTAAGTATACAGCTTGCCAAGGTCGGTAATTAGATTTGAATGCTTCGTCAATTATCAGTTCATCTCCTTTATACACCTTCCTGCCAAAAATAGAAGTTGCCCCCCAAGCAGAAAAATCGACTTGTTTAGTGGTTCCTTTTGGCAAAGTCGGATCATCTTGATATTTATCAGGAGGAGGCGGTTTTTGGTTAGAAATAACTGGATCTGTAATTTCTACCTTTCTACCGTCATTTGTACCATAAATGTCTATCTCCAGCTTCGCATTTGGTCTGTCAACAATCGCTTGAACTAATACATACTTCTGGGTATCATTTTTGAACTGGAAGTCGACAGCCGGTGCCCAGACAGTGGCATCAAGACCTGGCTTAAATCCTCTTTGTTCATAATAACCAACTCGATAGGCATGGGCCGTCCTTGCGATAATTGGCAATCCAGCATTTAAAGCTGCCCGAAAGACTGTGGTTGATACTTGACAGATACCACCGCCATCATCCAGAACTGTCCGTCCGGAAGATATGACATAGGCTTGTTTGTAACCAGTCGCAGCAGAAACCTCACCAACGGCTTTATTAAAAGAAAAAATTTCGCCCGGTTTTACCAGTGTTCCGCTAATTCTTCCCGCCCCCAAAGATATATTGTGAATTCGATTTGCAATTGATCCGGAAAAATAGGATACTCCTTTACCTACAAGTTCACGAATTCCCAAAGAATTGATTTCCTCACTGGCAATCTTGGCGACAGTCACTGCCACGGGTAATTTAATTGCGATTTCCTTTTCAACTGAAATATCATTAATTGAAATTTTATCCAAAATTAGCTTTTTAGTCGTCTCAATATCCAATTTACGTCCATCTCTCGCTGGAGTGAACTCAACAATCTTTCCCTCTTCAAATTTTAAAGTCGCATCAAGAGTCGGTGTGTCGATAGACTTAGCAATGTCTCCGACGAATGTCTCTAGCTTATTAGGATCCAAACTTACATCTAAAAATCTTTGGGCAGAATCAGCGTATTTGAGATCTTTTACCAGGATTGGTCTTTGGCCAAGTTGCAGACTAGTTATGTAGCCGTTTTCCTTCCCCATCAAATTAAATTTCAAAATGTCGACCAATTCTTTACCTGTCAGATTCCACGAGTCTCGTTCAAAAACCAAGCGAATTTTTTGCTTGTTCAGTATGTTTACTTTTTCAAGAGCCTTTTTAGCCTGATCTTTAGATATTTCTGGCTCAATCTGATATTTGGAAACTAGAGTAGGTTGTTCTGACAAATTTTCCAGATTTGTTCTTAAATCAGCTACAATTTTGCTTCCGTTTGTCATCGTTCCAGCTTTCTCCTCCTCTATCACAAACGCCCCATTTCTAAAAGCTATAGTTGCATCGATTGGCTTTTTCTGATAAGCATTTAGTAATAAATCAAGGTGATTAGAAAACTTCGAAGAATCTAGACAGTATTCTACTGGAATTGTCGTTTTTACAAATAGCGCTTTAATTTTGGCAGCAATGTCAGTTGTTAAATAACCAGTTTTGCCAGTATGTTTAATTTCTTTAATAATTTGGTCTTTTTCAAAGTTTATACCAAGATCATTAAGGTGAGTTTCAATATTTTGGCCATCGATAATAAAAACGATAGGCTTTTCCTCATATGAGCTGATTTTGTCGGCAATCAGGTTTTCAACGTCCGGAATTGTTTTGCCTGCCAGGTTAACATTGGCAAAATAGGTGTTAGGCAGGACTTTGTTTGAGTAAATTGAACCGTAAATAATATAAAATCCTAAAATACCAATCGCAATCAAAAGTGGAATTTTAATTCTTGGATTAATCAGCACATTTTTACTCTTCAAAGACTAACTCTGGCTTGCTAAAAATAATCTCTATTATGATATCATAGAGTTGCACAAAATAAGTCTGCCTTCATGAAGCTGAAGTTAATTTTTTCGATCATATTTTTTTTCTCACTAGCGCTAGTTCTTCCCGGCTGTTCACTTCTTCAAAGATTTAAAAAGGAAGAATCAATTACACTTCAATATTGGGGATTATGGGAATCAGCCTCCACAATCAATCAAGTTGTTGCCGATTATAAAAAAGAACACCCCAACGTCGATATCGTTTATGCCAAAAAATCTCCCCAGCAATATCGGGAAAGCCTACAAAGTCAAATTCAGGCAGGTAAAGGACCAGACATTTTTCGCTTTCATAACACTTGGACGCCAATGCTTGAAGACATACTTTCACCTGTACCTACCGATGTTGTTTCCCCTGCCGATTTTAAGAAGAATTTTTATCCAACAGTCTTTAACGATTTAAGAAATTCAAAGAAGGAATTTGTTGGTGTACCCCTTGAGATTGACGGCCTAGGTCTTTTTTGGAATGAAGATATTTTCAAAGCAGCCGGCATTATCAATCCACCAGCAACCTGGCAAGAATTAGCCCAGACAGCTGTCAGACTGACGGTTCGAGATCCTGCAGGCAATATTAATACTGCCGGTGTCGCTCTTGGTACTGCTTCAAACGTTGATCATTTCTCAGACATTTTAGGTTTGATGATTTTCCAAAATGGAGGAGATCCTAAGTCACCAACCGATAAGGCATCATCCGATGCTCTAACTTATTACACTAACTTTGCTCAAGGTGAAAATCGTGTTTGGGATGAAACTATGCCTTCCTCAACAGTTGCCTTTGATGGCGGCAAACTGGCTATGTATTTTGCACCAAGTTGGCGAGCCATTGAGATTAAAAGTAGCAATCCTCTCTTAAATTTCAAAGTTGCTTCGGTTCCTCAACTTGAAGGAGGCAAAATCGGCTGGGCTTCTTACTGGGCTGAGGGTGTTTCTGCAAAAAGCCAACACCAAAAAGAAGCTTGGGACTTTGTTAAATTTCTCCAGGAAGATGAATCTTTAATAAAGTTATACGGAGAGGCTGCTAAAAGCCCAAGCCGATTTTTTGGCGAACCCTATTCAAAAGTTTCAATGGCTTCAAAACTTGCTGCCGAACCGCTAGTCGGTGCTTTCATTTCCGATGCACCCTACATGAGATCATTTCCGATGGCCTCGAGGACTTTCGACAACGGTCTCAACGACCAAATAATCAAAGCCTACGAAGATGCGATCAATAGCGTCTTGCGAGGTACTCCCGCCAAAAATGCCCTAGAAACAACAGCCCAAAATATTACTAATATTTTTAACCGATTTAAACCAGCCTCCTAAACAATTTAAAATTTAAAATTTAAAATTTAAAATTTGTGTTGAGGATTGATCTTTATCCTTTCCTTGATTAACATTGACCTGCTTTGTCTTCTAGAACATGACTATTCCAGAATCTATCATAGCCACCTTAGCTTATCACGATATTTTTGACTACCCTTTAACCCAAGAAGAAATCCAGAAGTATTTAATCGGGAAAAAGGCCACTTTTGCACTTATCAAAAAGGGGATCGATCAACTGGTCAGGACAAAGAAAGTAGACACTCTAGGCGGTTATTATTTTTTAAAAGGTAGAAAGAAAATTGTAGCTCTTCGTAAAAAAAGACAAAAATACTCAAAGATCAAACTTAAAAGAGCCCTCTTTTTTTCTAGAATTCTTAAAGCTGTTCCTATACTCAAGATGGTGGCTGTTTCCGGAGCTTTGGCTATGGAAAATAGCCATAAAGATGACGATATAGACTTAGTATTAATTAGCGCCAAAAGGACGATCTGGACAACCCGTTTTATTGCTAATGTACTGCTTCTAGCTTTTAAAAGAGATCCAAAAGGGGAAAAGGTATCTAATCGAGCTTGTCTCAATGTTTTTATTGACCAGTCAGATCTCAAGATTAGTCCTCCGAGTCTTTACCTTGCACACGAAATCTGCCAGATGAAACCGCTTTGGGATCGAGGGGGAACTTATCAGAAGTTTATCAACGCCAATAAATGGGTAAAAAAAATTCTCCCAAATTGGGAACTAAACGTCGAACGACTAACGACTAATGACAAACGCAAAAGAAGTTCTAAAGCGTTAGTCTTTAAGCGTTCAGCATTAGTCGTTGAAAACTTTCTCAAAAGTTTTCAACTCTGGTACATGCGCCCCAAAATCACTACCGAAAAAATAGGGAAGACTCAACTTTTTTTCCACCCGGCTGGAACTCAAGATTGGGTACTAGATGAATACCAAAAGCGACTAGAGAAATTAAATTTGACATTTTAGCAACTCATAGTATAATTTGACCAAATGGCAACCCCTGAATCCACAATAGAAATAGGAAGACGCATTCTGCAAGAAAGAGAACAGCTCGCTAATACCTGCCAGGAAATATTTAGGAATACCATCGAGATTTTAGGAGATAAAGGCACGATCCGAGGGATTGCTCCTTTAAAGTTTCGATCATTAACTTGCACCGTTAATTCTACAGAACCCCCCATCGCAGTCAGGCTTTATGTAGGAGGAGCTAATTTAGCAAGAGCAAGTTCAGTCCGGATTTCTGTAGAAGGTATCAATGAGGTGTTATGTGTTGAGAGAAAAGTTAAAAAAGGCAAGGAAATTTTCAGTGGTAAAATACAACCCAATGTTTACCCGAGATACTCAAGAAACCTAGACCTAAGAGAAGCTTCAGGCTACCTTGCGGCAATCAAGCAACTAACCAAAGAATTATCTTAGTAATTATTTTCTTGGCTCCGAAAGAAGTTTGGTTTGAGTAGTTTTTATAAGGTCTCGATTACAATTCTGAGTTTCAAATCTCATTTCCGTTATTTCGCTATTCCTCTTTTAGGGTTGACAGGGCTAATTCAACTTTGAGACAATATTGGCGGGCACCCCTCGGGGTGCTTTTTGCATGAACACAAAGTATATCTTTGTTTCTGGCGGCGTAATTTCCGGAATCGGCAAAGGCGTTGCCACCTCTTCAATCGCCCTCATTCTCAAATCCCGCGGTTTTGCCGTAACAGCCATCAAAGCCGACCCTTATTTAAACGTCGATGCCGGTACCTTAAATCCAATTGAACATGGGGAGGTTTTTGTTTTAGACGATGGTATGGAATGCGATCAAGATTTGGGAAATTATGAAAGATTTCTAGACCAAAGTCTCAACTGGACAAACTACATGACCACTGGCCAAATTTTCAAATCAATCATCGAAAAAGAACGCGCCTTGGGCTATGAAGGCAAAACTGTCGAGTTTTTTCAGGATCCACCCCGCGAAATCATTAAGCGAATTTATCAGTGCGCCAAGACCAACCGGGCAGAAATTATCCTCTTTGAAGTTGGTGGAACAGTCGGCGAATTCCAAAACTTACTTTTTCTTGAGGCTAACAGACTTCTGAAACTTCAGCATCCTCGTGATGTTTTGCATGTCCACCTGACTTATTTGCCAATTCCTTCCTCAATTGGTGAAATGAAGTCAAAACCAGCTCAAATGTCCATCCAGCAGTTGGCTTCCTCAGGAATTGTTGCTGACTTTGTTCTGGCCAGATCCAGTGTCGCTGTTGATGACAAGAGGAAAGAAAAAATTGCTATAGCCTGTGGTCTTTCACCGGAGGATATTATTTCCGCGCCAGATGTTGAAAGTATTTATCAGATTCCTCTTAATTTTGAAAACCAAGGTCTTTCCGACAAAATTCTTAAAAAATTAGCCACCAAGCCCAAAAAAAGTAACCTTGCAGACTGGAAAGTAATGGTCAACAAAACCCTAACCGCCAAAAAAACTGCCAAAATTGCCATGGTCGGCAAATACTTTTCAACCGGTGACTTTACACTCTCGGATGCTTATCTTTCGGTTATTGAATCCATTAAACATGCCGCAGCTCAGTATGACATTAAACCTAAGATGAGATGGATTGATTCTACTCAAATTGAAAAAGAAGGCACTGATATTTTAAAAGGCTTTGACGGTATGATCGTCCCCGGGGGTTTTGGTGGAAGGGCAGTTGAGGGGATTATATCAGCCATTGAATTTGCTCGAAAAAACAAAATTCCCTATTTTGGTCTTTGCTTTGGTATGCAGCTTGCGGCAGTTGAATTTGCACGAAATGTTCTCGGGTTCAAAGACACCCACACAACCGAAATTAATCCGAAAACCAAATATCCAATTATTGATGTGATGGCCGACCAAAAAGCCAAAATCAAATCTAAAAATCTCGGTGGTACCATGCGTCTCGGAGCTTGGGATTTTAAGGCTAAAGCAGGCACTAAATTGGCCAAAGCTTATGGATTACTTACGGGGTCAGAACGCCACCGCCATCGCTATGAATTTAACGGCAAATATGCCAAACTCTTTGAAGAAAAAGGCATGATAATTGCGGCAACTTCCAAAGAAGGTAATTTAGTTGAGGCCCTTGAACTTAAAGATCACCCATCATTCATCGGTGTACAATTCCATCCTGAACTCAAATCAAGACCGCTTAAGCCCCATCCTCTCTACATGGCCTTTATGAAGGCGGTCAGAGATTTTAAATACAAATCGCATAATTTTTCTAAATAGTTTATATTTGATAAAATCTAAGTAAAGTCCTACTTGCACAACTATGACTGAAGATTCCGAAACAGCCGGAAAAGCTTCAAAATTGCCTGGGGGTGAATATAAGCCAAAGCCAATCGAAATCAATGGTGTGTTGTATGATGGCTTTCATCCGCCAAAAGAAATACAAAGACCTGATGGGACAGTAGCATATATTGGCGGGAGAAAACTTGATAGAGACCAGGTTTATGCAGAAAGATTTTGGCAAAAGCAACCAAAAGGCAAAAGAGAGGTTATGATCGAAAATATTCCAAGAATGGCAGATAATGGATTTGTTACAAGCTTTGTTAGTCAAAATGGTCTTTCTGAAGAAGACCGAGAAAAACTATCAGCGATGAGAGTACTAGCAAAAGAATTAGGTTATGATGTAGGACAATTTACGTTTGATTCCAAAACCCACATTGCAAAAGCCCCAATTAGTAAAGTGTCCGTCAAGACTAACCAATAACTATTTAAATTCCTCCAAATTTTGAATTGCCTCTTGACAAATCAAAAATCGTTGTTAAAATATTAGCAGTCACGAGTCGTTAGTGCTCGTGATTTTTATCAAAAATGCTCAAGCCTTTAGCCGGATACGTTTTAATCGAACCTGCTCCTAAAGAGACTAAAACTGCCTCTGGAATTGTTCTTCCCGATACTGCCGACGAAAAACCTCAAGAGGGTAAAGTTTTAGCTTGTGGCGATGATCTTATCGAAGAAGGCAAAACCATCAAATGTCCGGTCAAAATAGGCGACAAGGTTGTTTATAAAAAATGGGGCGGTAATGAAATCAAGGTCGAAGGCAAAGAACTTTTACTTATAAAATTTGAAGACTTAATGGCAATCGTAACCAAATAAATAAAAATGGCAAAACAATTACTTTACGCAGAAGAAGCAAGAGCAAAATTGAAAGCTGGAGTCGATAAATTAACCTCAGCAGTCGCCACCACACTTGGGCCCAAAGGCCGTAACGTCGCACTTGATAAAAAATGGGGCGCTCCCAATGTAGTTCATGATGGCGTCACTGTCGCCAAAGAAATCGAGCTTGAGGACCCCTTTGAGAATATGGGTGCCTCGCTTGTCAAAGAAGCAGCTTCCAAAACGTCAGATGTCGCCGGCGATGGTACCACTACTTCCACCGTTCTTGCCCAGGCGATGGTTGAAGAAGGACTCAAAAATATTACAGCTGGTGCTAACCCGATGATTCTTAAACGTGGTGTCGAAAAAGCCACCGAAACCGTCGTTGCCGAACTTAAGAAAATGGCCAAAAAAGTCGCTGGCAGCGATGAAATTGAAAAAATCGCTACCATTTCGGCAGCCGACTCTCAAATCGGCAAAATGATTGCCGAAGCCTTAAGCAAAGTCGGTCCAGACGGCGTTGTTACTGTTGAAGAAGGAAAAGGCTTGGAACTTTCCGTTGAATATAAAGAAGGAATGGAATTTGATCGGGGATTTGTTTCCCCTTATTTTGTGACCGATCCTGACAAAATGCAGGCTATTGTCGAAGACGCACACATTTTAATTACCGACCAAAAAGTTGCTTCCTTAAACGACCTTCTTCAATTTTTAGAAAACTTTGTCAAAATTTCCAAAAGCTTAGTAATCATCGCCGATGAGGTCGAAGGCGAAGCTTTGGCTACTTTAGTTGTTAACAAGCTCCGCGGTACTTTTAATGTTTTGGCTGTTAAAGCCCCTGGCTTTGGTGACCGCCGAAAGGAAATGCTAGAAGATATTGCTACTCTAACTGGCGGTACCGTTATTTCCGAAGACATGGGTCGTAAATTAGAATCAGTTACCGTTGAAGACTTAGGTAAGGCAGATCGGGTTGTCTCCGACAAAGACGACACAATCATTGTTGGTGGTAAAGGCTCCAAAGCAGCCATTGAAGGCCGGATCAAACAAATCAGAAATGAACTTGCTACAATTGAAAGCGATTTTGATAAAGAAAAACTGGAAGAAAGACTGGCCAAACTTTCCGGAGGCGTCGCTGTCATCAATGTTGGTGCAGCCACCGAAATTGAGCTTAAGGAGAAAAAAGAAAGAGTTGATGACGCTGTCAATGCCACCAAAGCAGCTGTAGAAGAAGGCTATGTTGTCGGTGGGGGAGTAGCTTTGGTTCGCAGCATGAAGGTTTTGGATAAGATGGGTATTGACGGTGAAGCCGATGAAAGAATCGGCATTGAAATTGTCCGCGATGCCTTAGAAAAACCACTGGCTATGATCGCCAAAAATGCCGGTGTTGATGCTGGTTGGGCAGTCAAGGAAGTTGAAAAGGCGCAGGGTAACATTGGCCTTAATGCTTTAACTGGCAAGTTTGAGGATTTGGTAGTTGCCGGTGTTATTGATCCAGTTAAAGTTACTCGCATTGCCCTGCAAAATGCCGCCTCCGTGGCCATGATGATTCTGACAACCGAAGCTTTAATTACAGATCTGCCTGAAAAAGAAAAAGCCCCTCCAATGCCCCCCGGCGGCATGGGTGAATACTAGTCTTCTTAACCAGCTTTGTAAGCTGATATGTCACAAAAACCGCAAAGGCAGTAATTATAATTGCGTAAATAAATCTGGAAATGATCCCCGAACCGACAGAAATATACTGATCAATATATTCTTTAACAAACGCCTGAATCGCCTCATTCCAAGCCAAAGCCGCCACCAGTCCAAAGCCGGCAGTCGAAAGTGCAATCATTTGCTTGAGAAGTTCTTTATGTAATTTCTTGGCCATTTTTATTATTTTAGAGTTACCTTGATCCTGGCATTTAGGCCCGCAGCTTGCGAGGACCGCAACGCACTTTCCTATTTTAATGTAATTTTAAGACGTGCGTTATCAACGTGTGCCGTGTATGCATCCATGTCTGTTTTAGCCTGAACTCTATATGTTCTTACCCCCTTCTCAAGTGTAATCTTTGAAGAGGTAGCTAAAACCCCTTTTGCCGAGATTGTCGAAATTTCACTAAACCAAACAGGACGTTTGTCGCTTGCATTGTAAAGCTGGGCATATACTTTACCATTGCCGTCCTGAACCCAGATCGAAGCTTCAAAAACAACCGATTCTATTGCCGAGTACTTATTCGTATCAATTGTCACTTCGAGTCCGTTTAAATCAACATAGCTTTTACTATTAGTTGATCCGTTACCGATCGGAATAAAAATTTCTTTTTGGGCAGTTTGAACGATTGTTTGGGATGATGCCTGCCCCGAACCGCTTTGGTTCGGGGTTTCTACGATTGTCTTAGTCTCGACAGTTTTAACTTCTGTTGGAGAAGGTGAAGAGGAAGGTGAGACATAATTGGGACTGGGTAATGGGGAAGATTGTAGATTCTGACCTACCAATCGCTCTTCCTCAGGAATTTGACTCTTAACTCTTAACTCTTGACTCTTAATTATCCACCAATTGACGTAAGCCAAATCAGCAAAAGCTACCATTAAAATCGCAATACCAATTTTGGTCAGAATTCTTGAAAGAAACGATTCTCCCATACATTCATAATATCATCAAAATTAACCAATTGATTAACCCTCGCCCTTGACATCAACTACCCACCAGACTCGATTCCACACCGAACAACCCCAGTCAGTATTCAAACTTTTTCCAGGAAATTGTTATGCTGAAAGTGTGAAAGAAAAAGGTTTTGTTCTTCCTGTGATTTTATTGGTTATTACTTTATTAGTGGTTGTTGGCGGGATAGTTGCTTATTTTACACTTGTAAAACCTCAACCCAAACCTCCTCAAACGTCAACTTCAAGTTCTTCTCAAAGTGAAATTGGACCACCTTTCCCTTACCGAAGGTTGATTTTTAACGGAGAAGTCACAAAATTGCCCGGAGGTCCAAAAGTTGATGCTGACTTTGAATTCCATCTCCAAAAAGAGCTAATTCCAAAAGAGGAAAAACAACCAAAGCCAGATAGCGAAACTCCTTACATCTTGCAGGTTAGAAGAGGTGAAGAAGTTCTTTCTGCGACCTCTCCATTTGGTGTTTGCGTAAGTGTAGAAGATGTAGCCTGTTACACCGAAAAAGATGTTAGTGGTTTATTTCTATCTCAGTCCATTGATAATCTTCAAGAAATACCAGAGACCATAGTTCTTTTTTATAAGGGTAGGGAGATTTTTAGAAAAGAAAGATCTAAAAATAACCCTGTTGTAAATCTGATTGAAGAAGAGAATGATGTCTCGAAAGTTCATTTAAAATGGATGGGCGAAGATGAAGATGGTGACACTCTTTTTTATCGAGTCTTTGCATCCCAAGATAATTTTCAAATACAAGACCAAGTATATCCATCCTTTGTGGGAACAGGTGAAAAAGATGCAATGAAGAAAACTTCTTTTGATTTCAATTTTAAAGAACACTATTTCGCGGGTGGGAATATTGCTTTTCTTATAGTAGTAAACGATGGATTCAATATTAATTGGACGTTTTCAAAGACGTTTAATCTTCCTTCGCCTGCTTATCAGCTGAAGGTAGAAATTCAGTCTCCTAAAGAAGACGAAGAGATTGGTGAGGGGTTTGTTATTCTTGATGGAAATTTATTGACATTGATCCACACATCTGAACGTCTCTTTAGTGGCGAGCCTTATACCTGGAGTCCTATACCACACGCTGATTTGGAATGGCGATCAAATGTGGATGGTCTACTTGCTAAATATAATGTTGGTGATGAAGACTTTCGTGGTGTTATCTATTGTCATGCTGAAAGTCTGACACCTGGCGATCATGCAATCACTTTAAAGGGAAAGGTTCCTAGTGGTGAAGCCCAAGCTACTGTGAGAATCAAAGTCAAATCCGTTCCTGGTCATGAATACCAAGGGAAAAGGCCTAATTGCTCTTAAGAAGAATTTTCCTTGATTGCTACCAGTTTACATTAAGCCTATCCAAATGATTGTCCTGAGCTTGCCGCCTTGCTCTTGTGCTAAACTAATTATTGGAATGGTTAGCCACAAGTCGCCGACACCAAAACAAAAGAAAAGACTGGCAAAACTTTTGGGTAAAGATGAGGAAGTCGTCTTTGTTACCTCTATCGGTAATCGCTATTTCTGGATCTCACTCTCTTTTCTTCTTCTCCTTCCTCTTCTAATTGCTTTATTGTCTGCAATGATATTTTCTGGCATTTTTGAAATTTCAAACATTGTTTGGCTGAAATACCTTTGGATTCCAGGGCTAATTATTGTTGCTTATAACACCCCGAAATATGGCCGTTTAATTCGATTGAGGCAATCTTATACTTATGCCTTAACCAACCGCCGTTTTCTAATCATCCGAGGGATTTTTTCCAGAAAAATTGTCACCGCTCCTCTTGATCGAATTACCCACATTACAGTTGAACAGTCTTTTGCCCAGCGTTATTTATTTAACTGTGGCCATTTAGTAATTATTACTGCCGGTTTTGATCAGAGAGAAATCGTAATCGAAAATATTGGCAGACCTGTTGAGTTTAAGATTCTTCTTGAGGAACTTACCGAAAAACTTGAAAAACCAAGCAGAGAGGATTCGCAAGATTTAAATCTTCGTTCTCTTTCTGCTTGAGCGAATCCTCTAATGTTTTAGGACTGAATTAGTTTTAAGACTTTAGTCGTTTGTCGTTAGTCGTTTAGCCTATTACTGTGGCAGAATGCTTGCCGGATCGACGGCTTTTCCTCTGTCATAAATTTCAAAATGGACGTGAGGACCAGTAGTATGCCCAGTTAAACCAACCGTTCCGATTTGAGTATTAGTATTAACCACATTACCCACACCTATATCTATCCGACCCATATGGGCATATAAAGATTTAAGGCTATCGCCATGGTCAATGATGACAATATTGCCCTTGCCGTCATTAACCTTTCCGGCAAACTCAACAATACCAGGGCCAAGCGGCTTAATAGGAGTACCCAAATCAACAGCAATGTCATTAGCCGGATGGTAGCCTCTGTAGCCTTGGGAAAGATAACCTCCGGAAACCGGCCTTTGAAACTCAAAAGGTGAGCGTCTTGACTGGATAGCTTGACTGATCTCCTCTTCTGGCTGGTTTTTCTCTTCGGTTTTATCGGCTACCAAAATAGCCTGACCATTGATTTTAATTTCAGCCTCTTTAGGTTTAAGGTAGGCGACAGCCTGGTTTGAAGAGACAAAGATAATCGCCAAAATCGGGATAACCTTTGCAAGTAGCCTTAGCCTTGGTCTGATCTTGATTTGGAAATGGATGAAGGTAGACACAAGCTTAATTACCTCCCTGACTTCCAGTTTGGCGATTTTTATTACTCTTTTCTTTAGCTTCCTAAATTGCTTTAGATTCATGTATTTTTCTCCACAAAAGATCCCTATTAAAAATCACTTGGGAACTTGGGCAGTCAGCCCATAGTGGAGAATTGTGAGAGGGGATTATACCAACTCTAGCTCCTATTGTCAAGTCCTATAGGAGTCAAATCGCTTGAGTTGGTATATCAGTGGAGCGCCATCAGCATAACCCCAAACCGAGTTAGTAAAGTACCTTGATTGAGGGAAAGAAGTCAGTCTTAGAGTTTTCAGAGCTTGCATCGAGCGTGGGCGAGATGTTAACTTAACTCAATGCCTTTCATTACGACTAACGTCAAACGACTAACGACTAAAGCCAAAATATCAAAAATCTTGTTTCCTGTTTCCTGTTTCCTGTTACTTGTTACGGTACTTTCTGGCTGTAATACCATTGGCAACAGCAAACCTGCAGCCCTACAAGTAACCTCGACTCCGGAAGCTTCGGTTTTTCTCGATGGCAAGCACCTTGGTAAAACCCCCTTTTTCTCAGATCAACTTAAGCCTGGAGAGTATCTTTTGAAAATTACTGTCTCTGAGGCCAGCTTTGTTGACAAGGTTACCCTTACCTCAAACACTCTAACGGTAGTTAACCGTGAGCTCAATAACAACTTTTTAGCTCAGTCTGGTGAAACCCTTTGGCTCAAAGTCGATTCAAAAGGCTTGTTTATTACCTCCATTCCCCAAGAAGCCGATATAACTATCGATGGCAAGTCTTTTGGTAAAACGCCGATTTTAATTGATAAAATCGATGATAGTGAACATAAAGTTGTGCTTTCTAAAGCCACTTATATTGATCGGGAATTTTCAATCAAGACCTCTTCTAAATACCAGCTGGTTGCTGATGTTACTTTGGCCTCAGAAATTGCCAAAAGCTTTGGAACCGGTACCTCGCCAACCCCTGCGCCAAAAGTCGAAAAGGTAGAAATCCTCAAAACGCCTCAGGGTTTCCTAAGGGTACGAGCTGAACCGTCATTAAATGCCTCAGAAATCGGCAGAGTCAAAACAGGTGATCAACTCGAAGTTATTCAGGAAACTAAAGACTGGATCAAAATCACATTCGAAGGCAAACAAGGCTGGATCTCCACCCAATACACCAAAAAAATCGCTGAGTAATTTCGTCTCTTTACAAATGAGTATTTATCAACTATTATCCAAAAAATAAACATGGCGCAAAGTCGTAATTTAAACAAAAAATATTTCTCTCAAAAAGTTTCAGCAATTAAAGTTACCAAAAAATCGATTTCCCAACTCTTATCGGAGATGGCCGACACTGGTTTTCAAGGCCGGAAACTGGCAGAAATCGTTGATGTCTGGGAAAAAATGATTAAGGATAAAAATCTAACGATTGCTTTGGGTTATGCAGGCTCCCTTTCTACAACCGGCCAATGGAAACTTATCAATTGGCTTATCGAAAATCGCTATATCGATATTTTGGTTGGAACGGGCGCTAATCTTTCCGAAGATATCATCGAGGCGATGGGGAATTCATATTGGAAAGGTAGTCACACAGCCGATGATGTCGAACTATTAAAAGCAGACGTCAATAGATATTACGATGTTTATGGTAGCGAGATTGACTACATGGAAATGACTGAATTGATTGCCGATTTTTATGTTAAAAACCTCACACCAGACAAACCTTATTCCTCGCGAGAAATTTTTTACCTTTTTGGCAATTGGCTTGCGAAAAAAGGCATCGAAAGTATTGTGGCTATTGCTGCTAAGCATAAAGTTCCTGTCTTTTGTCCGGCAATTGTTGACAGTCCCTATGGTGATGCCGGTTTAATTGCTAAAAGTAAAGGTTTTAACTTGGTAATCGATAACATGAAGGATTATACCGAGTTTATGGCCTTGGGAGAAAAAATTAAGGAAACTGGCGTTATTTACATTGGTGGAGGAGTCCCTAAAGATTTTATCCAGCTTCTGGCGGTTACTTCCAATCTTCTTTATGAAGATAGGGTTATTCCAGGGCGCAAGCCAAAGGTTTTTCGTGCCAAAAGAGGTAATAAAAAAGAACTAGTAGAAACTTACTACCCTCACAAATATGCTATCCAGATTACTTGTGACGCACCTCAATGGGGTGGACTTTCCGGTTGCACTTTTGAGGAAGCCACAAGTTGGGGCAAGGAAGAAGTCGGCGCTCCTAAAGTCCAATGCTATTGTGATGCTACCATTGCTCTGCCGATCGTGACCCATGCTTTGAATGAAAGAATCGCCACCAAAAGAAAAGCCCCGGATTTCTCTTGGTTTTTTAAAGACCTGCCTGCCGGCAGGCAGGTTTAAATGGCAAATCTTCCTGACTTTTCTTATCCCCAGACAGAACCTTTCAATTTTTGTGGCTTAGATGATCAGGACTATAAATCTGCAAAAGTCACTGTTTTCCCGGTTCCTTATAGTTCAACAACATATTGGAAATCAGGTACCAAAGACGGTCCAAGGGCAATTATCGAGGCCTCCCGTCATCTTGAACTGTGGGATTGCCAGCTAAAATCCGACATTTCAAAAATGGGTATTTACACACTGCCGGAACTTGCTGTTTCGAAAAACTCTCCAAAAGAAGCCACCCAACAAATCGAGGCGGTAATAACTCAAATTCTCAGGGCTAAAAAATTTCCCCTTATGATCGGTGGTGAACACTCCATTACTTTAGGAGCAGTTAGGGCAAGTACGAAACATTTTGATAAATTATCAGTTCTCCAGCTTGATGCCCACACCGACCTGCGCTTTGAATTTGAAGAAACCAAGTTTCATCACGCCTGTGTCATGCGCCGAATTTCCCAGGATCTGGAAATACCAGTAACTCAAGTTGGTATAAGGAGTGTAAGTGAAGAAGAAATTGCATTTCTAAAAAAATCAAAGAAGAATTTTATCTTCTTTGCACCCGAATTACCTGTTGCCAAAATTATCAAAACCCTTAAGCCAAATGTTTATGTAACAATCGATCTTGATGTCTTTGATCCGTCAGTTATGCCGGCTGTCGGTACGCCGGAGCCCGGAGGCCTGGGTTGGTACGAAATCCTGTCGCTTGTTAAATCAGTTGCCGCCAGACGGAATATTGTTGCAGCCGATATTGTTGAGCTTGATCCTATCCCCGGAATTTCTGCACCTGATTTTCTGGCCGCCAAACTCGCCTATAAAATAATAGGCTATGTGCTAACATAAAATCTGTGAAATATTGGAAACATAACTGGTTAACACCCAAAGCAGAAGTTAAAAGAAGCCCAGTTGGCGGAGAAAGTGTATATGCCAAGCGACTCATCAAAAAAGGCGAGCGCATCGCAGTCGGGGGGTATGTCATCCCTAGAAAAGAACTACAAGCGATAGTCAGAAAGCATCCCGGTTTTCGCTACCCAGTTCAAATTGACATAGGTTTTTGGATTGGCCCACGCTCTTCTTCACAACTTGATGAAGCCGAATATTTTAACCACAGTTGCGAACCTAATGCTGGGATTTTCGGCTCTAACACTTTAGTTGCCATGCGAGACATTATACCTAGAGAAGAAATCACCTTTGATTATGCCATGACCGACTCTCAGGATCTAAAAATGGTCTGTCATTGCGGTACTGCCTCTTGTCGAAAAATTATCAAAGGTTCCGATTGGCGAGATCCCAAGCTTCAGAAAAAATACCGCAGCTGTTTCTCTTTCTACTTACAGGAGAAAATTAATAAACTTAATTCCTCCTAAACTCCGATTGTCAACAACACAAAAAACCGCCATGGCGTAAAATTGTGTTAAGATTGACATGATATAAAACATGCGTAAAAAGATTAAAGACGAAAAAATCAATCCAACTGTCAAAGAAGTCCTGATACTTTTAGGGGTAGGTTTTTTTATCACGGCATCTATATTAGCACCAGGTCTACCGCTAGCTATTAAACCATTCATCGATTATAAGAAAGAAAAGGATTATCAAAAGTGGAAACAATTTAATCAAGCTAGGCTTAAACAAGTTTTAAGAAGATTAAAAGAGCAGAAAGTTGTAGAAGTTATTTCATCAGAGCAAGGAGATATTATTAAAATTACAGAAAAGGGTAAAAGGAAAGTTTTGAATTTTAACTTAGAGAACATCCAGCTTGAAAAGAAATGGGATGGTAAATGGAGATTAATTATTTATGATGTCGCAAAAGAAAGAAAGAAAGAAAGAGACTTTTTAAGAGAGATATTAAAGCGACTTAACTGTTTTCAATTGCAAAAAAGTGTCTATCTGACACCTTATCAATGTGAAGACGAAATCGAATATATCCGTCAACTTTTTGGAATTGGAGATGAGGTAAAAATCTTAAAAGTCGCTAGCCTAGAAAATGAAAAACCCTATCGAGAGTACTTCGGAATCTAGGGAATCAAATTAGAGAATGAAATGACACAAAAATATGCCATGGCGAAATTTTGTGTTGTTTTCGTACATCATGTAAGTTGGACATAATTATCTGATACACTGGTAATGTGGTTGCAAAGTCTTTGGTCAAATTAATCGATGAAGCTATTATCCCTGCAGTAGCCTTAATTTTGGGCAAAATGCTTGGCCTTTTTTTGGCAAGCTATTTTCTTAAATTACCCTTTGCAATTAAAAGCAGTCAGGTTCTTTGGATTTTGCCCTCGATTCATTTTGCAAATCTTACCGATTATACAATTGCCGAGAACTACTCAAATCTGGCCATGTTTTTTGTAGCCAGCGCAGGCACCATGCTCGTTTTGGTTCGTGCCCATTTTTTCCACCAAAGCCATATTCATCCGGTCCTCCATGCCAAACTGGCCAAGTTAAACTTAGAAAATTTGATCGCTCCGAGCTATCATCTCTACCACCAAGCGCTAATTTGGCTGATTTTTCTCTGGTTGACTGTCGGCTTTTTGATAATCTCGACACTTTTGCAAATCACCTATGCCCAGATTACGATCATTGCCTTTATTGTCGCCGCCAATTTTTCCTGGCTTTTTGCGATTGACGTCGAAAAAGAGGTCGAGATATCAAGGACAGGAGGTTAGATAAGTATAAAAACCTATCATTTATTAAAAATTACCCTAAACTTCCTGGCTGTAATTTTGCTGATCAGTTTGATTGCAGTTCCTTTTTTCTTTGCCAAAGATTTAGCCAAAGTCGCTGGTGTTAAAAGCGCCTCAAAATTTTTAGTTGTATCCCAAATCGAAAAATTCCCAAATCTGACGTTAAGCCAAGAGGGTAATCAATACACGATTTCTTTTGAAAAACAAGGTCCATCTCAGGCATTTCTTGATATTTTGATAATCAATAACCCAACCGGCACAACTCAAACATATTCGCTCAAGGTTATTTCCGGTCAAGCTAAACTATTTTTCGGAGAAAATTTGGAAAATCAAACTACTCAAATTTCTGTCCCAAGCTCTGCCTCAGTCCCCATCAGCCTTTTTTCGTCAGATGGAGCAGAATCATCGGGTCAGATAGTAAGGTTTATGATTACTGCAGAAAGCGTATAAATCTTGCTGGTACAAGATCGCTTGTATAAATCACCAAAAAAACCAAGATCGCCCAGGAAATCACTGCTAGAAGTAGAGGTATGTCCGAAAGCAAAATTCGCTCTGGCGACTCTCCTTCCTTTTTCTCATAAATTACATAAAGATATCTCATTACCCCATAAATCACAAAAGGCACGGTGATCATCAGCCATTTTGAGGCCAGAAGCGTCCTTGGTAAGAAATCGCCAAATAGCACCAAAACTTGCGGTCCGGCTGTTGGCGGTGGTTGCAAAAAGGTAAACATCGTGTAAGAAAGCCAGGTACTAGTGGCAAACATTATTGTTAATGAATCAAGTAATGTTTCCGGATAATGGAGAAGGATTGACCTGGTCGCTAAATTTTTCTCCTCAGATCCTAATAGTAAAGTTCGTTCTGATCGTCTTTTCCCAATAGCCAGAAAAAGTGCCAGCGAAGCAACTGTTAATATAAACCAGACGGTCACATGGGCATCAATTAAAACTGCTCCAGCATAAACTCTTAGCAAAAATCCCGAAGCAATCGCCATTACATCCAAAAGAATCACCGATCGTAAGAATAGTGAATAAAGAATTTGTAAAATTGCATAAGCTGACGTGGCGGCTGTAAAAAACGGTGAGAGTTTTGAGGCAGCTAATAATGAAAATCCCAAAAGCGCAAAAGCAAAAATCAGGGCAAAACGCCAGTCAATTTTACCTGCCGCTATCGGCCTGGTTTTTTTAAATGGATGGGCCCTGTCTTTCTTGACATCGATGACATCATTAATAATGTAAATGGCCGAGGTTACAAAAGAAAAAATGATAAGTCCCAAAACCACGGTCCAAAATTTAGCTGGGTTAAAAAATTCGCCCTCAAAAACCAATGCTGCAAAAATAGCCAGATTCTTAAGTAGTTGTCGGGGTCTTGCGGAAACCAGAAGCCAAAAAGGCAGCCAAATTATCTTTGGGCCTTTTGAGGTAAATTCATATTGAGCCAAACTAGTCCTCCTAAAATAATTACTGCCATTACAACGCCGGCAAAAAGCTTGCCGGCAGAGTTAAGACTAAGTGCTGCCGCACCCAAAATAGCACACAAAGCCCAATAAAACAAGGCAATTCGACGTTGCCCCCAGCCAAGTTCCAAAAGTCGGTGATGAAGATGTTTTTTGTCGCCTATAAACGGTGATTTACCCGATGCTATCCTGCGAATAATCGTAAATACGCCATCAATTAAGGGAACAGCCATTACCAAAATAGCAGTTCCGACCTTGGCACCTGAAAGAATTGCCAAAACTGCCACTAAAAACCCCAAAAAATAAGGACCAGAATCGCCTGGGAAAATTTTGGCCGGATAAAAATTAAAGATTAAAAATCCTAAAGTTGCACCCATGCCGACAACAGTCAGCCTGGTGACAATCAGCTGTCCCGGATCATTTGCAAAGCGCAGACTTGCTAAAAGTAGCACAAAAAGTGTTACCAAAACTATGCCTGGCATTTGACCATCGACTCCTGTCGAAAAATTGACCATGTTAATTACCCAAACTATCCAAAAAAGCGCAAAGACATCGGCCAAAAGAAGAACGGAATGTTTACCAAAAAAATCAAAAGCAATCCGCATTGCATCAAGCCTGATTATCTCAGTTGGACCAAAGTTGCTAAATCCCAAAATATGCAATGGATTTGTGATAAAGGTAATTCCGACACCGGCAAAAACCACCACTGCTGCAGCAACTACCTGAGCTAATAATTTCCAAAGATAGCCAAGGTCACGCTTATCATCAATTATGCCAACAGTAACCAAAATTAAACCTCCTAGAATGATACCCAAAAGTGATTTTGAAAACCCGACTAAAAAGAGTGTAGAGACCAAAAAAGCTAAAAAAATCGGAAGTCCGCCAGCTCTGGGCACTATTTTTTTGTGGAGTACCGCCGGATGTTTATGCTTTTTAGGGTCGTCAACAAAACCGTATCTTTGGGCAGCAAAGATAGTCATTGGGATAAGTATTAAAGAGATTAAAAAGGCGACACTAAATAGCAAAAACAGGCTCATATTAAAAGTGAAATTATCTTAACGGTATTATAAAGAGTTGTCAGACTTACTATCAAACTGACCACAAAAAGTATTCTCACCAAAAACCTATTTTTACTAAGCAGAAAAATACTTATGGAAAAATTCACTAGGCTAACTAAAGCACTAATTGCCGGTAGAGTCCAAAGCGCTAGTGGTGTAGCCAGCATCGCTTCACCCCAAGGTCTTGAGTAAAAAATAGGCACCTGCGGAGGTAATCGGCCGCTGGCAGACAAAATCAGCGAGGCTTGAGCCAAAATTGAAAGAATTGCAAATAAAAAAATGGAAAATAAAAGCTTATCGGCCGATAAGCTTTCTTGGGTTTGATTTTTGAATTTGGGAAAAGCCATCTACTGCCCTTGCCTGACAAAAACTTGCGAGTTTTCAATTTTGGCTACCAAAGTATAATTTGTAGTGATTAACTTCTCAAGTTCAGGGAAATACCCAATGGAACTTGGGGGCTTAATAATATAGTCTGGTGGATTATTTTGGAGATTTGTAGCTACCTCATTTTGCCCAGAAGGTACCCCGAAAACATGGAATGAAGTGACATATCTCGAGGGGTTTTTGGCATCAGTTATTGCATAAAGCCAGGGATAATTACCCCAAATATAGATTGATTTACCAAAAGCACCCTTTAGTCTCAAGAAATCGGTAAGTCCCATGACGCTGTTAACATTTTGATCAAAATAATCATTGTAGGTATCTAAACTTTTTCTACCTGAGGCAAAAGCTACAAAATTCTGAAAGTAAGTAATTTGGTTTATAGGGCCTCCCGAAAGAAAATCGGTAAATAACAGTTTGGTTAAAAAAATCAACGGCACAAAAAAGAATAATGCAAAAACAATCTGGATTTTTCTAAGGCCTTGGGGAATGTTTACGGAAGCTGCCAAAAGCGAAACTGGGACAATCGCTTGGATCAAATAATGTCCGTAGGTTCTTCCCGAAAAATAACTCCCCAAGAAAGAGAAGGCAGTCCAAAGCAAAAATAAGTGGAAAACATCAAGACGAAGGCTTTTCACTTCACCCCCAGGGTGAGTCAGGCTGTGACTTTGCGCACCCCGGGGGTGTGCACCAGTAGTTTTATAAAAGCCATAGAAAATTGCGGCTATAATTGGCAGAAATTTAAGAACATTAATTAATAAAGCATATTTTGGACTTTCGCCTAAATAAATCCGGTAATAAGTATAAGCTGCAAAAATATAGTCAGAAACTAAATTTTTTGAGGCAAAATACGAGACAGTAGCTGCATAAGGGATTACAAAACCAATGGTCAAAACTAGTCCCTTTTTGAAAAATTCAGCAAAATTTTTACTGATCAAAAAAAGAAAAACACCCAGGGCTGCTGCCTCCAGTGCCCCTACTTGTTTGTACAAAGAGGCAATTGCAAAAAGGAAACCTGCGCCAAATAAGGAAACGAGATCAAAATTACCCTGCCTGCCGGCAGGCAGGCGTTTAATTGCGACAAGCATCGCCAAGCAAATTGGCAAAATCATAAAAATTTCGGTCAGTGCTAAATTCCCCTCAACTAGTCTCAACGAAGTCAAAAAGCCAAAGATAAAAGTGGCAACCAGGGCTCTTTTTATCCCTAGAGTAGCTTGGGCGATTTCATAAATAACTGTTGCTGTTGAAAGAACAACGATAACTGTTGCAAGCCTGAGCCAAAACATTGAGACCCCAAAAAATTTGAAAATTGCCGCGTATGTCAAATAAATCATTGGTGGTTTGTTATCCCAAGCTGTCTGGTACAAAACTCCACCATGATTCAAATTACGCCCCACCGCCGCAAAAATGCCCTCATCTCCGTACCAAAATGGTTCGTATAGAGAAGGCAGTCTCAAGAGGAAAATCACAAAAAGAATGACTGCAAAGATTACAAATTGTTTTTTCATTCTAATTATCAAACTCTAATCTCTAATCCCTAATCCCTAATCCCTAATCCCTAAACTTGGTCCTGGCCGCAACTCAAAATATCTACCCGCAGGAGCCTCATCTATTTTAACCACTCCATTGGCAACATAGGCGTCCAGTAAACTCTTACCAGAAAATTGCACCAAACCCTCTGGTAAAACAATCAGTTCATTCTCAAGATCAAACCGATTTCTATAATAAAGGACTTCAGCAAAAGAAGGAAGAACTGTCACAATTTTGTCTCCAGATTTTATCTCACCCAGAATTTTTTCCTCATAAGCCTGTCGAAATGTGTAGGGATAGCGAGCCATTGTCAGTATATCGATACTTGCTGAAAGAATAATAATAACTAAGATTGACGTTACATAGATGTATTTAGAAAATTTTTGAGCTGTGTGGACAATAACTAAAGTCAATGGGACCGAAGCATTGATCAAATATCGCCAAAAGAAAATCGGCCTAAAAGGAAATTGCAATCCGTTAATCTTTAGCCCAGGCAGCGTTGCCAATATAAAAGGAACAACTGCCCAAAGCCAAATTAGAATATACGGTTTCTCAAAATGGCGTCGGATGATGTGTTGAATTATTCCCACCAGAATAAGGATGATTGAAAGGCTGAATAGCCAAGGGCGGATGGCGTTTTGTTGCTCACCCCCCAAGATTCGAAGCAAGGCCTCAAAATGGGTTCTTTTGTCAATTGCGCCAATCCAATAATCTTGGCCGACAGATTTTACTTGAGAAAATAAAAATGGTAGCCAAGGAAGATACAAAATGCCAACCAGTCCATAAAGTCCGATCATTCTCCAGAAGATTTTTCGCTCGAAAAGCAAAATGTAAAACCCTTGGGCAAAAAGGGTGAAGAACATGTAGTAGTGGGTATAAATTCCTAAAGCTGAAAAAAGGACAAAGCCCAAAGCCCTTCTCTTTGTGAATTGCTCGGATAATTTGATCAAAAAATAAATCGAACCAATGGCTGCAAAAGCAAACATAGTGTAGTTTCTAGCCTCAAACGCGTAGGCAAAAAATATTGGGCTTGCTGCAACTACCAGAGCCGAAATCACCCCAAAAAGTTTACCCTTAATTTCTGAGGCGAGTTTGTAGACTAAAATTAAAGTCAAAAAATAAAAAACAATCGAAATTGAGCGGGTAATAATTTCTGTTGGAGGTAAAAATTTGTAAACCAGCTCGACAATTGAATAATAGGCAGGTGGGTGAAAATCCGCAGCCGTCGTTTTGAGCATTTGCAAATAGGGAAGTTGAGAAATTAGGGAAGTCCAAGCTTCATCCCCCCAAAACCCGCGTGTGAGGTAATTTTGCGCTAGCGAAAACATCACGATTTAGTATACCAAGTAGATATCCGAAAATCGCCCCACTCGTTCGAATCTAAACTTTCTCCGTAACTCTATATTCCAAGTACTTCCCAAGCATTAGCCTTGTATGGGCATCAATCCCCGGTAAAGCCGTGAAGATCAAAGTCACCACCGGCATCAGCACAAATTCGAATGGTGTCATCAGTTTTCGAAACAATGATACTTGCCCTTCCCGTTTTGGGCGCTGACGAAAATCAATAATCAAAATCACAGCCAAGAAAACCCAGCAAGCAGACAAAATTCCAAACGAAACTTTGGGCAAATTCTGACCCATGACCGTTTGGGCAAAAAGGGGATTTAATAGAACCGGGATAGTTGCGCCCAATGTAATCGCAAACCAATTAACCGGCCATAAAAAGTGATCCTCTAAGACTTTAAGTACTCTAATCGTCCTTCGCCAAAATGGAATGTGGGTATGAGTCAGCCATTTTTTGATAATGTAAGCATCATCAGAAACCCCCCAAGCCCAGCGTTTCTCTTGTTCGTAGAAGTTAATCAGCGATTTGAAATAAGTCGTCGATTCTGCTGCATCGGCATAAACCGGCAAAAAGATCGGATCAACTTCAACCTTGCCGTCTTTGGCAAAAAAGCTTTTGAAAAATATCCGGTAATCTTCTGGAATAACATCAACATCCCAATAACCAACTTCATCAAGAAGTTTTAAAGAAGTTGAATACATTGAATAATTGACTAGTCTATCTGTGCGCCAATTCAAACCCGTCTGCCAGACTGAACCCAAAGTATTCATTACCCTAATTGGGGCCGGGACTTTCCAAATGTTGTTGTAATAAAGAATTATTGGTTGCCAAAACAAAAGATCGCGATTTTCGGAAGTCAAAAATTTGTAAGTTAGGGCAGACAAGTACTTTTCAGAAAATATCCCATCAGCATCCTTGGAAGTGACGATTATAAAGTTAATCTCTCTTTTTTGTTTGTCCACTAAAAGTTTTTTAGCCAATTTCCCTGCATAAGCCTCATTGGATGATTTGCCTTTAACTTCACTGGCAATTTCGGGGTGATATGTGATCAGAAAATTGGCAAACTTGTTTTTATATTTGCCGGCCAAAGCTTTGGCTTTTTCTTTGGCATCTTTGCCTTCTCTTTCCTCAAAAGCCAAACATACTGAAATTTGCTTTTTAGGTAAATCTTGTTTAACTACAGAATCAATACCTCTCCCAATCGTTCCTAAAGGTTCCATGTAAGTCGGGATAACTATCAAATGATGAACTTTTTTAAAATTTGGCAACTTCTGGGCATCAGAAAGCCAATCATATTTTTGGGCAGCATTAAGTTTTAAGTGTGACAGGAGCGAGGTAACCGCCAAGGCTCCGGATTTATAAAACCAGAAAATGTCAAAAAGGATGATGTAATAGGCGACATAATGGGGAATCCAAAAAGAGCCCCAAATCGGGAAAAGGATTAAAGTCCACGAAAAAGTACCTGGAAGAATTTCCAAAAGTCTATGAACCTGTTTCTCATATTTCTCAACAATCCTTTTAAACATATATATAATTTCCCAATGTTGAGAAATATATCAGAGGAGCGCCATTGCGAGGACGAAGTCTCGCAAGGCGAACTGCTGATATATTTTCTACGAACATTTGATCATATTGAAATTCCGAAAAGCTGTCTGGCGTTTTGGAATGTTGCCTCTGCTATTTTAGCAAAGGGCAGATGCCGAAGATCAGCCAGAAACTGAGCAACTATTCTAACATTTTTCGGTTCATTTTTGCTTATAGCCCACCGATTACGCTCCACGAGCCGTGTACGAATAGTGCTAGAAAGGCGAGTGGGAAGTTTAGACGGGTTACCTCTTAGCGGTTCTGGCGCCAGAAACGGTGAATCTGTTTCTATCAGTATTCTATCTAAAGGCGTCTTTTTGGCCACTTCTTGGATTTCTTGGGCATTTTTTAGGCCCGCAGGCGAAGCCGAGGACCGCAAGCTTTGCTTATAAGTGACAATTCCAGAAAAAGAAATATAAAAACCCAAGTCCAAAGCCTTTTGAGCTTCCTGCCAATTCCCAGTCCAACTATGAAATACCCCCTTCAATTTGGAATTTGGAGTTTGGATTTTGGATATTGAATCAAATATTTCATCCCAAGCATTTCTACAATGGATGATCAAGGGTAGATTCAGATCCGCAGCCAGTTTCACCTGTGCTTCAAATAATTTTTTCTGAAACTCTTTTTCTTTATCAGTTGTCAAATGTAAATTGTCAGCTGTCAGATGATAGCCCAGCCCACATTCTCCTATCCCAACGACTTTATCGGAGGATTGCACTAGTTGTTTTAAAGTTTGGATGCATTGATTTAATCCCAACTTTTCAACATCGCTTTTGCCGTCTTTGGGATGAATACCAACAGTTGCATACATTTTAAAAATATTACTTGAATAATTATCGGAAATTTCTATACTTTTCTTACTCGATTCAATCGAAGTCCCGACTGTAATTATTTTATTGACCCCTTCTAATTTTGTTCGGTCTATTATAACCTCAAGATCCTCTATAGCGTCCAAATGGCAATGACTGTCAACCAGCATTAAAGCTTCCCGCATTGATTTCTTGGTGCTCATATTCGGGGGAAAAGGGGAGCTTGCTGAGTAACTTTGCCGGTGAACTGATTAATGATTTTTTCAGAAGTCTTGGGCAAAAATGGCGAGAGATTAAAAGCAATTTCCCGGATTTCTTGGGCAATCGGCGTGATTGCCTTTTTCAGATCCCGATCCTTAAGTTCCCAGGGTTTTTCTTCATTGATACGTTTATCCAAAGTCGCAATTTCATCCCAAAGTCCAATTATCGCCAAATCAAATCGAAAGTTTTTTAGATTATCCTGAACTACTTTTTTGAACTTAAAATTTTTCTTAGGAGGCAGATTTAAGCTCGTATCACTGGCCAATCGAGCAACTCTGGCCACCAAGTTTCCCAAACCATTAGCCAGCTCACCATTATAAAGCTCCTTAAGTCTATTCAAAGAAAAATCACCGTCGCCCCAAGAAGGAATTTCCCTAAGCAGATAAAACCGGATAACTTCACTGCCAAATTTTTCAACCAGCTCAAAAGGGTCAATCACATTCCCCAAAGATTTAGAGATCTTCTGTCCTTCTGCCGTGATATATCCATGGACAAACTCGGCATTTGGTAGGGGCAAACCAGCCGATGAAAGCATTGCCGGCCAATAGACAGCATGGAAGCGGATTATGCCTTTACCAATAACATGCAATCTATTGGGATTATCTTCCCAGTATTTTTTATAAAGATTATCCCCTGAAGAACCAAAACCCAAAACGGTTAAATACGTCGTCAGTGCATCGAACCAGACGTACATAACTTGGCTGTCATCATCAGGAACTGGTACGCCCCAACCTCGAGCCCGCTCAACTGATCTGGAAATACTAAAATCCTCAAGCCCTCGTTCGATGAAAGATAAAACCTCGTTTTTTCTGGTTATCGGCGTAATCCACAATTTATCTGCGCTAATCAGTTTCTTCAGAAAATCCGCGTAATTTGATAATCGAAAAAAATAATTTTCTTCCTCAACTTCCTCCGGAACTATTCCATGTTCAGGACACTTGCCATCTATAAGCTCATTCGGTTTGTAAAATAATTCACAGCCGATACAATAAAGCCCTCGATATTTTTTCTTGTATATATCTTCTTTTTTGCAGAGCTTCCAAAGATTTTGGGCACCTGTAAAATGATGTTTAAAACTTGTTCTGTTGAATATGTCCCAGCTAAGATCAAGAGCATCTTTTAATTTCTCAAACTGCTGGGCATATTTATCGACTAGCTTTTGAGTTGGAATTCCTTCAGCTTCCGCTGCCTGAACATTTTTAAGGCTGTTTTCGTCCGCGCCGGAAGAAAAAAGCACATCCCACCCTTGCGCTTTATAAAACCGCGCCAGACAATCCGCCTGCACCGCCTCAAGCGCAAAGCCAATATGCGGCGCAGCATTAACATATGGAATAGCAGTCGTTAAGTAAATTCTGTTCATGATAGTCTAAATTATATCTCATCTTTCCTTACTGTCATCCTGAGGTAACGCCGAAGGATCTATTTGAGATTCTTCACCTCTGGCTCCTTTGGCTCTTTGTTACTTTTGACTCTTTTTTATGGAAGTGAAATGATGGAAGTATGAAGAAAGGCTTAGCGGTAATTCTAATAGTATGTCTGGTCGCTGGGGCTATTACAATAGCTGGAATAATCGGATATACAAAATTCAAAGATAAGCTAATTTTCACAGCAAAGACTACTCAGCAATCACATCCTCAAAAATCATTAGATATTGCACCTTGTGATGTCAACACAGATGGAAAGTGTAATGTTGCAGATCTTGATTTGCTTAATAAAGCCCTAGGGACTTATCGAGGACAAAAAGATTATATTCCTCTTGCTGACTTAGACGCGGATGGGGTAGTAACTGACACTGACAAACAAATACTTTTAAAGCTTCTCGATCAAAATCCAACCGACGAAACAGAAAATTGGAAAACTTATACAAAGGATAAATTTTCTATCAAGCTTCCACCATCATTTATTGAAACTATAGATGAATATGTTAATTCACCTGAAAGGAGGAGGAGACACTATTTTTTTAGTTCTCCAAACTTTCGATCTAATAAATACGATGGTGAGTGCCCAATAGTTAACAAAAATTCTTTAGGCATATCCATACGTGTTAATAATCTTGCTCTCTCTTTAAATACACTCGATAAGATTAGGGAATTTATGAGGCCAAAATACTACACCTATAATGAAGAGGAAATAACTTTAGATGGACAACCCGGAAGTAGATTTTTAGTGGAGTTTAATCAGTGTGGCTACAAAGATGTTCTTGGAATAAACGATGATATATATACTATAAACAAATCAGGAATACCATTCACAATAGAAGGGACGTATTTTAAAGGAGATGAGGAAAATAAACATATTTTTAACCAAATCCTCTCCACTTTCAGATTCGAGTAGCCTCACTGCAGGCAAATTCCTCGACTAGTTATTGACAAAACATCAGAAATACCTTATACTAATCTAAGGAAAATATGATACCAACCGCACAAAACGTCAAAACAATAACAGATCTTCGTGAAAGAGCCTTAGAGCTTTTGGACCAGGTCGAACAAACAGCCGAGCCTGTATTTGTCTTTCACCGTTCAAAGCCAAAAGCGGTAATTATGTCCATTGAGGAATTTTCCAAGCTCAAAGAACTAATTGAAGATTTAGAGGATTCTATTCTGGCACGAAAACTTGAGAGAAATGTTGGCAAGGGAAAATATTTTGGACTTGCTGCGATTAAGGAAAGACATAAGATTTTTTAATGTCTTACAATCTCCAGTTTTCATCAAATTTTGACAAGAAACTTGGGAAAATTCATCCGCAAGACGCCAAAAGAGTAATCAAAGAAATAGAAGAATTACAAACCAACCCTTTTCCAAAAGGTAAAAAAGTCAAACATCTTATCGGCACCAAAGCCTGGAGGTTAAGAATTAGTAAAGTCAGAGTAATTTATTTTGTAAACGAGGAAGAAAAAACGATTTATATAGAAGATATAGCTTACCGAAAAGATATCTACTAAATACTTCTACTCTCTAACTCTTTCCCACTTTGACTCTTTTTTGTGGAAGTGAAATGATGGAAGTATGAGGAAAGGTTTTGTCCCACCTTTGATTTTGGCTATTGTCGCAATTGTGCTAGTTGCTGTCGGAGCGATTGCCTATTTTCAATTCAAACCCAAACTCTTATCTCAAATCCAACTACCCGGGGTCACTCAACCCAAAACCTCTCCAACCCCCTCAATAAATTCCTTTGAAGATTGTGCCAGAGCCGGCAATCCAATTCTCGAAACCTACCCCAGACAATGTAAAACTCCTGATGGCAAATCTTTTATCGAAATGATCCAATCAGAAACAGCAAATTGGAAAACCTATATTTCACCTCATAAGATTTTTAACCTTAAATACCCACCAAGTCTTTTTGCAACCAGTAGCAGAGACTTATCATCTTTTATTGAGATGAAAGATGAAGGGGTTTTGTCAACTAAAGATCCTTGGAATACTTCGTTTGCAAGTGATAGCGACTTTAGAATTGAATTTTTCTCAAGATCCAAAAAATCGTCAGAGAACTTGACAGATTTTATTGTTAGAAATATTAAAGAACAAAGTGGCGAATTCTATTCATCAGATTATATCCCCGAGGCAGACAAAAAAGAGATAAATGTGGATGGACAGGAGTCTTTATGGTATTTAGGGATGCTTGGACCTGCAGTGCAACATATTGAAGTTTATATTCCAAAAGGTGAAACAGAAGTAATAGTTGTTGGGCTTTGGGATAATAGTCAGCCCCCAACATTAGAACATCAAAGAATCCTCGAAAAAATCCTCTCCACCTTTCAGTTCATAGACTAGATTTCTCATTGGAAATTTGAAATTAGAAATTAGAAATTCTGTAAGTTTATCCTGGTGCTGGCGACGGGGAAGGTGGGACTGGCGGGGGGCAAGAAACACAAAAATCCTTCTTTAAGTATGGATCTTGAATCACCACCTCTTCTTTTTCTTCGGCATTTGCAGTTCCCGGCTCAACAACCTGTCCGGTAGTCTTGTCGATCCAGACTTTTGCTTTAACAAAAGTATCTTTTGTTGGTTCTGTCCCAGCCAAAAAATATTCAAACCTTCCTGGACAATTTTCGTTCTTCGGGCCCCCGGTTACTGAGCAAATTTCCATCCCGTGAACACCAGAAGGAACCTTAAAGGATTCATTAATTTTGTCTTTTAGGACTTCGGTCATAATGCCATTCCAAATCGGTGCAGCTCCAGTTATCCCAGAAGCAAGTGCCGGATTCATCGGCGTATTGTCATTATTACCAACCCAAGCCACTACCAAAAAACTCGGAGTATAGCCGATTGTCCAGTTATCCCTTTTGTCATCAGTGGTACCAGTTTTAACTGCCACTGTTTTGCCCTTAATATTCAAAAGGCTGTTGCCTCCAAAAGCAGCCGATCTTGCGCTATTATCTGAAAGGATCGAAGAAATTAAAAAGGACACCTCAGGCGCCAAAACTCTTTTGCCTGTCTTTGGCTTAAACTCTTCCAAAACCTTGCCTTTTGAATCGACAACTTTTAATACCGGCACCAGATCAACTCTGGTTCCCTCATTGGCAAAAACCCCAAAGGCTTGTGCCATTTCCGTCATTTTGACCTCACCACCACCCAAAGTAAGTGAAAGACCATAACGCGATTCGTCTTCGAAAGTAGTAATTCCCATCTCCCTGGCCATTTTGATCATCTCGCTGACTCCGTTTAAAGCCAAGACCTTAACTGCCGGAATATTGTAGGAATTGCCCAGGGCATATCTAACCTGGACTGGTCCATGGAATCTGCCGTCATAATTAACTGGCCTGTAAGGTCTTGGCCCGCCGGAAAAAGTCGTCGACACATCCATAATTACCGTGGCCGGCGTGATCAGGTGTTTAGTAAAGGCAGTCGCATAGTTAATTGGTTTAATCGAAGAACCTGGCTGGCGTCTGGCAATCGTTACATTGACATTGCCGTCAATTGAGGTATCAAAAAAATCCTTGGAACCAACCATCGCCAAAATTTCACCTGTATTTGGTTTTGTCACCAGGGCTGCCCCGTTACTAACCCTCAGGTTTTTGATTTTGTCGATGTTATCACGGACAACTTTTTCACTTGCTTCTTGGAGATCTAAATCCAAAGTGGTTGTTACCCTCAACCCTCCTTGGGCAGTTAATGCTTCCCCATACTTTTGGGCCAAATATTCCCGAACATACATTACAAAATGGGGTGCTTTGATATCGGTTGCTGCTTGCCTAAAGTGAATTTCTTCGCTAGCTGCTTTTCCCAACTCTTCTTTGGATATGTATCCGTCATCGTTCATTCTCTTAAGAACAAATTTTTGTCTGGTTTTTGCCCTTTGAGGGTCTTGGCCAAATGGTGAATAGTAAGTCGGGGCAGCCGGCAGTCCCGCCAAAAGAGCCGATTCGGAAAGATCTAAATCCTTGACATTCTTACCGAAATATTGTTCAGCAGCAGCTGATACTCCCCAAGCAGTCCCGCCATAAGCAACCTGATTTAAGTACATCTCCAGGATTTTATCTTTTGGATAAACCATCTCAACTCTAAAAGCCAGATATAGTTCCTTAATTTTTCGACTGATTGTTCTTTCAGGTGTTAAAAAGGCACTTTTAACAAGCTGCTGGGTAATTGTTGAACCGCCTTGAACATCTCTTTCAATGACAGTCTTTTTGGCTGCTCTGGCAATTCCATAAATATCAAATCCTTTGTGCTTGTAAAAATCTTTATCCTCAATTGAGATTGTCGCCCTGATTAGATTTTGGGGCATTTCTGAAAGTGGTATTATTGTTCGATTTTGGTCAGTGTAAATATCAAATAAGAGTTTGTCATTACGATCGTAAATCTTCGTCGTCTGAGGGAGCTGACGAGTCTCCAGTTGTTTTGGGCTTGGCAGGTCTTTAGTTATAAGCCAAACACCAACAATGATCACAAAAATTGTTGCCAGCCCGACTTTGAAGCTTCTTTCCTGGCTGATAATTGGGTGATGAATGATTTTTTCGACTTTTCTGGCAAATTTTGGGCTTTTTTCCCGAAGATCGATATTTAGCTTCCTTAGGATTAAATAGAGACTTTTAAAAAGAACTTTTGTGGTCCAGATCGTGATATCCCCGAAGAAATTAACCAAGCGGATAAACCAGGTCAAAAACCCGATTATTATTCCAAAAATCTTTGTCAAAATTTTCTGGAAAAGAATTAATTTAGCCATCAGGTAGGTATGGTCATTCTATCTCATCAAGAATTAAATTCAAGACATTGAAACAATAACTCAGTGCTATAATTTAGACACCATGCCGGATATATCAGAAAAGCGTGGACCAATTGAAAAAGGCCAGAGGGGTTGGCCAATTAACCCTTTTGGTGTGGTAGCTCTAGTTATTTTTGGGGCAATTGTCATTTTACTTATTGTTAGACCATTACTTAATCAAAAAACCGTCGTTATCCAACCAGAACAGACTAATGTTTCTGGAGGCAAAATTATAACCCCTCAGGCAGGCGATATTATCAAAAGTGATGTTTTGTCTATAGATCTTCAAGTTGATAATCCCCAGGATGTGCAAAAAGTTCAGTTTTGGGCAAAAACTTACGCTGATGGCAAATGGCAAATGGTTGGAGAAGTCAAATCAGCTCCATTTAAGCTGGATTGGCAAATTCCTGATTCATATCGCAATAAGGCAATTGCCGTAACAACTCATATTTATAAAAAAGATGGCAATATCATCAAGGATCCCGGTGGCTGGCGTGAAGGCATAATTATCCTTTCTCCTTAATTTTTCTTTTTCCAAAGATACGACCAAAAGGCAAACAGGCTAATTGCCAAAATTACCAATAGAACATTAAAAAGATTGACCAGTTGAAGAATCGCAAGTGTCGCCGAAACTGCCACAAAGACCGCTATAAAAAAAGCCATCTTAAAAGAAGTATAAAAATACCAGTTGGCGCTGTAGCGTCTGTAAAATCGGGTTCTTAAAAAATAAAGGACCAAGCCCAAAAGACAAAAAACGATCCAGAAAAGCAAAAAAATAAAAAGGGCGAAAATGTACCATGGTGTAGTATCCGGATCAATCTCGATAACAATCCAGGTAAGTCCGAATATTGAAGCGCAGAGAATCAAAAAAACCACAGGCAAAAGGCGATGCATAATTCTATTGTAATTGCTATATTGCTAAATTGTTAACAATTGAACAATGAAACAATTTAACAATAATGGTAAAATCCCATCACATGGATCCTCAAACTATGGTTATTATTGTCAGTGCTTTAGTTATCATTGCCTTCGCTCTTCTTTATTTCCAAATCAAGAAACTGATCGATTCTAAATCCCAAGACGAAACAACCAAACTTTTAACCCAGCTGATTTCTGATATGCGCGGCTCGATGGACAAAACTACCGATTCGATGGTTCGTCAAAGCAAAGCGGTTAATGAAAGACTTGACCGCGCTGCCCAGGTAATTTCTGGCGTTTCCAAGTCTGTTGGTGAGATGACCGAACTTGGTAGGTCAATGCGCGACCTCCAGGAATTTTTGCGTTCCCCAAAACTTCGGGGTCAAATCGGCGAGGCAGTTCTAAAAGATTTACTTGGTCAAGCTTTACCTAAACAGCATTTCCACCTGCAATACGCTTTTAAATCCGGCGATATTGTCGATGCCGCCTTAAAGTTGGAACAGGGGATTATTCCTATTGATGCCAAATTCCCAATGGAAAACTTCCAAAAAATGGCCAAATCCCAAAGCGAAAAAGAAAGAAATGATTTTCGAAAAAGTTTTACTGCTGATGTTAAAAAGCATATTGATGCCATTGCTACTAAATACATCCGTCCCCAAGAAGGAACTTTAGATTTTGCCTTGATGTATATTCCTGCCGAACCTGTTTACTATGAAATCCTAACTAACAGTCCGGAAATTGATGACTACGCTTACCAAAAGCGAGTCCGCCCAGTCTCCCCCAATACTTTATATGCTTATTTGCGCGCCATCATCATGTCGCTTGAAGGTTCCAAGATCGAAAAAAAAGCCGGTCAAATTTTGGCAGCACTTCGCCAAATTGCCGACGAAACCGAAAAATTCGGCTCATCCCTTTCGGTTTTAACCAAACATATCAGAAACGCCGCTTCCTCCTCAGACGAAGTTAACTCCCGCTTCGCCCGTCTATCATCGCGCATTTCTACAGTGCAATCTGTTGAAGCATCATCTACTAAAAAGTTGAAAACTAAATGAGAATAAACATATAATTCTGGTCTTAGTATGAAAGAGGTAGATCAAGCAAAAGAACAAATAAGAGCAATAGAAGAATCTGCCAATGCGCAAGTTATGCGTATCGTTAAAGATTTCTTGTTAAGTCTTAAACCCGAAAACTTTCCAACTGAGTTATCAGACAAAGGAGAAATTGGGGCTTTCATGGTTGGTCCTGGGGCTAGTCTACCAGTTTTGTTTGCAACAAGTGAAGGATTATTTCATGCTGGGTATAAAGGACAAACAAAGACTGAAAGATTACAAGTTCTCACTGGTGGCATGAGAGAAGCAAGTCCAGAAGAGTATCATCAATACTCTAAGAGTATCTTCGGAGCAGTTGAAGAGTATGTTGAGGCGAAAAGAGCAAGAGCTACTGCACCTTAGGCTACTTCAATCTCTACGTTATCGATCTTTTATCCCGAATTTCAACAGTGCAAAGTATCGAAACAAAAACTTCCAAATCTCTCAAATCAAAATAAGACAGTTGTGGTTGTTGAAGTCGTTGTAGGTGACAAACTCAACTAATTTTGTTACAATTATTTTAAATAAGTGAATGAATTAGCTAAGAAAAAAACAAGAAGACTCCCAGTAACTGAGATTAAGCTTTTAAAAGAAGTGTCATCTTTGCCAGCTGCTGCTTCGGGAGTTACTGTTAGCCAAGTAAAACTGGATAATGTCAGTCCCTACGCGAAAGGTGGAAAATGGTCTGGTTTAATCAGGAACAAATTTCTAGAGCCAATTGGAACTGAGAATAGACAAGTAAAAGCAAGGCTGAGTAATGAGCTTGTTGAAAACTGGGACGAGTTCAGGAAATGGCTAAATGACATTCTTGGTTAAAAAATGAGCAGTCAAAAATTAACGAATAATAATTTCAAATTCAATAACTTAATCGCACAAAATGTTTTTCTAGGAGATGGAAATAAGCTGGAAAATTTAAGCGTTAAAGAACTCCTCTCGCAAATAGAAAGTAAGGTAAAAAATGAATGCCCCAAATCAAAAGCAAAAAGCAGTTTTTTGAATCTTATAAAGCACGTAACATCGAACCCTACTTTTTCAAGTATCGCTAATACAACCATCAGTCATTTTTTCAACAATTCCACGTTGAGTTGATCGTGATAAAATAACCGCGTGAGTGACATCTTACAAGATCTAAATCCACAGCAGCGTCAGGCAGTTACTACTACCGAAGGTCCGCTTTTAATTATTGCCGGCGCTGGGACTGGCAAAACTACCGTTATCGCCAGACGAATTGCCTACATTATTGAGAAAAAACTTGCCAAACCCGCAGAAATTCTAGCCCTGACTTTTACTGATAAAGCCGCCGGCGAAATGGAGGAAAGAGTCGATATTTTAGTTCCCTATGGTTTTATCGACACCTGGATCTCGACCTTTCATGCATTTGGCGATCGGGTTCTTCGCGATAATGCCTTAGATATTGGTCTTTCTCCAGACTTTAAAGTTTTTTCCCGACCTCAACAGGTCTTATTTTTTCAGCAAAATCTTTTTCGATTTCAATTGGATTATTGGCGCCCGCTTTCTAATCCGACTAAATTTATTTCGGCTATTCTTGCCTTTTTCTCCCGCCTCAAAGACGAAAATATTAGTCCGAAAGAGTTTTCGCAATACGCTAAAAGACTAACGACTAAAGCTAAAGACAAAGAATCAAAAATTGAAGCTCAAAAATATCAGGAATTGGCGCAAGCTTTTGAAACTTATGAAAAGTTCAAAGATGAAGCTGGATTTTTAGACTTTGGCGACCAAGTAGTCAAAACCATCGATCTTTTTAAAAAACGGCCAAAGATTCTTAAAAATTACCAGGATAAATTTAAATATATTCTGGTTGACGAATATCAGGATACAAACTTTGCTCAAAACGAACTAGTCAAAATGCTGGCCGCCAGACATAAAAATATCTGTGTTGTCGGCGACGATGACCAGTCAATTTATAAGTTCCGGGGCGCGGCTATTTCCAACATTTTGGAATTTGTCAAAAATTTCCCTCACGCCAAGCAGGTAGTTTTAACTCAAAATTACCGCTCAACTCAAAATATTCTTAATAGTGCTTATCAATTGATCCGTCATAATGACCCCGATCGGTTGGAAGTTAAAAATAAGATCGATAAAAAATTAAAATCAACACGGTCAAATCACGAAACCCCTCCGCAAGAAATTTTTGCCGATACAATTTCCGAAGAAGCCGATTTAGTCGCTGCCGAAATCGAAAAACTAATGTCAAGAAGGACTCATCACTCATCACTCATCACTCATCACTTAGGCCCGCAGCTTGCGAGGACCGCAAGCTCTGCTTATTCATACCGCGATTTCGCCATTTTGGTTCGCGCCAACGCCGCCGCCGACCATTTCCTGCGGGCTTTAAATATGAAAGGCATTCCCCATAAATTTGTTGGCTCATCTGGTCTTTACCAACAGGAAGAAGTAAATCTGCTGATTTCTTTTTTAACTGCCATTTCTAATTTTGAAGACAGCCTTAATCTCTATAATCTAATTACTTCAGAAATCTACGAAATACCACCGGTTGATGCCATTAAATTGACCTCTTTTGCTAAAAGAAAAACCCGTTCCCTGTACTACATTCTCAAAAACCTGCCTGCCGGCAGGCAGGTTTCAACCCCAAACGATGATCTGGAAATTTCAAACGAGTCAAAAGCTGGTATCGAAAGAATCCTATTAGACTTAGACGAAGCCATTAAACTTTCGCGCAAGGAAAACGTTGGCAAGGTCGCCTATGATTTTTTAAAACGGACCGGTTATCTTAAAAAACTGGAAAAATCCAGCGGGATTGAAGGACAAATCAAAATCCAAAATATTGCCAAATTTTTTGACAAGATCAAGGAATTCTCTGATGTGGCCCGCCCGGCATCGCCTGAAGGCTCAGCCTTTGGCGGACGGGCCAAAGTTGGGACAGTCAGTCAGTTTGTTCAGTACCTAGAAGCCCTACGTAGTGCTGGCGATGACCCAGCAACAGTTGAATTTGATCCGGATCTTGATGCAGTCAACGTCATGACCGTCCATGGCGCTAAGGGTTTGGAATTCGCTGTAGTTTTCTTGGTTAATTTAATTGCTGATCACTTTCCAACGCGCCAGCGCGGCGATGTTATCGAAGTTCCAGAAGCCTTGATTCGCGAAACCTTACCAACCGGTGACTGGCATATGCAAGAAGAAAGGCGGCTTTTTTATGTTGGCATGACACGTGCCAAAGACCTTTTGTACTTTTCTTGGTCCCGCGATATCGGCGGCAGGAGAATTAAAAAGATTTCACCTTTTGTTTTAGAAGCCCAGGATAAACCAAAATCAGATGCCGCTTTAGTTAAACTTTCTCCACTTGAAAAAATTGAAAAGTTTGCGCCAACTCTGCCATTCGCCAGCTGGCGAACTACTCAAACCTTACTTTTTGATGTTGATGTCTTAAAGCTGACCCAAGGGTCAATCGACGATTACTTAACCTGCGCCTACAAATATCGCTATGTCCATATTTTGCACATCCCAATACTTCGTCATCACACCGTAGTTTACGGTGCAGCTCTCCACACCGCTGTTGCCCAATTCTTTCGCGCCAAGAAAAACGGCAAAATCCTAAGTCTGCCGAAGCTTCTAGAAGTTTTTGAAAATACCTGGGATAGCGAAGGCTTTTTAACAGTTGAGCATGAAGAGAAAAGAAAAAATCAAGGCAAGCTTGCTCTTGAATCCTTTTGGAAACGTGAGACAAAATCAAAAGAAATACCCAGTCTTATCGAAGCAGGCTTTAAATTTTCCCTCAAAGGGGCAACCATCACCGGCAGATACGATCGCATAGATGTCAGGCTCGGTTCCAAAGTAACAATCATTGATTACAAATCCTCTGAAAATATTGACCAAGATCGTGCCAATACCCAAGCAAAAGACTCAATCCAATTGGCAATTTATGTCCTTGCCTATTTTAAGACATACAAAATTATTCCCGAAAAGGTCGCCCTTCGTTTTATCGAAACAGGCATAGAAGGCGCTTATAGTCCAAATAAAAAGGATCTGAAAAAAACCGAAAAATTGACAGTAGAGACCGCCGAAAAAATCCGGGCTGATACCAAGAATAATAATTTTGTCGCCAATCCAAAATATTTTGGCCGCGAACCTGCGTGCACTTATTGTGCATATAGTTCTATTTGTCCATTCTCTTTGTCGAAGATAACCTAAAATATATTTTTAGAATAGCACCCTGAGCCGATTCGGTCTGAGCCTCATGGTCGAAGACTTGTCGAAGGGCGCCTGCGTCTATTGTGCATACAACTCAATCTGCCCCTATTCTCTTGCCAAAATTTAATTTCTGGTTGATAATAAGTTTATGCCAGAAAAAGGGGAATTACCTTCAAGCCCACCACCCGATGCCGTAGGAGAGAATCCGCAAAACCCAAGGCAGTCTCTAGTTCAGAAAGCAGTAAGTTTACTTAAGGGAGTACTAGGGGATATAGGTAGCGGAAGAGCTCGAGAACAATTGAGTCCTTTTCCACCAACTCCAACTGCATTACCCCAAGAAGAACTTCCTCAACCCAAAGTAGCCGAGCCCAGCAAACCCTAGATGCTGGTTTTGTTAATAGTTCTCGTCCTGATCTTTGTTTTACTTCTTTTTGTCCTCCTGTTTTTTCTTTTTTTAACAATTGATATTTTTTTGGATCTTCCTTTTGTTGGAACAAAGAAGGAGAAAATTGAAACAATTCTTAAACTGGCCAATATTAAAAGGGGAGAGACTGTTGTTGATTTAGGCAGCGGCGACGGCCGTCTTTTATTTGCCGCCGCCCAAAAAGGCGCAAATGCTATTGGCTACGAACTCAATCCTTTCTTAGTCTTGCTTACTCAAATTAGGGCCCGAAGGATAGATAAAGGATCCGTTGACGTCAAGCGTCAAAATTTTTGGAAAGCAGATCTTTCTGTCGCCGATGTCATTTTTGTCTATAGCTTTAGAAAAACCATGCAAAAATTCGAAGACTTTATCTACAAAAATGCCAAAAAGGGAACTCGCGTTATTGTCAATACCAACCCATTCCCTACCAAAAAGCCTCTAAAAGCTCAAGACGGCATTTTTCTATATATAATTTACCCCCAGATTACTATAGGTGATTCTAAAAATTAACCTAAATTTCTCTCAAATTTTACCTGTCACATTAAATTCTTCCGGTTATTTAGGCATAAAGACAGACAATAATTTATCTATCTAATATCAAAAAATTGCAGAAATTAGCAATTTTTTATCAAAAATTAAAGGTTTTTGGCAACAAAATCCCCGAAATAAACATTTTGGAGAGGTTTATAGAGTAATTAGTATTTTTTGGAGAAATACCCTTAAAACGAAGATGATTAATTATATCAAATTTTAAGTGGTTTTCACAAGAGGCTAAACAGACTATAAGACTCTTCATCTTCTAAAAGTTCTTAAATACATCCACCTGAGCTTATCAGCAGCATTAAGTATATTGTACAAAGAGGGTTTCAAAACCAAGTCGTAAGTTCCAACATATTCAACATGAATCGGGCCATAACCAGCTTTAAACCGGTGAAAGCCATACCAAGGATCACTTTCTTTGGCATCTGGCGCCAAAGCTCCCCACATATCAAAAACCTTAAGCCCCATTTTCTTAGCAAGTCTTATCGCCTCCCAGGCAACCAGGTTAGAAGCCATTACTTCTTTATTTTCAGCTGATGAACCGCCATAGGGATAGTACATAGTATTACCAAAATTTAAAAGCATCCAAGCAACTAATGGTTTCTGGTTTCTGGTACCTGGTTCCTGGTATTTTGCGATCAGCAAGCGAGCCATGCCAATAGGCGCAAGTGTCTCCCAGATTAATTTGTGATAGCCGGGTGTGTGTCCAAAATATTTCTGCCGCTTGGTTGTTTCAAAATAAAGTTTAAGATAGATTTCAAAGCCCTCTGCTTTGGTGCTTTCATAAACCTCAACACCTTTCTTTTGGGCAATGCCAATGTTGTAACGGGTCTTTGGATGCATCGCCGCCAAAAGCTGCTCCTCAGTCTTGGCCAAATCAATCAGGAAATTGTATTTTGTAAATAATGATTTTTTAGATTGTACCAACCCAAGTCTAAGTAGTTCTTTCCCAGCTTGCTCTGAACGAAAGTGAAGAGGTTCAATCTTTATAAAGGCGGCATTTTTTTGTTGGCCAAGCTCTGTTAAAGCTTGGACCATTTTTTGATCTGGCATCGGTCCTTTGGGTAAGTAACCAACCGTTTGTTTAAAAAGTGGTACTGGATGAAAAGTTAACTGGTAAGCGCAAGTCAATTTGCTGCCCTCAAAATGCCCAAGCCTTACCAAATCAAGCCCTGTTTTTTTGCGAAATTCACCCCATTCCCATGATTGAATAATATGGGATACTTTTGTGTTATAAGCATTTTTTTCGTTTTCTTTTACTTCACGGACAAGCATTTTAGTAAATACATTATATTTCTATCTACCTTTTTTTGCATTTTTTATATCAAACTGCTATCGTAAAATTATGGCTGCCCCTTTATCGCTTAAGGCTAAACGACTGACGCTTAACGCTTCCGTCATTTTGATCTTACTTGTTACTTGTTACCTGTTACCAGTTACCATTTTTGCCGGATCAGGACTTGTTTTCTCAATTGGCGGAGCAACTTTTATTCAGGGAGCGACTCACTTTTGGGTGACTTCCGCCCATCCCACTTTTTCTGGAATTACTACTGCAGGTGCAGCTGTAAGTGGGACAGTTGGCTCAGAAGCTGTTTCGGCAACCGCCGACGCTTCCGGAAATTGGTCATGGACGCCAACTGCTGATTTGACCGGTGATAACACTGTCTCAATTACTTCCGGCAGTCAGTCCGCCTCATTTACCCTAACCATTGGCCAACTTCCCGCAACTATTGCCACCTCAAGCGCCGGTGGCCTTGCTCCAGCCGGATCAATCCTTCCAACAGTCGCAATCTTAGGCTTTGGAGCTCTCCTGACTACCTTTGGACTCTGGGGTTTAAAAAGACGAATTTAATTCCGGTCCGTCTAAACCTCAAAAAAGCAGAAACAAGCGCCGTCATCCTGACTGTTTGTCATTGCTATCTGATGCCTGTATCAAAATGCAGTGTTACCTCTTTGAATTTATTTGCTTCGACATCAATCGGAGTCAAATCAAGATGTGGAAATTTGGATTGATCAGCAGCCTCAAGCCAATATCGGCCAGGAGCAAGTTTAACTTTGAATTGGCCGCTTAGATCTGAGCTAAACTCGGTAACTTTTCTTCCGTCAATTGTCTTAACAATTACTGATGTTTGATACGGCTTATCTTCACAATCCTGATCCTCATTTACAACTGGACATTGAGGGCCAAGCCAGATCTTTCCAGTAATACCACTTAAAATATTTTCATCTTGGGTTTGAGACGAACCGGGTGTAATTATGTTTTGATTCGATAAAAATTTAAAATACGCCGAAAAACCAACAATCATAATAACCGCCAGTATCAAAACACCAACAACCAGCCTAATCATCTCGATTCAATAATAGCATAGAATTTTTTGCTTAATTTCCCCGCCATTGCTAGACTGAAATTATGCGCAAAGGTTTTGCCCTGCCATTAGTGCTTTTAGTTATCATGGCAATCTGGATTATTGGAATAGTTATTTTTTGGACTTTTGGATATTTTAAAACTAAACCACAAATTATCACATCGCAGGGTCTTGATACTAAAACTGAGGGAACCACCCAAGCAAATTTTTCTTTGGCTCCTGATGAGATTTCTTTTGTTCTTTACAAAGATCAAACAGTTGATAATCAATTTGATAGGCAATTAATTGCTATAAGAAGCGAGGTAGAAGACCAGGAAGTCATATGGGTTGCAAAATCTAGTAATGACTGGTTAAATTTGAGTTCTGCAGAAGGAATCACGCCTGCCGATATTACTATCTATCCAAATAAAAGAGCTATTGAGCCTGGAGGTTACAAAGCAGAGGTAATTTTTAGAGACAAATCTGATTCTAAAAATAAACAGACACTAATAGTTAAGGTTTGTGTTCATGAGAATAGAGAGAAACTTTCAGATTGTTCAAATATCTTCCCGTATAAATTTTGAATTCAAGGCTTATTCTGGGATCGAATTTAAACTGTCGTAATCAACTCTTCCGGTATATCTACCACAAACCTTGAAATCATATTTGCGCTTTGGGTGCATCAGTGACCTTTGATACGCTGTTATATAACAGGATAACAATGTATGCGACACTTCTTTACATATTTCCGAAACGAATTCCCCCAAAATCTGCTAGACTGGAATTATGCGGAGAGGTTTTGCTACTCCCATAATGTTAGCAATTGTTGTTATCATCGCAGTAGCTATTGGAATTGGAATATCTACAATTGTCTATAATAAATTGAATCACCCAGTCAAAAGTCCTCACAACGAATTTGTTAAGCAGATTGAGGAAAAGTATTCTCGTCTTTCACCAGAATTACAGCACAAAATATCAAATAATGAAGAACTCACAGAAGAGGAGAATAAAGAACTTCTACGAATTGAAATAGGTGACGAAGAGATCAATAAAATAAAAAACAAATCCGCTGATCAAAAACATTATCAAATTTAAATGCGGTTAATACAGCTGTTTCAGCTTGTCTGATCATGAACAAAAATGATGGGGTACCAATTGAAAAAACATATACTGTTAATGGCGGTTGTGCTGATTATAAGTATCTCGAACAAATTTGGGGTGCAATTGAAAATGAAGTTAAAGATAATGTCACTATGTACGCTAATTCAGAAGATCAAATCATTTGTAAATGGGTTCAAGGTGGAACCATAGGTGTTAATAATTGGGCTTATTCTTCCACAAAGGAAGCTAGACTTATTCTGGAAGATGGGAACACTGTTGTCATTCCAAATACTTATACAGTAAGCAACTTGCCGAGTAATCCAGTCAGTTGTAAAATTTGACCTCAGACTTCAGTTTTTCTAAATCGCTGTAATTAATTCTTCAGGTATATCCACCACAAACCTCGAAATCAAATTTGCGCTTTGGGTTCCAAAATATAGCCTGTTAGTCGCATAAGTTAGGTAAACTTTTTGCTTGGCACGGGTCAGGGCTACATAAGCCAGTCTTCTTTCTTCCTCAAGCTGTTGCGGATCAAGCATGCTTCGCGAATGCGGAAACAAACCTTCCTCCATGCCGATTACAAAAACTACATCAAACTCCAGTCCTTTGGCTGCGTGGGCAGTCATCAGAGTCACCAAATTTGTTTGATTTCTTTTTTCGTATGATTTGTCCGGTGTGATCATATTTTCCATCAGAGCCACGTTTTCTAAAAAAGTCGAAAGATTTTCAAAATCGGCTGCCACTGATTTTAGTTCCTTAACATTTTCTACTCTTGCTAGACCTTGTTCCGAACCATCATCAATGAGCGTTAGATAATCAGTTGCCTCCAATACTTTATCAATCAAATCGATGGGTTTAGGCAATCTTTTTCTCAAATTCAGTTTTTTAACAAGTTGCCAAAAATTCTCCCAACGCTTTTTTCCTAATTTTTCTATTCGATCTTTGGCGATTTTGTCCTTAGGGTTGGCAATTAGCCGAAGGTAAGCAAGCATATCTTTTACCTCTTTTCGCTCATAAAAGCGCACACCGCCGTAAAGTCTGTAGGGGATGTTGGCATGAAGAAGAGCCTCCTCAACCGCCCGCGACTGGGCGTTGGTTCGGTAAAGAACCGCAAACGAAGAAAAGGGAAGTCCTGATGAGATAATTCGCTCAACAATAAAATTTGCCTCGTCTATCTCACTTGTCGCATTGTAAAGGTTGATTTTTTCGCCGGTCGGATTTTTGGTCCAAAGCTTTAGGACCGGATGAGAGCTGTTATGGATAATAACCGCATTGGCCGCCGTAAGAATGTTTTGGGTTGAGCGGTAATTTTGCTCCAGATTAAAAACGCAAGCACTGGGAAAGTCTCTTTCAAAATTCAAAATATTGCGAAAATCAGCTCCCCGAAATGAATAAATTGCCTGAGAGGCATCACCGACCACCGTTAAATTACCATGAGTCGAGGCTAGTTGCTTGGTCAAAACATATTGGGAAGTATTTACATCTTGGTATTCGTCAACGAGAACATATTTAAATCTACCACTATACTTGGTAAGAATATTTGGATGTGCTTCAAAAAGCTTCACAGTTTGCATCAAAAGATCATCAAAATCACAAGCGTTCATTTTTTTCAGCTCTTTTTGATAAATTCTATAGACCCCAGTCACGGTTTCTCCGAACATCCCGTGGGCAAACTGAGCGAAGTCAGACGGTGTGACTAGTTCATTTTTTGCCGAGGAAATTGCCGCAAGAATAGAACTTGGTCTGAAATTTTTGGTAGAGATATCGTTTGTTTTCATTATCTTTTTAACTAAACTTAGACTATCGTCATCGTCATAAATTAAATAGCCGGAAGGAATGCCAATAAACTTCCCGTCAATTCGCAAAAGTCTTGCACAAAAAGCATGAAATGTACCGACAAAAGGTAATCGGTTCACGGTTTTGTGAACTAATAACTTTGTGATTCTCTCTTTCATCTCATTGGCCGCTTTATTTGTAAATGTCACCGCTAAAATATTTTCAGGTCTCACACCTTGGGAGATCAGATAAGCCACTTTGTAAGTTAAAACCCGGGTTTTACCGCTGCCGGCTCCGGCCAAAATTAAAACCGGCCCGTCTTTTTGTTTGACAGCCTCAACCTGAGCAGGATCAAGATCTTTTAAAAGATTCATGGTAAGCCAGTATATTCTATATTATTCTGGCTCCCTTGGCTCTTTTGTCACTTTTGTAACTCAGTTATAATACATAGAATATGCTTAAAGTTTTAGATTTCTGGGCTGTCTGGTGCGGTCCATGTAAATTCATGGAACCCATTGTTGAAGAGCTTGAAAAGACTTATGCTGGCAAAGTCGAGCTTGTCAAAATAAATGTCGATGAAAATCAAGAAATGGCTGCCAAATACCAAGTAATGTCCATTCCCACCTACATTTTTTTGAAGGATGACAAAGAAGTAGATCGGATTATTGGTGCAACCCAAAAAGATAATTTCGCAAAGACAATCTCCAAATATGAGTGACCCAAAGCCACTAGTAGTGGCCAATCTCAAGGCGAACAAAACTTGGCAGCAAATGTCTGTCTGGCTTGATCAAATCGGCAATTCCAGCGTGGTTAAATCGTTTTCTGGAACAATTATTATTGCTCCTTCGGCTCCTTTTCTAGTTGCGGCAAGTCAAAAGATCAAATCCGCAAATTTACCCTTAAAACTTTCAAGCCAAGACGTTTCAAAATTTGAACAAGGAGCCTACACCGGTGAATATGCTGCTTCTCAAATCGTCGATTTATGTCAGTATGCCATTATTGGTCATTCCGAAAGAAGGAAATATTTTAGTGAGACAGATCGGGACATTATTAATAAGACCAAACTGTTGCTTGACTTAGGAATAACTCCTATCCTTTGTGTTAGCAACTTAAAACAGCTGGATACTTACCTCGAACAAGGAAGAATAATCATTGATAATGCCGCAAAGATAATTTTTGTCTACGAGCCACCAAGCGCTATCAGTAGTGGTGGAGCTTTTCGACCAGAAAACCCTGAGGATGCCAATAAGAATGCGGGTGAAATTGACAAGAAGATTGGGCAAAAAGTGATTACCCTATATGGAGGTAGTATCAACAAGGACAATGTTCACTCTTTTTCCTCGCAGGGGAATATTAATGGTGGACTTGTTGGCCAGGCAAGTATCGATCCTCAAGTATTTATCCAAGTTATTAAAAACTCGAAAAAATAATGCGTCAGCTTGGTACGAGTCACAAAAAATCCAATTCGATTCTGAAAATCATTATTCCTACTATTCTATTGACAGCTCTACTTGTCAGTTTTGTAAAAATTTTCAATCTCCAGAATATTATTTTTAGAGGGCCCAAAGCTGTTGTTCAATTGGTGACTGACGGTGGTCTTAAAAGTGACAGGGGAAGAATTAACATACTCCTTTTAGGAACTGGCGGTCAAGGCCATGACGGACCAGACCTTTCCGATACGATTATTTTGGCCTCGGTTGATAAAAATGGCAAAGATGCCGTGCTCGTTTCTATCCCGCGAGACCTTTGGGTCCCAAATCTCTCAGCCAAGATTAACTCAGCCTATGCCTATGGTCAGCAAAAAGATGAAGGAGGGCTGGGTCTTGCCAAAAAAACTATTAGTGAACTTTTTGATTTGCCTATCCACTACGCAGTCAGACTGAATTTTGACGGCTTTACTCGTGCAGTCGATTTAGTTGGCGGGTTGACAATTGATGTTGAGACTTCCTTCACCGATTCTAAATATCCGATTGTTGGGAAAGAAGATGATACCTGTGGTTTTCAGATTGAAACTAAAAAAGAAAATGGTACTCAACTTGTTTATTTCAAAGACGCTACTGGTTCCGCTACCCTTTTAACAGAAGAGAATGATCCTTTTAAATGTCGTTATGAAATTGTTACCTTTAACAAAGGTTCAGAGCAAATGAACGGCATCACTGCTCTTAAATTTGTCAGAAGCCGACATGGCACCAATGGTCAAGGTTCTGACTTTGCTCGAAGTGCCAGACAGCAAAAGGTACTCTTGGCATTTCGCCAGAAGGTTTTATCAACCCAAACCCTTCTTGATCCTTCAAAAATAATTGGACTGGTCTCCACATTTGGCAACTCTGTCGACACCGACATTGGTAATGAAGAACTCCCCCAATTTATCAAATTAGGGCAAAAAATAGACCCACAAACAATCAGAAGAGTCGTTTTAGATGCGGATAATCAAAATAGTATGCTCGAAGTCGGAGATTCACAAACTCACCAAGGCCAATTTGTGCTGGTTCCTAAGAATAATAGCTATACTGATTTAGCTGAATATGTTCAAGGAGAAATCTTTAAACTAGAGGAAAAATAGATTCTTAAAGTTTTTCTCTGTAGCTAAGAATTAGCTTCAACATCCCAAAAACAAAAAGCAGTACTCCACCTATAAACAGCAAGTATGTCAATTCCGTCGAACCAGCTCCTGGTAAAGACCCGTCTGTACCGCCTTTGGGAGCAGAAATAGTGGCGGTTTGAGCCAAAGCAAATTTAGTCACTGAAAGAAATAATGCTGCCGATGAGGCAAAACTTGTGATTCGGGCTAGTTTCATCATAACTATCTAAGGGTAATAGTTTTGACCCCTTATTGTCAATGGGTTTGAGCTTTGTCTACCTTGACCTCTTCGAGCTCCTCGAGTCTGAGCGACCTCGGAGTCGAAGACCTGAGCCGGTTCGGTATGAGACTCATGGTAAAAAACCTCAGAGCCGAAGGCCTGAGTCAAATCGAAGGGTCAATCTTTGGTAGCTGCTGCCTTTTTCGTTCCCAGTTGTTTCTTTGAAGCAATTAACTTTGACAATCTTGACTTTATGCGGCTGGCCTTATTCTCGTGGATGACGTTTCCTTTGACAGCCTTATCAGCTGCTTTATAGACCGCAGTCAAGAGTGAACTGGAAGGTTTTTTCCGAAATGTCACTATTGCTTTTTTAAGAGCTTTCTTAAGTCGCAGATTAATAATCGCTTTGCATCTGTCTGCCCTGACCTTTTTGATTGCTTGTTTTGTAACTGGCATATCGATAAAATTTCTAAGTACTCTAATTTCTATTGACTTAAATTTTGACAATTTTAAGTCAATTAGTCAATTAGGTCAATAAACCAATTCTTCATGCTCTACTTTTTCAAGAATGGTGCCAACTTTTTTAAAAAAAGACAGGAAGATGTTCTCTCCGCCGCTTTTGTAATTGCTTTTTCGGTTGCACTTTCTAAATTTTTAGGGCTTCTTCGCTATCGTCTACTTGCCTCATATTTTGGTAGTAAAATTGGCCTTCTTGACAGCTTCATTGCCGCCTCCGTCATCCCTGATGCAATTTTTGAAGTATTCATCTTTGGGGCTATTGCTTTGGCCTTTATTCCTGTTTTTTCAAAGTTTTTATCGCGCGATAAATTAGATAAAGCCTGGGCGTTTTCTTCAACAATGATTATCTTAGGAGTTTTGGTTTTTATTCTATTTTCTGCTTTAATTATTATTTTTGCCAACTTTATTGCACCAATCATTGCACCCGGGGTAGTTGCCAAAGATCCTTTAGCCCAGCCCTTAATTGCCAGACTTTTGCGCATTATGATTTTTGCCCAGCTTTTCTTTGTTATCTCAATATTTTTGACTGGGATTCTCCAGTCGTTCCAAAGATTCGTTATTCCGGCGCTGGCTTCAGTTTTTTATAACATCGGGATTATCATTTCAATAATTTTCCTTGCACCCGTTTTTGGTATCTACGCACCGGCAATCGGCATGGTTTTAGGAGCACTGCTTCATTTGATCGTTCAATTGCCCCTTGCTTTATCTTTAGGTTTTAAGTTTAGACTAAGATTTGATTTTAAGAATAAAGATGTCTTAGATACTATTTCTTTGATGTGGCCAAGGTCAATCGCTCTTGGCTTAACTCGGTTTTCTGACATTATCAATATTGCCTTGGCCTCGATTGCTGCCGTTGGTTCGATTGTGGCTTTTAACTTTGCTCAAGTTTTAAACTTTGTACCGACTGCCCTTTTTGCCGGTTCTATTGCTCAGGCTGCTTTGCCTTCGCTTTCGATTGAATTTAATGCTCAAAGATACCAACAGTTTAAAAAAATTTTTACTTCCTCATTGCACCAGATTCTTTTTCTGGTTTTGCCAATGGTAGCAATTTTGGCAATATTGCGAATTCCCGTTGTCAGACTAGTCTTTGGTGCCAGGCAGTTTCCCTGGGAAAGCACTGTTCTTACTGGTCGTATCTTGATAGCCTTCTCGATTGGTATTACAGCACAGGCGGCAAGCTTGCTTTTAACCCGAGGATTTTATGCTATAAGAGATAGTATTACTCCAGTCAAAATCAATGTGGTTTCCCTCTCCCTAAATATCGCCCTCTCCTTAATTTTTATTCTTGTCTTAAAATTATCCGTCGTTTATCTGGCTCTTGCTTATTCAATTGCTAATATTCTTAATGCTTTTTCTCTGCTGTACATGCTTGACAGGAAAGTAAATTTTGACAAAAAGATGCTTTTGGTACCGGTATTTAAAATGTTGGCAATTAGTCTGATTATGGCTATTTCACTTTATGTACCGATGAAGCTTCTAGACCAACTAGTTTTTGATACCACTAGAACCATCGGTCTGATTCTTTTAACCGGTATTGCCACACTTGTCGGTCTTTTAGTTTATCTTCTTCTCTCTTGGTTACTAAAAGTTGAACAGATTTTTATTTTCAGTCGATTTGCCAGAAGAATAATTTCCCTGCCATCTAAATTGGTCAGTCCTGCACCGACTTCTATCAATGCTCAAGAACCAAACCCGTAAAGGGTAATGTCAAATTTCCAATTATTTTTTGATTTTTTGGTACTTATTTGTAGTATTGGTAATTATTTAGATATTATTCCTGTATGGACATAAGAAACTTTTGTCTAATTGCTCACATCAACCATGGCAAGTCAACGCTGGCCGACCGGCTTATGGAAATCTGTGGGGCAGTGGCCAAAAATCATCCGGCACAACTTCTTGATAGTCTTGAATTAGAACGCGAACACGGCATCACGATTAAACTCAAGGCGATACGCCTTGCATATAGTTCACCGTTCACAGTTAACAGCAATAAAAATGCAACTGACCGTGAACCGTCAACCGTGAACCGTCAACCAGTTGAGAACTATGTTCTCAACTTAATTGACACTCCAGGCCACGTTGATTTTTCTTACGAAGTCTCCAGATCTTTGGCTTCAGTCGAGGGAGCTGTCTTAATAGTCGATGCCACTCAAGGTGTCCAGGCCCAGACTTTGGCTAATTTCAACTTAGCCAAAGAAGCAAAACTGACTATCATTCCGCTAATTAATAAAATTGATCTACCTCAAGCAGAAATCGAAAAAACGATAGAAGAACTTGTCAACCTTGGTTTTAACAGGTCAGAAATTATTAAAGTCTCAGCCAAAACCGGTGAAGGAGTAGAAGAGTTGGTAGAAACCATCATAGACAGAATCCCAGCACCGATGTCAATCATTCGTCATTCTGAGCCTTTCGCTTGTCACTCTGAACAGAGTGAAGAGTCTCAAGATAAACTCCGCGAAGAATCTAGATCCTTCGCACTTCGTGCTCAGGATGACAGTGGAAAAATACAAGTCCTAATCTTTGATTCAGCCCTTGATCCTTACAAAGGCGTTATTGTCACTGTCCGTCTATTCGGGGGTGAACTTAAAATAGGGGATCAGATTTCGTTTCTGGCAACAGGGGCCAAAGCCGAAGTTTTACAGGTCGGCTTTTTGTCCCCAAAACCAACATACGTTGAAAAACTTTTTACTGGTGAAATAGGTTTTATCGTCACTAACCTCAAAGATCTCTCAAAAGTCAAAGTGGGGGATACGATCACAGATCCCAAAAATCCTGCCAAAGCCCTGCCCGGCTATCAAGAGGCTAAGCCGGTTGTTTTTCTTTCCTTTTTTCCCACCGAGACCAATGATTTGCCCAAATTAAAAGATGGTTTGGAGAAATTAAAACTCAACGATGCTGCTCTCACTTTTACTCAGGAATTCTCTCCAAGCTTAGGTAAAGGCTTCAGGTTAGGGTTTTTAGGACTGCTGCACGCCCAAATCACCCAGGAAAGACTGGAGAGAGAATATGACTTAGACATCATAGCCACTTCTCCGTCGGTCAACTTTGTTATCGATGGCAGGATAATCAACAAACCGCAAGAATTTGATCCTGCCTCAAGAAATGTCAAAGAACCCTACGCCAAAGTGACTATCTTTGCACCTCAAAATTATTACGGTGCAATATCTAACTTAGTTCATGACAGGCGGGGAGAGCTTTTAAATTTTGAAAATATTGGCAATATTTTAAGAATTGAAGCCTCTATTCCACTTTTGGATTTACTGATTGGTTTTTATGATCAGCTTAAAAGTGTAACTGCAGGTTATGCCTCATTTGATTTTGAAGTTGGGGACTATAAGGATGCTGATCTCGTCAAGCTGGATATTTTAGTCAATCACGTACCAATCGAAGGTCTTGCCCAAATCGTGCCTAAAGTTAAAGCCGAAACCATCGGCCGCAGGCTTGTCGAAAAGCTAAAAGAAGCAATCCCTCGCCAGCAAATTTCGGTTCCGATTCAAGCAGCAATTGGCGGTAAAATCATTGCCCGCGAAACTGTGCCGGCCTATCGCAAAGATGTCACCCAAAAGTTATACGGTGGCGACGTCACCCGCAAGATGAAGCTTTTGGAAAAACAAAAGAGGGGAAAGAGACGCATGCGCAAGTTTGGTAGTATAGACATACCTCAAGAAGCCTTTTTAGCAGTACTTAAAATATAAATCTACTATCATTTGTGTTATTGTGAAATTATGCGCAGAGGCTTTATCTTGACGCTGATTTTGCTTGTTATTTTCCTCGCACTTGCAACTTTAGGGGCTTATGTTTTTTATAGATCCAAAAAATCGGGAAAGTTGATACAAAGAATTCAAAGCACACCAAATATAACTGAGATATCGAATAAAATGGCTGGTTTAGACATGCTTCATATTAATGGAGAAATTAAGAAGACTTTAACCTTTGAGTCCAATGGAAAAAATTCTGCATCAGATCTTGTTATAAAATTTGATCAGTACGCCGATTTAAGAGACCTTAAATCCCCAAAAGCGTAGGAAATTTTGAAAGTAGGGAATTAACTTTGGGACGCACATATTCCATATCTGGAAAGAATATTGCTCTAGGGCCTGATAATTATTACAACTTCGATGAATTCTCTTCGCCAGCACCATTTCTTGAGTTTGTGTTACCTTCAACCCCAAAAGATTTAAGTGGAGTGAAGGGACAATGGATTCTAGTCGATGAACTACTGTGGCATCGTTTGCAAGGGCTTGATGGTATTGGTGGTTTCTGGGGGTCCTTCTCTTTTGCCTGAGGGCCAACCGACAACAATAAGAGTATTAAAAAATCTTTTGGTAAACAGCGCGATTAAAGAACTGACCGATGTTACAGAAGAGAATAAATATTCAGCAGATTATTATATAGTCAAACTGAATGATGAGAACTTTAAGAGTCTCTTGTCCGAGATATTTTACATCGAAAACCCAGAAGAGTATCGGCGAGAAAGAATGGATGAGGCAGTACAGAAATTGATAGAGGTTTTTATAAAACAAATAGGCGAAATCAAGGCTGAAATTTGGATGGATGATACACCCCAAATTCCTAAAAGGATAAAAATTTCATTAAATGTGAGTAAACCAAGTAAAGATGATGTTCAACACTCTGATGAATTTCAATATTGGCTATCTAATTTTTCACTCGATATTAATTTGGTTGAGCTTATGCAACCCCCGCTAATAACCTCTCCTCGCGATTTCAAAAAACTGGAGGAATTTCCTTCTTTTTCGTTCTACTCTTATAAAAGTGAAAGCAACAGACGAGACAAATTGAGATTTATTAACTTATATCAAATTTTAGAGGCCATGAGAACTTATAAAGATGAACATGGAAAATTTCCTCAATCGGAAAAAATGCCAACTTCAATTGGGAATCTTGATCCAGTACCGACTGATCCAGGCAGTGGCCCGTGCCCAGGTCCTTATCAGTGGATTTCCAATATAAGTAATCCACAAAAGTTTCTGATATATACATGCTTTGAAGATGGAAAATTTTATTCTATTCACGAAAGAGGGGGTGATCCAGAAGAAAAACGACCAACAACTTTAAAATAAAACAGGGAAGGAAAAGAATAAAAAAATTTGGTTAAATAGACATACCTCAAGAAGCCTTTTTAGCAGTTTTGAAAATATGAAAAACCCAGATTGCCCTCATTGCGACCCAGCCTCCTCATTTGCGCTTTCCAAAGTATTGGAAGAGACAAAAAATTTCTATATTGTTTGTGATGTCCATCCGCTCATCGAAGGACATATTTTGATAATTCCCAAAAAACATATCTCATGTATTGGAGAATTTCCAGAAAAATTATTCCAACAGTTCGTTAGACTCTCTGACAAGGTCACTAAATTTCTATTAGATAATTATGGCCAAGTTAGTTCTTTTGAACACGGAAAAATCGGGCAGACTGTTTTTCATGCACATATGCACCTTTTACCGTATGGCGGCAGACCCGAGAACATTATTCCAGAAAATAAATTCAGGGCTATTCAAAAACTTTCCGACCTAAGGACCGTCTTTGTTCAAAATAAAGAATATCTCTTCTTTTCAATCGGTAATAATCTTTGGGTAGTTGAACCCACTGTAGCATTCCCTGGTTTCTTTAGACAGAGGTTTGCCCAAGCTCTCAAAAGAGGAGAAAGGGGAGATTGGCGCAGATGGAGATACCATAAGACGATTAGTTGTCAAGCAAACATAGAAATAAAAAATCTTGTTGATCGTTGGAAAGCCGCGATGTCAGCTCTTGACAACAATTAGCACTTGCTCTTGATATATATTCCCACTCCGGGAGTGGAATAGCTATAACACATCGGGATTTGGCGATTTTGCAAGTCAGGAGTTTATACTCCAATGATACAAATCATTGGAGTGAAGATAATTGAAAGATAGTTATAGTTCAATAGTTCAAACTATTGAACTGAGTCTCTAGCCTACATTTAAATTGAGAACTCTGAGATTTAAAACTTACTCTATTGATCTGAATCATTAGAGTATTTAGGTACAAAATTTTACAAAAAGTTTCAAACAGTTTGTTCTTGGGTAGTTGAAGCCTGAATTCTTACCATTTGTGGGCCAGAGTGGAAACCCTCAGGAAGAGGAGTTCTTCCTTGATCTAAAGGACAACCGGCATCATGCCACTCTATATTCCTGACCATATCATTGATTAGATATGCGATTTCGCCGCTTCTGCCCTGGAGTGCGGACATAATTTTAGGATGCCTTTCAGCAAATTGAGGAGAACCTAAGGCACAAAGTATTGCAAGGAATTCATCTGTAGGTTCTTCACCAAATGGCCAATGATATTTTAACCTTAACCATCTCCCTAGTAACCTTGCTGCTTTTCTATGGGCCATTTGTAGTGCTTGATCAACAATTGGTCCAGCGATTGTTTGATCAGAAATTCTAATTTTATGATCTGCGCTATCAACTTGGTTGATATCCCCACGCAACCACCCACCATCTTCCGATGTCGAATAGCTCCTTCTAGTTACTGGTGGAATTCGTCTTTCTACCATTTTTATTCTCAAATAACTCGTAATGGGTGTAATTGGGGTATTATATAAAGCCAACGGTTTAAAAAGTCAAGGTGTTTCATAGTCTTGACAACAATTAGCACTCGTGATACATTGTCTGCTAACTACATTTAGTTCACATAAACGTAGCTAATGGCGAGCTGCTCGAACTGCCCCTCGCCTTTGTATTTAAAAAATTAGTTATTAGACTTGAGATCTGAGTTCTGGGATCTGAGATAAGCTCAATACTCATCACTCATCACTCATAACTCATAACTTAAAATCTAAAGGATTTTACAATGGATCTTACTGAAAGACAAAAAAGTTTGCTTCGAGCAATTATCGAAAAATATATCGAAACCGCCGAACCGATCGGTTCAGAAACTTTGGAAAAAGAAGCCGGTCTTGGCGTTTCACCTGCAACCATCCGAAACGAAATGGTCAAATTAACCAGCCTTGGCTATCTGCGCCAACCCTTTACTTCGGCAGGAAGAATACCAACCTCAACTGGCATGAAATTTTACGTTGATCAGCTTATGGAAGAAAAAGCGCTATCCCTCAAAGATGAGGTGGCTATTAAAGAAGAATTCGCCCAGCCTACTCAGCGATATGATAAATTGCTTCGCCACACCGCCCGGATTTTAGCCGACCAGACACATTCTTTGGCAATTGCAACCGATGATGAAGGCGATATTTATGCTGCAGGCATGGCTAATATTTTGGATATGCCGGAATTTTATGACATCGACATCACCAAAACCGTTCTTTCGATGCTGGATAAGACAGAAATGCTCAATCAAATTTTTGGACAGCTTGATCCCCAAGATCAAATCAAAATTCTTTTCGGTGATGAACTCGGCATGCCTTATCTTGAGCCGTGCGGATTTGTTATTACCAGATATCGGATGCCCGAACACACCGGTGTTTTAGGCATTGTTGGACCATGTCGTCTTGATTATCCAATAGTCATTCCAACACTGCGCTATTTTGCCCAGCTTCTTTCCAGTATTTCAAAAATTTAAAATTACCTATGAACATGCCCAAGATTAAAAAAACTGCCAAAAGCCAAACTCCACAAGATCGATCTGTGGTGGTAAGGCTTGAAAATCAACTCAAACGGGCCCTTGCCGACTATCACAATTTAGAAAGAAGGGTTGATGAGGAAAGAAAACTTTTGGCTCAACTTTCTTCGGCGATTTTAATCGAGAAGTTCTTACCGGTTTTGGATAATCTAGAAAATGCCCAAAAACACCTAAATGATCAAGGCTTGGAAATGGTTATCAAACAGTTTAAAGATATTTTGGCAACTGAAGGGGTTGAAGAAATTGTTGCAGAAGGAGCCCAATTTGACCCCCATTTCCATGAAGCGACCGAAGTAGTCGAAGGCCAAAAAGATGGATTAGTTGTTAAGGTTATTAGAAAAGGTTATAAAATAGACAGTAAGGTCCTTCGGCCGACTCAAGTAGCAGTTAGTCGCACCAAGGTAGACCAAAAAGCAGAGTTAATGTCTAACGCTTAACGACTAAAGACTAAAGCGTAAGAATTTTTGATTTGCGTTAGTCGTTAGACCTTAGTCATTAGTCATTAAACAATAATATGAGCAAAATTATTGGTATCGATCTTGGAACAACAAATTCGGTGGTTGCCGTTGTCGAGGCAGGCAAACCCAAGGTCATCCATTCGGCAGAAGGCCGCAATATTGTTCCTTCGGTGGTTGATCCTACAAAACATATTGTTGGTGATGTTGCCAAACGCCAGATGGTTGTTAACCCCAAAACAACTATTTTTTCAATCAAAAGGTTGATGGGTCGCAAATACAAAGATCCCGAAGTCCAAAGGGATCTCAAGTGGCTTCCTTATGAGATTAAAAGCGGCCGTGAAGGGATGGCCGTTGTTAGTGTTGAAGGCAAAGATTACACCCCTCAGGAAATTTCGGCTATGGTTCTTGGCAAAATGAAAGCCGATGCCGAAGCCTATCTTGGCACCAAGGTCGAAAAAGCAGTTATTACTGCCCCGGCATACTTTGACGACTCCCAGCGTCAGGCTACCAAGCAAGCCGGAGAAATTGCCGGTCTTAAAGTAGAAAGAATTATCAACGAACCTACCGCTGCCGCCCTAGCTTATGGCCTTGAAAAATCCCACGCCCATACAATTGCCGTATACGACTTGGGCGGAGGCACTTTTGATATCTCTATCCTGGAACTTGGCGAAGGGGTTTTTGAAGTTAAGGCTACTAACGGAGATACCCATCTGGGCGGTGATGATTTTGATTCCAAAATTGTCGAATTTTTGGCAAGCGAATTTAAGAAAGAGTCCGGTGTTGATGTTGAAAAAGATCGCCAGGCACTTCAAAGACTTCGGGATGCCGCTGAAAAGGCTAAAATTGAGCTTTCGACTACTACCGAAGCCGAAATCTCTATTCCTTACCTAACCGCTGATCAAACCGGTCCAAAACATCTCCAGCTAAAGTTATCGCGTGCAAAACTGGAATCACTAGTTGGTGATTTGGTTGACAAAACTTTCGGTCCTGTGCGCGATTGTCTTAAAGACGCCAAAATTGATCCCAAGAAAGTCGATGAAGTAATTCTTGTTGGCGGAATGACCAGAATGCCGCTGGTCACTGGTAAGGTTAAGGAATTCTTCGGTAAAGAACCCCATAAAGGCCTTAACCCGGATGAAGTTGTCGCCGTTGGAGCTGCTATTCAAGGAGCTGTTTTGGGTGGGGAAATGAAGGAAATGGTTCTTTTAGACGTAACCCCCTTGACTTTGGGAATTGAAACCTTGGGCGCAGTTTCCACACCCTTAATTCCTCGAAATACTACTATCCCAACCTCAAAATCGGAGATTTTTTCAACCGCTTCTGACAACCAAACTTCTGTTGAAATAAACGTTTTACAAGGGGAAAGACCAATGGCTTCAGACAACAAATCATTAGGCCGTTTTATCTTAGACGGAATTCCGCCGGCACCCCGGGGTGTGCCTCAAGTTGAAGTCGCTTTTGATTTGGATGCCAATGGAATCCTCAATGTCAAAGCCAAAGATAAAGCCACTGGCAAGGAACAGTCAATAAAAATTACCGGCTCAACCGGCCTAACTCCCGAAGAAATCGAGAGAATGACCAAAGAAGCCGAGGAACACGCCAAAGAAGATGAAACTAAAAAAGATGGAATCGAAACCAGAAATAGGGCCGACACTTTGGTTTATCAGGCAGAAAAAGCCCTCAAAGACGCCGGCGACAAAGTTCCGGCTGATGTTAAGACCGAAGTTGAAGAAAAGATAAAGGCCTTAAAAGAAATTCAATCATCCGCACCAATTGACGAGGTCAAGACCAAGACCGATGAGCTTTCCAGTGTCCTTTCCAAGATCGGTGAGTCAATGTACCAAAAACCTGGATCAGAAAAAACAGAGGGAACAGAAGAGCCAAAGGGGGCAGATGGTCAGACCGAAGAGGATAAAGCAAAGAAAGACAGTGACAGCGGTGATGTTCAAGAAGGAGAAGTTGTTAAGGAATAGTCATTTACTATGAGTGTAGAACATAACTCAGAAAACTTTTGGGATCACCTTCAAGCTGCTAGAACTCAACGAATAATGACAGGGATCGACCCACTGGCTCCACCCGGTAAACCCCGCGACTGGACTGGTGAACTTGCAAGAGCTAAAGTTGTTAATCTCAGAGCAATGTCTTCTAGGGAACGAACCGCCTATTTTTTAAAGGTTGCCTCGAATCTTGGGTGATGATGAAGAATGGCAAAACTTCAAACTGAAATATTTGTCCTTTGTGATCATGCTATTGTTTCTCAAGAACAAAAACTTTCCGTAATCGGTATTTTTGATCAATTTTTCGTTGCCAACTTGCCGGCTTCTTGGCCAAGAATGTTTCTGGTTGCAGTTCTGAAAGGTGAACCCAGCCAAGAATATTCTTTAAAATTAAGACTTGTTCCACCACAAAAGATGGAACCGGAATTTCCAGACAAAGAGTTAAAACTTAGACTCGGACAAAACGGCAATGCTAACTTACTGACAGAGCTGGTTAATTTTCCCCTGCCACATGCCGGCCTTTATAAATTTGAAATTTTGACTGATAACCAAAAAGTTGGAGAGTTGGAGTTTAAAGTCAACAAGACAACAGCTACTTATGGTCAGGATTTATCGGGAAAGAAAGTTTCCAACTAATAGTTAATTTCTAATTTTCATTGAAAATTTCAAATTTCAAATTGAAAATTTAATATAATGCACCTATGGCCACACAACGGGATTACTATGAAATTCTTGGCGTTTCCAAAAACGCCAACCCGGAAGAATTAAAAAAAGCTTACAGGACAAAAGCACGCAAACACCACCCGGACGTTGATAAATCCCCAGGCGCCGAAACCAAATTCAAGGAAATAAATGAGGCCTACCAGGTTCTTTCGGATTCCCAAAAGAAAGCTGCTTATGATCAATTTGGCCATGCCGCGTTTGCGCCAGGAGGCGGATTCGGTGGTGCCCAACCTGGCGGAGGTTTTCGTACTTACACTTGGTCCAGTTCGCCTGGCGACTTTAACTTTGACTTCGGCGGTTTTGCCGACCCCTTTGACATTTTTGAAATGGTCTTTGGTGAGAGATCACCATTCGGCCGCCAGGCCCGGCTTTCTCGTTATGTAATTAATTTAGATTTTATGGAAGCAGTCCATGGAGTTGAAAAACAAATTGAGATTGAAGGCAAAAGGCAAAAAATTAAAATTCCCGCAGGTGTTGATGATGGTTCTGAAATCCGTTTTTCTAATTTTATTCTGGTCTGTCAGGTTTCGCCTAACCCCAAATTCAAAAGAAGAGGCTACGACATCATCTCCGAAAACGAAATCTCTTTTGCCCAAGCAGCCCTTGGTACAGTTGCCGAAATTGAGACAATCGACGGTCCTGTCAAAATACGAATACCTTCCGGAACTCAATCCGGTACTCAAATCCGCCTCCGCGGCAAAGGCGTCCGCCGCGTTTCCGGCCACGGCCAAGGTGACCATTACGTAATCATCCGTATCCACGTCCCAAGCCGTATCTCTCGCGAACAAAAAAGACTCCTTGAAGAATTTGAAAAATCCTAAAGTCCAGATTTTTACTGGTGAGGCATCAGATAATTTAGATATTACACTCAAATCATAACGGTTAAAAGGTTATAATGTATCTAGGTTAAGATATTGTTTACAACAAGTAGTATAATTTTCTGTATGTCAAAAATAATACTTCCAAAAAATCTAGCTAAATATTCCCAAAAATGGATTGCCTTGTATAAAGGTAAGCAAGTTATTGCTGCAGGGAACAGTTTTGAGGAAGTTGTTAAAAAAATTCCAGGGAAAGAAGAAAAGGCCACTATATTCAAAATCCCACCTGCCGGAGTCTTCTCCCCATAACTGATGGCAAATATTATTAAGCTAGACTATATCGAAAGCTTAGGTATTGATCAGAAAGGGAAGAAGACGAAACTGCCCAAACCATTCATTCAACTTGTTGTTCAATATAAACACTCTCGCTTATGGAACACATTTGCGCTAGTTGATTCGGGCGCAGATTACAATTTGTTCCCTGGACAGGTATGCAAATATTTTGGGATTAACTTAACTAAAGGTATCGAAGTTCCAGTTTACGGAATTGGTAACAGATCGCCAATAACAGCTTATCGACACTGGGGTATTAAAATTTGTTTTAGCGAAGTGACTATTGAGACTTATGCTGATTTCGCATCGGAACAAGAACACGTTCTTTTGGGTCAAAATGGCTTTTTTGATAAGTTCAGACAGATTACATTTAATAGAAAAAACGAAAAATTAGAATTTGTAACATTTTGATTTATAGATAGAATGCGTTTCCCTTCAAAACTCTCTCCGGCAAGCAAAAAAGATTACTTGAAGAATTTGAAAGAACCTAAGGTTAGAGTTCTTACTGGGAGCAGAAACCCATAGTTTGATAATTTAGCCTCCGTAAAGTATAATTTACTTCTTATGACGCCAGAACAGGCAAGTGAAGGTGCTTCTTCATCTGCAGATCTTTACGCGGCTGCTGAAAGAGAGATCCAAGAAATTGCTGCACTAATTCCCCCTAAAGGTATTCCTGTTGAAGAAAGAGCCAAACTTAATGTCCAAATTAGAAAAAAGTTGCCGGTGACTTCTGACTTGGCAATTGTCCAATTAATGCTTGATGGGCATGACTTATCAAGAAGAGAATTTCTTGCAAGAATGTGAGAGAACAAAGAATAAAACAATTGGAAGCACCTTTTGAACTAATGAGAAGAATATCCTGTAAAAGAATTGGTAGACCCGAACTCTTCATACTTGCTCATGAAAATGCAACAAGATGTGCCTCTTCAACTCCAGCAAAGAGGGTTATTGAGGTATTTGAAGAATTCATGAGGTCACCTATGGGTAGAGACGACAGAAATGTATTTGCAGATATTTTAAGTGCTCATCCTGAAATGGAGAAAATAAAGGACGCCATTTTGGAAAGACATATTATGGAACAACATGGGGATAGTTGGTGGTGGGAAATTGTAATGAAAGAAATAGTAGAATTAGCAGAAAGAAAAAGAGCTGGGAAGAGAGTTTAAAGTCCGAAGATCGTCTCATCGAGCGGACACCGCTTTTCACCCCTAACTTGACTTTTCCGAGGCAAGAGAATATATTTCCACGAAATGCAAGATAGATATTGCTCGAACGATTGGTTGACCCCCATAGTTGAACGCTCAAGAGAGACTCTAGTTGACTTTACCCATGAAGAGGCCCTGCGAATTACCACAGTTCTAACACTCGAAAAATGCTTAATTGACACAGAAGTTCCATGGGCAATAGTTTTTCCATCAGACGATATCGATGAAGCATTGAACAGACTTGAAGCAACTCTGAGGATAGGACATGGAGTTAGTTTAGAGGAACTTACAGTCGATGAAAGAATCAGATACGGTGTACATCAGGTGAAAAAAATTCTTGGAGAAGAAAATGCTCATGATGGTATTGTTGGAGCCTTTGCTGCAAGGCATGTCCTCAGAGCAATTCATGGGAACCAAGGCGAAGACTGTCATATCTACCAAGATAACGCTAGAGATTATCCACTATATGCTGGAAGATGGCTCCAAGAAATATCAGATCTATTCGGAGCCGATTTTCCTAGGAGATTGAAAAGGGAACATGGAGGCTTATTTCAAATTTTAAGAGGGGATGTTTTGGCTGCTGCTAGGTTTGATCAAAGAAAATTACAACTTCCAGGTGAAGAAACCCACGAGTATATTAAGCGGGCTTTCGAGACAGCGCGTGAAGTTGGTTTTGATGAGCTTAGGGCGATGCTTCAGAAAAGACTTACTCCTTATCGGGAAACCACATATGGCTTAAGAGGTCTAGAATATTCCTTTAACTCAATGTGAGTCAGAAAATCGCCTCCGATAAATTTTGACGATTATTGTATAATGATTTAACCTAAAAGGAGAACCATATGTCTAAGGTTGATCTTCGGAAAATACTTGATGAAAATACTTCTGGCTGGCTGGCATTAACACAGGATAATAAAAAGAAAATCGCCTCTGGTAAAACTTTACACGAGGTACTTGAAAAAGCTAAGGAAAAAGGGTTCAGAAACCCCAGCGTTTTAAAAATCCCTAATCTTAAAACTGCCTATATTGGTTAATGGAACAATAGGTTTATTCAGAAATGTTCAAGTGACATTTAGTTATCCAGGGAATATACACATAGAGAAGTTAAGAAATAAATAAAGTCCGAAAATCGTCCCACATTTTTCATTTCGGCATACTAATAGAGTTTAATAAAGCTGTAACCGCTGAGATTGCCACTTACTTGTTCACTTTTAATCTCAAACGGTAAATTTTCTAAATTTGGAGTGACAATCCAGGTTTTAGGATTATCATTTATAAACATTGGCAACTGGCCATACTTAAGTATCCACCATTCACCGGGTTTAGGCCCTTCTCTATCAACAACAAAAACCTTCCCATGGTTTGAATAAAAGAGAAAAGCCGTAAAATCATGGTCATCAAGTACAACTGTGTCTTCTTTTGGAATTAACTTTTGGGCCAAAAGACCCAAACTTGCTCCAACCTGCGATCTATCCGGATAAATATTTTCAATTCGGTTGACATTAAAAACTTGCAGGATCAGGATCACCAGAATCAAAAGAACGGTCACTTTAGCAGATTTTCGATAAAGTTTTTCTAAAGCAAAAGCGATTACTAAGGCAACCAGCGGATAAGCCGGTAAGTTGTACCAACCTAATTTTTCTGAAAGAAAATTAAGCGGAAAGATAAAAAGCAGAATTGACGCTAGGAATGTAATCAATATCTTCTCCTCAGTCTGCGCTATCTTTCTAAATTTAAGTGCGAAAACGACAATTGGAATCCACCAAAAGCCAATGTCTTTTATTAAATCCCCAAAATACGTAAGCGAAAAAGAAGAAAGCGGTGATTTCAAAAGTCCTCCAGCAGGATTTAAAAGATACCAATTGAAAAACGGTCCACCAAATCTGAGAGTTCCTAGGATAAAGTACCAAGAAGATGAAATTAAGGTAAATATAACAATCAAAACCAGGTTTCGAGGTAATTTCTTTTGGGTAAATAACGAGTAGAGAGTAATTATCAGTGCCGGATAAAGTCCAACAAACCATCCCTTGACTAAAAATCCCAAGCCCAGTGCAATACCGCAGACAGGCGCAAATATCTTATTCCGAGCGAAAAAACCTTGACATTTATGCCAGGGATGAAGCGAATTTTGAGCGAGGAAGAGAGAACCACGGCCTTTAGGTCGTGGGAATCTATTTTGTAAGGAAAGTAGGTAAAAATAAAATGAAGCCAGAAACAAAAAGATCAGCAGCGCATCTAAATTACCATGAGCAAATCTGATAACAACTTGTCCAAGACTGACAAAGACCACAAATGCAATCAGTCCTACTCTTCTATTAAAGAGTTTCTTACCAGTCAGATAGACAAAAAGTAAGGCCAAAATTGCAGCTATTACTGAAACTAATCTGACTTGCCACTGGCCTGCCCCAAAAAACTTGACAATTGGCAAAGACAGCCAAAAGTAAAGGGGCGGTTTGTCGAAATAATATTGGCCGTTCCAAAATGGTACCAAGAGACTATGAGTACCGCTGGCCATATTCTTTATTATTTCTGTATACCAAGCTTCATCCCAATTTCGCAGGGGAAATTTATCAATGTTTCGAAAGAAAATAATCGACGAGCTAATCAGAATTGCCAGAAGATTAAACATCTCGGATTTCATTATAGCGCCAGCTGTTAATTTGATTGACTATTCTTAGCTATTTTGCTAAAATTCTGATGCATTTTACTTGTAGGAACGAAAGTGAGACGCGGTAGCGTCTTTTTTAATAAAAATGGCCATTCAAGCACGAACAGAATTTGCATCTGCCCTTAACCAGGTTTGTTCAGAACGTGGCGTTGAGCCGGAAGTTGTCCTTGATTCCATCAAACAGGCAGTTCTAGCTGCCTATCGTAAGGATTACGGTGACCCGGAAGGCATCGAGGTTAATTTAGATGCCCAAACTGGCGAAGTCGGATTAGTTAAAGGCAAAAAAAATATCACTCCGGCCGGTTTCGGCAGAATCGCTGCCCAGACAGCCAAACAGGTTATTTTGCAGAGAATCCGTGAAGCCGAAAAAAACGCGATTCTTTCTGAATATTCCTCCAAAGTCGGCACAGTTGTTTCTGGAGTTGTCCAAAGGATTTCCGGCCCAATTATTACTGTTAATTTGGGTAAAGCCGAAGGAATTATGCCGCCTCAAGAACAAGTTCGTAGTGAGAAATATTATTTAAACCAAAGAATTAAGTGTTATGTAGTCGGAATTAAAGAAGGTGCTCGCGGTGAAGAAATTATTGTCTCAAGAAGTGCCCCTGGACTTTTAGAAGGGCTTTTTCGGCAAGAAGTACCCGAAATTGCCTCTGGCAGTGTCGAGATTAAAAAAATTGCCAGAGAGGCTGGTTCAAGGACAAAAATTGCCGTTGCCTCAAGTCAACTGGGAGTTGACCCGGTCGGATCATGTGTTGGGCAGAAGGGCGTTCGGGTTCAGGCGGTAATCAACGAAATAGGCGATGAGAAAATTGACGTAATTGCTTATCAGGAAGATCCGGTTGAGTTTATTAAAGCAGCTCTTTCCCCAGCCAAGGATCTAACCGTCAAAATCAATGAAGAGGCAAAAACAGCAGAAGTTACTGCCCCAGATGATCAACTTTCATTGGCTATCGGCAAGGAAGGACAAAACGTCAGATTGGCTGCCAAACTTACCGGCTACGCAATCGATATTAGAGGTAAGAGCGGTACCCCCAAAGAGGTTGAGGCCAAAGAAAAGGAAGCTCAAGCTAAAGCCAAAAAGGCACTTGGAGTAGTCGAAGATGAATCAAAAGTACAAAAGGTATCAAAAGTATCAAAGGTAAAGAGGAAGGGAACGACAGAAAAATCGAGCGCCAAAGGCGATCAGCAAACACCCGTCGCATCTGACGATCAAGCAGTTCAAAATCAGCCACAAGCAGACGATCAAAATCAGTCCCAAGCCCAAGCGGACCAAACTCAATTAAAAGGTGCAAATGATACAAAGGAGCCAAAGGTAATAGAAACCTCTGGTCCATCTGGACCATCTAAAGTTGCAAGCCAAGATGAAAACGCTAAAAACGCTGATGGCGACCCGCCCGACTCGCTGCAAGACGCAGCTGCGTCGAAGCGGGCGGGTAAGACTAGTTAAATGAAAGCCTTTTCGCCACTTAAAAATTTAAACAATGGACAAAAAGCCAAAAGACAACTTCAGACCTCCAGTCGTTACCCTCATGGGCCATGTCGACCATGGCAAAACAACTCTTCTTGACACCATCCGAAAGACGAATATCGTAGCGGGTGAACATGGCGGAATTACTCAACATATTGGTGCTTATCAGATAACTTTTCAGGGAAACCCAATTACTTTTGTTGATACCCCTGGTCATGCCGCTTTTGAAAAAATGCGCTCAAGAGGCGCTGAAGTTGCTGATATTGTTATTTTGGTAGTAGCGGCTACCGAAGGTGTTAAACCACAGACTAAGGAAGCTATTAAGCACATCAAAAAAGCTCAAAAACCAATAATTGTTGCTTTAACCAAAGTTGATCTTCCCAATATTAATCAGGAAAAAGTTAAAAAAGAACTTCAGAGCCAGGACGTCAAACTAGAAGAATTTGGAGGAGACGTACCGGTTGTTGAAGTTTCTGCACCCAAAGGCAAAGGAATTAATGATCTTTTGGAAATGATTCAATTAGTCTGGCAAATTTCACCCAAACCTTCCCTTCCGCAAGATCCCTTAGAGGTGGTTGTTGTTGAGTCATTTTTGGATAAAAATCGCGGGTCAATCGTTACGGCTATTGTTAAAAAAGGAACTCTTAGAGTCGGCCAAAAATTGGTCGTCGATGAAGAAACCATTACGGTCAAGGCACTGATCGATGATCGGGGAACTAATATTCAAGAAGCGCAGCCGGCAAAACCAGTAGAAATTCTTGGTTTTAAAAAAATATTGGAAGTTGGCAGTATTATTCATGATACAAACATCATAGAATCTAAAATTTCCCAGACTCCCGCTACCCTTGAAGAGATTATTGCCAAATCTCAAGAGGCCCGCGACAAATTTAAAATAGTTCTAAAAGCTGATGTTTTGGGAAGTCTCGAAGCAATCCTTTCAAATTTACCAGACAAAATCTTGGTTGTCTCATCTGGAATCGGCGAAGTCACTCTAGCTGATATTTCTTTTGCCAAAGTCGCCAACGCTCCAGTTTTAGCTTTTAATGTTAAAGTTAGTTCTTCAGTTAAAACCCAAGCAGAAAGAGAAGAGGTAGTTATCAAAAATTACAACGTAATCTATAACCTGCTTTCGGACATGGAGGAAGTAATTACTGGTTTCGAACAGGCAAAATACCAAACAAAAATAACTGGTAGAGCCAAAATCGTGGCTACTTTTATGATTGAGGGCAAAAAAATTGCTGGCGCAATTGTTACAGATGGCAAAATTAAAATCGGTGACAAAATACTATTAATTAGCAATCACAATAAAAACAATGAAGAATCAAAAATCTCCTCAATTAAAAAATTTAAAAAGGATATTGGAGTAGTTTCTAAAGGACAAGAATGCGGGATGGGTTTAAATCCGAATCTTGACTTCGAAGTTGGTGATGTATTAGAATCATTGGGTTAAAAATTTACCCTATCTTCAATGGACGAGAGCCTAAAACAAAAAACGCTCGAGGAATTAACCAAAGCCCAAACTATCTCAGTCGTTGTTGCCCATTCGTCAGGTTTAGACGGCCTTGCCGCAGGCCTTGCACTTTATCTATCTTTATCAAAATTAGGTAAAAATGTCTCTATTTTAGCCAAACCGCCAACAGTCAGTGATGCTATGAAACTTTATGGCGTTGATAAAATTGGAGGAGGTATCGAAGGTAATAACACGGTTGTAGTTGTCAAAGATGCGATTGCCAGCGTAGACAAAGTAACCTATTTTCTGGATGGTGATCGTCTAAAAATAGTGCTCCATTCGTTAGCCGGATCGAAAGGAGTTACCAGAGATCAGATTTCATTTGAACAAACACAGCCAAAATCAGATTTAACTTTTACCATCGGGTTTAATTTACGAGAGGAATTGGAAAAAGAAATTACCCATGAACAATTTTTTGACCCTGACGTCTGGATAATCAACATATCTAAAAAGGATATGGATCAAAAATTTGCTCAAGCAAATTTCTCTAACCCCCAGGCAGCTAGTCTGAGCGAAATCACGGCACAACTAATTCAACAATTAGCTCTTCCTCTTAACGAAGATATTTCTTATAACTTATATGCAGGAATAGCTGAAGCCACCAGCAATTTTTCGATTACTAAATCAAGTCCTGTTAGTTTTGAGGTTGCCTCATGGTTAATTAAATTTGGAGCAGCCAAAGCCAGTTTCGCCAGAGGATTCACTAAGTCTTCACAAGAAACAACAATTCAGCCCTTACCGCAAACACCAGATCAATTTTCTGTACCATTTGAGACAACTCCAGTCACTGAAGTTGAAAAGGGAAAAACTTCTCAGGAGGATTGGCTGAAACCGCCAAAAATTTACAAAGGGTCAAAATCTTTTGACAGCGAATATTAAATTCATATATACTGGTTTTTCTATATGAGCACTACTTCAAAGAAACAAGTAATTGATAAGTTCAAAACTCACGAAGGTGATACCGGTTCTCCTGAGGTTCAGGTTGCCCTGCTTACCCAAAGAATTGAAAATGTCTCAGGGCATCTTAAAACTCATGCCCATGATAATCATTCCAGGAGGGGACTTCTCTCAATGATCAACAAAAGACGCAGGCTACTTCACTATTTAATGAGAAAAGCAGAAGATAGGTATAAAGACATTATCGGCAAATTAGGATTGCCAAAGTAAACAATTTCAATTCTTCCTCTTGCTATTCTCCAAATGATGACTTATAATAAAGAATGCAAATTACATAAAAAGGGAATTGGGTTGTTGGAAGTTGAATAATATTAATCAATAAATTGATTAATATTGTCCGATTTCTAACTCCCCAAAATCCTCAAAAATTATTTAATGTCGAAAATTATACGTAAAGAGACTACCCTTGCTGGTAAAAAGCTAATTTTAGAAACTGGCCAGTTAGCTGGCCAGGCAAACGCTGCCGTTCTGGTAAGCTATGGAGAAACCGTGGTTTTGGCAACGGTTGTTTCTCGGGAAGCACCGCCAGACGTGGATTATTTTCCCCTATTCGTTGATTACGAGGAAAGATTGTATGCGGGAGGTAAAATTTCTACCTCAAGATTTATCAAAAGAGAGGGTCGACCTTCTGAGGAGGCAGTCTTAACCTCACGGCTTATCGACAGGGCCATTAGACCTCTTTTCCCCAAAGATTACCAAGCCGAGGTCCAGGTTATAATTACCGTTCTTTCGGTAGACCAAGAAAATGATCCGGACATTATTTCGCTCATTGCAGCTTCGACCGCCCTTACTATTTCAGATATACCTTGGAATGGTCCAATAGCAGGTTTAAGAATCGGCCGGCAAAATGGCGGATTTATGCTTAACCCAACCGAAAAGGAGAAGGCCTTCTCAAGTATGGATTTAGTGTTGGCAACAAACAAAGAAAAGGTAGTCATGATTGAAGCTCAAGCTCAAGAACTGGACGAGGAGTTCTTTACCAAAGCCTTTGAATTTGGGATTGATCAGGGAAGAGCTGTTATCAGGTTTATCGAAGATTTTGCCAAAGAGACGGCTAAAAAGAAACAAGATTATCAGCCGAAAAAACTAGACGACACCGTCGAAAAATCAATCAGAGATTTTATTGAACAAAAACTTATCAAAGAATTAGAAACTCCGGCGGTCGCTCAAGATGAAAACTGGTTTAGTCAATCAATGGAAAAGCTTGAAAAAGAATTTATTAATGAAGGTCAGGAAAATAACCAGATTACCCCGAAGCTTCTTTCCGATTTATTAGCCAGAGCCACCAGTGATTTTCTAAGAAATTATATTTTAGGTAACAAAAAACGTTTAGATGGTCGTGTCCCAGACGAAATAAGGCCGATTACAACCAAAGTTGGTCTCCTACCAAGAACCCACGGTTCAGGCCTTTTCCAGAGAGGAGAAACCCAAATTCTTTCGATTGCCACCTTGGCCTCGCCCGCACTGGAGCAATTAATTGAAGGAATGACTGTCGAAGGGACCAAAAAGTACATGCACCATTATAATTTTCCTCCATTTTCGACAGGAGAAGTCAGACGACTGGGATCTCCCGGAAGAAGAGAAATCGGTCATGGTGCGCTGGCCGAAAGAGCCCTAATGCCAGTGCTGCCCTCATTTGACGTTTTCCCTTACACTCTTAGAGTCGTTTCCGAAGTTCTATCATCAGCCGGTTCTACTTCAATGGCTTCTATCTGTGGGTCGACTTTGGCCCTAATGGACGCTGGTGTTCCAATCAAAGAGCCTGTTGCCGGCATTTCGATCGGTCTTATCACTGACAAAAAAGACGAGTCTAAATATTTAACACTTACCGATATTGCCTATCAGGAAGATGCTCAAGGAGACATGGATTTTAAAGTGGCTGGCACAAAAAATGGCATTACCGTCATCCAAATGGATACCAAACTTGATGGTGTCAACACCAAAATTTTGGCAGAAGCACTTCAAAAAGCCCAAAAAGCCAGGCTTTCAATGCTAGAAATAATCTTAAAGACTATTCCAAAATCAAGAGAAAAAATCTCACCACATGCTCCTACCGTTATTCTGGTCAAAATTGATCCAGCCAAAATCGGCGATGTCATAGGATCGGGAGGTCGTACCATCAATAAGATTATCGCTGAAACTGGCGCTGCCATCGACATTAACGATGAAGGCACGGTCACAATCAGCAGTAAAGATCGGGAAGCCTGTCAAAAAGCCGCCCAATGGGTTGAAGGAATTGTCAAAGAAGCCCAACCGGGCGAAGTCTACGAAGGTCCAGTTAAAAGAATTCTTCCTTTCGGAGCAATGGTCGAAATACTTCCGGGCAAAGAAGGTTTAGTCCATATTTCCCAAATCGCTCCTTATCGAATTGAGAAAGTTGAAGATGTTCTAAAGATTGGTCAAATAGTCAAAGTAAGAGTAGCCGAAATTGATGACCAGGGGAGAGTTAATCTTTCTATGAAATTTGGTACTCAAGATGCCGACCAACCCCGCAGGCCTCAAAATCCAAGAAAAAGGTTTTTCCGAAAGAAGTTTTAACAAACAATAACCCTCAAGTTGATGGCAAAAAAACCTCCTCGCAGTCTTCTTAAAAAAACTCTCTTAGGCTTATTTTTTGTTCTTATCATTTTGATATTTTTTGTTTTTTTCGCCAAGTGGCAAAAACAGGAGACATTTGTCACTTTGAATGCCTTTGAGAATAAGTTTAAAGTAAATTTTAATATCCCCCAAAGCGATCAAGAAAAATTTTCTAAAACCTTACAAAAACTCCAGTTGCCTCAAAGCATCGAACAAGGGTTCGAATTTGAACTCGATGCCACTTCCTCTGCAGCCCTAAACTTTGCCCTTCCCATTGAGGCAAAAATATCATTTGGACCAAAAATTAATTTCAAAGGCTCGTTACATCGATCAGGTATAAATAATTTGCCAGTAGTCAGTCTTAAAGTTCCGCAAAACACCAATCTTGCAGTATTTGCTCCGGACTTTAGAGATTTTATAAGTACCAGGCTTAACTTCCCACCAGAATTTGCCAGCTGGCTTGACAAAAATCTTTTTGCGGAAAAAGGTCAGGTCCTAATTATTTTTGGTAAAGATGCTGACTTCGCAATTGTCACCAAAGCAAACCAGGTGGATTTTGAAAGTTTAAAAAACATCCAAATGCCCGATTCCCAAGAACCGTTTTATAAAAAAAGTCAGACAGAAGATTTAGTTGATCTTCACCTAGTAAATCTCCCTGCCGATTGGCGTGGTTCTCCGCTGGCTGCCACTTTTTTCCAAATAGGCCAGTTGCTTTTTTTTAGCTCATCTCCTCAAGCAGCCGAGGAGTTAATCAAGGTTCAAAAATCCCAAAAACCATCAATTGATTTCCTCTCAATTCCCTCAAGCGGCACTAATTCTTTGACCATTCTTTTTCGAAATCCAGATCAAGACTCAATAAACCAACCTTTTGAAAAGCTACTTTTTGGTCAAAGAACAGAATTGGCCAAAACTATCGAAAAGATTAGTCAAGCTCAACTTACTTTGAAGGAAAATGAATTTTCTGGTTTAATTAATTTGAAATGAATTCTTCACCTGCCCAATTTGAAGACATCAAACTTCTTGAAGAAAAACTTCAAACAGAAAAAATTCCCCAAGATCTTTTAGTCAAGAGCCGCGCCATGATTGAAAGACTGGTCAGGCTTGCTTCCAGTTCTGGCTATTCCCAAGAATACGATCAAGTATCTCGTTATTTAGATTGGGTTACTACTATTCCTTGGTATAAACGAAGCCAAGAGGTCCTCTTCCTGGAAAATGCTAAAAAGATTCTTGATGCCAATCATTATGGCCTTGGCCAAATTAAGCAAAGGATATTGGAATACATTTCGGTGGCAATTTTAAAAAATACTCACCAAAATGCCGCAATCAAAGCCCCGGCTCTTTTTCTGGTTGGACTTGTCGGTACCGGCAAGACGACAATGGCCTACTCCATTGCTCAAACCCTAGGCCGTCAATTTGGCAGAATTCCCATGGGGGGGATGGGTGATGCCCTGCAGCTTAGGGGAAGATCAAGGTCATATCCCGATGCTGAACCCGGTCAGATAATGAAAGTTCTTAGGCGTGTTGGGACCAAAAATCCCGTGATTCTTCTTGACGAAATCGATCGTGTGACCGAAGACGCCAAAGCCGATATTATGGGGGTTTTAGTTGAGCTTTTGGATCCGGAACAAAATAGCAAATTTTTAGATCATTTCATTGATTACCCTTTTGATCTTTCAGAAGTTTTGTTTGTGGCCACAGCCAATAATACTGCCGGCATTGCTACCGCCGTTTTGGACCGGCTTGAAACAATTGAAATGCCCACATATACAGATGAACAGAAAATCATCATTGGCAAAAATTATCTTCTGCCAAAAGCATTTGCATCAAGTGGCCTCTCAGCCTCTGATTTGGCGTTTGAAGAAGATGTGTGGCAACAAATTGTCAGGCCGCTGGGGTTTGATGCTGGGATGAGGACATTGGATCGAACCATCAATGAGATTTGCCGCAAGGTGGCCAAATCAAAAGTAGAAGGTAAAACTGCCAAAGTAATCCTTACCAAAGAAAACCTCAGGACCTACATTACTGTTTGGTGAGACCTATAGCAATTTATAGACGCTTGATGTAAAATGGAAAGAGTTCCAAAGTCAATAAAAAAATGAGAAGATATCGCAGATCAAAACTTGGCCCGCCTTTAAACCTCGAAAAGAAAACAATTACCACTATCCTCGGTATTTCAATTCTGGCATTTTCAGTACTTCTTCTTTTATCTTTCTTTACCCAGGCGGCAGTTCTATTGGCTTTCAAAGATTATTTTTATAATCTTTTTGGCATCGGTATTGTCATCCTGCCTTTTTTTGGTGTTATCGTAAGCCTTAGCTTATTTTCCATAAAATTAAGATTTATCAAAATAAATGTTATTTTCGGCAGTTTGGGAGCTCTCCTTTCAATTTTAGGATTGATTGCCCTTGGTTCAGATCGCCTAGCCGGTCTTTTGGGTGTTACCCTTTGGTCTGTTGTCAAATCCCTACTTACACCAGTTGGCGCTTTTTTTGTTTTGTTATTTACTTTTCTCGTTTGCTTAGTAATTGCTCTCAACACTAACCTGGAGCAGGCTCTTTCGACTATCGCTAAAATCCATAGGGCAGTTACTGGTTTTTTCAAGAAATTAAAGCTAAAGCTATTCGGAGCTCCTAAGCCCAAAATTATCGGCAGAGAAACATCCAAGGCGACTACCGCCAGACCTCAAATCAGAGGTCTGGAAGAAAGGCTGGGTTCAACTGTTGTTGTTAACAGCCCGGGGGAGGGGCAAATTTGGCAGTATCCTCCTCTTTCTCTTCTTTCAGAACTGCGAGTAAGTTCTGCGAATCGCGGTAATATAAAACAAAATGCCCAAATTATCGAAAAAACACTTGAAAGCTTCGGTATTACTGCCAAAGTTGTTGAAGTCAACCCAGGCCCCACTGTTACTCAGTATGCTTTGGAAATCCCCATGGGCACAAAACTTTCCAAAATTCTCAGCCTGCAGAATGATCTGGCTTTGAATCTGGCCACCTCAACCGGAAATGTGCGAATTGAAGCACCAATACCCGGTAAATCTCTTGTCGGTATCGAAATACCCAATCTTAGCTCAGAAATAGTTTCATTAAAAAGTGTTCTCTCCACTGACTTAATGCGTGCAACTAAATCTAAACTAGCAGTTGGTCTGGGGCCCGATGTTTTCGGGAATATTGTCATTGCCGACATTGGCAAAATGCCTCACGTATTAATCGCCGGCACCACTGGTTCGGGTAAATCTGTTCTTCTAAACTCCATCATTGCTACCCTTTTGTTCAGAGCCAGCCCTCAGGAGGTAAAATTGATTCTTGCTGATCCAAAACGTGTTGAATTGACCGAATATCAAGATGTTCCTCATCTCTTGACACCTGTTATCACCGAGCCAGACAAAATTCTTTCCGCCTTAAAATGGGCAATGGCTGAAATGGACAGGCGTTATAAACTTTTTCATGAAGCTTCTGTTAAAAATATTGCCGGTTATAATGAGCTTTCCGGCTTTCAGGTTTTGCCTTACATCGTAATTGTTGTTGACGAGTTGCATAACATGATGGAATTTGCACCGGTGGAGGTTGAAGATGCTATCTGTCGCATCGCCGCTATGGCCAGAGCAACCGGTATCCATTTGGTAGTTGCCACCCAAAGACCATCCGTCGATGTCATTACCGGCCTTATCAAAGCAAACATTCCCTGTAGAATTGCTTTCAACGTTTCCTCAATGGTCGACTCCAGGGTTATCATTGATCAGCCAGGCGCCGAAAAACTTTTAGGCAGGGGAGACATGCTTTATGTTCCGCCTGATGCCTCCAAACCAATGAGAATTCAGGGAGTTTTTGTTTCTGAAACCGAAGTCAGGAATTTAATCGGGTTCCTCAGGAAATCCGGCTTTGCTCCAGAGTACACCGAAGAAGTCACCAAAATGCCTGTTGGCAAACTTGTCGGTATTGCTGGTGGCACTATCGATGAATTTTTTGAAGAAGCAGTTCGTACGATCTGTCAGTACGACCGGGCTTCTGCCTCTCTTCTTCAGCGCCGGCTGCGCATCGGTTATGCCAGAGCGGCCAGACTCTTGGACGAGCTGGAGATGGCCGGGATTGTTGGCCCAGGTGAAGGCTCAAAACCTCGTGATGTTCTGGTTAAAAACGCTGAAGAATACTTTCAGGCTCAAGCCCAGGAGTCTTCTTAAATTCCATGCAAACTGTTGGTGAGCTCCTCTTGGCAAAGAGAAAGGCCAAAAACATATCTCTGACCAAGGCCGCCCGCGATCTGGTGATTAAAAAAGAAAATTTGGAAGCTATTGAAAATGGCCAGTGGGAGAAATTACCAGAGCCTCCTTTTGCCAAAGGTTTTGTCAAAAATTACGCCCAATATTTAGGTCTTGACCCAGACTACACTTTGGCGCTTTATCGAAGAGAGTATGACGAAGCCCAGTACCCCAAAAAACCCTCGCCGCTAACGCATCAAAGACGTCTCTTGTCATTTATTACACCCAATAGAGTAGTGGTTTTTTGTACCATTACCCTTATTTTGATTTTCATAGGCTATTTGATTATTCAATATTTCTCGATACTTTCTGCCCCCAGACTCCAAGTTTTTACCCCGGCCGATGACTCAACAACTCAGGTATCGGCAGTTCGCATAACTGGCCAAACCGAAAAGGGAGCAATGCTTGCCATTGATGGCAATTTTGTGGCCGTAGATAAAGACGGCAATTTTTCTTATGAGTTGAAATTAGAAGAGGGTCGCAATACAATCGAGATCACCGCCTCAAAAAGACTTTCTCCAAAAACCAAAGTAACCCGCGTTATCCGTCTTTCCCGTTGACAAAAACAGGTGAATTGAAGTATATCTTTTGTTACGCTAAACGATCTTGTAATTTAATGCGTTAGTCGTTAGACTTTAGGCGTTAAGCATCTATCCTGTCCATGGATTTAACACAAATTGTTCTTCTTTCGGTAATTATCGTTCTAACCATCTTTTTGGTGGTTCTTGGATTCCAAGTCTTTTTTGTACTCCGCGATTTGCGCTTCACTCTCAAGAGAATGAACCATCTTTTTGATGATGCTAATATTTTAGTAGATGAGGTTAAGAAACCGATCGAAAAAGCCAGTAATTTTTTTACAGCTCTAACTGCCGGTGCCGGACTTGTCCATTTATTAAAGAAAGGCAAAGATGAACGATCAAGGAAAAAATAACCTGCCTGCCGGCAGGCAAAGCACTTTTTCAACGCTTATCGTCGGCATCATTATTGGTGCTGCTGTTACCTACCTTTTTACTAATAAAGAAGGACAAAAACTCAAAGATAAACTCTTAAAAGAAGGCAAAAAACTTCTCGGTGAATTAGGGGAAAATTTAGAAGAAATCGAAGAAAAAGTCAAAGAAGGCAAAGAGGAGATTGAAGATAAAGTTGTCGACAAGTTAGAAGATGTTAAAGAAAATGTTAGCCAGTTGGCAGAAGCAGTTCCCCAGCATATCGAGCAAATTCAAAAAAAAGGCCGCCGCTTTTTCTTCCGAAAACCCCAAGTCGAGTCTTAAAATTTGTTTGCCTCACACGTTTTTCAAAATAATATTTATAATCGTTATAATGATTATAAAATTTATATAATTAAGCAAAATGAAATCAATTGAACTTAGGCAAAAATTCTTAAAGTTTTTTCAAGACAGAGGACACAAAATTATTCCTTCGGCTTCTCTTGTTCCACCAGAAAACGTCGAACTTGCCGGCACCAAGCGAGTCCTTTTTACGACTGCCGGCATGCACCCACTGGTTCCTTATCTTTTGGGAAAGTTCCACCCCCAAGGCAAACGTCTGGCCAATGTCCAGCGGTGTCTGCGGACAGATGATATTGATGATGTTGGAGATAATGTCCACAATACTTTTTTTGAGATGCTTGGCAATTGGTCACTAGGTGATCCTGCCTCGCCTGACGGCATCGGGCAAGGCGGGTATTGGAAAGAAGAAGCAATTTCTTGGAGCTTCGATTTTTTAATTAATCACCTAAAACTTGACTCCAAACGGATTTACATATCAGTTTTTGCCGGCGATGCCGATGCGCCTTTTGACCAAGAGTCTTTTGATATCTGGCGTAAACTTGGAGTGCCCAAAGATCACATCTTCAAATATGGCAAAAGCCAGAATTGGTGGGGTCCGATAGGCGAAACTGGACCCTGCGGTCCGGATACCGAAATGTTTTACGATACCCAACCCCTTAAAGGAGACTCCTTGAAAGGGGGTCCAGCTGAGGATTCGGAAAGATTCGTCGAGATATGGAACGATGTTTTTATGGAATATGATCGCCAGTCCGATGGCAGTTTCAAATCACTTAAACAAAAGAATGTCGACACCGGCATGGGTTTTGAAAGAATGTTGGCTGTATTAAACAATACCCCTTCAATTTACGAAACCGATGTATTCTTGCCGCTTTCAAAACAAATAGAAGATCTTTCGACTCAATTCAACCTAAAATCAGCGCGGATTATTGCCGACCACATTCGTGCCTCGGTTTTTTTAATTGCCGATGGTGTAATTCCCTCTAATGTCGAGCGGGGTTATGTTGTCAGGCGGCTTATCAGGCGTGCGATCCGTCACGCTTCACTTATCAAAATCCAACAGGACCTGCCTGCCGGCAGGCAAGGTTTTTTAGAAGACTTAGCCAAGACAACCATCAAAATCTTTGGTGATTTTTATCCTCATCTTGAGGAGTTTAAAGATTCGATTGTTGCCCAGCTTACCAAAGAAGAGGCTAAATTTAAAAAAGCCCTCTCAACTGGCATCAAGGAATTTGAAAAAATCAAAGGTGATATCACGGGTCGTGCAGCTTTTGATCTATATCAAAACTTTGGATTTCCCATCGAGCTAACTATCGAACTTGCCACAGAGATAGGCAAAAAGGTTGAAACCTCAGGCTTTGAGAAAGAACTCAAAAAACACCAGGAGCTTTCCAGAAAGTCTGGTCAAAAATCAAAGGGAGGTTTAGCTGTCCAGACCGAGAAAGCAGTAAAACTTCATACCACCACCCATCTTCTTCATCAAGCCTTAAGAGATGTTTTAGGCAATCATATCCACCAGACTGGTTCCCATATCACAGAAGATAAATTAAGGTTTGATTTTTCTCACCATCAAAAAATGACTCAAGGAGAAGTTAGGCAAGTGGAAAGAATTGTCAATCAGAAGATTAAAGACAATCTGACAGTCAACCAAAAGAATATGCCTAAAGAGAAAGCTCAAGAACTTGGTGCCATCGGTCTTTTTGAACAAAAATATGGCGACTTGGTTAGTGTTTATTACATTGGGTCAACTGATAAAATTGAAAATGCCTATTCAAAAGAATTTTGCGGCGGTCCCCATGCCAAATCGACAGGGGAGCTTGGAAATTTCAAGATAATCAAAGAAGAATCAGCCGGTTCAGGCATCAGGCGCATATATGCTACAATAAATCCGTATGGATCCGACTGCCCCCAAGGATAATTCTTTAGCCAACGATCCGCAAAATCCTATCCAGCCAGGTCAATTTGTCGTAGCCGGAGAAGATAATTCTCTAAGCCCAAAACCAAAAGCACCAGCGCCCATTTCCAAACCTCAATTTAAAACTCCTCCTCCGTCCCCTCCGATACCTAACCCTACCAATATTCCTCAAGGTCCACCTCCATCCATTACAACTCCACCAGTTGTACCTCCGCCTTCTCCAAAAATCGAAGCCATGCCCAAAATGACTCCCGTGCCACCCGTGCCACCCGCGTCACCCCCACCTCCATCTCCAGCTCCCCAAACCCCTTCTGTTTCAGCTGAACCAGCAGCTAGTCAACCAGACCCGACTCCTTTTGTTCCACCCTCGGTGCCAGACCAGCAGGCGATGGGTACTCCCACCCAGGGACCTTCTGGAATCGGTAGACTAAGAATAATTGCAATTGTTTTGGCTGTTTTGGTACTTGTTGCTTTGATAGCTGGCGTCTTTTGGTTTTTTGTTCTTGGCAAAAGAGGTCAGGAGCCGGTTAAAACCCAATCTGCTCCCGAAGAACAAGTCGAAGAACCCTCGTCGCCTCCTAAAAGAACGAATGGAGGTTTTGGTGATCTTCCTCAAGCCACCAGCGAAGCTACTCCGGCTGCCACCCCCACCCCTCCCGAGGAAGGCCTACCTCTGATTCCTATTACCCAATAAATCTGTCCATCGGCTTTGATATAATAAAGGTCAAACTCATGGGATTTCTCAGTGGTTTAACAGGACTTTTCAAAAAAAAAGCATCGCCGCAAGATTCCAGTTATCTGGCACTCACTCTAACTCCAGATGAAGTACTTTCCTGCGTTTGGACTTTTAAAGAAGACCAAGTGGAAATTTGCGGATTTGACCAAAGGCCCTTCCACCATCTTGATAATCTGACCCGCCAAGCGGCACTTGCAATTGACAAAGCGGCCAGTCTTGCCCAAAGCGATGTTGAAAAAACTACTTTTGGTCTTTGCCACTTTTGGTTTGATGATGGAGTACTTTCCAAAGAAACCTCCAAAATTCTCAAAAATCTCTCCGACGAACTGGAACTTGATCCTCAAGCCTATATCTCATTGGCCGCTGCCGTCAGCCATCTTATAAAAGTTAAAGAAGGCGTGACTCCCCATGCCGTTCTGGTCGGAAATTTTGATCAATTTTGCGAAGTTCACTTAATTGAAAATGACAAAGTTGTTGCGACCAAAACTGCCAAGTCAAAAGTCAATGTCCAGGATATTGTCGCGTTGATTGGCAAATTAAAAACCGATGATCGCGATTTACCTTCAAAAATTATTTTGTACGGCAAAACTCAAGTCATTGGTGAAGAATTATCCAAGCAAAAGTGGCAAGAAATATTCGTCCATGAACCCAAAATTGATATTTTGAATATGGAAGAACTTGCCCAAGCGACAGCCTATGCTCAGGCTCAGGATATCTTGGGTCAACAACCAGAAATAACGGTTGTAACTGCCAAAGAAAAAGAAGAAAAACCCAGCCCCAAAACCGACGAATTTGGTTTTGTCGAAGGCGAAGATATTTTGCTGACCAAAGAGCCTCCAAAGAAAGTTGAAGAAGAAGTCGAAGAAGAGAAAGTAGAACCCCTAAAACCAGAAGACTTCGCAGTTGGGCTGGAACAACCAACACCCACCTCAGGTCGTCCAAAAAAGCCAAGCTTTACAGAAACTGTTGCCACCATCGGTTGGTTTTCCAAGATTTTGGATTTCTTTAAGAATCGAGCTTCTGCCAAAAGACTGGCAATCGCCTTAATTATTCTTATGGTCATTTTAGTTGCCGCCAGTTTTGCTGCCGGCCTCTTCTTAACCTCTGCTGACGTTATTATCAAGGTTAATGCCAACGCAAAAGAAGATAGTTTTAAGCAAGATTTGACAGGCCAAGAAGTAACCGCCAGTGTTTCCGGTTCCCAAAAAGCAGTTGCCACCGGAACCAAAAAACTTGGCCAGTATGCCAAAGGTGAAGTCAGAGTAATAAATTTAAGCAAATCATCACCAGGAAAATTTCCAGTAGGTACCGGAATAATAACAGATGAAGGATTAAAATTTAACCTGGATAACGAGATAGAAGTAGCAACCAGAAGTGGAGAGGTAAGCGGTCAGACAAAAGTTGGAGCAACAGCTACTGAAATTGGATCAAAATACAATATAAATATAGGGACCCAATTTTCAGTGGTTGGTTATGACGAACTCTATTTTGCAGTAAGTGACACAAATTTTACCGGTGGTGACGAAAAGCAGGTAACTGTTGTTTCCCAAGATGATTTAACAAAACTTCAAAAATCCCTAACCGATTCTTTGACAGAAAAAGCCAAAGCCGACCTCTTGCAAAAATCATCCGGCCTTAAGCTTCCAAATGAGGCGATTTTAGTAAAAACCCAAAAATTGGAATTTGATAAAAAGGTTGATGAAGAAGCTTCCTTGGTTAATCTCAATATGGAAATCGAAGCTTCCGGTTTGGTTTATCAAGAATCTGAAGTTAAAGCTAAAATAGCAAACTCCCTTTCCAGCGAAATTTCTCAAAATCTCCAAGCCCGCAGTGAGGATATTGAAATTTTAGAAATTAGCGCCAAAAGAAAAGATTCAACCCTGACTCTTTCCGGCAAATTTAGGGCAAAAATAGTGCCCAAGTTTGACGAGGATCAATTGAGAGATAAAATTGCCGGCAAAAGTGTCAAAAATGCTCGTTCTATAATTAAAGAAATTTCCGAAGTTTCCGATGTCGAGGTCAAATTCTCGCCGAATTTGCCAACTGCCGATTCCATCCCGCGCAATAAATTAAAGATTAAATTTGAAATTGTCTCAACCTAGAATGCCCCTTGCAATCTATGTTAAAGCCCCGCCCAAAACTAAATCTACAAAGCCAATAGTCGGTAAGAAAACCGAGAGATTTTTCTTTGCTGTCATTTCGGCAGTCGGAATTTTTTCGATCTTCTTTGCAACTTGGCCGATGCTAGTCTGGCAATTGAAAACCCTGCCCAAACTAACTGCTGGAGTCAATCTGCAGCCAATTCCTCAAGCCCAGGTCCTTTCCTCAAAAACCATCTTGGATCAAAGTGTCCAGGTTATTCAGGATCCCGACGGTTTTTCATACTTCACTACCGATTACAAACCGCCTGCCGCAACGCAAAGCGGGCCTGTTTCCCGTCCCCAAGAATTTACCCTCACCATTCCAAAACTTGATATCCAAAAAGCCAAAGTCAAAGTCGACAGCACCCGTTTTGACATCAGCCTTTCCCATTTTCCCGGTACAGCCTTGCCTGGTGAAATCGGTAATTCATTTATCACCGGTCATTCTGTCCTGCCTCAATTTGCCGATCCCCAAAATTACAAAACGATTTTCACCAAGCTTGCCGATTTGGAAATCGGCGATGATGTTTATATTCAAATCAATGATCAAAATCTCCATTTCATGGTCCAATATGCCAAAATTGTCAGCCCCCGCGACACTTCGGTCCTCCTGCCGATTTCTGCCACCGGCCGCAACTTAACCCTAATGACTTGCGTGCCCCCAGGCACCAGTACCAAAAGACTGGTTGTCATCACCAGTTTGCTGTAGACTCCAAATTTGAGTATTTGCATTTGACAATTTACCCCAAGCGATTAACAATTGGTAAGTGATTTTAGGCGTTGATCTTGGACAAAAAACGACCGGCATTGCCATTTCCCAAGGCACTTTAGCTACTCCTTACGGCACCGTTAAACATAAATCAATTAGTCAGGCTGTTTTCCAAATCGCCAAAATCTGCGATCAGGAAAACATTCAAAAAATAGTCGTCGGTTTTGTCGAAGGCAAAATTAAATCCTATTTTCAAAGTTTTGTCAAAAATTTCCAAGCCCAAAAACCCCAAATCAAAGTCATTTTATGGGACGAAACTTTAACCACTAGACAGGCTCGCGGTACTATGATTAAACTGCAAGTACCCAAAACCAAAAGAAAGCATAAAGAGCATGAAGTGGCAGCCGCCATTATTTTGCAAAGCTACTTGGACAGTCTATGTTTAAAAGAATTTTAGCGCCAATTCAGGCATGGATTCTGCTTCAGGGCAAATGCGTTGGTTGTGGCCGAAGTCTCTCTTTGGCCAAAAAAATCGAAAGGCCGGATAATACCCAAAAGGTAATTTGTTCCTGCATGCGCATTTTTATTTTTGACAAAAGAAAAGGCAGATTCAGAAGAGCCGGTTTTGCGGAGGCCTAAACTTGCTTAAAAGAAGGTTTTTAATTTTCGCGCTACTTTTTGTAATTTTGATAATTTCGCCGATTTTCTTAAATCAGTATTACAAGTTCCTGCTCGAGCCTGCCTCCAAAGAAAAATCTCTCCAAATGTTTGTTGTCAAACCCGGCCAGCCAGTTGCCCAAATCGCCCAAAACCTGGCAAAGGAAAAACTAATCAAAAATGCTTTTGCCTTCCGGCTCCTAGTCTCGCAAATGGGAATTTCCAAAAATATCCAGGCCGGTGACTTTTTGATATCTGCCGACATGTCATCTGCCGAAATTGCCAGGCAGCTGACCCATGGAGCAATTGACATTTGGATCACTCTGCCCGAAGGCATGCGCATTGAAGAACAAGCGGCTCGTTTGGAAGAAAAGCTTAAATTTGGTTCCAATGAAAAATACCAGTTCGACAAAAATCAGTATATTAAACTTGCCCAGGAAGGCTATATGTTCCCGGACACTTATCTGATTGCCAAAGATGCCACAGCCCAAGATGTTGCCCAAAGGCTTCGCCAAACTTTTGACCAAAAAGTCGGCCAGCTCCTTAAAAAAGGAGCCGAAAATAATCTGACTGAAGAAGAAGTAGTCATTTTGGCCTCGCTTGTCGAACGCGAATCAAAATCGGCTCAAGAGCGTCCAATAATTGCCGGCATCTTACTCAACCGTCTTAATGCCGGTATGGCCTTGCAAGTTGATGCTACTGTCCAATATGCCAAAGGTTATGATTCAAATGAAAACACTTGGTGGCCCCAAGTTTCAACGGCCGATTACCAAACGGTCAAATCCCGCTACAATACTTATCTTTACCTGGGCCTACCTCCTGCACCCATTGCCAACCCTGGCCTTGAATCACTCCAAGCCGCCGCCGAGCCTGCGCAAACCGACTACTTCTACTATCTCCACGACGCAGACGGCAAAATCCACTACGCCACAACCGCGCAGGAACACAACCAAAACATCCAAGACTTCCTCTAAGTGAGAATCATCTACACCAAACACTCCCAAGAAATGCTTGTTTTTCGCAAGTTGAACAAGAGATTAATCAGAAAATGCATTAAAAATCCAACTAAAGTCTTACCAGCAAGGTTAGGGAGAAAAATTTACTTAAAAGATTTTGGCAAAAATTTCTTAAAGCTTGTAGTTTCTGAAGAAAGTTCAAATTTAGTAATAATAACCGCTTATTGGCTTGAAAAAAAACGGGCGAAAATGTAGAATGATCAGACCATGAAAGTAACTTACGATCCAAAGGCAGACGCCATGTATATTTATTTTTCAGAAAAGAAAAGCACACGAACAGAAGAAGTTCGTGAAGATCTTTTAGTGGATTATGCCGGTAAAGAGCTTATCGGTATTGAAATTTTGGACGCTTCCAAAAAACTTCCCAAAAAAAATTTGGAATCGATTGCCCCTCTTTCTTATCCAGCCAGCTTCAGCCCTAATCCCTAAAAGTTCAGTCATTTTACCGTCCACTATGAACCGTCAACTGTAAACTTTCATCCCTTAATTCCCCTTGATTCCCCTTGATTCCCCGTGATCATCCTTGATCTCCCTTGTTTACCCTTTCTTAACCGAGTACAATTACTCTGAATTTTTTTATCACAATATGCCAAACGGGTGTACTGAGACTTGTCCGCCAAAGCTTTAGCGTCGGCGGAAGTCTTAACGAAAGAGGAAGCGAAATAAAAAAAATATTGAAAATTACTGCGTTCTGTTTTATAATCTTAAACAGAACGATAATCAGGTCTCGTTCTGTTTAGTAAAACTATGCGTTCAGGTCAGTATATAACACAATTAACTGGCGATTTAAGTTACCGGGCATTTGTGCCTAACTTTCTTCCTTTTAAAGTAAATATAAACAACGAATTGCAAACAATGCTTACAAAGGCACATTCAGCACTTGGTAGGCTAGATGGAGTGTCGGAAATAGTGCCAGATGTCGACTTTTTTGTACGTATGTATGTAAACAAGGAAGCGACACTTTCAAGCCAAGTTGAAGGTACTCAAGCTACACTTGCGGATGTGCTAAGGGCAGAAGCCAAGATTAAAGAACCCAAGGCTCCATCAGACGTCAAAGAGATTGTTAATTATATCAACGCAATGAATTATGGGTTAAGAAGACTTGAGGAATTACCACTCTCACTCCGACTACTAAGAGAAATTCATAAAATACTGCTTAAAGATGTAAGAGGAGAAGAGCGAAATCCTGGGGAGTTTAGGATAAGCCAAAATTGGATTGGAGGAACAAATATTAACAATGCAACATTTGTTCCTACTCCCTCACATGAGTTATCGCGACTACTCGACAACTTAGAAAAATTTCTTCATGACCAAGTCCCTATGCCATCACTTTTGAAGATTGGCCTAATTCATAGTCAATTTGAAAATATTCACCCTTTCCCTGATGGAAATGGTCGTATCGGGCGACTTTTAATAACATTTTATCTTTGTCAGCAAAAAGAACTTTCAAAACCGCTTCTTTATCTTTCAGCATATTTTAAAAAGCAACGACAAGAATATTACAATCGTCTGCAAGCGGTACATGAACAAGATGATATTGAAGGCTGGCTTAACTTCTTTCTTCAAGGAATTATTGTAACGTCACAGGAAGCAGTTGAAACTGCAAGAAAAATCTTACGGCTAAGAGGAGAAGATACAAGAAATATAGCTAATTTAGGTCGAGTGTCCAAAAATGCCATTTTGGTTTTAGAACATCTTTATAGTAATCCATTCATCACCTTAAAACACATAATTGCTTGGACTAAATTAAGCAAATCAAATGCCTATAATCTTCAAAAGAAGCTAACACAGGCAAAGATTTTACATCCAATAGGAAGAATAAAAAGCCGCGAAAAAGTATTTTATTACCAAAAGTATTACCATTTGTTTGATTAAAATTTAAAGTAAATTATGCTAAACAGAAGCGGAAAATTTGAAGGCAATTATAATTAGCCTGCTTAGCAGGCAATGGTGAGTTTGGTCGCAGACAGTGAGCCTTGTCGAACTGCCGAATCCATCAGCCTGAATGGGCAGGCAGGCAAGCGCGGAGATAGAAGACATAGAAAGCAGGTACGGGTCTGCTCACCGAAATTTTTAAGTCGAAGGGAGCAAAATTATGAATAGTAGAATTCTTTATCTTTTTATTGATGAATCAGGGAATTTTGATTTCTCACCCGGTGGAACAAAATATTTTATACTTACGGCACTTAGTACCACAGCGCCATTTAAGATTGCTGCGCCGCTTTTAGAATTGCGCTATCAGTTATTACCGAACTACGCCGGGGGAAGGGCATTGGAAGAAAGTGGCTACTTTCACGCCGCCGAAGATACCCAAGCCGTACGTGATGCTGTTTTTTCAACGATTATGAGGAATGGTAAAGATATACGAGTTGATTCTGTTATTGCTCAGAAAAACAAAGCAAACCCTAGGTTTCATTCTCAGCAACTTGAACTTTACCAGCGAATGGGAGAAGCCTTGCTTAAATATACTTTCAACAGAGCAGCATGGGGCAATTATGAGTATGTTGTTTTGGTCTTCAGCAGCTTGTTTGATAAGAAAAAACGGGGTATTTTAAAACAGACTTTTAAATCACTGATCAAAAGTATTGCTGCAAAACCGTATTCTTTGTATTTTCATGACTCAAAGTTTGATCTATGTAATCAAGCAGTAGACTATTTCGGTTGGGCAATCTATAGAAAGTGGGAATCTGCTGACAGAAGGTCTTACGAGCCTATTAAACATTTGGTGAAATCGGAGTTTTCAATATTTGCTAAGGGAGTAAAGGAGTATTATAAATATAAAAAATGACCTCCCTAATTATCCTTTCGGAAGAGCCCAGGGGCTCTTATCAGAAGGGAGGAACGTTTAATTAATATTATACTGTGAATTATTGGATAGTCAATAGGTAACCAAACAAAATCCGAAAAGGCAATTATAATTAGCCTGCTTAGCAGGCAATGGTGAGTTTGGCCGAATCCATCAGCCTGACTGCTGGTCGGCAGGCGGGCAAGCGCGGGGATAGGAGATATAGAGAAGAAAACATTCTTAAATTCTTAAGAATATTGGAATGAAGCCCATCTAGCCTCGACAAATTCCATGTTGATCCTATAGAGTGTAAAATCTAACTGCCAATAATTTAATAGAGCCGTAAACAAATACGAATTTAGTTAACATATAGTAACTTGACAACCCCCATAGTTTATGGTACAATGCGTGAACTTTATTTATCTCTAATTTAATAATAAATGGAAAAAGAAAAATATATTACGACTGCTGAGCTTGCTAAAATGCTCGGTATCTCTAGAGTTGCGGTTTTTAAGAAGGTCAAGTCTGGGGAATTAAAAGCAATCTACTTGGGAAGAAACATTGTTTTCGAAATGGATGCTCTCCCCGAAGATATCAAGAAAAAACTTAAGAAGGAACAAAAAGAAGTAGCCGAAGAAGCACTTGAATTAGTCCAAAAACCCCAAAAAGATATCCATTACGAAAAAGAACTTTGGGCTGCCGCAGACAGATTACGCGGTAATATTGACGCTTCTGACTACAAACACATTGTTCTTGGCCTTCTTTTCCTTAAATACATTTCAGATTCTTTCTATCAACGAAGAGAAAAACTCCAAAAATGGATGGGAGATCCAAAAAATAAAGAATATTACCTTCCAAATGAAAAAACCAGGGAAAAGATGCTTGAAGATAGGGATATGTACAAACAGGAAGGTATCTTTTATATTCCGGAGAATGCCCGCTGGGAATTTCTTCGAAATAAAGCCGCACACTCTGACATAGCCAAATATATCGATGAAGCTATGGAAGCAATTGAAAAAGAAAATCCCCAACAACTTGAAGGAGTTTTGCCAAAAAATTATGTTCGAGTGAATTTGGAACCTTACGTACTTGGAGAACTTGTCAATATTTTCTCTCGTATCGACTTTGACGATGATAAAGAAAAAGAAAAAGACACTCTAGGCAGAATATACGAATATTTCTTGGGGGAATTTGCCTCTGCGGAAGGTAAGCGCGGAGGGGAGTTTTATACACCAAGACCACTTGTCAAACTAATAGTCGAAATCCTCGAGCCCTTTGAGAACAGTCGTGTTTTGGATCCGGCAGCGGGAAGCGGTGGAATGTTTGTCCAATCAAGCAAATTCTTACAAGAACATCACAGGGACCCAACCAAAATTTCAATTTTCGGACAAGAAAGCAACCAAACAACTCTAAAACTTTGCAAAATGAACCTTGCCATTCGTGGAGTCTTTGGCCATATAGAACTTGGGAATAGTTATTATGATGATAAGTTTCCAGATCTCAAGGTAGAATTTTGCCTAGCAAATCCACCCTTCAATGCTGAATGGGATCCCCAAAGGCTTACCGAAAAAGACCCACGAATAAAATATGGTACTCCGCCAAAAGGCAGCGCTAATTTTATGTGGATTCAGCATTTTGTCCATCATCTTGCACCCAACGGGATGGCGGGATTTGTAATGGCAAACGGAGCTTTGGCAGTCAGTGGGAAAGAAGGAGAAATTCGCAAAAAAATTATTGAGGATGATTTAGTTGATGTAATTATCGCCTGCCCTCCAAAACTTTTTTATAATGTGTCACTCCCCGTTTCGCTGTGGTTTGTGACCAAAAATAAAGAAACCGGTCGCTTCCGCAACCGAAAGGGCGAAACGCTTTTTATAGATGCACGCGAAACCTTCGAGCAGGTTTCCAGAAAGCAGGTAGTTTTCACCGACGAACAAATCCAAAAAATCGCAAATACAGCCCGCGCATGGCGGGGCCAAGATGGTGCTGAAAAATACAAAGATATCCCCGGTTTTTGCAAAGCAGCAACACTTGAAGAAATCGCCAAAAATGGCCATGTCCTTACCCCTGGCCGTTATGTTGGGGTTACCGAAGAAGAGGACGATGGAATCCCTTTCGCCGAAAAAATGCAAAAGCTGGAAACAGATCTTAAACAATATTTTCAAGAAAGTGGAAAGTTGGAAAAAGAAATTTTGGAGAATTTAAGAAAGATAAAGATATGATTTTAAGATCAGCTTTTATTAAAAACTTCCGTTCAATAGAAGAAGCTACAATTGATTTTGTTCCAGGTTGTCGAGTGCTCGTTGGTATCAATGAATCTGGAAAATCAAATGTACTAAAAGCACTGCGATTATTAGACCCAGGAGTTTCTTTTGACAACTCTGACATTAGACAACCATTACCCAGTGAAGGAAGCATAAGTGAATCCTATATACGATTTACGTTTTCATTGGAAGAGTTAGAAACAGAAGAAGTATATAAAAATATACTGCCAAAGATTTTAATTAAAGATAATTCAAGGTCAGTTTTAAAAACAGATAGGCAAGAGTTGAATTTAAAAGATACCTGTCAGTTGAAAGATGAGGGAATATATAAGATAGATATAAAGGATCAAAAAAGAACCTCTACCTATCACACGCTTTCTGAAGAATATGGTATTTGTGGTAATTGGAAAAAACCAAAAGAGGGAACTACCTTTACAGTCAAACCTCAAAACGGAGATAATCAAAATATTTCTAGCTTTCTACTAATCAATACTGATGACTACCAGGAAATTCCGGCAGAAGAACTTGAGGATATTGATACTGACTATCTAAATCGCATTATTGGAGACGAGATTAAAAAAATAATAGACCAAAAACTACCTCCTGTTACTTTTTGGGAATTTAACGAAAATAATTTATTGCCACCATCAGTTGCTATAGAAGCATTTACCGCCAATCCTGATAGCTGTATACCGCTTAAAAATATGTTTCTGTTAGCTGGGATATCAAATATTGGCGAAGAGATTAGTAAAGAGCGACAAACATCCCCCAATGCATTTCGTAATTTGCTCCGCAGAGTAGCTAGACATACCACTGTTCACTTTCGCAATGTTTGGAAAGAGTATAAAGAGATTAAGTTTTCCTTGGAACCCAACGGAGAAAATATTGATTGTGGTATCGAAGAGGAAAATATTTATAACTTTTCGCAGCGAAGCGATGGATTTAAGAGATTTGTTTCATTTCTATTAATGATTTCTGTAAGAGCAAAAAAGGCATTACTCGAAAACACGCTTTTGTTAGTTGATGAGGCGGATAGTAGTCTTCATCCTACGGGGGCAAGATATTTAAGAGATGAGCTAATAAAAATTTCGGAAAATAACTACGTCATTTATAGTACGCACTCCATTTTTATGATTGATCGAAATAATATTGGTAGGCACTACATTGTGAAGAAAAGTAAGGAGAGAACATTTTTGATAGGTGTAAACGAATCAAATATTACAGATGAGGAAGTTATATATAACGCAATCGGTGCAAGTATTTTTGAATCATTAAAACCTCGCAATATTCTTTTTGAGGGGTGGAAAGATAAGCGTCTATTTCAAGTAGCAACTAGCTCTGTTCCATCTGAGTACAGGGGTTTAAAAAAGATATTCAAAGATATAGGCTACTGCCATGCACATGGAGCAAAGAGTATAAAAAATGTTACACCAATGCTTGAGTTGGGTCAACGTGAATGTATCATATTAAGCGACTCTGATGATCCGGCTAAACAACACCAGACAGAATATGAACAAAAGCATGGGTATGGCGTTTGGAAACGTTTTGATCAAATCAAGTCTACGGATGTAATTACCTCTGAAGATTTTATAAAAGACGCAGTAGTCATAAAAGCACTCAAGGAAGAACTTAAAAAATATCCAAATATTCGAATTAGCACGGATCCACGGATACAAAATACAAAAGGCAAGCTAAATATCATTGTTGCCTGGTTAAAACAAAATAGAGTATCAGATAGTGACTGCAAGATAATCATTGATCAAACAAAGAATAATATTTTTACCAACCTCAAAGTAGCGGATATTGATAATTCATATTATGAATTCCTAAGAGCATTAGAAGAAGAAATCAAAAAAATATGGCAGATACAGTAATAAAAAATATAAATTGGCAAAAAGTGAAATTGGGAACTATCGCTGATTTCTCTAATGGAAGAGCCACAAAAATTACAGACTCTGGAAAGTTTCTAATATATGGCTCGAATGGGTTAATTGGATGGGGTGATAATTACAATTATGAAGATGGAGTTGTTATCGGTAGAGTTGGGGCTTATTGTGGATCACTAAAATATGAAAAAAGTAAGTTTTGGGCAACTGATAATACAATTGTTGGGAAGTTGAAAAACGAATCTGAGAACAAATATCTTTATTATTTATTGCGGATTTTGGCATTAAATCATCGAGCTGGTGGTTCAGCACAACCGTTATTAACTCAAGATATCTTAAACAGTATAGAAGTAATTTTCCCTATAAAGTCTGATGATCAAAAAAAAATTGCCTCTATGCTTTCTGCTTTTGATGACAAGATTGAGGTAAATAATAAAATTGTAAAAACTCTTGAGGAAATGGCCCAAGTGCTTTTTAAGGAATGGTTTGTCCATCTCCGTTTTACAGGATATGAAAAAGCCGAGTTTGTAGATAGTGAACTCGGAAAAATTCCAGTAGGGTGGGATGTTAAAAATCTTGGGCAAATTCTAACATTAAAACACGGTTATGCATTTAAAAGCGAACAATTTACTACAAATAAAACCAAAAATATCGTTGTTAGAATGGGTAACTTCCAGGAAACTGGGGGCCTTCAGTTTTCAGATAATACATTTTATTTAACAAGTATTGACGGCTATGCAAACTACATATTAAAGCCGAGCGATATAGTTATGATTCTATCTGATATTACCCGTAAAGGTAGACTAATAGGTAAGGTTGGTCTAATTCCTCAAGACGAAAATATCTATGTTTTGAATCAGAGAGTAGCTAAAGTGGAAACAGAAGCCAAATATAAGTATTTCTTGCTTCTTCTTTTTAATTCAAAAATTTTTCACCAACATTGCTTAGCAAGAGCTGATAGTGCAACAGTTCTTAATTTAAAAAATGAACATATTTATGATTATCAATTAGTGGTTCCGCAAGAATCCGTGCTTAAAGAATTTAATAAAGTAAGCGAACCGATATTGGCAAAATTAGAGTCAATAAGAGAAGAAAATCAAAAATTAGCAGCTCTTCGCGATTTGCTTTTGCCAAAATTAATGAGAGGAGAAGTGGGGATATGAATGAATTTAAATATAAAATGCAAAGCACCTCTTTGGTAAGTTCCCGTTTTGAGGATATAGAAATTTGGGTTAGTGATAATGGTTTAACTAGAAAAGTAATTAGAGCCGAGGTTGTTGAGAATCAAAAGGTGAAAGAGAATACAGTTGAATTTGCAATTGTACATCAAAGACGTGCGAGAAAAGAATTACCTTGGGAAGACTTAAGTGGTAGGAGATTAAGTGAGTTAAAAGCAGGTGAAACTGCCAAAATGTCGTTCGATACAACGCAAACCCGATCTCTTCTAAAGCATCTTTTAAATCTTTACAAAATTGGGGAGAAGGGTATTAGACTAGGTACTACTGTTTTGGAAATTGCTGATGAAGAACAGGTCATAAGGACTGATATCAGCCGAGCAAGGATTATAAAGAAATTGTTAGAAGGAGGTTTTAGTGAAGAGATATGGCAATCACTTGTCGAGGATAATCCTGATTTAGCAACGAAGATTTCTTTATCAAGAATCTATCAAGAACATAAGAAGCTAATTGACGAATTCGAAAAGAACTTGCGGAAATCCTTAGGAGAAGAATACTGGCAAAAACTGCTAGCTAAGAACAGATGGATATTTGGAAATAGTTATATTGGCCGCATTGGAGAGCGAAGAATAAATATTAAATCCACCCTTGACCATCCGCTCATAACAGAAGACGGGTTTTTGGAAATAGTAGAAATTAAAGCCCCGGAATTTCCTTTTTGGAAATTAAAACAAGATGGGAATTATTTTTTGTATAGAGAGAAATACTTTGTGCCTCATTCCGAACTTGAAAACGGAATAACACAGGGTGCGAATTATATTCTAGAAGCAGAAAAAGAGATAGACAGTAAATCGTGGGCTGAATCACATGGAGGTATTTATCCAATAAAACCAAAATGCTTAGTTATACATGGGCGATCAAACAGTTGGGCGGATAAAGAATCTGAAGCATTTAGGCTTTTAAACGATCGTTTACACGGAATTCAGGTCATAACTTTTGACCACTTATTATTAAGAGCAAAACAAATTTTAGAGATTTTTAATCCAGAAACTTATGGCAAATCTTAACGAAGATACATTAGCAGAGCAACCGGTTTTAGATTGGCTCAAAGAATTAGGCTATGAATACGCCTTTGGTCCCGATATTGCGCCGGGTGGTGCATTTCAGGAAAAAAACGATTATCGAGAAGTAGTTTTAGAGAGCAGACTTAAACGGGCGCTAAGGAGAATCAATCCAGATATTCCAGAGGAAAAACTTTCACAGGTTGCCGATCAGATCATCAAATACAACCATCAAGATTTGGAACTTGGGAATAAAGAAATGTTTGAATGGCTGACACGCGGTGTGAAGGTGGAGATAAAAGATAAACATGGAGATTTACGAGGGAATTATGTAAATGTCATTGATTTTGAAAATCCCCAAAACAACGAATTTTTAGTAGTTAATCAATTTTCTGTGCAACACGGAAACTCTGTTAGGATTCCTGATGTAGTTGTATTTATAAACGGAATTCCCGTTGCTATTTTTGAGCTAAAAAGCCCAACTCGCGAAAACGCAACGATTGTTGATGCTTATGCGCAAATTCACGAAACATACAAGAAAGAAATCCCCAAAATATTTTTCTACAACCAAATTTTAGTTGTCAGCGATCTTCTGAAAGCAAAGCATGGGACAGTTTCTTCTAATTGGGATTTTTTCACCCCTTGGAAAGACATTGAAAGTGAGAACGAAAAAGATTCTGGAAAAAGTGAGCTGGAACTTTTGACAAAAGGAATATTTCACAAAACGCGATTTCTAGATATCATCGAAAACTTTATTATTTTTGAAGCGGACGCGGAAAAAGACGCTACTAAATTTACCAAAAAAATGTGTATGTATCATCAGTACTTTGGTGTAAATCGAGCAGTAGATAAAACCTTGAAAGCTGTTGGTGGGGACCAAAAGATCGGTGTGTTTTGGCACACGCAAGGAAGCGGAAAATCGCTTTCGATGGTTTTTTATGTCAACAAGATAAAAAAACTTGAAGCATTAAATGGTCCAACATTTTTATTTTTGACAGACAGAAATGATTTGGATCAACAGTTTTACAAAACCTTTCTTAGGACTGGTTATCCAACAGCCAAGCAAGCAGAAAGTATCAGGGGGCTTGCAGACAAGCTCAAAGGCGCTGGAGCAGAAGTGCTTTTTACAACGATTCAGAAATTTGAGATGAAAGAGCCGCTAAGCAAACGAGCAAATATCATCGTTATTGCCGATGAAGCGCACCGTTCTCAGTATGCAATGTTAGCCGGAAATGTGCGGGATGTACTGCCCAATGCTTCTTTTATGGGTATCACCGGAACACCAGTTGAACTTGGTAATAAAAATACCAGAATGGTTTTTGGGGATCATGTTAGCGAGTATCCTATCGACAGATCAGTCGATGATGGTACGACCGTGCCAATTTACTACGAAGGAAGACTTACGCCTTTGCATCTTTTGAATGATTACATTGATGAAGACTTTGATCAACTTGTTGCTGAGCATCCAGTTGAGATGAAAGATATGCTTAAGAAGAAATGGGCGAGACTTGAGGCGGCAGTTGGTGCCGACGACAGGCTTCATAAGATTGCCCAGGATATTGTCTACCATTTCCAAAATCGGGGAATTGAAGGCAAGGCAATGATTGTGACGATGAGTAGGAGAATTGCTGTGAGGATGTACGAGATTATTTCAGAAATGAAAGATACATCCGAGGTAGTGGTGGTTATTTCCGGAAACCAAGACTACAAGGATAAAATTCAGAAAGAACTCGATAACAAAGAAATTGAGAAGAGATTTAAAAATCCAGATGACCCCCTAAAAATTGCTATTGTTTGCGACATGTGGCTTACAGGATTTGATATACCATGTCTGCATACAATGTATTTGGATAAAGCATTGAAAGGTCACACATTAATGCAAGCAATTGCTCGAGTTAACAGGAGATATAAGGATAAGGAAGGTGGGTTGGTAGTTGATTACATTGGTGTTGCAGATAATTTAAAGAAGGCTCTGGCGATTTACACTTCGGATATTCAAAAACAGGCGATGGTTCCGGTTGAAGAGATTATCGAGAAAATGCTTGAAAGGTACGGGGAGGTAAAAGAGTTCTTTGTAGATATCGATTATAAAGATTGGAAAAAATTGCCAAGCGGAGAGATTGCGATACTTTTTTCAAAAGCTGTAAATATGATCCTTACTGATTCTGTAACTGGAAACTTGGATCCTGAAAAGAAAAAGAGATATCTTCAACTTTCAAGCCAACTTTACAAACTCTTTTCTCTTGCAATGCCCCATAAACAAGCAAACGAAATACGCGATGATGTTGAGTTTTTTGAAGGAGTAAGAAAAGCGATAGTCAAAAGCACAATTATTGATCCAATTTATGTGGATCCTAAGACAGAGAGCGCGATAAGAGACTTGATTACCAAGAACATTGCAGCAGAAGGAGTAATTGATATTTTTGCTCAGAGGGGCAAGAAAAAACCGGATATATCAATACTTGATGAAAAGTTCTTGAAAGACGTCAAAGCATCTCGATTTAAAAATTTGACTATTGAAGCAATTCGAAAACTACTTAATGACGAACTTCGAATGCGAATGAGAACAAACTTAGTAAGGTACCAATCGCTTTTAGAGATGCTTGAAGAAATTATCGAAGAATATGAAAACAATATTATTAGCTCTTCAAAAGTTATTGAAAGACTCATTGAACTTGCAAAAGAAATTAAAAAAGTTGAGCAAGCGGGGGTAAGCATTGGTTTAACCGAAGAAGAAATGGCATTTTATGATTCTCTGTCGCAAGGAAAGAAAGCGTTAAAAAATGGAGCGTTAAAGGGATTGGTTAAAGAACTTGTAAAAACTATAAGAAAAGATATTGCAATTGATTGGACAAATCACGAGATCATAAAAGCAAGAATTCGGGCAGATGTTCGCATGGTTTTATTAAGGCACGATGTTTCATATGATGATATGGATATTCTGCTCAATAGAGTTTACGAGCAAGCACAATATCTTTATAAAGACTACCCTATGGGTTTTGCCTAAATTAGCTAAGTCAGCTAAGTCAGGGACGGTCCTCAACTAAGCTGCCGCAACGAGCCAAAATGCGCGAATACGAAAAACAAATAGGCCAATTAGTTTATAGTTAAATTTACTCACCATAAGTACTTCGATGATTCTCAGCACGAGTGAACCCCCGAACATCAGTAGGCTGTATACGGGGCAGGCTCTACGGCCTCCCAAGTTTACCCTGAATTTATTGAAGGGGCGGAAATTGCGATTGTGGAGGGGGAATAATAACTTCTTGACACTTTTTTCCCAGCCCCACCATTCCAACATTCTTAAGAATATTAGAATATTTGTTTAAAAATAAATGAGAATTTATATTCGCTTGCAGAAAACCCCGCCCAAAATTGAATATTTAAGCGGGGATGAATGCATAAAGCGAATACATACTTTCGAGGGGTAAAAGCAACCAATTGTAATAGTTTTCTGCGCTCATGTAAACTTAAAGATAATACCGAGGGCTTTTAGCCCTCGGAAGTTTATAATGAATCGAAAAAGAAAAAGAACTTTTTAGACAGCCCCCTTGACAATAAGTAACTTATAAGTTACCATATGAAAAAGACAATATATCTTGACAAGAATGCCCAAAAGGAACTGAAGGATTTTAGCGAAGAAGTACAGTTAGAGTTTGAAGCATATTTTAAAATTTTACAGCTTGAGGGCAAACTAGATTTTCCCCAAGCTAAGAAAGTTACTAAAGATATATTCGAAATTAGAGTCAAGTTAAAGGGAGAGTATCGCGGATTTTACGCTTATATTGGAAAATCAGATATTGTCATTTTACATTTTTTTAGAAAGAAAACGCAGAAAATACCAATAAAAGATCTAAAAATTGCCCAAAGGAGGCTAAAACTATATGAATAAGCAGAGCTTTTCTACGAATAGGCAAAGCCTTTCTTCGAATAAAAAAATCAATCAAGCTCTTAAAAAAGGTGATCTGGTTAACTACGACAATCTTTTTGTTAAGTATTCCCAAAAACGACAGCAGGAAATTTTAAAACGGGCAAGATATTTAAAAGCTGCAATGGAGCTTAAAAAATTAAGAAAACAGCTGAAAATTTCTCAAAAAGAACTGGCCCATAAGATGAAGGTAAAAAGGGAATTTATTACCAGAATAGAAAGTGGAGAACAAAATATAACCATTGAGACCTTAAATAGAATAGCCGAAGCAACTGGGAAAGAGTTTGAATTCCATTTTAGATAAATAAGTTTTGACACTTTTTCTCCCATCCACCTACATCCACTTCCGAAGTGAACTAGGTTGAAAGTTAAACATCTCTCCCAAAAACGACTGGAAATTAGATTGTTTTCAAGTGATAATTAACCATATCAATGATCCCAACTCAGCCAAAACAACAAATTGAGATGAACATTGATTCAGTCAAGCTTGAGGGTATTTTAAGAATACCCAATGAGCCTTTAGGAATTGTTCTATTTGTTCACGGCGCAGGCAGTAGCCGACTAAGTCCCAGAAACAATTATGTGGCAGAAATTTTATTTAAGGCAAAAATCGCTACCCTTCTTTTTGATCTTTTAACCGAAGAAGAAGATCAAATTTACGCTAACCGCTTTGATATTAAACTTTTGACAAAACGACTAACCGGCGCAACCAAATGGGTCAGTCTTAGGTCACAAACTAAAAATCTGTTTCTTGGTTACTTTGGGGCAAGTACTGGCGCTGCGGCTGCCATTTTTGCAGCTGCAGCTTTGGGCAAGACAATCAGAGCGATTGTTTCACGCGGCGGTCGCCCTGATCTAGCAAGTAACGCTCTTTTTGCAGTTAAAGCGCCAACCTTACTGATTGTTGGCCAAAACGATCCCGATGTCTTAGAGTTAAATCGCCAATCGCTAAAAAAGATTAAATCAATTAAAAAATTAGTTATTATTCCAAATGCTGGCCATCTTTTCGAGGAAGAAGGGGCATTAGAGCAAGTAGCCAATTTTGCTAAAGCTTGGTTTCAAAAATACTTATGAAGATGCTTTTTGCCCTACTGACCTTAAAAGATTGATGAAGTCGTACGAATTGATCCCTCATACCGCCGATATCAGGCTCAAGGTCAAAGCCAAGACCCAGAAGGAGCTGTTTGTCAGTGCTTGCGAGGGGATGAGTCAAATTTTAAAAAAAGATTTTTTTCGCAAGGCTAGTCGCTGCCCGTTAAATCTCAAAGTTTCTGTTTCATCAGTCGATCAAACGACGCTGCTTATCGATTTTCTCTCCGAGATTCTCACTCTATCACAAGAGCATCATGCCATTTTTGGCAAAGTCTACTTTTTAAAATTTAGTCAAACTTCGCTTCTTGCAAAAATTTGCGGTGCCAAGGTTGATCAATTTGACAACGATATCAAAGCCGTCACTTACCATCAAGCCGAAGTCAAAAAAAATCCAAAAGGGGAGTGGGAAACTACCGTTATATTTGATATCTGACCTGCCAATGACTATTAGCCAAAACGATCTTATTAAAATCAACAATTATCTTTGGGAAATACCCAAATCGTTCCGCCCCAACATGCGAGTCCCCGCACGCATATTTGCCAGTCAAAAAATACTTGAGTCAATTTTTTTAGATCGAACACTTGAACAATTGCTCAATGCGACAACCTTACCAGGAATTCAAAAAGCCGTCTACCTCATGCCCGACGCCCATGAAGGTTATGGCTTTCCAATTGGGGCGGTTGCTGCCACTGCCTGTCCTGAGGGAGTAATCTCACCAGGGGGCATCGGTTATGACATTAATTGCGGAGTTCGTCTGCTGCTGTCACAGTTTTCCTACCAAGATCTCAAACCTCACCTTAAGGTCTTGGCAGACCAACTTTATCGCGCAATTCCCTCAGGAGTCGGCCGTGGCGGGCCAGTTAAACTTGACACCAAAAGACTTGATGAGGTTTTAAAAAACGGCGCCCCTTATCTGGTTACTCAAGGTTATGGTTACCAAGATGATATCGATCATATTGAATCACGAGGCGCACTTCTCAATGCCGATCCCAAGGCAGTTTCAGAGCATGCCAAAAATCGAGGCCGTGATCAACTTGGGACCATGGGCGCCGGCAACCATTTTGTTGAAGTTGCAAAGATAGAGAAAATCTTTGATAACAAGCACGCTAAAGAGTTTGGAGTATTTACCGATCAAACAGTCATCTTAATTCATACTGGTTCTCGGGGTCTTGGTCATCAGGTAGCTACCGACCATATCAAACTGATGCAAAATGTCATGCCCAAGTACAAAATAAGCTTGCCTGATCGAGAACTTGCCTGTGCCCCTTTTTCCTCCAAAGAAGGCCAAGTTTATTTTAGTGCCATGGCCGCTGCTGCTAATTTTGCCTGGTGCAACCGTCAATTAATCACCTGGGAAGTTCGCAAAACCTGGCAAAAGACTCTTGGCCAAAGTGGCGGCCGACTTTCTATTCTTTATGATGTTGCCCACAACATTGCTAAGATTGAAGAACATCAAATTGAAAATCAAAAGGTCAAGGTCATTGTTCACCGCAAAGGGGCCACCCGCGCCTTCGGCCCTAATCATCCTGAACTTGGCCCAATTTATCAATCAACCGGCCAACCGGTGATTATTCCTGGTAGTATGGGTAGCGCTTCTTATGTCCTTGTTGGTACCAAAGAAGCGATGAGTCGGTCTTTCGGCTCGACTTGCCATGGTGCTGGTCGGTGTATGTCAAGACATGAGGCCAAAAAACGAATCAGCGGTCTAAATCTTAAAGCTGAATTGGCCAAAGAAGATATTATTGTTCAATCAGGATCGATCCGTGGTCTAGCGGAAGAAGCACCTGCCGCCTACAAAGATATTGATGATGTTGTTGACGTTGTTGACCAATCGGGTATTGCCAAAAAGGTAGCATATCTCAAGCCTGTGATTGTCATCAAGGGATAAGTTTGACATCTAGTCTGTTAGAATATCTCAGCTATTCCCCAAGTGAACTAGTCCTCTGGTGAATTTATACTGAGTCTATCGAAGTGCTCAGGATAAATCCGAATATTGGAGTAAATAAGTCGAAAATCACATCCACTTCCGAAGTGAATTACGTTTGCACATCGGATTTATTTCTCCATTCTCAAATTCTTACTTGTACTGAACAAAGTTGAAGGAAGGGGAAAGTCCTATAGTTGCTTTTACAATGACAGAGTGTTAATATATGCGTAAGCTTAAGTTAGAAGCGTTTTAAAAGTTTTCGATACTTCAAGAAATTAATTTTTCTCCATATCTTTAAAACTTCTAAATTCAAATCTTATTTAAGTTTCCAAGAAAGGAGGAACATATATGGCAAAAAGATTATTCGTTGGAAATCTTACCTATAGTGCTACAAGCGCACAACTGGAAGAACTTTTTTCTCAGGTAGGAAAAATTACCAGCCTAAATTTAATTACAGACAAATTTTCTGGCCAAAGCAAAGGTTTTGCTTTTGTGGAATTAACCACAGATGCAGAAGCCGATGAAGCGATTAAAAAATTCAACAATTTTGAATTGGATGGTCGAAAAATGGTCGTTAACGAGGCACGCCCTCAAGAGAAGAGAGACAGTTTCGGCGGCGACAGAAGATACGACAAACCAAGAAGTTGGTAAGCCTTTTTAAAAGGTAGGCATTTTATGCAAAGTGAGTGCAAACCAAAATGCGTTTTCGTTGCGGCAAAGTCCGTATCTTTTCTAGTGGCTTAAAAGCACTACATCCACTTCCAAAGTGAACTAGCCCAGCACATCGGTTTATTTCTTCCATTCTCAAATTCTTACGTTCGATAGACTCAGTACAAGTGAGAATATAAGAATGTATGCATTTTAACTCGGGATTTTTTGACAGCATACATTATTTCATATCCCTCGGTTTATAATATTTTATGTTAAAAGAATGCATCTAAATTTTTTATCTAAATCTATTGCAAGCATTGAACATCCTAATCGGAATGAGGATGCAATTGCTTACGATGTCAAAGGTGGCTGGGCAGCCATACTGGATGGCGTAGGCGGGACAACGGCGGGTCGAGAGGCTAGTAACAAGGCACTTGGGGTAATAAAACTTAGGCTTGCGAACTGGCACAAAGATGATGATTTTCGAGTTGAGGAAAGGCTCAAGAGTGTAATTGAGGAAGCGTCTCTGGCGGTTAGCAAAGAAGTTCCGGATGGATTAACCACGGCTGTAATTTCAAAGGTTGTTAGCTTCGATAAGGATAAGATCATTTTTATAGCGAGCGTTGGTGACAGTCGTGCCTATCTGTTCAGAAAAGGAACCTTGATCAAAATTACCCATGATGACAGTATTATTCCAAAACGAATAGCCCAGAAACTTGAACATGTTGCTTCTGCTGACGAATTAAACGATTTGGAGGGTAAAGCATTTATGCTGCGAAGTATTGTTACTCAGGCGGTGGGGCAAGTGGAAGCCTTGGAAGTTCATGGCTATTCAGTTGTTGTAATGGCGCAAGATAAGTTTGTTTTTACCACGGATGGTGTCCACGATAATTTAACTTTTAACGAGATGGAAGAAGTTGTTGCTAAGAAGGGTAATGTAGCTAAATTACTAGTCGAGAAAGCAAGGAAAAGATCGCAAGGAAACCATTTCAGGTCAAAGCCGGATGATATATCGGCTGTTGTTATTGAGATTAATTAACTCCTACCATTCTCAAATTCTTCCTTACTATCTATCTTCTTCCTTGTATTGACAAAAATTCCTTGTTTTTGTATAGTAGTCTTACTATGACAGGATTAGCGACTATTACAAGTAAACGGCAATTGACCATTCCAGTTGCTGTATTTAGGAAGGCGGGTTTTAGAAACGGCCAAAAAGTTTTACTCCAGGAAGATAAAGGAGTGGTCAAGATCCGCCCGGTAACATCGATAGTCGAAATGCTAGCAGGATCAGTGACCGTTCCCAAAAGATTTCAGGGTCGAAGTCCTGATCAAATACTAAAGCTAGCCAAAAAAGAATACTTTGCAAAACGTGCCAAGAAATGACATTTGTCGATACTAACTATTTCCTCAGATTCTTACTTGCTGATAATCTTGCCCAACATCAAAAAGCCAAGGAGCTTTTTCTCCTGGCAGCAGAAGGGAAGAAGAAGCTTTTTACTTCGCTGGTGGTGTTTTTCGAAATTTATTGGGTTTTGACCTCATTTTACGAGAAAAACAAGTCTGAAGTAGCCCAAATTCTAAATAATATTTTAAAGATTGAATTTCTAGGAATTGAAAGTAAGGAGATCTTAAAAGAAGCTTTAAATATCTATAAAAAAACAAGCCTTGATTTAGAAGATGCTTATAATATCGTTTATGCGAAATCAAAAAAAGCTTCCGAATTTAAAACTTTTGATAAAAATTTGTTAAAGTTTTTTTAAAGAAAACCCAAGGCAAACTATTCAGGATCTTCTCTTGACTTTCGGCTTTTCTTTGGGTATATTTAATTCTATTATTTTAATATTAGAAAATGCAAAGCAATAATTTATTTAAACTTAGCCCTTCGGATTTTAAGTATCTCTGGGAAGACTGTAAGCACTGCTTTTATCAAAAAGTAAAATTTGGTGTCAATCTTCCGTCAATTGGCATGCCGGGGGTATTTTCTAAAATGAACGGGATGCTGCAGGAAACGATAATGGGGATGAGTCTTGACCAGATAAACCCCGACCTGCCTGCCGGCAAAATCGAGCACAAAGAAAGATTTTTAACCTCTATTCCAATTCCTAAAGCCAAAAGCTGCTACATCGCCGGAAAGTTTGATATCTTATCTACTTTGGCTGACGGAACTTATGCAGTTATTGATTTTAAGATTACAGACCCATCCGAGGATAAAATCCAAAGATTCACCCACCAGCTCCATGCATATAAGTTTGCCCTGGAAAATCCGGCAAACGATCAACCTAAAAAAATTTCCAAAATGGGAGTTGTTGCAATTTCACCTGCCGAAATTGCCTTCCACAAAGGCCATATTTTCTTTAGGTCAAAACCGCATTGGTATGAGATAGCAGAAGATATGAACGGTTTTTTTGGTTTTATCGATCAAGTCAGCAATTTATTAAAAGGCGATTTACCCAAGCCGACTCAAGATTGCGCCTGGTGTAATTACCGGTCGCATTTCGAAAATAACCAAAACGATACAGACGACCTGCCTTTTTAGAAAATCAAATCTCAAACCAGCTCTGCCCCCGCTGCCTAAATTATTTTTTAGCCTTGATTTTTAATTTCCAAAGTTGAATAGCTGAATCTTTTGCATTAATAAATTGTATTTATAAGCAACAATTGTTAAAATCCCAAAATGACTTCAAGTGAATCAGACGGCTCCAAATCTATCAATTGGACAAGAGACACAAGCACTTTAGATCGTTTTGCGGAAATTTCCCGACGACGGTTTGGTGAAGAATATGTACCCCAATACAAAACAGGTCGTGCTTGGCTCAATGATTTTTTGAATAAACCAGAAACAGAGCGGGTCCAGGAGTATCAATTTAAACCCGATAATAGATTACTAGAAATCGGACTTGAAAATACAATCGCGACTCCTTTAGGAACAATCTACGATCGAATTCTTTATGAAACAGACAAAGGTCAAGTTGGCGGAAGTGTTTCCTTATCTGACGACGATTTAAGCAGAGTTGATCATATTCGTGAGTTTTTAATAAAAGCCCTTGGGAGAGTACAGGAAAATTTAGCGCAACTTCAAAGTGATCCCAAGTGGAAGCATGAAGTAACTCTCCGATCCTTCAGTGCGCTGACTTCTCAGGAGGCGATACAGATGCTTCGCAAGGATGTTTCTGGCTATGATCTTAAGTGGCATCTTACAAGAGCAGAGGATATTGAAACACAAGTAAAAAGAGCAGCATTTTTATCTGCACTAGGTTTTCCTTTAAGACGTGACAATATGATTTCTACTGGTCCCAACTTTGCAGCGAGAATTGCTACCAAGGATGTTAAAACTAAGAGAATAATGTACTTACATTGGGGGTGGGGGAATCCTCATATATTTTATGGGGTCGATATTACTCAATCAGAAGGCTCCGTCCCTACCGTTACATTAACAGATAAAATAATAGTTGTCTCTGCTTATGAAATAGCGAAAAGTTTTATATTCATTGGTTCTTTCCCACAAGATATGATTTACTGCCGACCGTTAGCTGCTTAGATAACTTCACACTCTAAGGGTGATTTACGTTTATACCTCAAATCCCAAACCACCTCCGTCCCCGCTGGAAGTGTTAGTAATTTTTTAAATTCTTTGTGCTAATTATATTATCAATTTCCCTAAAGATCGGTCCCACTTTTTGCCGAACTTCCGGATCTTGAAAAATTTCAGGATGGCGTTCACTGAAACCTTTAACTTCTTCAGATAGACGATTATGATGAGGATTTATTTTCAATACAAAAAATTCTCTAAAGGCAGCGAAATAGCTTGAAAATTCCCCTGCAAAACCGGGATGTTTTTCCTCTAAGATTGTCATAACTATGTCCCAGACATCGTCACGTTGTCTAATAGAAACGGCATCTCGTCGTAAGGAAAGAGGAAGTTGTTCTCTTAGAATACGTTTTTGCTCTCTAATATATCTTCTTAGACCAACAGGGGCTCTTTTTAAATGCTCTGGTGTCATTTGGAAACAGGCAGTGGCGGACATGATTCTAGCATAAATTTTATATTCGCGTGCAGAAAACCGTCGAGTCAGACTCGACTGATGAATGCATAAAAGCGAATACATACTTTCGAGGGATAAAAGCACTAAAATGTTGTATGTTTTCTGCGCTCATGTAAACTTAAAAATCAATACCGATGGTTTTAGTGCCCTCGGAAGTTTATAAAAATAAAAAAAGAAGAACTATGTATTTCAGTTTCCGCTGGTGGCCTCTATACAGGCGGCTTTGGCTTGAGGATCCGTAATCTGGTCACAGATGGCTTTTTGGGATTGATTTGTCGTATTTGTCCCACTGGGCGTTTGATTTATTGGCTGACCTGTCTCCAAAAATTGAATATTGGATGGGGGAGTAAACTTGGAATTATCAACTGACCAGTCAGAACATTTATATTCCACTTCGGTATTAACATCCACATTTTGGTTTTGAAGCCCGGGGGTTGGCGTCGGTACATTTTCTTCGATCTTCATCTTTGTCCCCTGAGGGCTTGCCGATGACCAGATATAACTCCAACCTTGATCTTGAATCATATGGCTGTCAATTTGCTTATTTTGGCTAGTTGTTGTTACAAAATCTGTCCTCATTCTTTTGTCATTTGCAACATACAAAGTACCATTAACTGTTCCATCTGATGTTGGATAAGTTACCGTGCAAGTCACGTTTTTTCCCATTCCAATAAGGCTTTTGATTGAACCCTTGCTAGTTGTTTCGGCAGGTTGCTCTTCTGCCTGTTGGGCAGCGGGAGTTTCCTCGGAAGTTTTTGGAGTTTTTTTAGAAAGTGTAAATACGGCGACTGCCGCAATGACAATTATGATAACAAGTACTGCGATAATCAAAGGAAGACGTTTTGACACCAAGACAGAAGTATACCCCCAATTGTTTCGACAATCAATAATCAAGGATTTCAACCAGGTTCGCCCACGTAGTAACCAGCAGTTTCCATTGCAATGTCTCCATTTTCCTGATAGACTTTGTGGCAAATTTAGGCAAGTAACTGAAGAATCAAATGAATAACGTAGGAGTTACAGAAAGAAAAGAGGCAGCCGCTCAGGCAGAGATTGGGTATCATCAAGCCCTTGTGGAATTTGTTTTACCGAGGAGTCACGAAAATCTTATTACTTTAAGGCCGGTTAATGTCTCAGACATTTCTCCCAATATCTTGGTTGTCATTGTTGGCTCAAATCGTCTTTTGGATCTTTCGGCACCAATTGAACAGTCATCTTTGGCTGAAAGAATTTCTTTTGCCGACAACTTCCAAATAGGAAGTGGGTTAGTGAGGGCTATAATTTTGGGAAATAGGATCTTTATTAATGAAAAAATGCTTAAAGACAGAAATTATATAAGGGCGCTTGCTCAAGACGGAATAATCGGAAGACAAGCTAAATATTTTTTCCGGACAAGGAGGTGAGAAGATAATGCCAGGGTTTTTAGGTTTGGGTAAAGGCCGTCATGAGGCAGAACCTCAATCTAGACTTGAGTCAAAAGATCCAGCGTTGACATGGGAGGATACCGTTCGGATGTTTGGAGAAGGCAAGATCCCTATTGATGTGTTGGAAGCAAAACTAACAGAAAGATTGACACCAAGTTTTTCTGGTGAAGTGCAGTTAAAATTGGAGGTTAATAAACAATTGGCCGAGATATGGGCTGCCAAGATTAAAGAATTAAGTTCAAATTCTCAATCACCTGCTGATGTTCTTGATCGTGCTGACGTATTGATTTTAGAGGCTGCTAATTCGGGTGACAACGACACTGAATTGAGGCGACTTTTTATTAAAAATGATTATTCGCCCCTCGACGCATCGAGAATGGTAAGGACAGTTTTAGAATTAAGAAAGTGGCAGGGTCAAACGACAGGTGAAGAACCGCCAATATTGGAGCAGCGTTCTTGGTATGCTGGTCAACTCCAGCGTAGGGGAACCGAAGAATAATGCCGCCCCTTAAGAATTTCAACTGGACTTTGTTGACACCTCGATCTCTCACGTGTATTTTAAGAGGTAGTGAAGGTAGAAGAATTGCTTGAGAAAAAATATAATCCTTCTTTGATAGGCTTTTTACAAGCAGCCGGAGTATTTATCTATTGTGGTTTGATTGCTGCCTTTTTCTTCTACATGACAAAAACCGCAAGTCAGCCTGGCTTTTTTGGCTTTTTCCTGATGCTGGCCCTCTTGGTTTTTTCGGCAGCAGTCACCGGTTCTTTGGTTTTTGGTTATCCGTCCTACCTTGCTTTGGTCAAAAATAGAATCAAAGAAGCATTAACAATTTTAACCTACACTTTGCTTTACAGTCTGATAATAATTTTGCTTTCCATAATTATCATTGTCTCTTTCACCTAAACCCCAAGTTTTTCCCCTTAAGTGTCTAGGACCCGATACATTCCGTACAGTTGATGATTCTTGAAAGGACATTACAATGGCTCGTATATGCGAGCCTACAAAATATTCCCACTAAGACAGATTAAATCAGCGAGTCTATCTAAAGCTGCACTTGCCAGGTTATATTGGTTTGATTGGTACCTGTCTAGGACCCGATACATTCCGTACAGTTGATGATTCTTGAAAGGACATTACAATGGCTCGTATATGCGAGCCTACAAAATATTCCCACTAAGACAGATTAAATCAGCGAGTCTATCTAAAGCTGC